>Ga0247758_1000328_pt1 | contig 41873 bp, 45 predicted proteins | sample UWRJL156409C4_FD_180950 | JGI IMG/M metagenome (GOLD analysis project Ga0247758, IMG submission 180950) | Plant litter microbial communities from Arlington Agricultural Research Station in Wisconsin, United States - UWRJ-L156-409C-4 | ecosystem: Environmental > Terrestrial > Plant litter >...
AAATTACGTAATCGCGCCTTGGCGCCACGGAACCGCAGCGCGGCCGAGCACCAGAGCTTCGCTTGGCTGAGAGGACGGCTCCCGGAATACAACAAGACTTGAGAGCGGTAATTACTGTGTTCTTGGTTGACTGCGTTGAATTCTACAGTTACGGACCCTCGACGGGAAGCGACGATCGAATCTGAACAACACATCCGCAAAAGAGACTAAAGAATTGAAGACACAAAGGGTTTGTTCAACTGTCAACATTGGGCAAATTGGAACAGGACAGAGCTTCATCAAAATCAGTATGTAAGGCAATGTTATTGCTATCATATTCGCGCGATAGAGATACTGGGTTTGGCACAAGAGGAAAACATGTCGTTCAAAGTTCTTGTTCACAGTGTTGCCTGACAAGGTGTCCAACGGGTCAGATTCTACATAAATACCGGCCGTGGCAGCCGTCATCATGCTTTTCTTCTAACCCATCATCAGTGCCTCGCACAAACATAGCCAACACTCAAGCTTTTGTGACAAGATCAACATTTGCATCTTTCATCATCTACGAAATAGTTGCCAAAAACAACCAACCCCCATTCCTACCTCAGCATATACGATGGCTCATCTCCCCCAACCCATCACCCTCTGGCGCCAGGTCAAGGCCTCGATCCTCAACCGTGAGGAGGGTCCCCACTCGCTCATCGACTGTGGAATCTGCCGAACCGGCAAGCTCCTCATCCCCACGCGCCACGACGCCGCCCAGCTTCCCAACTACACCTGGGAGAAGTGCGTCGTCCTCCCCTGCGGCCACCTCGTCGGCCACACCTGCTGGGCCGAGAAGTCCCGGGAGTTCGAGGCCAACGGCAACGAATCCGACTGGTGCTGCCCCGTCTGCCAGCTCGACATGCATTTTGCCGGGTGCGGCCACCAAGTCGAGCCCCGCGAGATTTCTCCCCAGGTTGTTCTGGCCTTTGGTCATGTCGCCGGCACGTCAAACTCTGCGCGTGCGCTTCGAGCGCTGGTTAGGTATTTGCCGCTGACCACGACGGAGGTCGAGCATGGGGAGCGAAGCCCGTATGTTTCGCGGAGTGACGCGGGTCGGATTTCGCTGCTGTGCGGGACGTGCTTCCGCACGAACACGCCGGGGCCTAGTCTTGACATCTCCAACGGTATTCGGGATGTGCTGAGCAAGTACTTTGCTGAGGAGTTTGAGGGCTTTGATGACTGTGTTGACGACCTGGAGTCGGGGAAGCTTAGGAACCTCGTCGAGGAGCTGGATCACGCTAAATTGGGGAATGCTTGGACTGCAATTGGGTTCAATCATGTAACCAGTGGGTTTAGTGACTGAGTGACCGTACAGATATCTGGTGCCTATCACTTGGGAAACTGAGGTTTACTCGGACGAATCCGTCGATGATTGGCCAATGGATGGAGTGGGCGACCCCTAAGACATGAGAGTGCCCTCCCCTTTAGATGCCATAATGAAATGAAAAGGATTATCCGCACCATAGTACCATGCCTAAATTTGAAATATTTCTGCTGACCTTTGACGTCCTCGAGTGAACGCGTCTTTTTGTCCGAGGTTCCCAACAATGCCTTTGTTCTTGTCTTTACCCTTAATGAATGATTTGGCCAAGAGTAGGTATGTGTTATGACAATGAGTTCTTATCATGACATTCAGTACCATGACATCTTTATCTTTACGTGCAATAGTAGTGACAGCATGACCCAGGCTACCTGATATGAGTAAGCCATAACTAACGAATTCGAAACTCTCTAGCCTTCACATCAGCCTTCATCAGCTCCCCCTCACAAACCCCATACACATACGCCGGCCCAACAATCCTGAACCAATCCTCGCGCGGTTCCTTCCTGAGAACCATGGGCATCGTGCAGCCAAAGAAAACACAAACCAGATCGCCTGACTCACAGGGCCCAGTAGCACCGCCAACGAAGCCATTCCTAAGCACAATGAGTCTGCGTCGGTAAAGCCGGTTGGTGATCCCAGCGTCATCCATGGTTGCGCATGTCAGTAGCTTGTCCTGCCTGGGCGGGGATATCATGTCCTTGAAGTACCCGCGTAACTTGAGGGCCGCGAGTCGGTAGCTTGGCGGCAGGGTTTCCCCGTCAGTGAAAGGTAGCTGCATATAGTGCCCTGTGTATCGGGCTTCCGCCCAAGGGTGGCACAGTGAGCTCCGGTTTCCGGTGATGACCCTGTAAAGCGTCTCGATGATGGCAGCTTTCGACCGGCACCGCCACCAGACTCTATCCTCGTTCAGGAGATGGTTCAGCCAGGTGTTGAATACTGGTGAGACGCCCGTGCTCCGGCCGTGGAGATTGAGTACGCCAAAGCTTGTTCGGTTTTTGGAGAGCCATGGCTCTTGCTCGGAAGCGGGGATGGTGGAACTAACGGCGGAGACAATAAAGCCTTGTACTGTCATTTTGGAGTTTACACCATTGAAGCTAACTTTGGCATCGGTGTCGAATGAGGACTTGTAGGGATGGTGAGCGTACCAACCGGGATTCATTGATCTCTCGGAACCTGTGAGAATGTACCTCCGCCTGATTGCATGGGATTCAATGAGCGGGGTTTCCGAGGACCAATCTGGTGCCCAGGATGGCAAGTTGTTGTTTGAAGCTGTATCAAGTAGGCAGCAAACGAGAATGTCCAAGTTCTTCGTTGTGGTTGCGTATGCTCGGACCAGTTCCGTGTACACCTCTTTTACCGTGGAGGTGTATTTTGGGGTGATTTCGAATCCCTCCGTCTTTGATACTAGCGACAACAGAGCGTAGAGCTTATCTCGTGGATCAGTTGCATTGAAGGACCGAAACGCGCGTAGCAGGGCCAGGAGAGATATCTGGCAGCGCGTTGGTCCAGGAACGCAATGTATCATGTGTTTGATGTTCGACACGCCGACACCCATTTCATCCCGCCCAGAGCTCCCGAATATAGTGAAAACAGTGGTGATGTTGAGGAGATGGCTGAACGGGAAGCATTCTGTTCCCCAGTACACCCGAGTCGATCTTGCCAGTGCGTATTCTTGTACCACCCACACTCTCCTGAACCAGGGCAACGTGAAGAAAGCGAAGAGCCCCGGATGGTTCCTGGCGCCAGTGTGGTCCAATATTTTTGCCATGTTGACGTGCCAGTGTGACTGCCGCACCGTGTACTCATCAATCCGCGCCTCGATGTAGCTGCCAAGTTGCCGAATCAAGTCGACGGTGCCTTTGGTCATGACTGACTCTGGGCCCAGATAGATTTCGACGTTTTGCGCTACCCGGTAGATGTTACCCATGATAGCGACCTGTTTGCCCCGCTCTTCCAGGTCATTCTGATTGATGCATAATGCGTCGATCCATAACAAGCGTGGTCGTGTTGGGTCTCTGAGATCTCGCAAAGCGTGCCAGAGGTTTCTTCGGACCTTCAACGCGACACCATTGACACTGATTTCCTCTTCCACGGAGGGATCACCCCATGTGTAGGACAAGGCATCGTAGCGGGGGCCAGACCAAAGGCTGGTAGTGAACAGCCGACACTCTATGCGGCACGACTGTAAACCTGGTATGAGGCTCAGAAGTCGGATTTCGCGTCGCGCGCAGTTCAGGGGACTGTAAATGAGACGACTGCGTACCTCGACAGGTTGTTCAGAGACAGACATATCTCGACATTTATCGGCGGAGGTTGAAACTGTCCGGGTACTAGCACTCCGTCATGGCGATGGTGCCAAGGTGAGGGGTTTTCGGGAGGCCGGTTTGAGGAAATGCCTGAGGAGAATGTGGCGGTTGCCGCCAGCGACAAATCCGGGGCGGCCTCTGAGTGCCAAGAATCAGTAGGTAGCAATGAGTACCTGTCAAAGCGGTTCAAAACCAAGGCCGCCAAATTCAAGAGGTCGAACGGCGTGACGGGTACAAAATGGCCTTCCAGGGAGCGACTTTACAGTCACCCTCACAAACGCCCCACAAAAGGGGAAATAGGCAATGCAAACGGAGGTGGCCTTTACGATGCACTTTCTGATCCACTTAGCTTCAAGTTGGGGGCTAACTAGGTAAGATATGTCCGAATCCACACCCAAATCCCAGCTGTAGAGAGCCACTGATCGGCCAATTCCGATACCGTGCACCAACTCCCTTGAGATCTCCCAAACACGCCAGAGGTGACTTTGTCCCACCAAGATCGCAATTTCCGCGTGTCTACCATACATGCTCACCCGCCCAAAACGGTCAGATACGCTGGTCGCCATCAAACACCACGTTAAATATTATCATCAATCTCCATTTTCACCTCGACATTCTTGTTTGTCTTCGCACCACGTGGTGGCCCCTTTCTGACCGGGGCCTTCCCTCCCTGGCGGGAAGTGTCATTTTCAAGACAGGTACCATTTGTGTTGAGATTGTCCGACTCCGGCTCGGGACGTCGCGATCTGGATGCAACATTGGTCTGCTTTCTGGGCTTTGGAGTTTTGGCCTGCTTGCTGAGCTTCGGTGTTCTGAGCCCCCTTTTCTCTTTGCCGGGGTCCTGGACGACTATGAGGCTCTGTGCCGACCCGTGTTTGGCGGTGGGGCTGTTTTGCTATGTCCTGAATTTTGTGGGTGGGGTGAGATGCCTGGTCGAGCAGTCCTGTTGAGAGCTTAAAGTCGAACTCAAAGTCGTCGAGGGGGTAGCGGTTTCCTTGAGGGACATGTTGAGTCTGCGGTCCTGATCTTCCATTTGCCGACCCTGCCCGGAATTCCGGGAGTGGAGGAGCCAAAGGTGCAGACGAAGGCTGGACTGGCTGGTAGAAAATACGACTTTCACCACCATTTGCGGGGCTGGAACACTGCCTGTCACAGTGTACCGGCCGCAGCTTGCTGTCCGCCCAGTGTGATCCACAATTTCTGCATCCAAGTTCAGTGGTTTCTTCGGTCTCGATTCGTAGCATGTAACCCATGAAGTTCTGGCCTATGATGCGATCCTCTGGACGCTTGTTTGGTGCGGCTGGAGGGAGACGCGGGCTCAGAGCCCTCAGCCCGAGAGCCATTGTGGGCCAAAACGACTGCGTTGACGAGTGGAAGTGTGGTGTTGGTGTGTCGGCGAGTGAAGTCACGCGCGCAGTGAGAGACAGTAGGGCGTGATATATAGTGTTCATCTTGCGGGATTGAGGCCAACACGGAGAAAAAGGGGGGTCACAACAAAGCACCGTAACTTCGAGACTGCGGTCGATCATTGCGGATATTTTCAGTAGAGGGTCCTGGTGTTGGGTTCGAACCCACTGGATGGCAATGGAGTCCTCGGTGTTTGTGCTTGGGACTTCCTCAGGCCTCATCTGACCACGCACCTAGCCACGTCAGTTGCGGCGTTAGGTATTCAATGAAATTACTGCCCGAGGAACAACTGCCTACCTAAATACCTTAGGCGTCGATGAAATTTACCATGAATAAGACGGGAAAACTGGTCGTTATACAGGGGGAATGCTATCTGGGTCGCGCTGATGCGGCACCCCCGAAAGCCACGTGAGTGTAAATACATGTAATAAGAAGGGATACTGGCTCGCCCATTTTGTTATACTTGTCCACCTTCTACGCGGGTACGGATGCCGCACCCTTTGTGTTGTTTCTAGTACTGCCTCATTTTCAACTGGAAGTGTAACTGAGAATCTCCTAATAAGCTGCCATCGCATGATCAATGCAGCACCGACGTCCGAGAGACCAGGTTTGTCCCATTTATACCACTGCACCAGAAGGAAAGCAAGAATAATGTATAGAAAACACATAGAGAGTACAGATAAGCCAAATGACAGGCGATTCTGTGGGAATGGTAATAGGCTTTCGTGCATGTTGAATAGGCTGGTGACCTGGCTCAGGGGTGTAAAGAAAAGTGCGAGAAGAGCAAGTTGCTGCATGTACAGCGTGGCTTGGTAGTTCCCAAGGGCGGTGTGGTAGCTCTGGAGGGCGACAAGTCTGTCAACCTGTTCATAATATTAAAGTCAATAGTCATGAAAGCGTGACCGGTTGCACTTCAAGTTGGCCATAGGAAGGGGCACTTACAGCAGGCCCCTTGGCTTCGGTGAGCTTGGTCTTCAGCAATTCCAGCCACGCGAGGCGCATCGCTAGGTCGTCGCGGGACTTCAAAATTTTCGTTGCGTGGCCGATGTACATACCTGAGGTAAAATAACTCATGTCACCCTGCTCGAACTGGTCAAACACCCTTGTTGTCTTGGTCAAGCAGACGATGAAGTCACCGACAATATCGAGCATATCGGCACTCCATTTGGCGAACTCTTCAGTGCGCCGGCCATGGTCTGTCTCGTGTGGTTTAGGTAGAGTTGGACATCTGCGATACACAGCTTTCTCCAACTTGCTCACAATGTCACGCCATTCCACCACAATCATCTGAACTTGAATCTCGACAGCGGCGATGAAGTACTGTCTTGCGTCCCAGAAAATGCTGCTGTTTGGGTTCGCGGCTTCGTCGCTTCCGGCTGTGTTAATCAGCGGATTCTCACCCCTGAAGATGGGGTCCCAAAATATTTCAGGCGTTTTCTTCCACAAACGATGGTGTTGCTTGACCGAATCGGTGGATTTTGCATCGTAGTAGTCGTCAAACACACCGTACACCGTCCAATGGTGATCGTGCCGGCCGGTCAGGACAATAGACGTTTGCCCTTCATAAAGACACCATTTTTCTCCAGCAGTTGGAGTCGGCAAAACAGATAAGCATGTTAGGACTTTGGACTGTCGAAGAGCTTCGCCGTTCGGCCATCGGCGAGTGTCAGTCCGAAGATTTGACTCGTTTCGCAAAGAATAAAGAGGGAGACTGAAGTGGAGCATGTAAGCCTCTGCCCCTTTGGACTGCCATGTCGTAATCGTCAACAAACGATGGGGAAAACAGAGGATGATCTTGAAACTCACGGTTACTGTAACACTCAGACGTGGGTTAGGTCGGAGATGTTGGTAAGACAGCGCCATCAAGGCCTGTCTCTGGCTTCGGGGGGCCGTTCTGAAAAGCACCCGGATACCCCGTGCGTCCAGATCGGATAGATACCTAAGGTGGGTATAGATTGTGAGTGGTAGAAACCAGAAAAACATGTCCCTGTCTGGTACATCAGGTGCACATGTAGGTACTCCGCGCTGTGTTTGGCCACCTACACAAGTCTCCTCACCCGACAATGGGAGCTGTCGCAATTTACACCATTTCCATCGTTGCTCTCTTGTATTACAGAGCTCTGAACAATCTGATGTCGCAATTTTAAAGCAACCCATTAGCTTTTGACGCAGACAGTCAGTGCAACATGGGAGTTTCAGTTTGTTTCTTACCGGGCACCGAAGTTCTTCTTCGAATTTGACCTTAGTTAAAGCCCCACGGTGTGGCCGGCTACAGCTAGCCCAGCACCCGACACCCCTCGTATCAACTATGGCAAGATATCGGAGCCGAACCGTAGCTTCAGTCTCCGATGCCTCGCTGTCGACCTCGGTGAAAGAGGCAACAACTTCCACTTGATCCCGATGCTCAAGCCTTGTAGCCTCATCTTCGAGCCCCGTCATAAATCGTCTGACATCATTAGCCGGATCCTCATCCAACTCGGGCTCTGCGTCGTCTTGGTCTTCGTCACTGACACTCCCAATAGAACTTGACTCGGAATCGAAGTCGGAGTCGGAGTCGGAGTCGGAGTCGGAGTCGGAGTCGGAGTTAGGGTTCTCCGCCACAGCCAGCATGAAACGTTTTCGATAGTCGAGGTAGGACTCTCCCTCGAACGTTGGGCCGAGGTGTTGAGGGTGGGGCGAGGTGAATGGCCAGGGGTTGCCCCTGAACGGGAGGCTCATTGCAAGCAGCAGTCCCACCTCCAATTCTTGAAACCATTTAGAGCTCCTGCTCTCTCTCCTTTCTTCCTCTTTTTCCACTGTGCAAGACAGTTTAGCTTGCCAAAGAAACTTGGTGATGCCTGGTATGTCGGGAAGGTACAGGAGCAGAGAGGTATGGCAATCCACCCTTCCGCCAGCGTGATATTATGTTCAGCATCTAAAATGTGAGGCTGATGCCGCCACACAGTTGCCTCCATTTGCCTTGCATCTAGGGAGACAGCATTTGCAGACTCGTAATTTGCTGGTGCAAACCAGGAGCACCAGCGGTAAGTCCAAAGAGGCAATCCGGCTTAAGCCAGTTTCTCTTCGGTATCAATGCACATGTACTACCTAGGTACTTCGCAAATTCTAGAACTCCCTGAAGTTGGTGCCGGGTACATGAAACGACGGGATTACCCGCCATGTCACGCCGATGGCGGAGTGTGGAAGATTTGACATTGTCTCATGACAGCCGTTGCAGTGGGTCAAGCACATCTGCATAAAAGAGGACAATCAGCTCGAAACATTGGACCAAGCCGCGTCATGTGGCAAAAATAGATACAGATATAGATATGGACTGGGCATTTAGGAGGTCTGGAGTTCAACACGTGGCCAACTTGAGAACACCTCCGGTTGCCCTTGTGGACTTGTGGAGAAGTTGCACCGGCTGTCATTGAGTGTATGCATGCCAGCAACCAAGTGCATGAACGCGCCGGTTGTACGGTGGTTTCATAATGCCGAACTCGGAGAACGAAACGGCAACGGGCTCCCAGTTGTCTAGTTACAAATAAATTCGTAAGGAAAAAGACAGAATCCAGACTGTTTTCGGAGCGGACTCTCTCCCTGCAGTTCTGCAAATCACGAACCATTGTGGGTTTCCGTCCATTAGTATCGTAAAGCCAGCTAGTCAGCTTCGTTCCGGGACGGCATCCCATCACTGCGGGCATCAGGGAGGCGGGAACTGGACCACGACTGGGCTACCTACCTAACTCCTGCACATTCCCAGTCCCATCGATGTCTGCTACGACGTGATACAAACGTACAGCATCCGCAGCACTGCACTCCGCCCCAACTTATGCAGATCGAACCACTCCACTCTTGGAACCGCCCCGAGCAGCGCCGCAACGTGTGCCAATGAACCGCACTGTCGATATTAGCTAGCCCTGAGAGCCTCACGCGGTGCTCTCCGATAGCTCGCTATTGGACATGGTTTGTAGCACAATCCGTCTCCGCTCTGGGTCCAACGCGGGCAACAAACAGCTGACGCTATCTGTCCGTTGCCTAGCCCAGTTCCTCGCGTAGGGAGAAAGACGGCCCTGGCGGAAAGAAGAGAAGGACGACCGTTTTGTGGGCTTGGGTCTGTGTAAGCGCGTCCACCACTTACAACCCCCCGCTTACAGAGGTTGAGCCAGGGCTGATCATCCATGCAGTGCTTATGTACCAGGGGTGGGCCAGACATGACAATCCAGTCGGTCGAATCTTGTCTTTCCTGCCAGCACCCGCGTTGTACGCGATGCGAGGCGCATCGGGTCAAGCAGTCAAAATGACATCCGACCAGTCGAGAACAAGGAAGCCAGGGAACTGGCGGCCCGGGTTGAAAGGAACAAAGGCTTGAACTCGCCCAACACGAGTTGGAAGCATGCACACGCATCCAACCACAACCCGGGTTGTACCGACAGCCTCAATTGCACCTCGAGTCCCGGATTTCACACATAGCCACCTGTTTCCGCCCTTCAGTTCCAGCTCCCAATTTCAACAAGACCTACCTTATAGTCTCTTACTCTCTTGCATAGATATTAGACAGACAGTCGGCAACTGGACAACGGAAGATTTATAAGTACCTTACCTCCTAGCTAAGGTATGAACCTGCGGCAGTTACCTAAAGTCCCACAGAGTCATTGTCGGAGGTACTTAGGTAAGGCCGGCACCAATGAGACCTGCATGACCATTTGTACCAGTCGAAGCCCCTGGAAGGCTACCTCGAGGTCGCCATCCAAGATGTCAGGCTCAGTGAATTTCGAGTCAGATTTGCTTTTCATCGAATCACTCTCCGAGTCTGAGTCCTCATCGTCGAAGTCGCACAGTCCCTCGAGCAAGCCATCACTGGTATCGACGTTAATATCTCCTGGGACCGTGGCAGCTCGAGGCACATCACGTACCTCGTCGTTTCGGCCATAGCCCGCCAGTCAGAAGGGAGACTATCCTTGACACTGACTTCCCGTGCTGCACTTATCAACCCCGCCCAAAACTGCTGCATATTCGGCGCCTTGAATTTGTGGCGTGGCCAGCTGTGAAAGTCCTGCAAGCACCGTCAGCTTCACCTTTTGCAACCAAACACCATCAGGGAACTCAAACTCACCACCCCAACACAAAAATGCACAAACGCCACCACAAACGCAACCCACCTCTTCGTCCTCTCCGGTCCTCTCAGCCCCCTCCCCCCTCTAAACTCCACGCTCCCCGACCTCCCCTCAAGCACATTGTCAAAATTCCACAACACATACCGATCCCTCCTCTCACCCACACTTCCACTCACACTTCCCGATAGCTGCATAAAGTCCCTTATCCCCCTCTTCGACCCCCTCCTCTTCACCCTCTCCCACACTTCAACCCAACTCCCATTCCTCACCCCCTTCAGCGCTAGCGAATGCTCCGTGTTAGGCTTGCAGTAGTCGCTATTGCGGCGACAATTGGGGAGGAGCCGCATGATGAGGTCTTCGTAAATGATTATTCCGAAGGCGAGGTTTTGGAGCTGTGGTATGGTAAAGTGTCGAGAGGGGGAGGGAGAGACGTGCACGTGGCTGCCGCAGTGGCGGGAGGAGAGGGGTGGTTGGAAGACGAGGTTGAAGGAGGCCCAGAAGGTGGAGATTTCGCGCTCCCAGTGATGCGTTGTGTTGAGGGTGGGGGAGACGGCTTCGAGGGGGACTAAGGGGGGAGTTAGATACGTTTGATGGTTGGGGATCCCTCCGCTCTTCAAAGAAGGGGATGATAGTGAACTTGGAGAGGAATACTAACTCAGGGGGTGCTCTGGGTTACCAAGTGAGCCGTCTTTGGTGATCCACCACTTGTCGTAGTGCTCTGGGTGTTTGGCGTACTTCCCGTCGAGCCTGTCGGCTGCGGCTTTGCACCCTTTTGAGCGCAGGGTGGAGGCGAGGGTCTCGTAGTACACAGCTCGCCGGAGCGGATGCCGGGTTTGACGAGGAGCTGCGATGAGCTCGATCTCAACGCCGAAGTTGTATGAGCCCCACATTGTTGATGCAGGTCCGGTGAAACGATGACGCCGTAGGGATGGTGGAATCTGAACTTAGTGAGATCGAACTGTCACACTGGGTCACGGCTTTTTATGAGGGTCATTGGCGTGAATCATTTCGGGCCCAGGTAACGGCTCAGGGGCTTCCAGAATCGTCCGCCCTGGTTGCCCAGAGCCATACGTGGCTGTGTCAGCGGTATCCTCAGGGCAAGCCTTCAGCTCAACGCAATTGAAAACGGACAACCACGCCCCGTGAGGCAAGGACCGTGAAGACTCGCTGTCATGAGGATCTCGCACTGTGCCTGGGACCCATTGGTGGTGGTCGAGACACCTCATACAGGGCGCGCCGAGCTGATTGGGCAGCAAAATTTCGGTTCTCTTCGCTGTCGCCTCATGTGTCTGCAGGCGATTGGGGTGCCGAAAAGTGGACTCGAGGTTGTCGAGCGAGCCCAACCCCTGAGCCACACGACAATGAAAAACAAATAGGTAATCGCGTGTCTTCAGCCGCAACGAGCCGTCGGCTGTTTGAGAGGTTGACCTACATGCGAAGTGGGATGGACGGACAAACGCGAGAGAGGGATCCGGCCGGCGACAGATTTTCCTTTGGTCAGCTGTTTCTGCCTAACGTCGTGTCGACATCGCGGCACACTTTCCCAAACCATTTCCCCAAACCCCACACACATCCCGACCGCGACCCCAAAACACAACAACCCCACACACCCTTCAGGCCAAGAAACCGCACCGCCATTTTCCTAGGTAAACAAGCCAACAAAAGCAACAGCAACCAAAACACAAGCAAAATAACCTCTCCCAAGGAAGAATGCCCCCCAACCGCCTCTACTTCGCCTACGGCTCCAACTTCTCCCTCACGCAAATGGCCACGCGCTGCCCCTCCTCCACCTTCTACGGCCGCGCCATCCTCCCCGACTACCAATGGCAAATCAACCAGCGCGGCGTCGCCAACATCATCCCCTGCGCCGGAAGCTCCGTGCACGGCCTGATCTACCGCCTCGACGGCACCAGCGATGATGAAGCAAGGTTGGATCGGAGCGAGGGGGTCGGAGCGGGGTATTATACGAAGAAATACTTGTCGATGGTAGTGTACCGTGCGTCGGAGGGGAAGCGGCTTCAGATGAGGAGGATTGTAGAGGAGTTAGGGGGCGCAGAGGGGATGAGAAGTATGGAAAGAGGGAAGGAGAGGGCGGGGAGGATGGAGAGTGGGGTTTTGGTGTATGCGAGCGAGGGTTATGTACAGAGAGGGGAGCCGAGGGAGGAGTATGTCGGGAGGATGAATCTGGGGATCAGGGATGGGGTTGCGATGGGAATTCCGCGGGCCTACTTTGAGAATGCGGTGAGAGGGTTTATCCCCGATCGGTCGCCGCCCGCGAGAAGTGAGGTGCGGAATGCGAGGCCAGGGAGGCAGATGACTATGTCGAGGGTCAGGAGCATGGCGGAGGTGAGAGAGATTGGGAGATGGGGTACTGAAGGCTATGCGGACCGTAGTGCCTACGGATGCGGAGGTTCAACGCGTGACAGGAGTCGTGGGGTTAGAGTGAGGAGGGAGGGGACAGTGGAGGACGAGTTTCGGGGGCGTCCGAATTCATGGACGGGGAGGGAGTATGATTATTATAGTTATTGTGCGGGGACTTTGACTGGCCGGACGGTGACTCCGGATGTTAACTGTTATTATATGAGGAGGAGTCGATAGAGCTCAACGCTCTAAAGCTAGGCCCTTAAGTTGAGTTGCGAGTTGTTATGACCTTCCCGCGACTATCTTCAGCAGCATAAATACGAAAATCTACTACTATGGAGGTCTCTTACTAAACGATGTGTTATAAAGTAGAAAATGCCTATCTCCCACATAATAATGGAGCCCAGTTTTGTAATCTTTACCTTTAACCTCTAACTTACCTTTTTACTCCCTCCGGCTTTAAGCATTAAAATCCTCATAGACTTCTCTACTCCGTAGTCATGTTCTAACATAGAGCTGGCTACGGCTATTCGTCGTAGCTAGGTAGGCCGTACTCTAAGCAAGGCTGTACGGTACGCATAACGTGGGCCAGAGGCCTGTGGGGGCTATGGAGCCCTGGAGTCTGGCCGTGGGGGCTGGAGTCTGGAGCCCTGGAGCCTGTAGGGGCCCTTGGAGTCTAGCAGACTCTGCGGCAATCCAGAGTCCAGAGTGGATCTGGGGGATCAGTCCATAGTCCAGAGTGGATGTGGGAGTATCGTTCCAAAGTCTATGGCACAGTAGTTCTAGGGTCTGGGGCGATAGCTGGAGTATGGTAATGTAATAAATTGATGATAGAGAGACCTTTAAGTCTCTCCATGCCTGGAGGGCCTCTTACGGAGGCACTCTATAGGCCGCGTGACGAGTCATGTGGCCTCTAGCTACATGTCTACAACACCATTCTCTTACACTTTACAAGATCATCTTTATTTAATCCTTGGGAGGGATATTTACAGAAATGGAAATGTAGTTATTTCTACTTGACGGTTCTTTCGCTCTTCCTGGGAAACTACTTCTTATACCGGTTTTCAATCTCATGCTAAGATAAGCCCAAATTCATATAGTGGTAAATAATGAATAAGTTTTCATGCTACGTGTAAAGACACAAGGAATCCGTACACACTAGCAGGTCATCTTTGCAATCGTAATTTGCAAAGTTGCAGACCGCGCTGAAGTATGGGCCAGAGGGTCAAGCGACTTGTCGAACACCGTTAAGTGACTAGCATGTGGCCGTGCCAGCGGTGAGTACCGGTGCGTATTTTGACGTTCCGATAACCCAGAATTTGCGGGTATTTATGAATGCAACGCCGAAGCCGCGGTGTTTTCTCCGTGGCGTTCGCTTTGAGATGTTGGTCACTCGGCCTTTTGCGGCGAATTTTCACATGGTTATGTGTTACAAGCGCAAGCGGACTTGGCAAAGGGTGAACTCGAGTTCGCTCCGTTCTTGACGATTGCAATTTATAACTTTATACCGTTAATCAACTTGTGATTTCAAATCTTTAACCAAATTTTCAATCCAGCTTAAAAAGTGCAAGTATTTTCCTAGCTGGGTTAGGGGCTGTCATTTGGTTGTTTGGGTTTCGCAGACGTGATGCACAGCAATTGTGTGTAATATACAGTGCGAAAAAAGGGCCAGAGGGGCAGGGCGCACTGACTAGGTACCTAAAGTTGCTAGATCCGACGCCCGGTTTGCTCCGAGTATTAAGGAACTATATCTAAGGTAACAAAGTTGGCATGTCTCACAATTTATTTGCGTCCATGGGTGTGAGACTTAAGCTTGGTATCTTTACAATTGTGTGGATGATAAGCTCGATAGGAGAGATACAAGGGAGCATCCAAACTCGCCCGAACACCTGCAATCGTGCAATAAAACCGGTCATTCTCTTTCATTCCAAGTGCACTAAATATCCCTTTAAGTGAGAGTCTAACTTGTCTCTCAGGTGGACCTGTTCGACGCTATCTGTTAGTCCCGCCCTGTATCTTCTGCTGACAAATACTTACGGGAGCGTCTCGTTCAGGACTCCGTACTGGGCGGGCAGGAATTCTCCCATGCCCAGCTGTTGTGCAGCCTTCCGAACTTCGTCATACAGACCTTCAGTGGTCCTTGCTGAAGTGCCGTTGGTTGCCAAGTCGTTCTTGAAGCGCGTTAGTCAAATGATACCAGGACCCAGCACTTTCAGCTGCACATTGTTGGGGAGACTCACCAGCCGAAGCATCGCATGGATGAAGGCCACAGCAAAGGCAATCCAGCGCTTAGTGCGCACCTCGCCGCGCAGACAGCGACCACCACGAAACTCGATAGTTCCAGAATCGCCAGTGGCGACGTGATCGAAGTTCCACAGGACATACCTATTGCTCTGCATGACGTCTCTCAACGCCTCTGGGGTGGTGGCAGCCCGAATGACATTCCCGATGGCGGTGCGATTCCGCCCACAGCGCTGGAGCTGGGCTGAATTGACAGTGTTGGGCTTGCAGTAGGGATTCTCTTGGCGGTTGGCCATGAGGAGGTCCAAGACGAGGTTCTCGTACACGGCAATGCCGTAGCCGATGGTCTTGAGCTCGTTGAGGGTGAATCGCTTGTTCTTCCCTCTGGAGACGTGCACATGGCTGCCGCAGGCTTTGGCTCGCTGCGGCATGTGGAAGACAGCCCTCATGGCCTCCCAGAAAGTGTCGATCTCGACTTCCCAGTTTGCGCCGTTGTCGAGGACGGGTGATACGGCCTCCATGGGGACTGGTAGTATGCGTCAGTAAGTTGTCATGTGTCATTGATTAGGCCAGGAAATGGCAGAAAAGGGACCCACTGAGGTTGTCCGGTTTCCCGAGAGACCCATCCTTGGTGATGTACCACTGGTTGTAGTTGGTGGACCTCCATGCTGCCTGTGTCAAGTCGTTGTGTTGCGCCTTGAGGCCTCTGTTCCGGAGGGCCTTGGCTAGCAGCTCGTAATACAGGGCATGTTTCTCCTTGAGTGGCGGTCGGATCTTGTGTGGCTCCACCAGCACCTCGATTTCAACGCCGAGGGAGTATCGTGTCGCTGGACCAGCCATGGCGAAGAGGATTAAGAGTTCAGTGTGATGGTGCTGTGTGAGAAAATGACAATGACGAGAAGCCAAGGTGACGACAGATCTTCGAAAATCGTCCCCCCGGGGGGTAATGAACTTTCGGTCATCCTCGAAGATATCGGGCGCTCGATGACAGCGGACGAGGCTCTCAGGCGTTTAGGGATCCGTGGCACCTCTTAGCGCCTCTGATGTTCAGCTTCACCGCGCTAGGCGCGCCTGCCGACGTGGGCGTTGACAATATGAGGCTCGAAATGCCGTTTCGACTGATGAAACAAAAGCTGAATCCACAATGCTGGGAACGCCCCAATAAACCCTAGACACATCTGTTGTTGTCTAACGGGAGTTGAGGCTCGCAATCACGCAAGTGCGCAGAACGAATCGGGCTGTCCCCGTGATGACAGTGACGCGGTAAGGCGTCACGATGCTGCCTTCGGCTCGAGACACGCGCCCGGGGCCGTCACAGTGGATTTGTTGGACACACACTCCAGGGCTGTCGGGCGCTGGCCGCAGCTTCCTCAAGGTGACTCTTCGGGCGCCCTTGCATTAGCGGCCCAACTTCGCGGCCAATCGCTTCAACCGGGCCACGCCTCAAATGGCCCCAAGGGAAGTTCTTCCCCTCACAATCACTTTTCTTCCCCCAAATGCACCGTTTGTCGCAACAATACTGCAGCATTTGACACCTCGCGAATCGGACCCTTCTCGGCCGGCCCCACAAACAAAGTCAGTCGCGGCAGAATGGCATATCGCAATGAGAACCTCTACTTCGCCTACGGCAGCAACCTCTGGATCGAGCAGATGGCCAAGCGCTGCCCTGGGAGCTCGTTCAAGGGGAAAGGTACGCTGGAGGGCTACCGATGGCAGATCAACCAGCGGGGCGTAGCCAACGTCGTCAAAGCAGCGCCCAGCGATTCCGTCGAGGGCCTCGTCTTCTCCGTCACGACGTCGGACGAGCGAACTCTGGATCGCAATGAGGGAGTCGCCAAGAAGTTTTACGAGCGCCAGTTTCTCACCATCACCCTCGAAGAACACCCCCTGCACATGAACCAAAAGACATCCCAGGTAGCGCGATGGCTAGAACACAACCGGGACAACACCGATGCCAAGATCTACCTCTCGGGTTCGCGAGCAGAACGGTGCCCGGCCCTCGTCTACATCAGCGAGAGGTACAACGACGACGGGCCGATCCGGGAGGAATACATCAAGCGCATGCAAAGCGCTGCCACAGACGCCATTGCCCTCGGCGTCTCCCGCTCCTGGATCGACCGCGCCATGGGCCCATTCATCAACCACCCAAGGGCTGACTCCCCACTCGCACAACTCCCCGTCCAATACCCAAGCCGACCAACCGAAAGGCTCGACCGACCACCAGCCGACAGGAGCGGAGCGCGCAAGCGAAGCGCCATCGATGAGACAATGTCAGGAGGAAGAGGCGGAGTCGGAGCAATTGTAGCAGTAGGAGGAGAAGGATACGCAGCATCATCCAGCAGTAAGAAGCCTCACAAGTCGTCCTTCTTCGGGTGGCGGTTGTTTGACATGTTCCTCCACAGGCGCTGGAAGACCACCTCTTCTAGCTTCCGCCAGCCCCCTTCCCAGACGCCAGTCCGATGTCAGCCTGCAAGCGCTGCGCGAGTCGAACCGCAGGAAAGGCGCCGACAGCGGCGTCGCGTTCCCTCCGGCCATGCTCGACGGCGTGAAGTTCGCGACGACGATACAAGACGGAGAGGAGGAGGTGGTGTTTCTCGTGCTCGTCTCTAAGCGGCTGCTTCTTCGACCGGGGGTGGGCGTTGCTGATTACAGCGGCGCGGTCAATGTTAAGTGGTCGACGAAGGAGTTGGATCTGGCGAATGAGTTGGCGATGTATCATTTCCGGGAGCTGTGGTCGAAGATTTGTGACGACGCGTTGACGGGGGGGTACTCGAGCTGGGAGAGGATAGTTAAAGGAGGTCAGCGCAGTCCGGGGCTGTGCTGGGATCTGAATGACGATGTGTGTTTGAGTCTCTATGGCTCGGTGGGGGAAGCGGGTGGTGTGACTGTTTGGGTTGAGAGGCAGCCGCTGGTTAGATCATGTGCGTAATTTCGAGTTACATATTTCATGCATTTATTGCTGTATTTATGAAACTGTCGTGTGTTTTCCCGGGACAATTAGGTTCTCACTGTGTCCAGTTTCATGTCTGACGAGTTTTCCATCTCTAGCGCATGAGGTCTTGGAGCCTATCTTCGCAACCACAGCTAATGGCCTTGCCTATTTCCTCGGTTTAGGCGGATACGTCACTTGGTGATGGTTTTGGCAATAAACCAAGATTCGATGGATTGGCCCTGTAGATAACGTTGATAAATTTTGGTTCATCTTGTTTTTTCAGTTTTATTACAATTGAGGTTCAGAGATTTACAATGAGCGCTCGAGTTATGTTCAAGTTCTCATCTTGCATTGATAAGAAGTCGTAGGCATCGTAGAGATAATCATGGCGTCATATTTTCGTACAGGCTCAACATATCAACCACGCTCCCAGTGAGCATAAGCCTTTTCTACAAGGGCGAACAGACCAAAAACAGTCATTACAAAACCGCATCCTTGAAAAGATTCCAGGAGACGGAAGACCACTAATATCAGGCGTCTCCAGAGAACCCCCCTGCGAGTAGCCACATATTCCATTCCACTTGAAAACACTAAACATATGGCGACCACAAGTAGTGGCCCGTCCATTGGGAGAGTCTACCGACAACGCACATAGAACTAAATTAGTTGGGCTTTCTCCGGTCCCATCTAGCGAGACTACATTCACAGAGAGTGGCTGCTTCTTCTCCTACAAGGATGAACCTCGATAGGTGTCAGTACTGGGACTTGGTCTGGACAAGTGATTTGCATGAGACCAATGTGGCAGTCTCCTATATAAATACCGGTTGCACTCCACATTCAAAGAGTCGAGTACACATACATAAAGACTGTATTTTGAACAAAGAAGGACATTGTTACTTGTTCTTACGGGCCCTTGCAGATATGCTCCCATGCCTACATTGTGGGACTCGACTGTCCAAACAAACACAAGAACAGTCATGCTGTGAGATCTGTGTTTGCCTCGTCGCGTGAATGCACGTTCAAATCTGCTTCTGTAGCAGTTATTCTGCAATGAATTCATGAAGAGCCAGAACTGAGCATGCACATTGGTTGTTAACAATGGAATTGTACGGTGTTTATTTCTTTGCTAAACACTTTGCCTTGCGACGCAGAACTCGTATCTTGGAGTCATTAGACGGCAAATGCATGATCAGACAAGCGAATGGCGAGAGAAAAAAGTGATGAGCACACACATATTCTTACCTGTGTGGTAGGTGTTCTTAATTCAGGAAAAATGGGTACTCGACGGTAGTCAGCAAAAGGGAACTCGGAAAACCTACCTACTTAGGTATGGCGAGTTGTACAAATCGTGAATTGAAAAGTTTATTATCAAACTTTGGATCACACGGGCGTAGTTGAGGGGGTCAGATTTCTTTTCATTTCCTTGTAATTCGTTTATTCATATCCTCACTCTGGTTTTTCCGCCAGGCAGGTGTATGCCCGTGAATAACCTTACCTTCGTTTCTCTATGTGGTAACCTAGGCGCGATGGCAGTCTTCCCATGACCATCGTTCAGCCTCAAATTGCCATGCCTTGACTCAAGTTAGCCGGTACCTCACGAAGAGGCGCGAGTGAAAGCCCAGAATACCCATTCCAGTTCAAAGTTGAAAGCATGTGGGCAGTCTCTCCAGGGCCACCATTCGGTGCAGTGGACCCCCATTTGGCGTAGACATTGGTGATCAATGCTCGCTGGGGGTGCCGGTGTGCCACGTTACAACCGCAAGTTGTCTCTGGAATAGAGCCAACCAAAATCAGTCTACGGCAGCGAATACAAACGTGTGCTTCTTCCGTTCGGATAACAACGTCAGCCCGTGAGCGGGGATAGACGGGGAAGTCTAGGTCAAATGTGGGCCCGCCCACAACACAGAGGGTCGGCCGAACTAGCCCGATGTTTGGCCCGGCAGGAGGAGCCGCAGCGGCCAAATTTGCCAATATATCCAAGGGGCTGAGCGGGGGATTGTTCGTGTTGTTGTCCATGTTGGGGATTTCGACAATGTCAGTGAAAGGTGCAAGGTTCCGATGCAAGCAATCTTGATGGATACACAGGGCGGTTCGTTGAATAGAACACTTGGCTGTGAATGGTGGTTGAAAGTTGGGGGTTAAGCCTGCAGATAGAACGTGTTTATATTCTTTCCCTTCCCGTTGGTTCGGGTTTTCTTTTCTTGGTTCCAGTCTCACTGGTCATGGACCTATGGGATTGATCTGCCACAATTTGAATGTTCACCTACAGCAGCGTTATTTTCCAGTACACAATATCCAATACAGGGAATACCTAGCTGGTCCATCCCTCATATTCTCGGGACTTCTTTCTTATCGACAGCTGATCCCCCCCTATTGAGTAACAAGGGCTTTATCACCTTGCCGTCTTCGACTTCCTCAACTGCTTTGTTAAGTTGGTCAAATTCGTAGAAGGTGAGTAAATCATCGCATGAAAAGTTGCCCGTAGTGTTGTCAGTGGCGCAGAGGGAGACGGCGGAGGGGGATAGGAGGATTTTGGATGGATGGCTCTGAACAGTCTTGCGATGAAAAACGGTATTATCAAGTCGAGGTGGTGGTAAAAGTTATAATTCGCTTTTTTGGCAGCTACAGCTGTATTGGGCTCCGATCTCAGCCCCTAATGATCACCGTCACGCAGATCCCACATCAGTTCTTGACCCTCGTCTCGCAAAACTCCAACCCGCCAAACGCCTCCTTCACCTCGGGAACCTCCCAGAGCCCCTCCAACCACCCCTTCAGCGCGGGCGCCGCCTTCATCATCTCCTCATCCACAATATACTTCCCCGCAAGATGCAGCGGCCCCGCGACCATGATATCCGCCAGCGTAAGCTGCTCGCCCACCAGGAACTTCCCATTCCCCATTTCGAGCGCAATCTGCACCCTCTTAATCGCCCGCTCCATGTTACCCATACACTGGTCATAGCGCTTCTCGTCGTACGGGTACATCTTCAGCACGGCCATCATCAGCGGCGGGATGGTGTTGGCGGTGAGCTCCTGCTCGGCAAAGCACGCCCACTCGTCGATCTTGGCGCGGGTCTTGGTGTCTGTGCCGAGGAGCTGGGCGGATTTGGAGCCCGACTCGGCGACGAAGCGGCAGATGGCTTGGCCTTCGGCGAGGCAGAAGCCGTCGGCGGTTTCGAGGGTGGGGACCTTGCCCATGGGAAATTTGGAGAGGAATTCAGGGCTGCGGTTGGTCACGCCCATTGTGTACTCGGCGTCGGCGAGCTCGAGGCCGCCGAGGGAGGCGAGTGCCTTGGCCTGGGGCGGGGGTTAGTCGTAGCGCAAGAATGGGGGAAAAGAGATGCGTACCCGCTGGACGCGGAAGTTGTTGGGGTACGAGTAAATGGTTGCAAAGGGAGCCATTATTGCGGTAGTTCTGGTGTCTTTTGGGGAAATGGTCTGCGATTTGGTTGGAAAAGAAAGCAATCAATTGGTCGTGACTTACACCAGGAACAGTTGACGCTGAACCAGAAACAGGGGACGCTGCTTTATACCTATCACGCCATCGCCCCTGCTCCACAGCGGGTCGAACTGCCGCTGGCGTCTCCGCTAGTGATTTGGCATCAGGGAGTTACGTCGGTGCTACGTGGTGCCTAGGTAATGTGTTGCTGGCAGTCGGACTGACTATAGTCCGAAAACGTGGTATTTTCTGGGAAACATTGGCGGTGTGAATTGTTTCAGACCTCACGATCCGCGACATGATGACCAATCTTGCATCTGCGAGCAAAATTCCATGCTTGAGGCCAAGCAGCATTTGCAGGTAGGTGAGCACTTCGCATCCGCGACCATGATCTTGAGCACTTGCACTGTGTCGAATCTGAGATCTTCGTTTTGTGCCTGTCAAATGCGAGGTCGGAGTCCAATCGTTAGAAACTGACCCCTCGTTTGGTGGGCCACAAAATTTAACGGCCCCGCGTCTGGTCTCCACCTTTCCCGGACTCGGGATTACCATAGCGGCAAAAAGCGAATCCGCCTGATGGACGGCTTCGTCGAACTTGACGAGTTCTAGTTTGTCATGGACGAGCTGGGAATCGAACCCAGGACCTTTCGCATACAGAAGTATGCTAAGCGAACGCTCTACCAACTGAGCCACACGCCCTTATGCTTGTTGGTGGGCCGATTGGATCCTGCTGATCGGCTGGCAGCAGTGCCGAGCTGAAAGAGTGGATGTGAAGGTTCTCGTTGCCGGGAATGCTGGTAGGTTCGTCAGGTTGGACTGTGTCTGGCTGACTGGAATAACTGGCTGAAGAAGGAGTCTTCACACGTATCGCGAATGCGGCTGTATGTTCCAGACATGCCCGTACCTCTTGATTGATACCTTCTGTTGTCGAGGAAGCAGATTGATGGTTCTAGGTTCTCTTTCCCCGCTGTTTTGCTCTCAGTCCAGTGCCTCAGTCAAGATAAGATAAGATTGATCTCCAGCGACTGACGCAGTGCTTACCTAATTGTGGTAAGGACTGTCACGCTAGACCAAGAACGGCTAGTTTTCAAGCTTCATCAGCGCGGGTCTGGGGCAAATCGCGCCTGCCACAATTTCGAGAACCCACCTTCAACCTCCTCAGCAGCCACGCCATCACCAGCTCACAGTCGCGGCCATGACAAAAAACAAGTCCAAGAAGAGAAAGCAGAATGAGGTGGCCATCAATCTCCCCAACAAGCATTTGAAGATTGTCAAGCCGATTACACCACCGCTCGAAGCCAGCGACCGCAACGATAACAGCGACATCGCAAACACCCTTGAGCCCACGAGTGTGTACTCGCTCATCTCGGAGGAGGAGCTGGAAATCACCGTTGACACGCTGAAAGAGCTCGTAAACCACCCCGCCCTGATCAAGTCTAGAGCGTGCAAAGACCTGCGCGTCGCAGTCTGGGACTTCCGCCAAGCATGCGCGACCGGTCTCAACAGCACCGCGAGCGGCTCAAACCTGACCGGTCGTATCACAGCCGCCTTGGCCGACGGCAAACTCACCGACGCAAAGGTCCTCCTCGCCGAGATGAGAATCCGCGGCGAGGAGCCCAAACTCGGCGCCCTCTGTCGCTGGGTGCGTGACCTCGACGTCATCAGCGGGGTATCCACCGTCGAAGACACCTTCACAGAGCGAAGCGCAAAAGACCAGGAGCTCATCAGTGTGCTAGACGGCGTCCTCCGCGTCTGCGGCGCCATCGACACCAACACCCTCGCCGAGTTCGACCCCGACTCTCCCATCGCCGTGCAGGAAACCTGGGACCTCCGCTCGTCAGCACCAACCCTCCAAGTCTACGCCTCGGTCCTCGACACGACCATCTTCGACGCCGCGCCTCCCAAGCTGCCCGAGTCTCTCCGGGTAATTGAAACCACTCCCGGACCGCTTCGCAAGCCCCCCAACCACCACGACGCAATCCTCTACACCACCAAGCCCGGCGCCGCACCCCTCTCCGCAACGCCCCCTCCCATTTCACACCAACACCACCCCATCGTCCCAGGCCTCTCCCTCGCCACACAAGTCCTCTCCCCCACCGAATGCCAGGCCATCATCGCCGCCGGTGAAACCGTCAACTTCCTCCCTGACGCGCCCCTCCGCGAGGACGGCGACATCTCCGTCCTCGCCCACAACTTCTACTGGGTCGTCGACCAACCCTTCCACGACACCCTCTGGTCACGCATCTCCCCCTTCGTCCCGTCCTCAGTCGAGGGCCGTCTCGCGCGGGGTCTGAACCGCCGCTTCCGCGTGTACCGGTACGTCCCTGGCGCGGAGTACCGCGCCCACATCGACGGGGCGTGGCCGCCGAGTGGCATTCTTGCGGATGACACGTATGTATATGATGCGTCGCCTGCAGGGAAGAATCAGAGCTCGCTGTTTACCTTTCTGATTTATCTCAATGATGAGTTTGAGGGCGGCGAGACGACGTTCTTCTTGCCCTCGGTGAGAGAGGGCGTGCTGAATGCGTATCCGGTTCGCCCCGTTATGGGCGGGGTGGCCATCTTCCCGCATGGTGATACGAGGGGGGCACTGCTGCATGAGGGAACGGGAGTGAGGGATGGGGCGAAGTATGTTATCAGGACGGAGGTTGAGTATGATGTTGAGCCGACGATGGTGGCTTAGGGGAAGCTAGGTCACGAGGGGAACGCGAACACGACGAAAAGTTCTGGATTTCCGTGGCGTCAGGATGTAGGAGTTGGACATCAAAATCACTGGCTTGTTTGTCTTTATTGAGTGCTGCGGTGTTCATACCAGTGACTCTAGTGATTGCAGCCTGCACAATTCTTCCTCTGCTCGTTTTCCGGGATACAGCCGCCGCTGGAGTGAGAGACTCTGCACACGGCACCTCCTATCCTACTGGCATGACAAAAGAGAAATTGCCCCATACTCGTGTCAAGAGGATCGAGAAAGCTTACTCTGTACGAAGTACACACATGCTGTCTAGTTTTCTAGTCTCGCCAGGCTCTCTTCCGATATAGTTTTGTGGAGCAGCACAGTCGATGTTCTCCACCCCACAAAAAGAGCAACAAAAGTAACTCCACCATCGAGTGGTGGAGATGGATCTAATGATCTGATGCCTGGACGAGCTGGGAATTGAACCCAGGACCTTTCGCACATTTGAGATATGCTAAGCGAACGCTCTACCAACTGAGCCACACGCCCTTGCTTGTTGATGGGAGGTGGAAGAACACAGCTCGCTACGACGGTGGCTCGGTGAGCTAGGATGGCTGGAATTCACAGTATGCTAGCCAGAGTTCTACCACTGAGTTGCAGCCCTCATTTTGACGATGATGTAGGTCAAGTGGCGGTGATGGGGTGCTGTCGCGAACGCGGTGTTGTTGAGAGGAGGCGGGCGATTCTCCCCTCGAGGACTGCATTGCTGAGTTTCAAAGGCCTTTCCTCGCTATCACACTTCATAGTTCCACAAGTAGGGGAGATATGCCCGATTTGAAGATATTAGGTCTCGTTCATTCTAGGTGTCAACGCTCTTCACCATCTAGTCCGCAAAACAAACCCCCATAAACACTTACGCCGTCGAACGCCCCAGCCCTCCCTTCCCATGAGCTCACCCCTCAGCAGCAGCAATCGCCTCCGAATCCCTCTCCAACGCAGCGTGGTTAAACTCCTCATCATCCGTCGGCAGCTCCATATGAAACTTCGAGCACATCGCCACACTCACATCGACCTCCCCATCCGTCTCAAAGGAATCAAACCCCAGAACATGACCCCCCTTCAGGCGATCATCACTGATGAAGTGCATGTGCTCCCCCGCCACATTGATCCCCATGACATACCCCGGGCACCGAAATCCAAAGATCGTTCCCCTCACATCCTCAAACTTGTACGTCCTCTGCCGGCTCGTGATAGCAATCATTCCCTCCCCCGGACACTCCTGCCCACCAGCCGTGCGGACATATATCTTCTTGAACTTTCCATCCATCCTTATCGACAGGAAATGGTTCTTCGCTGAGGGAAACATCTCGTTCAGCAGCTTCACTATGTCCGCCTTGCATGAGAAAGCCGCCTTGATGCGCTGCGTGGGCTCGAACCGCGTGACCACGCTGAAGGGGGTGATGACTTCGGATGGGGAGGTGATGGGGACGATCGTGCCGTCGGACTTCATTTGGTAGACCGAGGAGTCGAGGATGATCATCTCGCCGACCATGTTGCGGAAGGTGCCGAGGCCGTGGTCGCCGTGCGTGAGGAGGGCGGAAATGGGGATTCCGTGCGATGCGACGCCGTCCACGAGGGCGGAGACGATGGAGAATTGGAAGATCTCGTTGGGGGCGGGTTGGGCCATCTTGGGCGGAGACTCTTTGGGTTGCAGGGTGGGTTTGTGGTTGTGGTGTGAGGTTGTTGTTTGATGGTCTGAGATGCTGACGGACTCCGGAGGGGGTTCGTGAGCTTGGGAAGAACTGTTGTCGAGTTCGGCAGTTGGCTCGACGTCACACAGCCAGGGTGTCAGGTGTCAATTGTGGGTTTTGTTGGTTTCCCCTGCCGCCGAAGGCCGGATCGGCGGATATCATCGGTTCCACAGCCAGCCGCGCCTTCCGGTTCCAGGCCGCCCCTGCGGGCTTACTGAGGAGCTGCACGACCGACCACTCCGCTGGCTTGGTTGGTCAATTGCCCTGCGGAATGCAATCATCATCGGAAAATTCAGGCATGTTTTCGACCCACTCCCGACTTCAGATTGTTCCATGTTTCGACGAATAAGCTTTATTAGGCCGGTCCGCGATCCCTCCCGGTCCACTTCACTTCAATCGTCCCCCCTCAATTATCGCACACCTCTCTCACCTACGAAATGACGACGGAGACAGTCCAAGTCGTGATCGACTCGCTCCTGGCAGCTGGTGTCAAATACGTCTTCGGCGTGCCGGGAGCCAAGATCGATTCGGTCTTCAACGCGCTGATCGACCATCCCGAAATCAAGCTCGTGGTTTGTCGACACGAGCAAAATGCTGCGTTCATCGCGGCAGCGGTCGGCAAGATGACCGGCCGACCCGGCGTTTGCATTGCGACATCTGGACCAGGGACCAGCAACCTCGTCACCGGTCTCGTGACGGCGACCGACGAGGGCGCGCCCATGGTGGCCATCGTCGGGAGTGTCAAGCGCGCCCAGGCCACAAAGCGAACGCACCAGAGCCTGCGCGCTGGCGATCTCCTCGCTCCAGTCACGAAGAAAGCTATTTTTGCGACGGTGCCGGACCAGGTCGCAGAAATCTTGGTTGATGCGTTCCGCGTCGCCAACACTCATCCCCGTGGCGCCACCGCCGTTATTCTGCCGATCGATATCATGACCTCCGGCATGAAGACCAGCATTCCGGCTTTCCCTGCGACCAAATTCCTGCCTCCACAGTATGGGCCCTCCCCGGCCGAACTACTCGCCATCGCTGCAAACGCCATCTCCTCGGCCAAGTTCCCGGTTCTCTTCCTCGGCGCAAGGGCTGCCGACGCCCCGGTCGTTGCAGCAGTTCACGCCTTCCTTCAGAAGCACCCCATCCCCGTGGTCGAGACATTCCAAGCCGCCGGCGCAGTATCTAAGAAGCTGGTCCACCTGTTCTTCGGCCGCATCGGCCTGTTCCGCAACCAAGCCGGTGACAAGCTCCTGCAGCACGCCGACCTCCTGATCTCAGTTGGCTACGACCAAGCCGAATATGATGCGAACGTCCTGAATCCAAACAACAGCTTCTCTATCCTCCACATTGACTCCTCTCCGGCCGATCTTGGGGCTTCCTACTCTCCAACCACTGAACTCGTCGGCTCTATCACCGAAAACCTCGCCGCCCTAACGAATCTCCTCGCTAACAGGCATGTGGCCCGCCCCCAGAAAATTGCTGCTGTCCAAGCCATCCACGATTCGTTCACCTCATGGAAGGCCGACCCCCATGCGCAACTCAACCCCAAAGGCGGTCCGGTCCACCCACTTCACTTCATCCGCCTCCTTCAATCCTTCCTCACGCCCTCCACAACTGTCATCTCCGACGTAGGCTCCGTCTACATCTGGCTCTCGCGCTTCTTTTACTCCTATGAACCACACACATTCCTCGTCTCAAACGCCCAGCAAACACTCGGCGTGGCCATGCCCTGGGCAATTGGAGCCTCTCTCTCACAGGACCCTCCATCTTCGCAGAAGGTCGTCTCCATCAGCGGTGATGGCGGCTTCCTTTTCAGCGGCCAGGAACTCGTGACTGCGGTCCAGCAGGAGTGCGATATCACCCACTTTGTGTGGAATGATGGGCATTACAACATGGTGGAGTTCCAGGAGGTAGACAAGTACGGGAGGAGCTCAGGGGTTGAGCTGGGCGGTGTCGATTTCAAGATGTATGCCGAGTCGATGGGGGCGAAAGGGATGAGCGTGAGCAGCTCGACGGAACTGGAGGCGGTGATGAAAGAGGCATTGGCGTGGAAGGGGGTTGTCGTGGTGGATGTCAATATTGACTACTCGCAGAATGCGGAGCTGATGGCTAATGTCATCGCCGAGGGGGTTTCTTGAGAGTGTCAGCCTCTTCGCGCAGATGCCCTGCTGTGCACATAGACATCTTGGAGGCAAAAAGGAAGTCCTGATCCTCTAGATCAGGGAGTTGGGGTTTCGCCGGGAATTGAACCCGGGACCTCTCGCATATTTGACTTAGGTTGTTACCCTAAGCGAGAATCATACCGCTAGACCACGAAACCGGCTGTTATTAGATGTTTGTGGGTTCTGTAACTCGGCTTACCGTCCTCGGGAGCCGCTGCGGATTAATACTAGCAGAGGGGTGTGGGTGCGCAAATGTTTTTGTCTCTTCTCATAGTTGATGACACTCTAGGTCCAAACATCTGTCTACATTTGTGTGGTCCCATACCGATCCAGATCTCGACCCGAAGGCCAGCTCCCAAGCATCGGTTCCCACCCGTAACACCTTGACACTAAAGTAATAAAGCTGCAGCTGTTTCACATACAAGGATTTCTGCCAGCGCTTTGCCGGGCTGACCCAATACCCCTGAGTCCTACGAGTATCCTCGATGCACGGGACCGACCTCCAAACCCCTACCCCTTCGTGATCTTTCACCTCTGTCGGCCTCTCCAGCCCCAACTGGAGAGGCCATAGCCACTCCAGGGCGCTGACCATCGCATCCTGTCCGCACGGGAAGCTGAACAGGGAACCTCTCCTTTTCAGAGCCTTGACAAAGTGGTGATGAAACTCCTAGGCAGGGAGATCAACCTCGGTTGTCTCGAGTTGCAGTCCGAAATGACGCACCACTCCGTCAAGCGGTGCCAGCACGGCGTTTTCGACAACGCAGTCGCTATGGGTGCCGTCTGCACTGTCCCAGTACTGGCAGCCTTTCAGGTGCTTGAAGCCGATGAAGAGATTCTGAAGGCGCGGTATTTGCGCGGGTAAAGCTGAGATCATGTCACTCAGGGCGGTGGGCTTGTCAGTGAGGTCGGGATGGAGGACTAGTTGGAGTGATGTTACTGTTAGGAGACCTTTGGGGGGCAGGTGATGTTGGAGGGCACCAAAACAATGTTCCATGAGATAGGTGTGGAAGGAGTTGGTGGCGTAGAGGACTTCGACTCCCTCGAAGTATCTGGAGGAGGGAGCTGTTAGTGGAGCACAGAGTAAGGTCGAAGAGTGTGGGAGTGCTCAACTTACGCCTGTCGGCAGGTTAATAACCACCCCATCGCGTTGATGCACCACTTCGGCAACCTCGAGCTAAGTTTCAGGACGCCATCAGCGTCTCTGTAGAAACGCGGCGGTATAGAATCTGTATACACCTTGCAGGTATGGAGGCTTTTTGGATTACAGGTGTCGTACACTGGACCATTGTTCTCCTGTCCGTAACCTCGGCAAACAAATGGGTTTTGATCGTCCAGAGCATGCAGGGTCCGGCCGCCAAAGATACTGATGAGAATGTCTCGTCGTATTTCCGGCGGTATTTTGGTGAAAAGGGGGCCGTCCGCCGTGCCAGGGCGACTGCAGGCCTTGGCGACCTCCATGCTCTAACTCGAGGTCTCTGTGCAGTGCTGGCTGGTGGAAACGTTATAAGGTCAGGAGCATTGTGGTTTCTTTTCATTTACTTCACGCTACACTTGTGCGCAGCTCAAGCCCTAGCTATTTCTTCAGTTTGAGTTGTTGGGCACCGGGAAAGAACGCCAATCGTCGGTCCGAATCGCTGTGCCGAAACCTACGTATTCGGCTTCAGACAAACAGAGTCTGAGCCTGGCTTGGTGACACTCGTCGGATAACAGTGGACGTGCCCATACGTTATTGCCCAGATAGCTTCCTTTCAAAGCTAAGGTAGGTATCAAACTTTCACGCTGGGAATGCGGCGCAAGTAAACGATCATAAGAAGGAAAGTTAGGTATCCGTCATCTCCCGAAATCCAGAACTCCGTCAAATGCTCTTCATTCGTAGTATGATTTAGCTTGACACTCTTCTGAATATCCCCCCACGGGCTGAGTACCTGCCAAAAAACTCCCCAAATAAGCTTTCGACATCAGAACCGGGGATGGAGACTATGCAATCATCTGTGTCGGCGACGTGGCTAGAAGAAGCCTCTAGAACAATGACCAATAAACGTTGTCGGTCTCCGGGGCTGCAGCTGTTACACAATAAAAGTCGTTCAACCCCGCCCAACCTCGCTCCGGCTGGGCCGCAATGCCCGGCTGCGTGACGCTCTTCAACCAGCACACCCTTCTACCTCGTCAATCTTCCTCGTGGATTTTCAACATGGAGCCCGGTGTGGCGGCTGCAAGTGTCACAAACTGCATGGCCTCCTTCTCCGAGGCATTGGAATCTACCATTAGAGCTATCACGACGTTACGGGTGAAGCCGTATTCGACATTCATCGCAAACCAGGATGATGAGACCCCGACAGCCACAGAGATAGACCTCGACGCCAAGGAGGCAGATTTGAAAGCTGCATTGATTTCACAACGATATACTCTCCCTGATCAAGTGATGCTGTCGGTAACTGTCGAACTGCAGCAGCAGTTCTTGGCGCTCAGGCGCGTAGGCGTCTTACCACTCCAGGCTAGGCTGGAGCGTAGGAGCCTTTGGTCATGTGTTCTTCTCACACACAGGGAGCTTTCTTTTGTATTTAATCTGGGAGCTTCGCTCCCCCCTTTCTACCTAATCAAGTCACTTTGCAACTGCACTTCCGCTGCTCCCATGAGCTCCGTACCCTCAGTGAAACGTTCCACACCAACAGTGACCGAATATGACGGCGCCCGTGGACACGATGCGCGGCGGACTCCGCAGGCCGCGACCGTACAGCTGGGGGAACGTGGCCGGAATCAGGGTCTGTGCGACATATTCTGGGTTGTTCTCGCCGGAGCGGGCTTGTTTGTCGTCCTGCCCGAACATGGACAAAGCCCCTTCACCCCCCTTCTTTTCGAGGGTGTCGTCTGCGTAGAGGTGGACTGGACATCGCCTTTGCCCGGCTGTTGAGGGTCTCCCTGATGCCCGGGGGGTTGATGGCATCTGCACTGTTCAAACCCTATGCCGTCGGGAGAGTGCCAGTGGACATTGCCCGCTAGTCGCCAGGGGTTTCTACGTCTGGAGCCGCCCGTTCTGAGCATATCCTGCAGGTCGGCGCCGTACACGACCAGAAAGTCCTTGCCGACCGGGACGGAGACGATTGCGCGGCAGCAGCCTCACGGAGAGCCATATTTGGCGATAGATTGGAATAGCTCCCCGAAGCCGACGCCAAACAGAGGCACGGCGCGTAAGGATTGTATGAGGTGCACCCAGCCGGCGCTCACGGCGTGGATGGTTGCTACCTTTGGCCCTAGGGAGTCGTTTCTTGTAGCGACGTCCATGAATCTGGATGATATGGGAGTGGTTAGCATATTTGTTTCAGTGGTTACCCGGCGCGGATGGGAGGGAAAAACCAACGTACTCAAATCCCTCGATCTGATGCTTTGGCGAGGCCTTGATACGCCACCCGTAGCCTGACTTCGTGTTCAAGTCGTCAAAGTAGGCCGTTGACTGTAACAGCACGTGGCATATCTGTTCAACCCGTTCACCCAACGTGAAATGCGAAGCTGTCGTCCGGATAGTTGTGACGTCGTCAACCTCGAGCTTGCCCGCGAGTTTAGCTATCCGCTCTTTTGACATGACAGACTTCTTTCTGTACAATGGAAGGTTCTGGTTCTGGGGGTTGGCGAGAACATCATAAGCAGCCTTGGCTCCGGTGTAGGCTACGCTGGGGCGTGCTTCCACCATATCAAGGCTGTTGAAGATAAAGTACTCACCGACGCGGTCGTCTTCCTTGTAAAACTGGAGATATGCACGCAGAAGGTGTAGAACGACGCTGACGCCGTCGGCAAGCCAGGCCCTCCTCTCCTCGGTGTCGTACAGTACGAAGTGGCGTTTCCCGATCGTGATCAGGTTTCCCATGTAGTCCCCGTCATTGCCAAAGCCAAGATGGAGCGGCTTATCTTTGACGCCGATGACGAAACTGGCCCCCGGAGTAACAAAGGGGATGGAGCCTGAGAGCGTAAGTTTCTCGAGAACGTGTGTTGAGCTCGGGCTGGGAAGGCCCATCCATTCGATGTTGTAGTTTGCGTCAGGGGCGCCGACAGTATTCCTGACGTTGTCGGTCCAACCCACTATATGGCGGCTCTCCTTCATCTCACCCAGGGGGAATCCCTGAGGGTTATGGGCCCTTTGGACGCGGCTATCTTCGTAAGAGATGTAGGCGCCATCGGAGTTGTAACAGAGATACCAAAGGACAATATCACCCACCACTTCCACCACTGCCAGAATTGCTGCAAAACCCTTGAGATACGTAGTGCCAGCGAAGTTGACAATCCGCTGGCAGTTGGTCAGCCCGGCGACCATATCCAGGGGAATCTCGAGTCCTGTGTCGGCCCGAGCTCGGCTCAGGATCGGGTAACCTCAAGCGATGACGGGATTTCCAAACATTCCACGCCAGCATCTCCCCGAGACGGCAAGGTCTGCATCCTAGAGTAGTTCCGTCTTGAACCCAATAGTACAGAACCCGGTGTAGACTGCCACACTGCTGTGGTGGGCCATAGCTAGGCTGTTGATGTGAAGTTCGGCAAGATGGGCGGTGCAGTATGCAGCTGCCTTGTCGTCGTCGGGCGAGGATCGAAGGGCGGCACCCATCCATGCAATCTGCTCAGCGATCTCGGCCACGGAAAAGACATTTCCTGCAATGTCGATGGCTACCTTGCCATCTCTAAAGCATGCCTTGAGCCGTGTTTGGTCCCGCAGTATAACAAAAAAAAAAAGAAATAGCATTAGCGAGTTCAATGAGGGCATGTGAAGGAAGCGATTCACCATCACGGCTTTCTGAGCCACCGTCCACGCACTTTTAAAGGAGAGAGAGCAGAGCGTTTCCCGTCTCCAGCCACATCTGCTGGAAGTATTCTTCGCACGTTACGGCCTGCAAATTGTTTCCATACCCAGTCAGTGTAATCGTTTGGGCTAATACGCAGCTAAGAGGACCGTCGTATTGTTACTCCTGGGAAAAGAGATACGGATCCCAGTCCACAGTGATGCGCATATGCAATTCTTAAATCTGCTTTCGGCTGAGCTTACGAGACCCATCACCGACTACTTAGATGATCGGCTCCCGAATAGTTCGGCGGTAATCAAGCTCTCCTTGTGCGTCGGGGACGTGCAGCAAGCTTATCGCTTTCAAGGTCGACCGAAGCCAGTAGTAGGCTGAGGCCTCAGCCATTGCCTCTCGGTACTTGGATACTTCGGGAATCTCGAAATCGTCATCGTCGTCATCGAGGTCCCCAAGGGAGGCGAGACCACTCAGGTCAACGTCTCGATCATCGCGGCTGCTGTCGGGATCAAGTGCGTCTGACTCCCTGTCCCACATCAGGTGCATTTTTTCGAGCTCCATGCCCGGACTTGTCTCGAACGATTGGTGGCTGTCGCATGAGTCCGCGTTAGATTCGATGTCGGAATGGCCTTGGCTGTGGCTAAGGAGTTTGCTCTTCAGGCACTTGATGATTTTTACTATCGCAGTGGTCAGTCTTTCCGCCTGAAACCGAAAACGCGAGCCGACCCATGCGGAAATGGTGGATTCAAACCTTCTGAACCTATATACGAGATACATCCCTTCAGCAAGCGGTCGGGGTCCTGTTCCACTTCGGCAGGGTCACTGGTGACAAACTCCGGCGGAACCTAACCTGCGGGCTCGTTGGCGAAAGCCGAGATGTACTTGCCAACATTAGGATTCTGAAGAAGGCTTGTAGCGCTAGAGAATACGGTGCGGGTGTCCTGGTCCGTAGATGAGTGCATCATATTTGTCGCTGCGGCTTCATCTAGCTCTTGAATCGTATCAAGTTTCCCCAGAGCCACTGAATTGGCTGCCAGTGAGCCGTACCCTTAATCGTCGTTGGCATTCGTTGGGTCTTTTGTTGAATAAGACCATTGATCCAAGTCTTCAGGACCGAGTTCTGGAAGTCTGCTGAGAAGTACCTCGTCGCCGATCTTTTTTAGGTCTGGAGTTTTCACGTCGATCGGGGGGAGGGCAGTGTCTCTATCAACTGGAGAGGACGCCCGGGACCGGGGGGCGTCTAGATAGTCATCCCGAGGAGGTAGGGCTTCAGAGTCTTCATAGTCCCAGACCATCCAGGCTGCACATCGTGGATAACGCCCTTCCACACGAATATCCTTAAACTCTTGCTCACTAATAATAAGAGAGCCAAAGGGGTCGACCAGTCGGTTGAGAGTCGCCAGAACTTGCAATGATCTCCTCCTCATTCAGCAGCAACCCCCCGGCCGCCCGCGGCGAATCCAGCGTTTGGGTACAGAGGCCCGGAGCCCAGAACCTGTTGCGCAAGCTTTTGGGGTGATGAGAGTGGTTTGGAAGATCGACCCTCGGGTGTAGAGTCATCGTCGTAGACTAGACGTAATCATTTCTGGTCAGGGAACGTGCTCTGGAGAAGAGAAGCGTTAGATAATTAGATATTAGATATGGCACATACACAGCGCTGGCACGACCTCCCCGGGAAAGATGATTGTGTACATTTCCCGCCATTGATCCACGAATGATTGGTTCGGTCGGGATCGGGTTCGGAGCCGCTCTTCTGTTTCATCGGAGATAGCATCCGTCGGAGGGTACCTGGCTAGTGCGCAAGGAACAGCCATTCGCATATGCCGCTTCAACTGGTAGTCAGTCACGAATGGCTCGAAACAACGATTGCATATGTGGCGGGATGAGTGTCGTCGGTAAATGTGTTCCCTGTTACGTTTTTCAGCATTTGATGAGCACTACAATGGTGAGGCATTCCCGGACTCACTTTACCCGCAATACGTTGGTCCGTCCTGGCCCACAACAAGTTTTAACTCTAGCGAACGTCACGGGGTCGTTCTTTGCAAAAGGGCAAGCAAAGCTGAGGCTGAGGAGCACTTTCCGGGGTTCGCCATCGTCAGATGGAGGCTCATCCTCCACCCTCGCCCTTTTTCTTCCCCTTGCAGGCTTCTTGGACTTTGACTCATATTCATCGAGCAACCGTCTCTCGATCTTAGCCATCACTACGCTTAAGTATCCTTGCGTACGAACGGTAGGGTGTAGCGATTTGACGTGGATTGCGACAGCAACATCGGAGAGCGATGCATGGCACCCGATGGACGGCGTGGTATACTTGAGCAAACCACCATCTTCGTTGGGCAGCTGCGGGGCAACTACACTGCCACTGCCGTCGATAATACTATTGGCTCCCTGCTTTCAATGACCTTGGCACAGCCTGTATGCTAGCGCATTGTACTGCAGTGGCTAGGCGTCAGGGTCGCCGGGCTCGGTAACCAAAATCATTCGTGAAAAAAATCGGCCATTATTTTACACTACTAACTGACTCCGGTAGAGATTTCATGGGAAATCTTCCAGCAGGAATTCGTTTCCAGAGCGCTGCCCAGGTGAGGTACGAAAAAGGAAACTTTGTGTGCCCAGATTCGTCGCACATAACAGTCGGTTTCGTGATCTAGCGGTATGATTCTCGCTTAGGGTTCACCCTATAGCATATATGCGAGGGGTCCCGGGTTCAATTCCCGGCGAAAACCTGATACGGTGGATTCTGAGTACAGTCCAGTAATCAGGAGCTCTATTCTCTTTTTGCTGGTTAGGTAGCAGCTTGTCTAAAACCTCCACCTCTCCCAGGTACCTCGTTGATGAGCCTTTGTGGTCGTTGGGATTGTGGGAGCATGTCGTCGCAGAAGGCGTTGGGGGGCTCGAAAGGAGAAGGTCTTTTCGTCCTGGGACCGCTGGAGTGGGTCAAGAGTGAGAGAGTGTCTCCATCCTGTTACTTGCCTTGCATACCGGCTTGCGTTCTCAGGATTGGTCAACACAGTCGCCTCTGTCGTTGCTGGCCTCTACCCCTTTTCAACCCCCTGTTATCGCGCCTAATGCAGCTTAGTGGCTGTTGGTCGCCCTGGAGATAACCAAACAAATCCAGAACCCTCCCATCAAACTTGTTCAGGACAGGTTGCAACCCTCCTCTTGTATCGGCAAGCCACCGCCAGCCCGTCCCAAACGTTCAAGACATCACCAAACCGCAGTATCAGAAAAATCAATTCCACCCCCTGGACCCCCTTTCGAACTCATCCCCAACACACGAGGATGAGGTTGCGGATGTCAAGGGGTGAGGTACGGGGTTGCTGAGAGAGGACGAGCGGGGGAAGGGAGCATGTGATGTTGACTCTTGAGGTTGTTCTTCTTATTTCGGGGTGATATTTGCGCATCTTCACCATGAGTGTGCGCAGCAGATGAAATCGCCTTCGCCAGGACATATCGGGGCTGAGTCCGCCGCTGTTGTACCACTGTCAGTACCTCCTATCCGTAGGACCCCAGACTCAGCAGCAACTCACCAGGATTCGGCTGCCGACAAGCCTCCTTCCACAAACACTGAGACGGCTCCGTCTTCCCCAGACACGGCTTGATGACACAAGCCATAATATTGTTCGGATCATTTGGACACGGCCAGTTGTCCGGTGTCCCCATGTACGATGTGCCCTTCCACACATTCTTGCAGATGCCCTGATCAAGACAAACACAATCCCCACCCCACTGGTTTGAGCAGCGCCCTCCCACACCCCCTATCTTCACCGATACTGTATTCGTCGTCGAGACACTCGATGATCCCGTCGTTGAACTTGGTCCTTTCGTCGTTGACACCGTCGGTGTCGTTCTCGCGGACTCGCGAGTCGATTCGGGAACCACCCCCGAACTCCCTGTACTCCCAGGCACCCCTGCCGTGGCCGACCGACTCGTGGCCGACAAAGCAGTAGACACCCTCGCTGTCGCAGCAGCGGCTTCGTCCGTGGCAATATCGCACGTATGCTTCCCCATCGTGGCGCCGAGACTACCCCCGACGCTCGCTGCGACGGCGACGACAATCGAGGCGATCCATGCGAGGATGAAGAATGTGCGTCGCTTGAGACCAAGGATTCTCGCTTCGTCTGGTACGGCCCCTGCCCATACCGCGCCGCCGAGGCCTTGACCCGCGATGTATGGTTGGGGGACGGCTTCCTTGTCGTAGTCGCGGCCGTGAGCGACCTCGAGTGTGCTGTGAGTTTGGCTGATGGTAGTAGTGCCGTCGCTCACGGGCGAGAGGTGGTTGTCGGATACGCTCATCGCGCTCGATGGCAACAAAACGAAAGTCGACGCGTGCGTGCGGATGGTGTGGGGAAGAGAGGTCCGCCTGCAACGGTCGGGGAAAAGTCCCGAGCCATACTTAGTTAGGGGGTGTAGGGTCTAGGCTTGAAGGGCTTTGAGGCATCAGCACGGGGTAAAATCAGGCCGCGGGCTCTTGCAATAGAAAGTGGTATTTTGCCTCCCACAGGCTGGCTGTGGGACAGCGTGAGACAGATGAATCTCGATTTTTGGACGTATCAGGACCGTTGGTGCCGCTGCCGAGCATGTGCGGCTGAGATGTAGCGGCTACAATTGGTTCGCAACGGTTTTGTTGCAGCCGATGGGACGCAGGGGGCCAGATTGGCCGTCCAGGAGAACCCGAAATGTGGTGCGCAACGGCCAGGGCAATCCTTGGCTTTGTATGTGGAAATTATAACCCGGGGTAAAATGACGTCAGTTAAACAACCATCAGTACCGAGATACTCGCAGTTTCGAAGACAGATTGAACAGTTACCTTTACCGTATCGACCACAATATGCCTCGTCATATGCCGATATGCTTTCAATCCCGTTATCGATGCTGCTCGTTCCATCCATTTACGGCTGCACCGTGTCAACCAAGAGCGTAGGCTGTTTGGCGGTCTAATTTCGAGGTTGAAGGAGTAATAAATGGGCAAGAACAGAGACGAGTATCTCAGCCGACGATGTTGCAGCCAATCCGTTCTTTAATTTGTTTCATATGTACCTAATCGATAATATACGGCATCATACAGGTTGCCTATGGACGGTGGACTTCATATGTGCTTGGAAACCAGCGGAGGGTAAGTCAGGGGTTGCACCTACTCGGGTTTCTGCGCCCACACGATCTTCTGCATGTAGTAGGCGTGGATCTTTGGTGACTGGAACTCGTTGCGCAGCTTGGCAGCGTAGACTTGGACCTCTTCAGGGGCCCAGCCTAACAGAGTGCCCATGTAAAGCATCGATCCGGCGACGTCGTTCGAGGTGGCCAGCTGCTGGAAAGCGCCGATTTCCTTCTTCTTTTTATCTTCGGGCCAGGCGCCGAAAGGAGACTGTAGGTGAGTTAGCTGCAAGCTCCAATTTGCCTGCGTAGCAGGGTAACTTGCCTTGAAGTCCTCTTCGTGGATGTTCACGAAGCCCGCGGCTTCGATTCCCTTGCGCTGGATTCCGTCTTCGACAACGGTCATGGAACGGCCCATCTTTTCGCCACCCTCGGCAAAGAACTTTCCAAACTGGCCCATGGCTGTCTTCTCGTTGACAGAGTCGTCGTCGCTGCGGAATTGCGCAGAGGCCTCGTGGCTCTCGATCCAACCTCCGGGCTTGATGGCGCGATATGCTTGACGATAAAGCTCATCCCAGTCCTTGATGCTCCCAAAAAGCCAGCGGATGTGCACGAAGTCGAGGCTGTTCTCCTCAAAAGTCCATTCCTGCGTACAGTCATCAATTTGGCTGGGGAGAAGTTAGAAGCCATGGCGGCCGTGCTGGGACACCGAGGTTGAACGCTTACAACAGCACGTTCGGGGGGACCCAGCTGGGCTGGATGGGCGATAGGTCGATGCCAATCACTTCAGCACTTGGGTACTTGTCGCCAAAGTCACTGTATGCGTGTAAGGGTCTGCTGCTCCAAAAGTTCGAGTTAAATTTCCCCCAGGGACGTACATTGCCCAAAGCCCAGTGCCCGTGCCGACGTCAAGGACTTTCTACATCATCATTATCATCAGCAAACACCATTAAGTGCTGTGGTGGGTTACGTACCTGGATATTGTTCTTGACAGGTACCCTGCAGAGCTCACCGTCGAGCGTTAGGGTCAGGACGTGATGGCTAGCAACAACGGTCAGTCTTGGTCAGGGGGGCGTGACACTGCAGCGACCTACATGATGTCAAGGGATTCGTTTTGGCCTTCGTCATTGGCGCCCCTTTTCACTGGTCAGATTCTGGGCTGCATCAGCTCATTTTGGGAGGTTTGAGTCATACCAATACTCGGCATCGCCTTGGCTGCTGTGGTAGGTTCTACCATTGATCGTCCTGTATTCTAGAATCGACGCGCTGAGAGAGGCGGTGCTGCTGGCAGAATCCCCGCCGTATGCCGACTCTTGGTCATCGTACTCGTCAGCGCGCTGCTATCGAGGCGAATTGGTTAGCTGAGGTCAAACAGGTGCATGTGAAGGACCCGCATACGGTTTCCTGTTGGTCCGGAACGACCGGGGCCGCAATCTCGACCTCGACCTCGGCGCCGCTAGTTGCCGTGGGCAAGGCAACGCCCGGAGCCGTGGCCTCGGCGCCGGATGCCGTAGCCGTCGGTTGTTGTTCCGACATGGTAAAAATAGCTTGCAGCGTGCCCAGTGTGCACAAGTCAAAAAAACCACTGTAGAGGAAGCGGAACGTTTGGAAGAGGCGCCATCGGTCCTTTTGTACCGACCCCGCCCCGTGACAGGTGTTCCGGATGCATGGTAGGCATGGGTGTGATTGGACGTCGATACCATCCCCAGCCTAGCGACCCGGGAGTTGTGGTCTGGTTATGTGTCGACTGCCCGAGTCAGTGCAATCTCGGCGGTGACTGTAAAACGCTAGGTGCTTGTTGAGAGAAAGCGTTACGTAGCGTGGCGTCCAGGCGCCTGTAAACACTTGGCAGCTGGGGGGCATGACCTGATACGGATATACACGCATATATCTTCCGCGAGATCTAAGTTGGTCCTCTGCACACACTTTGTCAAGTATTGTGCCACCCAAGGCGCGAGCCTGCATTCTTGGCGGGGTACAACATCCCCCCAGATTATCGCGCAGCTGCCACAAACCTGTCAAGCAACGTGGTGAGAAAGGCAATGGATGGAATAAATCCCGGTTAGATCGATCCGCTCAGACCTCAGAGAGAGCGGTCTGCAGATCACTTTCAATACGGATTAGCTCCGGCGAAATCGCGAAATTGGGTCGTTGCGCCATTTTATGCACGCTCGAGCTGCAGGGGCATTGGCCACTTGCAGGAACGACACATGTGCGGCCTGCATTTGCATCCAACATCGCCCCGTTTCCTTGGGGCGCCGTATCGAGTGGTGCCAGGTGCCAATAGCGGGCCGGAAATCCATTCTCGGCTTGCTGTTGTCCGTGACCCGGCGGAGCTAAAAGAGCGGCCCCGCCAAGTCTGCTTGGCAGCGAGAGCACAGACCGGCGCTAGGCACGTAGACAGTGAGGTGAGGTGGAGCAACTGAAAATGCCGCGTCAAAGAGGTTAGGTCCCTCTTGTCTGCGGATCGCAAATTATCCGCGAAATAATCGCCGCCATGAGTGCTACCGCACAGCCAGGATCGCCGCCCACTGAGGCTATTGAAGTCGCTGCTGCTGAGGATGTGGAGACCGACGAGTTCGACCCTCAGGAATATGATGGCTCTTCGTTTGCTGCCTCGACGAGTGTCACCTCAAGCCTTTTCGAGCACGCATACGAGAATGGAAGACGCGTGCGTACCGCCAATCCAAGCGCTGTGAAATCCCCGGAAGCTGAAAGCTGACGCAGGCCAGTACCACTCGTACAAAAATGCTCGATATCCGATTCCAAACGACGATATTGAGCAGAACCGCGAAGACATGAAGCATGCGATGATGTTAGAGTTGACTGAGTGAGTTCTGCCAGATTCTTCTGGTCGCGGCACTGTTTGGTAGGCCGCGTCGCTGGAGAGGGGCGCTGGCTAACTGAAGGCAATGCAGCGGGAAGCTCTTTTTCGCCCCTATCGGGAACCACCCACAGAAGGTCATTGACTTGGCCACAGGGACGGGCATCTGGGCGATTGACTGTGCGCAACATCCTCACCGGCCGAACCCAGAGACTCGACGCTGACTTTTCGTGGCAGTCGCCGATCAGTTCCCCTCGGCCGAGGTTCTCGGCATCGACTTCACCCCGATTCAGCCCGATTGGGTTCCTCCGAACCTCAGATTTATCGTCGACGACATTGAACAGGACTGGCTGAACGGGTCGAATTACGACCTCGTGCACCTGCGCCAAGTTTTTCCCCTTCTGAAGCAGCCCGAAACGGTCCTCGGCCACGCATTCGAGTACGTTCGACTATCTTCTCTTCTGCGATGTGTTTTCTCACCATGCGCCGCAGACATCTGAAACCCGGCGGTTGGATTGAGATCCAAGAGTTTGGCGGGATGACCTATTGCGACGATGGCTCGACACCAGACGGGTACATGGTGCAGAAGTTCCTGGATGCCGCCACGGAAGCGTTCAAGAAGTTCGGCAACGATTTCCGGATCGCAAACAACCTCGAGGGGCGTCTCACCGCGGCGGGTTTCACGAACATCAGCGTGAAGAAACTCAAGGTGCCTATCGGAACATGGCCAAAAGTACGTGAATGCGAGCTGAGCGACTTGGTTTCCTAGTGCTGACGTACTTTTGCTCCTAGGACAAGCGACTGCGCTTGATCGGCCTGTACTTCAAGTCCATCCTCGAGGCGCTTTTCACGGCCATCGGTGCGAGGCCTCTCCAGATGCTGGGGATGGAGCCGGTCGAGATTGAGGTGTTTCTGGTAGGAGTGCGCAAGGAAATCAAGGACACCAACTACCACTCCTACATGGAGTATATCTTCTGGACCGCGCAGAAGCCTGAGTAGTGGTGTTTTGGAATGAACATGGGCCGGCGTTAGATAAGGTAGCTTGGGCAGGGAGTTGGAGGTAGCGTCGTTTTGGAAACGTGACTTCAACATCCGAAGCTCGAGGCACTCCAATGGAAGAGACGAGTTTGGCACTTGTTGCTTCTCCAAAATCTGCAGCAAATTTGGCATGGCCCACCTGACAATCTACGCCGAGTCGAGCCCCAATCCAATCAGCAAACGCTCACGTGAGTATGTGGGCCCGGTCCCTGATAGGTAGGACGATGGTCTCCTTTCAGGCAGGAAAGATGCGCCCAACCTGAGGCAGTAGCGCCGTTGCCCCTCTTTCGACAACACGGAACATCTCAGTTTCCATATCGCGTCCAAAACAAACAGAACTGCGACAGACTCTCCGCTGAAACCAGAGCTACCCCCAGCCCCTAGCCCCAACCCCTCGCTTCCTTCTACCATCCCATCAGACAGGATGACCG
>Ga0247758_1000329_pt1 | contig 41844 bp, 1 predicted proteins | sample UWRJL156409C4_FD_180950 | JGI IMG/M metagenome (GOLD analysis project Ga0247758, IMG submission 180950) | Plant litter microbial communities from Arlington Agricultural Research Station in Wisconsin, United States - UWRJ-L156-409C-4 | ecosystem: Environmental > Terrestrial > Plant litter >...
CCCTAACCCTGAATCTGACTTCAGATTTGGATTCCCGGTCACGTGACGTATCTGAAACCATATCATATCACGTGATTTGGGGCCCGAGTAGGGGCCCGAGCGAAGGGGCCCGAGCAGACCCACTTTTTATAATGAACCGACCAGTCCTAGGTCGAGTTGAATTTCCTTATCAGTTTTGACTGAATTTCCCATAGTAATTTTTTTTTAGACCACCCTTACAACAAATTGTCCTCCGGACAGGATAAGGAACTCTAGTTCCTCACATTAATATTTAATTATTCATTTATATCTTACTGTTCAGACTCACCTCTATACATTATAGTAACAGCAACCTATAGTGACATTAAACCCCCTATCTAAGAGTGCTAGCTTAATAAGCCATCTTCGGAACGCCCTTTACCTTTTGGCGTCCTGCCATACGTTCTGTCTTAACCCACACCAGTCCTCTTAAGGCCTGTGTCGAGTGCAGGTTGTAATAATAGGATAAATTAATTTACTTACTTATAGTTAAAGATAAGTATAGTGGGAAGCTTTTCTATTATCTATTAAAGGATAAGAAAAGGTTAAAAGTGTTTAGAATTATTAAAAGCTTTATGAACTGGGTAAAATGACAGTTTAAGCTTACTATATATATTATACGTTAAGATTAAAAGACTTTAATAATTGTAATTAAGGGATATACACTGTATTAGCTCTAAGTAATTAAAGAAGGAATTAAAATTAAAGCTACTCTGTTATATATATACGAATTAAATAGTAAGAGTAAGTGTGTAGGTTAAGAGCTGATTATACAATCTATTAAAATAAAGAAGGGAGTAAACTTTCTTAAATTAATCTGGTTTAAATATGTATAAGTAGCTACTTACCTATATAGGATAAGCTTTAGTTAATAAAACGATTAGACGTTACTTAATACGAAGCTTTATAAATAGTTTAAATAATACTTCTAATAGTATATATTATTAAGTAAGCTTAATAGAAGCTTAACTGATAATTATTACTTAAATTAGAGTGGAATTTACATTTACAGGTGTTAAGCTTATATTTTTAATAAAAGGTAAAAAGTAAAATAAGATAAGTTTAGTTTTAAGATTAAACTTTAAGGGTATATTAAGTATTTAGGTAAATATATAGCTTTTAATATTTACTATATTTAATAATTATAACTGAAAATAATACTTATAATACGTAACGTAATATTTAATAAGAAGCTCTTTTATAAAAAGGAGAGTAAGGAAGTAAAGGTACTGTTAATATAAGTTACTTAGCGGCTACTTAATTTTATTAAAATTAAATTACAGATATAAGACGCTTTATCTATACCTAAGCTTCTTATCAATATTTTAAATTTAAACGTTATACCTATACCTATTAATAATAAAGCTTTAACCTTTAAATCTAATAATAAAAATACTCTTAAAGGTTAGAACTTAAAGGTAAATGCGCTTAAAGATAGAGTAACGCTCCTTCAGATTAAGGATAAGCTTATAAAGCTTAAGAAAAGCTTTATAAGTATTAAACTGGGACTTTTAACCTTAAAGTTAACGTTAAAGGTTAAAACTTAACCTTAAACTTAAGGCTTATACCCTCACTTAGTTAATAAATGTGTTAGATCACCTTTTACAGATTGCAATAGGCTTAAAGAGATTAAGGAGCTCTTTAAGTAAGGGTTTAGATAATAAGAAACTTTAAAACAGTTAGATAAAGCTTTTACTAATAGTGTAAAGCTATATATAAATCTTAAGGAAAGCAGCTACCTGTAAGAGGACAGTTACGATAAGATGTTTATAACCTCTAAGTATAAAGCTTTAAAGGAGTATAAAGATACCTTATTAAAAGATTTAGTTAAAAATACTATTACGGTAATAAAGTTAGAAACACAGAACATACGCCTATAAATTAATTACCCTCCTGCTTTAAAACAGAGTAAGAGACTTTAAGGGTAGTTAACTCCCTTTAAATTACTTAAGTTAATAATTTATACGTTTACTATTTAAATTTATAATAAAGTAAGGATTAACTACTTAGTTTTTAATAAGAGCTTTATAGGCTTCTTTATAACGTTTTTACTTAATTAGTAAATAGTAGTTAAAGAAGGGAGTAAAGTTTATAAGACGTTACATATTGTATTTTTAACGGTAATACTTTAAATAAAGGTAAAGTTTAACATAGCTTTAAGCTTACTTTACCTTTATAAAGATAACCTTTTAAACTGTAGCTTTTAAGTATTAAAAGGATCTTAAAAACTATATATTTAACTTTAAGTTTAAAGAGGTGTATTAAGTTAAAATACAGCACCTCCTTTATAAAGGAACGTAATGTAAGATAAAGTGTACCGTAATGCTCTTAAAGCTACTCTTACTTAAATAAGTGTTTACTTATAAATTCTATAAAGATAAAATATTTAAGAAATGTAAAGTTAAGATCTATATAAAAGGCGACCTTTAAGAGGTTAATATACTTTAAAATACCTATATAGTAACTTTAACTGCTTACTTATTTAAGATAATAATAACATTCGCTACTTAGTAAAACTTAAAAGTTTAATAATTTAATGTAATCTAGGCTTTCTTATACACTACACGAGATAACGACTCCTTAATAATATGTAAGCTTTTAAATAGCTTTAAGGAAGAAAGTTTCTATTATAAGCTTAAATAAACGTTATATAACTTATAAAACTTACTATTACTGTAATATAAGGAGTTTATATTAACATTAAAAGAGCTTAACCTTACCTTATTAAATAAGAAGCTATACCTTACATTTAATAAGAGTAAAACCGTATTTATACTCTTTTATATAAACAATTACCTTATAGTGTTTGTAAAGGAGCATTGTAAAGCTGTAGAAGTAATTATACAGGAGCTCTACATATAGTATAAAGTCTATAAAAAGGGAGAGATCTCTAGCTTTATTAATATCTAGGTAATTAAGGACTAAGGTAAACGAAAGCTTTAGTTAACTTATAATTAATATATTAAGAAAATTACTAAACAGTATAACCTTTTAAAGAGTATATCCCTAAGCATCCCCCTTTTTAGCGTAGAACTCCTTAAGAATATAAAAAGTCCGTTAAAAGCAGAAGTTAAAGAGTATTAAGAACTTATAAGATCTACTTTATATACAGTAATTATAATTTAACTAAACGTAGCCTTTTTAACCTTTATCCTCTTATAGTTTTTAGTTAACTTAAACCTAAAGCACCTAATTACAGTAAAGCAGATGACTAAGTACTTATACAGCTTATAATACGTTAAGATTAAATATAAAAGAGTAAGGTAAAAAGTTCTTATAATTACTAATAACGATTCTTTTACAGATAATATAAAGATATACCGCTTATTATAAGGGTATATTATAATGATTTTCAATAACGTAATTAACTAAAAAGTTACTTATTAATATACAGTCACGATATTATTAATTAAAGCTAAGTTACTTATACTTATGTATATAGTTAAGGAAATAATAACATTTAAAAAACTTATAACAGACATCACTTATAAGCTTAACCTAATATAAAGGATCTTTTATAATAACTAGTAAACGATACAGCTAATAATTAAAGAGAATAAGAGAGTAAATATTAAACTTTAATATATTAATATCTATAATATATAAACTTATTAGGAGCACGTAAAAGGCTTATTTAAAGTTACGTATCTGCTTACGTAACAGATATTAACTAATAGATTTACTAAACTACTCTTTTAACAGTGCTTTAAGTATTTTATAACGTTTATAAAGTTAAAGACATTAATTATATTAGTTATAAAAGTAAAAGAACTGTTATAAGGGAGCTGAAAGATTAAGAGAGTATTATTCCCGCAATCTTTATATATAATAACGTATCTGCACCTAAAAATGTAATAAATAATAAAATAAAAACGATAAGTAGTTAAATAATGCATTTAAATATAACTTACTAGATTAATAAGCTTACTGATTAAGGCTATAACCCGCTCCTTAAGAGAGCCAGAGCTCCCCGTATTACTAATAACAGTACCCTTAACTAACTCCTCTTTACTCTGTAAAGTTAAAGGCTTTATAAAAAGTGTGTATAATATTACCCTTTATTTCTTAAGCTCCTAATATAAGTAATTAAAATGGAATAGCTTATAGAATACACTATACTTATAGAAGCCAGCGTACTAATTGCTACAGTAGTAAGGAACTTTCCAGTAAAAGGCTTTTTTAAGAAAGGACTAAACGGTAAGTTAAGAAAGTACATAAATAAGTTTATAGAGAACGTACATCTTTACGTAAGAGTGTCCGCTTATATAGTAAGCATAGTAAGCTAAAGCACCTATATAGTTAAAATAGTAATTATTACTATTATTAATGATAGCGCTTTTAAGGCACTTAAAGTAAACCTCACTACACTTATTAATAGGGGTGGGGTGTAAGGACTTAGGGGTATAGTGAGTAAGTAATTAAGCTAGTTTACTGATTTTAAGGTTGGTGGGTTGGGTATTTATTAAAAAGAAAAATGCAGCTTATATAAGGGTTTACAAATTAGCTACATTATAAGTAAAGTGATAAGGAGTTACAGGAGGTTTCTCTTTATCCTTATTCTCCTCCTAGTAAAAGGGTAAGTAAGTAAGTAAGGTTAAACTAAACAGCTTAAGTGACAGGGTTAGGGTGTAGGTATAGGGTGTAGGTTTATTAATACTTAAATTAAAGTTAGCTACTACTCTTAAATAATAAGAGTAAGTGAAACTTATACTGTAAACACTCTCTATTTATCGTAAAGCTTTTAACTATAGTTAGTTAGAATTAGAGCAGAAGAAAGAGTAGTAGAAACACTTATAAATAAGACTAATTACGCTTTTAATGAGATTTAAAAGGTGTAAGAGCAGGTTAGTAAGTAGAAATAACAGTTTTTTCAAGCAGAAGGAGCAGGACTTACGTTTTCTGAGGGTGTAAGCCTGTAATCTTTATGTTAGCTATAGTAACTGGGAGTAGGGGATAAGAATAGTAATGTTCTGTGACGACCCTGCAGGCCGTCACTTAGGCCGGGGCGGCCCGACGAATCCCCCGTAGAAGGAACAGTGCGGGAAGACAGTGCACACCGTCCAGGCGCACTGGGCCAGGGGTGCAAAGACCCGAAACCCCTGCGACTAATGAGGTGCTGCTCGCAGCATGCCAAGTGCTCGCATCGCGAGCAGGAGAAACCTTACGAGTAGAACGCTCGCGCAGTGCAGAATGCTTACGTAACGAGCACTTACAGCACTATAAGTAAGGTATAAAGTACCTCCCAGTTAATTAATATAAATAGTTATAGTTATGCTTATAATTACCGTAAGGGACTTTAGTTCCTTACACTAATATTTAATTATTCATTTATATCCTACTGTTTAGACTTACCTTTATACATTATAATAATAATAACCTACAGTAACATTAAACCCCTATCTAAAAGTGTTAGCTTAATAAGCTGTCTTCGGAACGCCCCTTACCTGTTAACATCCTACTATACATTCTATCTTAACTTATATTAGTCCTTTTAAGGCTTATATTAAGTATAAGTTATAATATAATACTAACGTCTAGTTTTAAACACTATTTATTAAACTCCTAAATACTACCCCTCTTTTACTACTAACATATTAACTTCTAGAAAAGGTAAGGAGCTTAAGGAAGCCCAGACTTAGTCTTAGCTCCTTATAGTTAATAAGTTAACCGCATAACTTAAAGAGTTAAACCTTAATTAGTAGGGGCTGGTTAAAGAGCTTAATAAAGCCTTCCCTAAAGATACTAAAAGCTACATTAATCTTATTAAGAAACTTTAAGCTTAACTTAACGCTGTTAAGCTGGAGAATAATAACTTTAAGGATTTGTAAAAGAAGTAAGTAAAGCTCCCTTTACCGTTACGTTTTAAGGGAGACTTTACGTAACTAGAGTCTTAAATAGCCTAGCTTTAAAGCTATATCACTTATTACGATAAGCAGTTCTTTAAGGAAGAAGGAAAGGTTAAGTTCGCTAGAGCCCTATTAAATAAAGTAACCGCTCGCTAATATAAACCCTATATAAAGATAATTAATAACCTCTTTGTAAATAAAGTGTGTAAGGAGGCCCTTAAGACTTAGGCCCTTTTTAACGACTTTAACGTTTTTATTAACTAACTCTAAACTAAGTTTAGAGAACTAAATGCCCTTAAGTAGGCTGAATAACGCCTTATAACACTAAGGTAAACGTCCTTAGTCTTTAAGTTCTCTACACGCTTTAAGCTAAAAACAGTAAAGATTAAGCTTAGCTAAAAGGCCCTAGTAATGCTGTTTTAAAGCGGTTTAAAGGAGCACGTTACTGGAGACCTTTACTAAAAAGACTAACCAGACCGTCTTTAAAAACTAGTCGAGATAGCTATTAAAGCCGATAATTAGTACTATAATTACTATTATTAGAAGAGCTTTTGGAAGGAACGGACCCCTTACTAACTAAAAAAAGGGAATTAGTTAACCGTGATAAGTTATTACTCTAGACTAATAGATATTAGCATAATAAACCGCTAGAATCGACCTAACTGCGATAAGCTTTAACGATAATAGTAATAGAAGTAACTTAAGGACTTATCTTAAGTCTAGTGTTTTAACTGCGGGAAGAAAGGTTATATAATATAGCAGTGCCTGTCGTTAAAGTAAATTAGGTAGAAACCAGTTTTAAAAGGAGGGAAATACGTTAAGTTTAACTTAAAAGATATCTACGTCTGGATAGCAGGTAACGAAGAAGACTACACTTAGATAAGTAAGTGTAACCTAGGAGACGGGGAAGAAGAAGAAGAAGAACTCTAAGACGTAGTGTACTTAGTCTTTAAAGGTGTCCTGGAAAAGTTAACTATAAAGGTGTAAGTATTACGACCTGCACCCGACACAGGCCTTAAGAGGACTGGCGTGGGTTAAGACAGAACGTATAGCAGGACGCTAATAAGTAAGGGGCGTTCCGAAGACGGCTTACTGAGCTAACACTCCTAGACGGGGGGTTTAATGGTACTGTAGGTCGCTGTCACCATAATGTATAAAGGTGAGTCTAAACAGTAAGACATAAATAAATAATTGAATACTAGCGTAAGGAACCAGAGTCCCTTATAATAGTTGTGGGCATAACTATGGCTATTTATACTAACTAATTAAAAGGTATTTTGTACTTTAATTACTATATTTACTTAATATAAGGAGTAATTATAATGATTAAAATGCCTTTAATCACTGTAATCACCGTGTTTTTAGCGAGATTAAAGTGATCACTTAACAACTAGTTATAGGAGCTTTAGGTCTTTACACCCCTAGCCCAGTGTATAGTACCGTGTGTACTGCCTTTCTATACTGTTCCTTCTACAGGGGATTTATCAGGCCGCCCCAGCCTAAGTGACGGCCTACAGGGTTATCACACAATTCCCCCTCTTTAATATTCTTTTTCTATAAAGAACTACTCGTACGTTCCTTCTTCTCTTCACCAATCGTTATATCGTCTAATTAGGTAACTAAGAACAGGAAAAACGTAACGCCTTTATTAACTAAACGTCGTATTATTAACGTTAAGTTTATTCTTACTTTTAAGATCGTTATGCCTATAAAGTGTAGCCGCTGTTATTACCTAAACCTGCTGGATTGTAAGGTAGTTAGTAAGAGTAAGTTGTGTAGTTACTGTGTGGTAGCTGGTAGGATTGTATACTTATCTTATAACGTTTATAGAAACGATCTGTCTGTTCTGTATGGGGTTTTAAATGAAAAGAAGCGCTTTAACGCTAAAGAGCGTGAAACCGCTCTCCTTTTTCGCGATACGGCTTTTAAGCTTCTACGCCTTAAAGATTAACAGAAGGGACTGGTGTAGTGGGTAGATGAACTTTTTAGCTATAAGTTTAACATTATAGTGGAGGAGGAGTGTAAGGCCTAGGAAGTAACCGTGCCAGTTCTTAAGTTTAACTGGGGGAGCCTCTTAGTAAAGCTAGCGCGTGGTTCCTTTTCCAGGGGGTTACTGTAGCTGGTAACTTTTTCTTAACTTAATCTGTCGCTCTTTTCTATAAATAAAAACAGCCTTTCCTAATGTAATGGTAACGTACCTGCTTATTTTCTTTTTTACTGACTTTTTTTTTTTAACAGTACTTATTCTTATATGGAACACACCAGGAACTCTAAAGGCCTAGCCTCCTTATTAGGTTTAAGGTCCTTTTAACCCTAGTTAAGGCTTTAATAAATGTCCTCCTGTACCTATTAAGGAGTTTCTTACCGTTTCTTAGGTTTTAAATCCCATAGTGGTTTTGCTTTTTAATATGGTAGTTTAGATATTAAACCTTATCTTATTCCTAATTCTTATTATTAGCTTCGGTTAATCTGGATTCTTTTAGTAAAACTCTGTAATTAGGTCTAAGTATTTAAGGTTTTTAATTAACTCCTATAAATTACTTCCAGGGCTGTAATCTAACCACTTAATAAGATACTTAAATGTGTTCTTTCCCTTTTATAAATTTACAACTTCCTTAACGTCGTATTTATCTTTATTAGTGTTAACTTTAACTTTCTTTTTTAAGGGAACTCCCTTTAAGGCAGGTTCTAAAAATAAGACGTGAAAAACCTTAATCTGTACCTTTATACTAGTAGGTAAGTTTAGTTTATAATTAAAGGTGGTGACCTTTTTCTTAATTTAGAACAGTCCGTACCTTTTAAAGTTAAGCTTCTTATTAGGTTATTTTAAATACAGGTTTCACGAGAAAAGGTAAACGTAATCCCTTTCTTAAAAAGTCAGTCTTTTAACTCATTTACTATCATAATAAAGTCCTTTTTTAAACACTGGCTGCTTAGTTTAGTGTTTATTAGTAAACTTTTTCATTCGTTTATATGTAAACTCAAGTTCGGCCTGTAAGTGGTTATATAGTTTTTACATTTAGTTTACACAAATTACAGCTTAGGGGGTGCTGGTAGGTGGGCTTTAACAGAGTTTAGGCTCCTTACTGTAATTAATAAAGAACGGTAATATATTTATTAACTTAACTGGTGTTATGTTATAAGTTATCTGTGCTGTTAGTAATAACTTAAGTTAATTATTTTATTTAAAGTTAATGTAGGTTTGGAGATACGTTATAAGTATCTGGTTAACTTACTCTGTTTAACCATCTGTTTATAGGTGGAATGCTATTAAAAGCTTACTTTTTACACTTATTTTCTATATTAGTCCTTATTAAAATTTCAACATAATTAATTTATCTTAATCTGTAATAATATTATTTAGTTAAAGGTGTTGTAAAATTACCTCTTTTTTAAAGATATAAGTAAGTTACTCCACTGTTATATCCTTTAAAGTTAATAGAAAGTAAGCCCACTTTATTAGTCTGTTAATTATTATAAGGACTTAGTTATAAGTAACTCCTGTAATAGGGTCCTTAGACTTTAAAATCCCAGTAATAAAATTAAGTAAGATAGAGCTTTATGGCGCCTATAGTACGGGGAGTGGTTTAAGAAGTCCATATAGCTTATAATGTTAGTTCTACTTATAATGGTAAATGTTATAATTATTAACCACTTCCTTAACCAGCTTCTTTATTCCTAGGAAGGTGTATGTTTATTAGGCCTGTGTGAGAGTTTTAGCTTAGCTTATATGTCTTTTAAGTTAAGATTTATAAACCTGTTAAATGTACTCCTTTTGTTTATCTGGACTGTAAATGTATAGTTTCTCTTAATACTAGAGCCTTGCTTCTGGTTTAGGCGCGCTGTCTACACCTTTTAATAGCTATTCTAGTTAATAATTAGTTTCGTCGTGGTTTAAATACTTTAGGCATTCTTTATTACAGTCTTATAAGTGCCTTAAAAAGTCTCTTAAGAGGTATTTGTATTTATAAGTTCCTTCTGTTAACCTTTTTACTTAAAAGTCCTATTATTACTAATAGATATTATACTCTGTTTATAAGTTTATATAGACGTTAATAGTTTATTCTAACATCTAGTTGTTTAATACTTATAGCGTATGTTTTAACATACCGTTCTTTACTTTATTAAATATAATAATGGGGCTTAAGGCCAGATTAGCATCTTTATGGTCCTGTCTCCGATTAAGAGTATTAGCTTACTTATTATCTTTTCCTTTAACGTGGTGAATCTGGAAGTGGAACAGGGCTATTAATTCTACCCACTGTGCTTATTATAAGTTAAGTTCCTTTATTAGGAAGTACCGGAGGTTATTATAGTCTGAAAAGACCTAGACCGGTTCTTCTATCCCGCTTAAATACAGTGCTTATTTAGTAAAGCATTAAATAATTGCTATTAGTTCCTTATTATAGATTAGATATTATAAGGTTAAGCTGTGGATTCCTTTTAATAAAAAGGTAACTAAGTAGTGTTTTTTATTATCTTAGACTTAGCTAAGTTCTCTACTGATTACGAATTTTAAGGAGTCTATCTCGACTTAGAAAGGCTTTAAGAAATCGGGGAGGGTTAGGATTAGTGCTGTAATAAAGGTATACTTAAGGTCTTTAAACACCTTTTACTGTTTATTAGTCTACTTAAACGGCTTTCCCTTACTTATAAGTTTGTAGAGTGGTTTTACGATTTTCGTAAAGTACCTGATAAAACAGTAATAGAAGTTTATAAAGCTGATAAAGGTTTATAACTCTTTTTAGTTCTTTAAAGTAAGCTAATCCCTAATTACCTCTATCTTCTCTAGTTGCATTTTAAGCCTTTTAAGGGTTACTCTAAACCTTAGATAATTCAGTTCCTGAACGTGGAAATGGCTCTTTTCCAGGTTTATTATCAGCTTCACTTTTTTAAAAGCTATTAAAACCTATTATATATATTTTTAGTGTTTTTTTAAAGTTTTAGAATAGATTAAAACGTTATTTAAATATATAAAGATAAACTTATTAAGGAAGGGGTGGAGAATACTGTTAATAAGGTTTTAGAAAGTTATAAGGGCATTTGTTAATCTTATTAATATAACACGGTACTGGTAATACCCGTTATAAGTTTGAAAAACCGTCTTATACTTATCCCCTTCCTTTACTTTAACGTAATTAAACCTTATAGGGAAGTTAAGACTAGAGAACTAATTTACCTTAGTAATCTGTTCTTATATTTCTGTAATAAGTGGTAATAAGTAGTGATTCTTAATTATATCCTTATTTAACGTTTAGTAGTTAATAACTATATGTAGCTTACTATCTCCCTTTTTTAAGATGAACAGTATTAAGTACCCTGTTGGTAACTGGGACTTTACAATAAATCTATTCTTTAAATTTTTATTAATATACTCCTTTAAGGCTTTAGCTTATTAAGGGTTTAAATGGTAGGGCTAGAAGCTGTGGAGTTTTACTCCTAGCTTTAATTTAATTTTATAGTCTTATAGTCTATAGTCTGGTAATTATGGTATCTTTTTTCAAAACAGGGTGAACTTCCTGTACTTTACAGGTACCTTAGATAAGTCAACTTCTTTACTTATCTGTAAATCAGCTTTTTACTTTTATTTACCTTTTAAATTGTTATTTAGGTAGTGTAGTAGACCTTCTAGTCTTTTAACCGTCTTTATAAACCTAACCTAAATTGTGTTTAGTTTTAAGGGTTTAGTGTGCTTTTAAGTGCTTTATACATCTTTAAGACAGTTTAGTGCCTTTTTAGCTTTCCTTAAATAGTGATCACAGCTGGGGGATTTATTAAAGGTAAGGTGGCTACTTTTTTAGTTAATTACAGGGTTATACTTTTCCAGCTAAGGTAGACTTAGGATTATGTTATAACCTGTAACTAGTGTAACGTTAAAGTCTACTTATTATTTATCCCTGTCCACTTTAATTAGGAGTGGTAAGTGGTAAGTAACTTTACCGTTATTATACTAGTATAGGCCTCCTTTTCCATTTTATATAGGAATAGCCTTTTTATACTTTTTATTAGGGAGTTTCCTTTAGTTAATTAGTAAGGGGTGTATTAGGTTAGAAGCACTCTTATTATTAATTACTGCTTTTACCTTAAATAGCCTCCCTTTTCCATCTGTTATGTTAATATTAATGGAATAATGTTTATACTTTTTTAATATTTAAATTATAGTAATTATCTGTTTTTAAAGTCTTATTTAGCCTAACCTTTAAGTGCCTCTCCTTCTTCTTAAGGTTTTTACTAATTAGTGAATTACTAGTTTTCAGCCCTTCTAAAGGGCTTATAGCCTTTTCTTAATTCTTTCTGGAAAAATAGGTAGTTTTAATAAACCTGGTGATTAACTTTTCCTAGGTTTTTACACTTTAATGTCTAGTTAACTTTAAACAGTATAATGTTTTTAAAGTCCTTAATAAGTCGATAGTACGTTTTACAGGCTTAGATTATAATAATGTCTTTTTACTCTTAGATCTGTTAGTAATCTTCCCACCTTTACTATTCTCTAGCTTTTCCGTTAAGGTGTAATAAGCACGTTATAACTAGATAGTTATTAAATACTCCTCCTCGCTAACACGTTACAGGAGCCTGATTAACTATAATAACCTTCCGCTTATTACTAGACTCTCTTATTAGGGAGTAGGAGATTTAATAATGAGCTGGTTTTAACTTTACCTTTATAATAATGTAGTTCCGTCTCTATGTGTTTAAGAAGTGGTTATAAAGAGCCTTAAGCCTATAATACTGGTTAAGAGCACAGTTATTATATATATAGTTAATTTATAGTATATCCTTATAGTTAAGATAATTAACGTTAACTACGGGTGTTACAGTTATAAAGTACAGAACAGGGGAAGTGGTGCTTTATTTCCTCTCTTCTTCCACTTACCTTTAAGTACGTTATTTTTCCTAAACCTTTTCTTAAAACTTAAGTAGTAATAACTTAACTTATTCTTTTATAAAATAATCTTCTTTAATAAGGTGGTGTTTAAGCTGATTAGTAAAGTAAACTCTGTTATAAAGTTATAACTTGATTTCTATTACTTTATCTTTAAACGTTACGGTAAGGCCTTTAACTTACAGGTCCTTTACTTCATTTACTAACTTTTAATGTTTCTCCTTTAGCTTTTAGATTCTTTACTAATATACTTGTTTTATACCTTTTTAGGGGACTTTTAAGGTATTAATTTAAGGTATACCAGTTTTAATACGGGGTAGTTATTTAAGCTGTCTTTCTTCTAGGAAGGTGAGAGTGTTAATCCACTTAACGTGCTTAAAGTGTTTAAAAATCTTAAGGGGTATTATTAAAAAGAACTTTCGCTTTTCTAATTTAATTCTCTTAACCTGTTCTTTTTCACCTTTTAAGGCTTATTTTACCGTTTAGGTGGCTTAAAGGGCTAGTTCTTCAACTCTTTCTACTATCTTAGTGATTTTTAAGTTAAGGTCCTTCTTAGACTTCTTTAATTTTTAGGCTTACAGGGTAAGGTTTTTAAGGCCTGTAACAGTTAACCAGAACATTTCTTTCTAAAGTTAATCTTTTATAACCTGCACCTTTAATAGTTTTAAATTTCCACTTTAAAGTTGGTCTTTTATAACTTACTCCTTTATGGCTAACTTTTTTAGGACACCTTTAAAGATTAGGTATATTACGTTTTAGGGTTCTTCCTCTTCTTTTTCTTTATCCCTTAAGTTATATTTATTTATTTAAGTGTAGTTTTCTTTGTTACTTATTATCCTAACGTAAACGTCCTTTAAGTTAAACTTAATATGCTTTCCTCCTTTTAAAACGGGTTTCTAACTAACTTACTTTAACGATAGGCACTACCACACTATATAGCCTTTCTTATCGTAATTAAAGTACTGGATCTGGGATAGATCTTTAAACTGCCTTTATTGCTGTTATCGTTAAGGTTTGTCGTAATTAGGTCGATTTTAACAGTTTACTATACTAATGTCTATTAACTTAGGGTGGTGACCTGTTATAGTTAACTAGTTCCCCTTTTTAAGCTTACTTAACTAATAGGGGACCTGTTCCTTTTAAAAATTCTTCTAATAATAGTGGTTATAATATTAGTTATCTGCCTTAATAGCTATCTTAATTAGCTTTTAAAGGCGGTCTAGTTAATCCTCTTAGTAAAGGTCTTTAATAACGTGCTCTTTTAGACTACTTTAAAATAGCATTATTAGGGCCTTTTAGCTGAGCTTAGTCTTTACTACTTTTAGTTTAAAGCGTATGGAGAACTTAAGGATTAAGGACATCTGTCTTAAGGTTATAAGGTGTTATTTAGCCTGCCTTAGGGTGTTTAGTTCCCTGAACTTAGTCTAGAGTTAGTTAATAAATACGTTAAAATTATTAAAAAGAGCTTAAGTTTTAAGGGTCTCCTTTTATACTTTATTTATAAAGAGGTTATTAATTATTTTTATATAAGGTTTATATTAGTAAGCAGTTACTCTGTTTAGTAACGCTTTAGTAAACCTAACCTTTTCTTCTTTTTTAAAGAACTGTTTATTATAATAGGTGATATAGCTCTAGAGTTAAGTTATTTAGGACTTTAACTGTGTAAAGTCTTCTTTGAAACGTGAGGGTGGAGGGAGCTTTACTCGTTTTTTCTATAAGCCTTTAAGGTTATTATTTTCCAGTTTAATAACGTTAAGTTAAGCTTAAAGTTTTTTAATAAAACTAATATAACTTTTAATATCTCTAGGGAAGGCTTTGTTAAATTCCTTAACTAGTCTTTATTAGTTAAGGTTTAAGTTTTTAAGGTGTGTAACTAACTTATTAATGGTAGGGAGTTAAAGCTAAGCTTATGCTTCCTTAATCTCTTTACCTTTTTTAGAAGTTAATATATTAGTGGGAGAGAGGTGGTATTTAGGAATTTAATAAATAGCGTTTAAAACTTAACGTTAATATTATATTATAACCTATACCTAATACAGGCCTTAAAAGGACTAGTGTAAGTTAAGATAGAACGTATAATAGGATGCTAATAAGTAAGGGGTGTTCTAAAGACGGCTTACTGAGTTAGCACTTTTAGACAGGGGGTTTAATGTTATTATAGGTTACTGTTATTATAATGTATAAAGGTAAGTCTGAATAGTAGGATATAAATGAATAATTAAATATTAATGTGAGGAATTAGAGTCCCTTACAGTGGTTATAGGCATAACTATGGCTATTTATATTAATTAATTAAAAGGTACTTCGTACCTTGATCACTGTGCTCACTTAATACGAGGAGTGATTATAGTGATCAGAATGCCTCTGATCACTGTGATCACCGTGCTTTTGGTGAGATCAGAGTGATCACTTAACGACTGGTTGTAGGGGCTTCGGGTCTTTGCACCCCTGGCCCAGTGTGCAGTACCGTGCGTACTGCCTTTCTGCACTGTTCCTTCTGCGGGGGATTCGTCGGGCCGCCCCGGCCTAAGTGACGGCCTGCAGGGTCGTCACAGTAAGTTGTAATAAACTAACTTTAAAGTAGAAACTCAGAGCTACTAAAAGTGTAAGTCGTTATAGACTGACTTTAAAGTGGAAACTTAAAGCTGTTAAAGGTGTAGGTTATGGAAGACTAACTTTAGGAAAAGATGTTCTAGTTAGCTGTTATAGGTTTTAAAAACCTTACCTTGTAAGCTTAAGAACTAAGGAAGTTTAGAAAGGATCTTAACTTAAACCTTATTAAAATAGTAAAGGGAGTCGAAAAACTAGCCCTCCAAGCCACCTAAGCAGTAAAGTAAACCTTAGAAGGTGAAAGAGAATAAGCTGAAAGAGTTAAGTTAGAAAAACAAAAGTTCTTCTTAACTATACCCTTTAAGACTTTTAAACATTTTAAGTATATTAAGTGGATTAGTACCCTTACTTCTTTAGAAGAAGGACAGCTTGGATAGCTGCCCTGTATTAAAGTTAATGTACTTTAGACTGGTACTTTAAGGGTCCTTTAAGAAGGTGTAAGTTAGTTGTATTAATAAAGAGTTTAGAAGCTGAAGGAGAAATGTTAAGAGTTAGTAGATAAAGTAAAGGACCTGCGAGTTGAGGGCCTTACTGTAACGTCTGAAAATAAAGTAGTGGAAATTGGGTTATAACTTTATAATAGAGTTCACTTCACTAATTAGCTTAAGTACTAACTTGTTAAAGAAGGTTATTTTATAAAAGAATAAGCTAGGTTATTACTACCTAAGTTCTAAGAAGAAGTTTAAGAGAAGTAACGTCCTTAAAGGTAAGTAGAAGAAGAAAAGAAATAAGGTACCATTTTACCTAACCTGTACTTTATAACTGTAGCACTTATAGTTAACATTAATTACCCTAGTTACAGGAATATACTATAGATTAACTGTATGTACGATAACTATACCCTTAACCAGTATAATAGACTTAAAGCTTTTTATAACTACTTCTTTAGTATATAAAAATAAGATTACACTATTATAAAGGTAAAGTTAAAACTAGCTTACTACTAAGTCTCCTATTCCCTAATAAGAGAGTCTAACAGTAAATAGAAGGTTACTGTAATTAACTAGGCCCCTGTTACGTATTAGTAAAAAGGGGTACTTAATAACTGCTTAATTGTAACGTGCTCGCTATACCTTAACAGAAAGGCTAGAGAATGGTAAAAGTGAGAAGACTACTAGCGGATCTAAAAGTAAAAAGACATTACTGTAATCTAATCTTATAAAGTATACTATTAACTTATTAAGGACTTTAGGAACATTAAACCGTTTAAAGTTAACTGGACGTTAAAGCGTGAAAACTTAAAAAAGGTTAATCACCAAGTTTATTAAAGTTACCTGTTTTTCCAGAAGGAATTAGGAAAAGGCTATAAGCCTTTTAAAAAGGCCGGAAACTAGTAGTTTATTAGTTAGTAAAAACCCTAAAAAGAAGGAGAGGCACTTAAAGGTTAAGTTAAATAAGACCTTAAGGACAGATAATTATTATAACTTAGATATTAAAGGAGTATAAGTATTATTCCGTTAATATCGATATAATAAATAGAAGAGGGAGGCTATTTAAGGTAAGAGTAGTAATTAATAATAAGAGTGCTTTTAACTTAATATACCCTTTACTAGTTAACTAAAGGAAACTCCTTAACTAAAAGTATAAAAAGGTTATTTCCATTTAAAATAGAGAAGGAGGCCTATATTAGTATAATAACAGTAAAATCACTTATTACTTACTACTCTTAATTAAAGTGGATAAGGATAAATCATAAGTAGACTTTAACGTTATACTAGTTATAAGTTATAATATAATCTTAGGTTTACTTTAGCTGGAAAAGTATAACCCTGTGATTAATTAAAGGAGTAACTACCTTACCTTCGGTAAGTCCCCTAACTGTAATCACCGTTTAAAGGAAGCTAAGAAGGTACTAAACTGCTTTAAAGGTGTATAAAGCACTTAAAAGTACATTAAACCTTTAAAACTAAGTATAGTTTAAGTTAGGTTTACTAAGACAGTTAAAGGACTAAAAGGTCTACTGTATTACTTAAATAACGATTTAAAAGGTAAAAAGAAGTAAAAAGCCAATTTACAGATAAGTGAAGAAGTTAACTTATTTAAAGTACTTATAAAATATAAGAAGTTTACCCTGTTTTAAAAAAAGATATTGTGATTACTAAATTACAGACCGTAAGACTACGAAATTAAGCTGAAACTGGAAGTAAAGCTTTACAGCTTCTAACCTTACTATTTAAACCCTTAATAAGCTAAAACCTTAAAGGAGTATGTTAATAAGAACTTAAAAAGCGGGTTTATTATAAAGTTTTAATCTCTAGCAAGGTACTTAATACTGTTTATCTTAAAAAAGGGAGATAATAAACTACGTATAGTTATTAATTATTAAACGTTAAATAAGGACATAATTAAGAACTATTACCTATTATTACTTATTACGGAAATGTAAAAACAGATCGTTAAAGTAAAATGGTTCTTTAACTTCGATTTCCCTATAAGGTTTAACCACGTTAAAGTAAAGGAAAAGGACAAATATAAAACAGCTTTTCAGACCTGTAACAGGCATTACTAATACTATATTATACTAATAAGATTAATAAATACCCCTATAACTTTCTAAAGCCTTATTAACAGTATTCTTTACCCCTTCCTTAATAAGTTTATCTTTATATATTTAAACAACATTCTAATCTATTCTAAAACTTTAAAAAAGTACTGAAAGTATATACGATAAGTTTTAATAGCTTTTAAGAAAGTAAAGCTGATAATAAACCTGGAAAAGAGCTATTTCCACATTTAGGAGCTAAATTATCTAAAGTTTAAAGTAACCCTTAAAAAGCTTAAAATATAAGTGGAGAAGGTAAAGGCAGTTAGGGACTAACTTACTCTAAAGAATTAAAAAGAGTTATAAGCCTTTATTAACTTTACAAACTTTTATTAATGTTTTATTAAGTACTTTATAAAGATTGTAAAACTACTGTATAAGCTTACAGGAAAGGGTAAACCGTTTAAGTAGACTAATAAACAGTAAAAGGCATTTAAGGACCTTAAATATACCTTTATTATAACGTTAATCCTAACTCTCCCCGATTTCTTAAAGTCTTTTTAAATTAAAATAAACTCTTTAAAGTTTATAATTAATAAAGAACTTAACTAAGTCCAGGATAATAAGAAACGTTACTTAATTACTTTCCTGTTAAAAGAGATTTATAACTTAGCTTTAAGATACTTAATCTATAATAAGGAACTGATAGCAGTTATTCAGTGCTTTATTAAATAAGTATTATACCTAAGTGGTATAATGGAACTAGTTTAAGTCTTTTTAAATTATAATAACCTTTAATACTTTTTAATAAAAAAACTTAGTTTACAGTAAGTACAGTAAGTAAAGTTAATAACCCTATTCTACTTCCAGATTCACTACGTTAAAGGAAAAGATAATAAGTAAGTTAATACTCTTAGTTAGAGATAGGACTATAAAGATGCTAATCTAGTCTTAATCCCCGTTACTATATTTAATAAAGTAAAGAAGGGTATATTAAAATATACATTATAAATGTTAGATAATTAAATACTAAAATAAATTATTAACATCTGTATAAACTTATAAATAAAGTATAATATCTATTAGTAATAATAGGACTTTTAAGTAAGAAGGTTAATGGAAGGAACCTGTAAGTATAAGTGCCCTTTAAGAGACTTTTTAAAGCATATGTAAGATTATAGTAAGGAGTGCCTAAAGTATTTAAATTATAATGGAATTAGTTATTAGCTGGAACAGTTATGAAAAGGTGTAGATAACACACTTAAACTAAAAGTAAGGCTTTAATATTAAAAGAAACTGTATATTTACAACTTAGGTAAATAAAAGGAGTACGTTTAGTAGACTTATAAGTCTTAACTTAAAGGATATATAGGTTAGGTTAAAACTCTTACGTAAATTTAACAGGTATACGCCTTCTTAAGAATGAAAAAGTTAGTTAAGGAGGTAGTTAATAACTGTAACATCTGTTATTAAAAGTAAGGCTGACGTTATAAGCCTTATAAGCTTTTTAAACCACTCCTTATATTATAGGTATTATAAAGTTTTATCTTACGTAACTTCGTTATTAGGATTTTAAAGTTTAAAGACCCTATTATAGGAGTTACTTATAATTAAATCCTTATAATAGTTAACAGATTAACGAAATGGGCTTACTTCCTACTAACTTTAAAGGATATAATAGCGGAATAACTTACTTATATCTTTAAGAAAGAGGTAATGTTATAATACCTTTAATTAAATAACATTATTACAGATTAAAATAAACTAATCGTATTAAAGTTCTAATAAGGGTTAATATAGAGAATAAGTGTAAGGAGTAAGCTTTTAATAACTTTCTACTTATAAATAAATAGTTAAACAGAGTGAGTTAATTAAATATTTATAACGTATCTTTAAACTTACGTTAACTTTAAATAAGATAATTAGTTTAAGCTATTACTAACAGTGTAAATAACTTATAATATAACGTTAGTTAAGTTAATAAGAGTATTACTATTTTTTACTAATTATAATAAGGAGTTTAAGCTCCGTTAAGGCCTGCTTACTAGCGCCTTTTAAGCCGTAATCCGCGTAGACTAGATATAAGAACTGTATAACTACCTACAGGCCGAACTTAAGTTTACACGTGAATAAATAAAGAAGTTTACTGATAAATATTAAACTAAGTAACTAATGTTTAAGAAAGGACTTTATTACAATAATAAACAAATTAAAGGACTGACTCTTCAGGAAGGGGATTACGTTTACCTTTTTTTATAAAACTTATGTTTAAAATAACTTAATAAAAAGCTTAACTTTAAAAGGTATGGATTGTTTTAAATTAAGAAAAAAGTCGCTATCTCTAATTATAAATTAGACTTACCTGTTAGTATAAAGGTGTAAATTAAGGTTTTTCATATCTTACTTTTAAAACCTGCTTTAAAGAGAGTTTTATTAGAAAAGAAGATTAAGATTAACGCTAATAAGGATAAATACGACGTTAAAGAAGTTATAAATTTATAAAAGGGAAAGAACATATTTAAATATCTTATTAAGTGGCTAGACTACAGCCTTAAAAGTAACCTATAGGAACTTATTAAAAATCTTAAGTGCTTAAACTTAATTATAGAGTTCTACTGAAAGAATCTAAACTAATTAAAACTAACGATAAGAATTAGAAATAAGATAAGATCTAATATCTAAATTACTATACTGAAAAGTAAGATTACTGTGGGATTTAAAGCCTAAGAAACAGTAGGAAACTCCTTAGTAAGTACAGGAGGATATTTATTAAAACTTTAATTATAAGTTATAAAGACCTTAAACCTAATAAAGAGGTTAAGCCTCTAAAGCTCTTAATAAGCTTTATATAAGAACAAATACTGTTAAGAAAAAGAAGTTAGTAAAAGAAAATAAGTAAATGCGTTACTATTAAGTTAAAGAGCTGTTTTTATTTATTAAGAGAAGGAAGTTATAAATTAAGTTATAAAGCGACTGCTTATTATAAAGACCCTATTAGAAAGTTCCCCCAGTTAAAAGACTTTACGTCTTCAGGAGGGGCGTCTAGCCTAGCCTCCTTACTCTCATAGAACTCTAATAACTCCATTTTATAACTAAACGCTTTCGTAACCCGGTCTTTAAGGTAAGACCATTATTTATAAAGGCACACTAGGCACGTGTGACGACCCTGCAGGCCGTCACTTGGGCCGGGGTGGCCTGACGAATCCCCCATAGAAGGAACAGTGTAGGGGGACAGTGTATACTGTCCAGGTGCACTGGGCCAGGGGTGTAAAGACCCGAAGCCCTTACGACCAGTCGTTAAGTGATCACTCTAATCTCGCTAAAAGTACGGTGATTATAGTAATTAGAGGCATTCTGATCATTATAATCACTCCTTATATTAAGTAAGTATAGTGATTAAGGTATAAAGTACCTTTTAGCTAGTTAGTATAAATAATTATAGTTATACCTATAACTATTATAAGGGACTTTAGTTCCTCACGTTAATATTTAACTGTTTATTTATATCTTACTGTTCAGACTCACCTTTATATATTATAATAACAGTAACTTATAATGATATTAAACCCCCTATTTAAAAGTGTTAGCTTAATAAGCTGTCTTTAGAACACCCTTTACCTGTTAACGTCTTATTATATATTCTGTCTTAACTTACACTAATCCTTTTAAGGCCTATATTAAGTGTAGGTTATAATATAATATTAGCGTGACAGTTCTAAATATTATTTATTAAATTCCCAGATATTACCTTTTTTCCACTAACATATTAACCTTTAAAAAAGGTAAGGAGATTAAGGAGGTAGAAGCTTAACCTTAACTCTTTATTATTAATAAGTTAGCTGTACACTTTAAAGACTTAAACTTTAATTAGTAGGGATTAGTTAAGGAACTTAATAAGGCCTTCCCTGGAGATATTAAAAGCCATATTAGTTTTATTAAAAAACTCTAAGCCTAATTTAATATTGTTAAGCTGGAGAATAATAACTTTAAAAGCTTATAAAAGAAATAAGTAAAGCTCCCTCTACTGTTACGTTATAAAGGAGACTTTACGTAATTAAAGTTATAAATAGTTTAGTTTTAAAGTTATATCACTTATTACAATAAGTAGTTCTTTAAAGAAGAAGGAAAGGTTAGGTTTGTTAAAGCTTTATTAGATAAAATAGCTATTTATTAATATAAACCCTATATAAAAATAATTAATAACCTTTTTATAGATAAAGTGTGTAAAAAGGCCTTTAAGACTTAGGCCCTTTTTAACGATTTTAATGTTTTTATTAATTAACTTTAGATTAAATTTAAAAAACTAAACGCCCTTAAACGGGCTAAATAATATTTTATAACCTTAAGGTAGACGTTTTTAATCCTTAAGTTCTCTACACGTTTTAAATTAAAAGTAATAAAGATTAAGCTTAGTTAAAAGGCCTTAGTAATACTGTTTTAAAGTGGTTTAAAAGAACACGTTATTAAAGATCTTTACTAGGAAAACCACTTAAATCGCCTTTAAAAGCTAATTAAGATAGTTATTAAAATTAATAATTAATATTATAATTATTATTATCAGAAGAACTTTTAAAAAGAATAAACCCCTTATTAGCTAAGTAGGCTGAAAAAAGGGAATTAGTTAACTATAACAGGTTATTACCTTAAGTTAATAGATATTAGTATAGTAAACTATTAAAACTAACCTAACTGTAATAAACCTTAACAGTAATAATAGTAAAAACAGCTTAAGGACCTGTTATAAGTTTAATGTTTTAACTGTAATAAGAAAAGTTATATAGTATAGTAATACCTGTTATTAAAATAAGTTAGTTAAAAGCCTGTTTTAAAAGGAGGAAAGCACGTTAAGTTTAACTTAAAAGATATTTATATTAAGATGGTAGGTAACGAAAAAGATTACACTTAGATAAATAAGTGTAATTTAAGAGATAAGGAAGAAGAAGAAGAACCTTAAAATATAGTATACTTAGTTTTTAAGGGTGTTTTAAAAGAGTTAGTTATAAAGGTGTAGGTTGTAAAAAATTAACTTTAAGGTGGAAACTTAAAATTATTAAAGGTATAGGTTATAAAAGACTGATTTTAAGAAAAGATATTCTAATTAGTTATTACAGGCTTTAAAAACCTTACCCTGTAAGCCTAGGAATTAAGAAAGTCTAGGAAGGACCTTAACTTAGAAATTATTAAAATAGTAAAAGGAGTTAAAGAATTAGCCTTTTAAGTTATTAAAACGGTAAAGTAAGCTTTAAAAGGTGAAAAAAAATAAGCTGAAAGAATTAAACTGGAGAAATGAAAGTTCTTCTTAATAATACCCTTTAAGACTTTTAAACATTTTAAGTATATTAAATAGATTAACACCTTTACCTCCCTGGAAGAAGGACAGCTTAAATGGCTACTTTATATTAAAGCTGGTATACCTTAGACTGGTACCTTAAAGGTCCCCTAAAAAGGTATAAAGTAAGTATATTAATAAAGGGTTTAAAAGCTAAAGGAGAAATATTAAAAACTGGTAGATAAAGTGGAAGATTTATAAGTTAAGGGTTTTAATATAACGTTTAAAGATAAAATAGTGGAAATTAAGTTATAACTCTGTAATAAAGTTTACTTTACTAATTAACTTAAGCACTAACTTATTAAGGAAGGCCACTTTATAAAGGAATAAGTTAGGTTATTATTACTTAAGTTTTAAAAAAAGGTTTAAGAGAAATAACATATATAAAGGTAAGTGGAAAAAGAGAAAGAATAAGGTGTTATTTCCCCTATTCTATACTTTATAACTATAACACCCATAGTTAACATTAACCACCCTAGTTATAAAGATATACTGTGGATTAATTACATGTATAATAACTACACTTTTAACTGGTATTATAAGTTTAAGGCCCTTTATAACTATTTCCCTAGTATATAAAAACGGGATTATGCTGTTATAAGGGTAAAGTTAAAACCAGCTTATTACCAGGTCTCCTACTTTTTAATAAGGGAGTTTAGTAATAAGTAAAAGGTTACTGTAGTTAACTAGGCTTTTACTATATGTTAGTAAGGAGGGGTATTTAATAATTACTTAATTATAATATGTTTATTACACCTTAACGGAAAAGTTAAAGAGTAATAAAAGTGGGAAGATTACTAACAGATCTAAGAGTAAAAAGATATTATTATAATCTAAGCCTGTAAAATGTATTATTAACTTATTAAGGATTTTAAGAACATTATACCGTTTAAAGTTAACTGGACGTTAAGGTGTGAAAACTTAAGGAAGGTTAATCACTAGGTTTATTAAAGCTGCCTGTTTTTTTAAAAGGAATTAGGAAAAGGTTATAGGCCCTTTAAAAGGGCTGGAAATTAGTAATTTATTAATTAGTAAAAACCTTAAGAAGAAGAAAAGGCATTTAAAAGTTAGGCTGGATAAGACCTTAAGGACAGATAATTATTATAACTTAGATGTTAAAGGAGTATAAGTATTATTCTGTTAATGTTAACTTAATAGACGGAAAAGGGAGGCTATTTAGGGTAAAAGTAGTGATTAATAATAGGAGTGTTTCTAACCTAATATACCCTTTATTAGTTAACTAAAGGAAACTCCTTAATAAAGAGTATAAAAAGGCTATTCCCATTTAAAATGGAGAAGGAGGCCTGTATTAATATAATAATGGTAAAGTTACCCACCACTTACCACTTTTAATTAAAATAAACAGGGATAAATAATAAATAGACTTTAACGTTACATTAATTACAGGTTATAATATAATATTAAGTTTACCTTAATTAGAAAAGTATAACCCTGTAATTAACTAAAGGAGTGGCTACCTTACCTTTAATAAGTCCCTTAACTGTGATTATTATTTAAGAAAAGCTAAAAAGGTATTAAACTGCTTTAAAGATATATAAAGTATTTAAAAGCACGTAAAACCCTTAAAATTAAACATAGTTTAAGTTAGATTTATTAAGACAGTTAAAGGACTAAAAGGTTTATTATATTACTTAAATAACGATTTAAAAGGTAAAAAGAAGTTAGAAGCTAATTTATAAATAAGTAAAGAAATTAATTTATTTAAAATATTAGTAAAGTATAAGAAGTTTACCCTGTTTTAAAAAAAGATATTATAACTACCAGACTATAGATTATAAGATTATAAAATTAAGTTAAAGTTAAAAGTAAAACTTTACAGCTTCTAACCTTACCACCTAAACCCTTAACAGATTAAGGCCTTAAAGGAGTACGTTAATAAAAACCTAAAGAATAGGTTTATTATAAAGTCCTAGTCCCTAACAGGTTACCTAATACTATTTATCTTAAGGAAGGGAGATAGTAAACTATATATAGTTATTAATTACTAAACGTTAAATAAAGATATAGTTAAAAACCGTTACTTATTATTACTTATTACGGAAATATAAGAATGGATTATTAAGGTAAATTAGTTCTTTAGCCTTAACTTCCCTATGGGATTTAATTATATTAAAGTGAAGGAAAAGGATAAGTATAAGACGGCTTTTTAGACTTATAATAGGTATTATTAATATTATATTATGTTAATAAGATTAATAAACGCCCCTATAACCTTTTAAAGCCTTATTAATAGTATTCTCCACCTCTTTTTTAATAAGTTTATCTTTATATATTTAAATAACATTTTAATTTATTTTAAAACTTTAAAAAAATATTAAAAACATATATGATAGGTTTTAACAGCTTTTAAAAAGGTAAAGCTGATAATAAACCTAAAAAAGAGTTACTTCCACGTTTAGGAACTGAATTATTTAAGGTTTAAAGTAACTTTTAAAAAGCTTAAAATGTAATTAGAGAAGATAAAGGTAATTAGGGATTAGCTTACTTTAAAGAATTAGAAAGAATTATAAGCCTTTATTAGCTTTATAAATTTTTATTACTGTTTTATCAGGTACTTTATAAAAATTATAAGATGATTTTATAAACTTATAGGTAAGGGAAAACCATTTAAGTGGATTAATAAATAGTAAAAGGCGTTTAAAAACCTTAAATACACCTTTATTACAGTATTAGTTTTAACTCTCCCTAATTTCTTAAAGCTTTTTTAAATTAAGACAGATTCTTTAAAATTCGTAATTAGTGGAGAACTTAACTAAGTTTAGGATAATGGGAAACGCCACTTAATTACCTTCTTATTAAAAGGAATCTATAGGCCAGCCTTATAATATCTAATTTATAATAAGGAACTGATGGTAATTATTTAGTGTTTTATTAAGTAGGTACTGTATTTAAACGGTATAGAAGAACTAGTTTAAGTCTTTTCAGACTATAATAACCTTTAATACTTCTTAATAAAGGAACTTAATTTATAATAAACACGATAGGTAGAATTAATAGCCCTGTTCCACTTCCAGATCTATTACGTTAAAGGAAAAGATAATAGGTAAGTTAATACTTTTAATTAAAGATAGGACTATAAGGATGCTAACCTAGTCCTAATCCCTGTTATTATATTTAATAAAGCAGGGAACGGCACGTTAGAATATACACCCTAAGTGTTAAATGACTGGACTTTAGAATAAATTATTAATATTTATATAAACTTATAAATAAAGTATAATATCTATTATAGGAGGGACGCTCTAACTGCGGCCCGAACGCTCGGCAGCCCATTATTTAGCTATCCTAACACTGGGGCGGAGAGACAGCCAGACCTGCCAGACCATATCAAACTGGTCAATTAACTGTCACACCGTTAGCAACCCGCATGCGACTTAACAGAAGAAATTACTTACATCTCGGCGAGCTGGAGTGGCAGCTAACTCACAAGACGTACAGATCACCATAACGGCGACGTAACACTCTAAGGTGTGGACAAAGCCCAGACCCTGGATAGTTTAGCAGATAGTAAACAAAGTGTAAGCGATATAAGAACTTACTATATAAAGATAATCACTATAACTATCACTACATTTCTAATAATAAGCCAAGTCTGTAATCAGTTAATAAACACCCTATAAACGGTAAAAGCAGTTACTTACTCTAAACAGGATAGTACTTATAATAGTTTAAAGGGGAGTCTAGATAAGTATAGTTATTTAGTAAGTTAACATAAGCTAGGCAAGGTAACTTATTAATATTATTATTAACGACACGTTAATAATACGATAAAGAGGGGATAACGTAAATAACTAACAGGGTGTTAATAAGGTAATTACAAGTAACGGTAATAAAAGGGTTATAATTAAAACTGTTAGGGTTACGTTTATAAGAGCTTAGGACAGATATAATAATAGTAAAAGTGAGTAAGTAAGGGTATAAAAAGGCGATTATAAGGTGTGTAAGGCTTAAAGTTTAAAAGGAGGAAGTTAGTAGTTAAAGGAAGAAAAGTTTTAAAGGAAGGCTAGAGAGGAAGGAAGAATTTATAAAGGTTAAAAAGTGGAGCTGTAAAAACTGTAAAGGCTAGCTAACCTTAATAAAAAGGTTAAATGGAAGCTATAAAGCCATTAGAGGAGGCACATAAAGGTTAGCTGGCCACGCTAGTAACCTTAAACAGAAGGAATAAAGTGATAACGGTTTAAAAGAAGTAAGTTAATAAAGTGTAGAACTGAAAGTTGTGACAAATAAAGAACTATAAACTAGTGATAGCTAAAGTAGTATAAAGAAGACTAGACTAAAAGGGGGAGATATTATAAAGTTACCCCTAAACTGTTAACGCTTTAGTCCTAGTTAAACCTTAGGGAGTTACCCTAGGCTGAAAGGGTCTCCTTTTCTACCTTAAATGAAAAAGGAGGTGATATAAGACCTCTAAGCTATCACAGTTAAGGGGTATAAGCGTAACAGAACTGAGAATAACCCGCTTATACCCCCATTTTACTTATAACATATGTTAATATAAGGTATTAACCTTATAACCTGTTACTGCGTTTAATAGTCGAGATTAAACTATATGTATTTCAGTAGGATAAACAGAAGAGTGGGCGGGGTGGAAACGCCCTGACTACGCCCCGACAGTAGATAGTTAGCAGTAGAGGGACCGCTTGCCCTTACGGGCGGAGCTTTCAGCTCCTACGGTGTAAGATAAATAATAATAATAATAATATCTATTAGTAATAATAGGACTTTTAAGTAAGAAGGCTGGTAAAAGGCACCTGTAAGTATAAGTGCCCTTTAGGAGACTTTTTAAAGTATATATAAGACTGTAAAAAGGAATACCTAAAGTATTTAAATTATAATAAAACCAGTTATTAACTGGAATAGCTGTTAGAAGGTGTAAATGGCACGCCTAAACTAAAAGTAAGGCTTTAATATTAAGAGAAACCGTATATTTATAAATTAAGTAAATAAAAAGAATACATTTAATAAGTTATAAGTCTTAACTTAGAGGATATATAGGCTAGGTTAAAACCCTTACACAGGCTTAGTAAACGTACACCTTCCCGGGAATAAAGAAGCTGGTTAAGGAGGTGGTTAATAATTATAACGTCTGTTACTAAAAGTAAAATCGGCGCTATAAACCTTATAGACTTCTTAAACCATTCCCTGTATTATAAGTGCTGTAAAGTTTAATCTCACTTAACTTTATCATTAGGATTTTAAAGTTTAAGGACCCTGTTACAGGAGTTACTTATAACCAGGTCCTTATAATAGTTAACAGATTAATAAAGTAAGTTTACTTCCTGTTAACCTTAAAGGATATAACCACAGAGTAACTTACTTATATCTTTAAAAAAGAGGTAGTTTTATAACACCTTTAGTTAGATAATATCGTTACAGATTAAGATAAGCTAATTATATTAAAGTTCTAATAAGGATTAATATAGAGAATAGGTGTGAAAAGTAAGCTTTTAATAACATTCCACTTATAAACAGATAGTTAAATAGAGTAAGTTAACCAGATACTTATAATGTATCTTTAAGCTTATATTAACTTTAAATAAGATAATTAGCTTAAACTGTTATTAACAGTACAGATAACTTATAATATAACGCTAGTTAAGTTAATAAGTGTGTTATTATTTTTTACTAATTACGGTAAGGAGCCTAAACTCTGTTAAAGCCTGCTTATTAGTGCCTTTTAAGCTATAGTCCACGTAAACTAGATATAAGAACTGTATAACCACTTATAAACTGAATTTAAGTTTATATATGAATAAATGAAGAAGTTTACTAATAAACATTAAATTAAGCAGTTAGTGTTTAAGAAAGGACTTTATTATAATAACGAATAAGTTAAAGGACTGACTTTTTAAAAGGGGGATTACGTTTACCTTTTTTTATAAAACCTGTATTTAAAATAACCTAGTAAGAAGCTTGATTTTAAAAGGTACGGACTGTTTTAAATTAAGAAAAAAGTCACTACCTTTAATTATAAACTAAACTTACTTATTAATATAAAAGTAAGGATTAAGGTTTTTCACATCTCACTTTTAAAACCTACCTTAAAGAGAGTTCTTTTAAAGAAGAAGATTAAGATTAATATTAATAAAGATAAATATAACGTTAAGGAAGTTATAGATTTACAGAAAGGAAAAAACACATTTAAATATCTTATTAAGTAGTTAGATTACAGCTTTAAAGGTAACTTATAAGAGCTAGTTAAAAACCTTAAATACCTAAACCTAATTATAAAGTTTTATTAAAAGAATCCAGATTAATTAAAACCACCTATAAAGAATAAGAAGTGAAGGTTAAACTAGTTAATATAACCTTAAGGAGGTAAACTAATTAGTTTACTTTAGAAATAGAAAAATAAGATAAGACCTAATATTTAAACTGTTAAATTAAAGAGTAAGATTATTATAAGACTTAAAGTTTAAGAAGTGGTAAGAAACTCTTTAATAGGTATGGAAGGATATTTATTAAAAGCTTTAGCTAGGGTTAAAAAGACCTTAAACCTAATAAGGAGGCTGGGCCTTTAGAGTTCTTAGCGTGTTTTATATAAGAATAAGTATTGTTAAGAAAAAAGTTAGTAAAAAAGAAAATAAGCAGGTATGTTACCGTTACGTTAAGAAAGGCTGTTTTCGTTTATTAAAAAGAAAAGAGTAACGGATTAAGTTAAGAAGAAGTTATTAGTTATAATAACCCCCTGGAAAAGGAACTATATACTAGCTCTGTTAAAAGGCTTCCTTAATTAAACTTAGGAACTAATATAATTACTTTTTAAGTTTTACACTCCTCCTTTACCATAATATTAAACTTATAGTTAAAAAGTTCATTTACTTACCACGTTAGTCCTTTTTATTAATCTTTAAAGTGTAGAAGTTTAAAGGCTGTGTTATAGAGAAGGAGAGTGGTTTCACACTCTTTAACGTTAAGGTGCTTCTTTTCGTTTAAAACCCTGTATAAGACAGATAGATCGTTTCTGTAAACGTTATAAGATAAGTATATAATCCCACTAGCTGTTATATAATAGCTACACGACTTACTTTTACTAGCCACCTTATAGTTTAGTAGGTTTAAGTGGTGGTAGTGATTATACTTTATAAGTATAACGATCTTAAAAGTAAGAATAAACTTAATGTTAATAATATAACGTTTAATTAATAAAGGTATTATGTTTTTCCTATTCTTAATTACCTGGTTAGATAATATAATAACTAGTGAAAAAAGAAAGGAATGTATAAGTAGTTCTTTATAGAAAAAGAATGTTAAAGAGGGGGAATTATGTGACGACCTTACAGGCTGTCACTTAGGCTGGGGCGGCCTAATAAATCCCTTATAGAAGGAATAGTGTAGGGGGATAGTGTATACTGTCTAGGTGTATTAGGTTAGGGGTGTAAAGACCTGAAGCCTTTACGATTAGTTGTTAAGTGATTACTTTAATCTGTGACGACCCTGCAGGCCGTCACTTGTGTCGGGGCGGCCCGACGAATCCCCCGTAGAAGGAACAGTGCAGAAAGGCAGTACGCACGGTACTGCGCACTGGGCCAGGGGTGTAAAGACCTGAAGCCCCTACGACTAATCGTTAAGTGATCACTCTGATCTTGCTAAGAGCACGGTGATCACAGTGATTAAAGGTATTCTGATCACTATAATCACTCCTTATATTAAGTGAGCATAGTGATTAAGGTACGAAATACCTTTTAACTAGTTAGTATAAATAGCTATAGTTATGCCTATAACTACTGTAAGGGACTTTGGTTCCTTACGTTAGTATTTAATTGTTCATTTATGTCTTACTGTTTAGACTCACCTCTGTACATTATAATGATAACGACTTACAGTGATATTAAACCCCCGTTTAAGAGTGTTAGTTTAATAAGCCGTCTTTAAAACGCCCCTTACCTGTTAATGTCCTGTTATACATTTTGTCTTAACCTACACTAATCTTTTTAAGGCTTATATCAGGTGTAAGTTATAATATAATATTAACGTTAAGTTTTAAACGCTGTTTATTAAATTCCTAGACATTACCTCTCTCTTACTAATATGTTAACTTTTAGAAAAGGAAAAGAGATTAAGGAGGTATAAGCCTAGCTTTAGCTCCCTATTATTAATAAGTTAGCTGTATACTTTAAAAACTTAAACCTTAACTAATAGGGACTGGTTAAAGAGCTTAATAAGGCTTTCCTTAAAGATATTAAGAGTCGCATTAATTTTATTAAGAAACTTTAGGCTTGATTTAACGCTGTTAAGTTAGAGAATAACGACTTTAAGGGCTTGTAAAAGAAACGAGTAAAGCTCCCTTTACCTTTATATTTTAAGGGAGACTTTACGTAGTTAAAGTCCTAAATAGCCTAGCTTTAGAGCTATATCACTTATTATAATAAACAGTTCTTTGAAGAAGAAGGAAAGGTTAGGTTCGCTGGAGCCTTATTAGATAAAGTAGCTGTTTACTAATATAAACCTTATATAAAGAAAGTTAATAACCTTTTTATAAACAGAGTATGTAAAGAGGCCTTTAAAACTTAGGCTTTTTTTAACGACTTTAACGTATTTATTAATTAACTTTAGATTAAGTTTAAAGAACTAAACGCCTTTAGGTGGGCTGAATAGCGGTTTATGGCCTTAAGGCAGACGTTTTCAGTCTTTAAGTTCTCTATACACTTTAAATTAAAAGTAGTAAAGACTAAACTTAGTTAAAAGGCTTTAATAATGCTGTTTTAAAGTGGTTTAAAGGAATATGTTACTGGAGATCTTTACTAAGAAGACTGACCGGACTGCTTATAAGAACTGGTTAAGATGGTTATTAAGGCTGATAATTAGTATTATAATTACTATTATTAGAAGAACTTTTAAAAAGAACAGACCCTTTACTAGTTAAGTAAACTTAAGAAGGGGAATTAGTTAACTGTGATAGGTTACCACCCTGGGTTAATGGATATTAGTATGGTAAACTGTTAGAATTAACCTAACTGTAATAAACCTTAACGATAATAGTAGTAAAAGCAGCCTAAGGACTTATTATAAATCTAATACTTTAACTGTGATAAGAAAGGATATATAGTACGGTAGTGCCTGTTATTAAAATAAGTTAGTTAGAAACCTGTCTTAGAAGGAGGGAAGTACGTTAAGTTTAACTTAGGAGATATTTATATTAGGATAACAGGTAATGAAGAAGACTGTACTTAGATGGATAAATGTGAGTTGGAAGATAAGGAGGAGAAGGAAGAAGAACCTTAAGACGTAATATACCTAGTCCTTAAGGGTGTTTTGGTAAAGTTAGTTATAAAGGTGCAGGTTATTACAGACTGACTTTAAGGTGGAAATTTAAACTTACTAAAGGTGTAGGTTATAAAAGACTAACTTTAAAAAAAGATGTTCTAGTTAGCTATTATAGGTTTTAAAAACCTTACCTTATAAGCTTAGGAATTAAGGAAGTTTAGGAAGGACCCTGACTTAGACTTTATTAAGATGGTAAAGGGAGTTGAAGAATTAGCCCTTTAAGCCACCTAAGTGGTAAAGTAGGCCTTAAAAGGTGAAAGAGAATAAGTTAAGAGAATTAAATTAGAAAAATAAAGGTTCTTTTTAACTATACCCTTTAAAACTCTTAAACACTTTAAGCACATTAAGTGGATCAGCACCCTTACTTCTTTAGAAGAAGGACAGTTTAGATAGCTACCTTACATTAAAGCCGGTGTGCTTTAGACTGGTACCTTAAGGGTCCCCTGAGAAGGTATAAAGTAAGTATATTAATAAAGGGTTTAAAAGTTAAAGGAGAAGTATTAAAAGTTAGTAGATAAAGTAAAGGACCTGTAAGTTAAAGGTTTTACTGTAACGTTTAAGGATAAAGTAGTAAAGATTAGGTTATAACTTTATAATAGAGTTCGCTTTGCTAATTAACTTAAATATTAACTTATTAAAGAGGACCATTTTATAAAAGAATAAGCTGGGTTATTATTACTTGAGTTTTGGGAAGAGGTTTGGGAGAAATAATATATATAGAGGTAAGTGGAAGAAGAAAAAGAATAAGGTGTTACTTCCCCCGTCTTATACTCTATAATTACAGCACTAGTAGTTAACATTAACTACCTTAATTATAAAGACATATTATAAATCGATTACGTGTATAATAACTGTGCTTTTAACTGGCATTACGGATTTAAGGCCCTTTATAACTATTTCCTTAATATACGGAAATAGGATTATACTGTTATAAGAGTAAAGTTAAAACCGGCCCATTACTAAGTTTCCTACTCCCTAATAAGAGAATTTAGTAATAAACGGAAGGTTATTATAATTAACTAGGCTCCTACTATATACTAATAAGGAGGGGTATTTAATAACTACTTAATTATAACGTGCTTATTATATCTTTACGGAAAAGTTAGAGAATAGTAAAAGTGGGAAGATTATTAATAGATTTAAAAGTAGAAAGATATTATTATAATCTAAGCTTATAAAGTGTATTATCGACTTATTAAGGACTTTAGGAACATTATACCGTTTAAAATTAACTGGACGCTAAGGTGTGAAAACTTAAGAAAGGTTAATTACCAGGTTTATTAAAGCTGCTTATTTTTCTAGAAGGAATTAGGAAAAGGTTACAGGCCTTTTAAAAGGGCCGAAAACCAGTAATTTATTAATTAATAAAAACCTTAAAAAAAAGGAGAGGTATTTAAAGGTTAGGTTAGATAAGATTTTAAAGACAGATAGTTACTATAACCTAGATGTTAAAGGAGTATAAGTATTATTCTGTCAGTGTTAACATAATAGACGGAAAAGGGAGGTTATTTAAGGTAAAAGTAGTGATTAATAATGGGAGTGTTTTTAATTTAGTACACTCCTTATTAGTTAACTAAAGGAAACTCCTTAATTAAAAGTATAAAGAGGCTATTCCTATTTAAAATAGAGAAGGAGGCCTGTATTAGTATAATAATAGTAAAGTTACCTATTACTTACCACTTTTAATTAAAGTGGACGGGGATAAAAAATAAGTAGATTTTAACGTTACATTAATAGTAAGGTATAATATAATCCTAGGTTTACCCTGGCTGGAAAAGTATAACCTTGTGATTAATTAGAGGAGTGGCCACCTTGCCTTTAATAAGTCCCTTAACTGTGATTACTGTTTAGAGAAAGTTAGGAAGGTATTAAACCGCTTTAAAGATATATAAAGCACTTAAAAGCATATTAAACCTTTAAAATTAAGTACGGTTTAAGTTAGGTTTATTAAAACGGTTAAAAGATTAAAAGGTTTACTATATTACCTAAATAACGATTTAAAAGGTAGAAAGAAGTTAAAAGCTGACTTATAAATAAGTGAAGAAGTTGATTTATTTAAGGTACTTATAAAGTATAGGAAGTTTACCCTGTTTTAAAAAAAGATATTACAGTTATTAAATTACAGATTATAAAACCACGAAATTAAGTTAAAGCTGGGAGTGAAGCTTTACAGCTTCCAGCCCTATTACTTAAACCCTTAACAGGTTAAGGCTTTAAGGGAGTATATTAATGAGAACTTAAAGAACAGGTTTATTATAGAGTTTTAATCCCTAATAAGGTACCTAATGCTGTTTATCTTAAAAAAGGGAGACAGTAAATTATATATAGTTATTAATTACTAAACGTTAAATAAGGATATAATTAAGAATCGTTACCTATTATTATTTATTATAGAAATATAAGAACGAATTATTAAAGTAAATTAGTTCTCTAATCTTAATTTCCCTATAAGATTTAATTACATTAAAGTAAAGGAAGAGGATAAGTATAAGACGGCCTTTTAAACTTATAACGGGTATTACTAATACTATATTATATTAATGGGATTAATAAACGCCCTTATAACCTTTTAAGGTCTTATTAACAGTGTTCTCCGCCCCTTCTTTAATAAGTTTATCTTTATATATTTAAACAACGTTTTAATTTATTTTAAAACTTTAAAAGAATATTAAAAATATATATAGTAGGTTTTAACAGCTTTTAAGAAGGTGAAGCTGATAGTAAACTTGGAGAAGAGCTACTTTTATGTTTAGGAATTAAACTATTTAAGGTTTAAAGTAACCCTTAAAAAGCTTAAAATGTAACTAAAGAAGATAAAGGTAATTAGGGATTAATTTACTTTAAAGAATTAAAAAGAGTTATAAGCCTTTATTAACTTTGTGAACTTTTACTAGTGTTTTATTAGGTATTTTATAAAGATTATAAGACCATTTTATAAACTTACAGGTAAAGGAAAGCTGTTTAAGTGGACTAATAGATAGTAAAAGGCGTTTAAGGACCTTAAGCACACCTTTATTACAGTACTAATCCTAGCCCTTCTTAATTTCTTAAAACCTTTTTAAATTAAAACAGACTCCTTAGAGTTTATAATTAATAAAGAACTTAATTAAGTCCAGGATAATAGGAAACGCCACCTAGTTACCTTCTTATTAAAAGGAATCCACGGCTTAGCCTTACAATACCTAATTTATAATAAGGAATTAATAGCGATTATTTAATACTTTACTAAGTAGGTACCGTATTTAAGTAGCATGAAAGAACTGGTCTAGGTCTTTTTAAATTATAATAACCTCTAGTACTTCCTAATAAAAGAACTTAGTTTACAGTAAGTATAATAGGTAGAATTAATAGCCCCGTTCCACTTCCAGATTTACTATGTTAAAGGAAAAGATAATAGGTAAGTTAATGCTTTTAATTAGAGACAGGACTATAAGGATGCTAATCCGGTCTTAGTTCCTGTTATTATATTTAATAAAGCTAAGAACGGTATATTAGAACATATATTATAAGTGTTAAATAATTAAATATTAAAATAAATTATTAACGTTTATATAAACTTATAAATAAAGTATAACATTTATTAGTAATAACAGGACTTTTAAGTAAAAAGGTTAGTAGAAGGGACCTGTAAGTATAAGTACCCTTTTAAAGACTTCTTAAGGTATATATAGGACTGTAGTAAAAAGTGTTTAAAGTATCTAAACTATAACGAAACTAGTTATTAACTGGAATAGCTGTTAAAAGGTGTAAATAGCATATTTAAACTAGGAGTAAGGCTTTAGTATTAAAAGAAACTATATATTTATAACTTAGATAAGAGGAAGGAATACGTCTAGTAGGTTTATAAGTTTTAACTTAGAGGATATATAGGCCGGGTTAAGATTTTAACACAGGCCTAATAAATATACGCCTTCCCGGGAATGAAAAAGCTAGTTAAGGAAGTGGTTAATAACTGTAATATCTGTTATTAAAAGTAGAACTGGTATTATAAACCTTATAAACTTCTTAAACCACTTCCTATACCATAGGTGTTATAAAGTTTAATCTTACTTAACTTTATTACTGGGATCTTAAAGTTTAAAGACCCTGTTATAAGAGTTACTTATAACCAGATCCTTATAATAATTGACAGATTAATAAAGTGGGCCTACTTTCTATTAACCTTAAAGGACATAACAGTAAAGTAACTTACTTATATCTTTAAGAAAAAGGTAATTTTACAACACCTCTGGCCAGATAACATTATTACAGATTAGGATAAATTAATTATGTTAAAGTTCTGATAAGGATTAATGTAAAGAATAGGTGTGAAAAGTAAGCTTTTAATAACATTCCACTTATAAACAGATAGTTAAATAGAGTAAGTTAACCAGATACTTATAATATATCTTTAAGTGTACATTAACTTTAAATAAAATAATTAGCTTAAACTGTTACTAACAGTATAGATAGCTTATAATATAACACTAGTTAAGTTAATAAATGTGTCACCATTTTTTACTAATTACAGTAAGGAGCCTGAGCTCTATTAAGGCCCGCTTACAGGCGCCCCCTAAGCCGTAATCTATACAGACCGGATATAGGAGCTGTATAACCACCTATAAGTTAAACTTAAGTTTACACGCAAACGAATGAAAAAGTTTACTAATAAACATTAAACTAAACAGCTAGTGTTTAAAAAAGGACTTTATTATAATAATAAATAAGTTAAGGGACTGACTCTTTAAAAGGGGGACCATATCTACCTTTTTTCATAAAACTTACATTTAAAACAGCCTAATAAAAAGCTCGACTTTAAAAGGTATAAACCATTCCAGATTAAGAAAAGGGTCGCCACCTTTAATTATAAATTAGACTTACCTACTAGTATAAAGGTGTAAATTAAGGTTTTTCACATCTCACTTTTAGAACCCACCTTAAAGGGAGTTCCTTTAGAAAAGAAGATTAAAATTAACACTAATAAGGATAAGTACGACATTAAGGAAATTATAGATTTATAAAGGGGAAAGAACACGTTTAAATATCTTATTAAATAGTTAAATTACAGCCTTAAAAGTAACTTATAGGAACTAATTAAAAACCTTAAATACTTAAACCTAATTACGGAGTTTTATTAAAAGAATTTAGATTAATTAAAACTAATAATAAAAACTAAAAAAATAAGATAAAATCTGATATTTAAATTACTATATTAAAGAGTAAGATTATTATAAGACTTAAAGCCTAAGAAGTGGTAGGAAACTCCTTAATAAGTATGGGAGGATATTTATTAAAACCCTTAACTAGGGTTAAAAGGACCTTAGATCTAATAAGGAGGCTGGGCCTTTTTCAGAGTTCCCAGCACGTTCCACATGAAAATAAGTACTGTTAAAAAAAAAGTTAGTAAAAAAAAAAAGAAAATAAGTAAAGTGACGGATTAAGTTAAAAAGAAGTCGTTAGCTGTAATAACCCCTTAGAAAAAGAACCGTGTGCTAGCTTTGCCAGGAGGCTTCCCCAGTTAAATTTAGGAACTGGCACGGTTACTTCCTAAGCCTCACACTCCTCCTCCACTATAATGTTAAACTTATGGTTAAAAAGTTTATCTACCTGTTACGCTAGCCCCTTTTATTAGTCCTTAAGGCGTAGAAACTTAAAGGCCGTGTCGTAAAGAAGGAGGGTGGTTTCACGTTCCTTAGCGTTAAGGTGCTTCTTTTCGTCTAAAACCTTATACAGGATAGACAGATCGTTTCTGTAAACGTTATAAGATAAGTATACAGTCCCACCAGCCACTATATAATAGTTATATGACTCACTTTTACTAGCCACCTTACAGTCCGGCAGGTTTAGGTGGTGGTAGTGGCTACAATTTACAGGTATAACGATCTTAAAAGTAAGAATAAACTTAATGTTAGTAATATAGTGTTTAATTAATAAGGGTGTTACGTTTTTCTTATTTTTAATTACCTAATTAAATGATATAACGATTAGTGAAGGGAAGAAGGAATGTATAAGTAGTTTTTTATAGAAAAAGAATATTAAAGAGGGGGAATCGTGTAACGACCTTACAGGCCGTCACTTATATTGGGGCAGCCTAATAAATCCCTTATAAAAGGAACAGTGTAGAAAGGCAGTATATACAGTATTACATATTAAGCTAAGGGTGTAAAGACCTAAAGCCCTTACGACTAATTGTTAAGTGATTACTTTAATCTCGTTAAAAGCATGGTGATTACAGTGATTAAAGGTATTCTGATTATTATAATCACTCCTTATATTAAGTGAGCATAGTAATTAAGGTATAAAGTACCTTTTAACTAGTTAGTATAAATAGTTATAGTTATACCTATAACTACTGTAAGGGACTCTAGTTCCTTATATTAGTATTTAATTATTCATTTATGTCTTACTGTTCAGACTCACCTCTGTGTATTATAGTAATAACAACTTACAGTAATATTAAACCCCCGTTTAGGAGTGCTAGCTTAATAAGCCGTCTTCGGAACGCCCCTTACCTGTTGGCGTCCTGCTATACGTTCTGTCTTAACCTGCGCCAGTCCTCTTGAGGCTTGTGTCGGGTGCAGGTTGTAATATAATCTTGTTAAAAGCACGGTGATTATAGTGATTAGAGGTATTCTAATTATTATAATCACTCTTTATATTAAGTAAGTATAGTAATTAAGGTATAAAGTACCTTTTAGCTAATTAGTATAGATAGCTATGGTTATGCCTATAACCACCGTAAGGGACTTTAGTTCCTTACGCTAGTATTTAACTGTTCATTTGTGTCCTACTGTTCAGACTCACCTTTGTGCATTATAGTGACAGCGACCTATAGTGACATTAAACCCCCCGTCTAGGAGTGCTAGCTTAATAAGCTGTCTTCAGAACGCCCCTTACCCATTAGCGTCCTGCCATACGTTCTGTCTTAACCTGCACCAGTCCTCTTAAGGCCTGTGTCGGGTGCAGGTTGTAATAGCACGCTAACGCTTTTTAAAGCTTAATAGTAGCCTTATAAAGCTATTAAGTAACAGACTTAACTTATAAGTTAAGGTCTTACTTTTTAATAAGGAGAGCCTTTAACTTCGCCTTACTAATATTAAAAGCGTTACATTAAGAAGGCTGGTACCTCTCTAAACAGTAATTATAACTGTTAGACCAGTTTAAAACCTAGTAAATAAATAGAAGGTTAACAGACTTATAAAAAGAATAAAAGGACATTTCGCTATTAAACACGTAAGTATAAGCTGTAAAGTTTAGACAGTGGTTAGTACTTTTACCCTGTTCCTGTTTTAAGACCTAAAAGTTAGATATTTATTATATGGTGAAGTGGTGAAAGGAGAAACTTACCTTTTAAATTCTTTATAGGAAAAGAACGTTAAAGAGGGGGAATCGTGTAACGACTTTACAGGCTGTTATTTAAGCCGGGGCAGCCTGACAAATCCCCTGTAAAAGGAATAGTGTGGGAAGACGGTGTATACTGTCTAAGTGTACTAGGCTAGGGGTGTAAAGACTTAAAGCCTTTGCGATTAATAAGGTGCTGCTTACAGTATGCTAAGTGTTTATATCGTAAGTAGGAGAAACCTTATAAGCAGAACGTTTACATAGTGTAAAGTGTTTACGTAACGAGCACTTATAACATTATAAGTAAGGTATAAAATACTTTCCAGTTAGTTAGTATAGATAGCTATAGTTATGCCTATAACTACCGTGAGGGACTCTGGTTCCTTACGTTAGTATTTAATTATTCATTTATGTCTTACTATTCAGACTCAGCTCTGTGTATTATAGTGATAACGACTTACAGTGACATTAAACCCCTATTTAGGAGTGTTAGCTTAATAAGCCGTCTTTGGAACGCCCCTTACCTATTGGCGTCCTGCTATACGTTCTGTCTTAACCCGTGCTAGTCCTTTCGAGGCCTGTGTCGGGTGCAGGTCGTAATATGTTCTTAATTTTTTTTATATTCGCTTAAAGAAAGTAAACAAACGGGGAAAGATTGTGAGCTCTTAATATAGAGTTAAGAAGCTTAGACCACTATATAAGCTTACTACTTTAGGTTTAGCGTGTATTAAAAACGTAACTACATATTAATTTAAGCTGTATAATTTAGGAAGTTACAGGTTTAACTAGCCTCTAGACCTTATTATTTTCTATTTACAGCAAACTTCTTTTTAAACGTTTAGGCGCTTAGAACTACGTTTTAAGTACCTGGGGGGTGTGTCGAACTACAGCGGCAGTTCTTAACGCTTAGGTGCGCAGGCACCTTACCGCTCCAGGCTTAGCTGGAGCGCAGGGGCCTTATATCATGTGCTCTCCCCACACACAGGGAGCTTCCATTTGTATATAACTGGGGAGTGCTTCACACTCCCCTTTTCTACCAAATCAAGTCACTTTACAACTGCACTTCCGCTGCTCCTGAGCCCCTCGTTCCTCAGCCAAAACGTTCCACAGATGCCGCCCTTTACTGTGGCTCTCATTTTAACGAGTACGCACCACTTCATATCTGCTTGGTACATTCATCACTGACACCTCAAGTCATGAAAGGTCCCAAAATCCCCTTTCTCATCCGACCCGTCGTCTCCTCCGCCGCAGATAAACTCTACGCTGGTTTCGTTCAACCCAACATGACGAAACATCTCTCCTTTGTGGAGAAGCAGCTCGAGTCTGCGCCGAATGGCGGGCCCTACCTGTGCGGTGAGCATCTCACGATTGCGGATATCCTAATGAGTTTTCCCCTGCTCCTTTCGCCAAGCAGACTTAGAGGTCTGGCGGGTGGCAATGAGAAGGTGTTGGCGGCGTATCCGAAGGTGAAGGCTTATTTTGAGAGGTTGCAGAAGGAGAAGGGGCATGTGAAGGCAAAGGAGAAGGTTGAGGCGTTGGAGGCGAAGGGGAAGAAGGCTTAATCACTAGGACCTTACTTAGACTATAGCGAGATAATGAAGTGATTCAGATCTATTTTGAGCTTGGAAACTGCACGACAAGCGTGCTTTCAACCTCCTGAAGCTAGTTTCCGTCGATGCTATCTGTCCCGCTCATCGTGGGACTCAGTGACGTATGTGGCTGGGTGGAAACACCACCAGCAGCATGCAAAAAAGGGATTTCGCCGATAAAGGCACAGAGTTTGGACGGGCTGGAATTCGAACCCAGGCCTCCCACTGAACGCTTTCTGAAAAACAACGCTGATAATGATAACGCTCAGGGACACGCTGACCACTGCGCTACTCGTCCAATTACCCCCTCTTGTGCTCGGGATTATATACCGCCCCCCACCCCCCTTACTCGTTAGACAAGCCCCCCTGCCCACTACACAGTGGAGCCATCTCAACCCTACTGCTTACCTCTATAACCACAGAACCCTTTTGCTAGATAACCAGACACCACTCTCCAATCCAGAGAGGCCACGGGTATA
>Ga0247758_1000330_pt1 | contig 41780 bp, 36 predicted proteins | sample UWRJL156409C4_FD_180950 | JGI IMG/M metagenome (GOLD analysis project Ga0247758, IMG submission 180950) | Plant litter microbial communities from Arlington Agricultural Research Station in Wisconsin, United States - UWRJ-L156-409C-4 | ecosystem: Environmental > Terrestrial > Plant litter >...
GTTGCATTTGTGTCCCTCCGATCGGAGGACCAGTAGTCTGGGAGTCGGCCTTTCAGGCCGACAACAACGTTCTGTGGGTGTGGTTCTCTTTGTGGTTTCTTCCCTGTTGCGCCATCGCACCAGTTCAATATGCTTGTGGTAGTGCTTGTAAAGGTGTACGACCTTCTATATAGCGTGAGCCCTCCCAGTGTAAGGGTATTACTCTAAAGAATAGCCAACTCACGGCTACAGGGGGTAGCTAAGTAGTTTCCACGCCTGTGACATGGCATGGTGAGAAACTACGGGAATCTTCTTTTGCATGGCATGTTGCGATCCAGCAACCCCACTACGGTATAATTCACAATATGGTGGGTGGCAAGTGGTGGCAGTCGCGAGGGCTTATAGGCTGTGATTGCTAAGGGCCTCCTGCTGAAGATTATGTACGAAGTCGATGCGCCAGAATGAGGCATCAGAACATGTGCAACCATCCGCCTGCTGACAAGAATAAATTGCTAATATACACACTCAGTCTGGCTTAATGCCCAGTCTCACGACAGGAGAGAGCTTCCAGAATCCTAGGCAACCTCGAGGGTGCTCTCCTAAGGAGATATTTCAGGGACCGCGCCAGGGCCACATCTGCTTTCCCGTTGCCATTGTGTTCATCTCGTGACTCGACATCGCTGTGAGACCAGGGGAAGGCCGGAGAAAAAGATAAGCAACGGTCGCAAAGGGTAGACCGAGGATACTGCTGTTCACAATCGCAGCTATTCCCCCCGGTGTGGAGTAGATGGTCGCAAATGTGGGCTCTGCCGCGGCCTAGATGACCGACGCCGGGGGCGTAGTGCCGTTAATTGGGAACAGGTCTCTCAGAATACCAGTCTCTAAGTATCCATTTTCACCACTCCATGTGCTGACTGATGTCAAGCCGCAGCAAAACTGCACTTGGGCTGGAATATTCTTTGCCTAGGGTGTTGACAGTATAGAACCAGGGTTACCGCAAGTACCGGAAGTAACGTTATCACTGCCACAACAGGGAGTTCTACAAAGAACTTGATAAAAAATGCACCAAATTGTAGAAAGTGAGCCGTATTGCCAGCGTCAGGAACCAAGAAAGGGTCCCTCGCTGAGTTGGCTGTCTGCCTAGCTCATATCCCCAGGGTGGGGAGGCAGGCCCGAGGCCGTCTTATCCGCCTGCTCTTCCAATCGAAAGATGCTGCCTACACCGGCTCTGATTCCAAGGAGTCACTGTGCCGGATGATGTTACCAGCGAACGATCGCGACACCGGCTGGCAAGTTTCGCCCCGGTCAAGACGCAGAGTAGGAAAATGCCAACGGAGACCCATTTCGGAAAGGTCGATCACGGGTGCAACGCATTCACCGCAGACGTTGGCTACATTGGCAAGTCACGGTCTGGGTTAGCTGGCCGGACCACCAAGGTGTCATCCATTGGTGCTTTTACTATCTCTCGGTAACACTCAAAGCAGGCGGGAGCTGGCAAATTATCACCCAAGCCCTCGGCGGGAGGCCTGCTTCGGCGGCATCCAGTGAACAGCGCGATATCCCAACCACGTATCGCAGCAACACCATCTACGATGCCACATTACGACAGGCACGTAACTACCTAACTTTATGCCATAGAGGTTAAACCCACTAACTTAGGATGGTAAAGCCTTATACTCCAGGTACCAACCGTTATACATGGCAGATCTATGGACTGGTAGCTGCAGCGAGCCCCGGAGAATTGATAATAAAAGTGGCGGGAAGAGGTCGGTAGACACTCCTACCGGTGTGTAATCCCCTCTCACACACTAGGGCCAACATTTGATCTAAGCGGTCGAAGGCTTCCGCCCGTAGACATATCGAAGCCTCAGGTAGCTATGTACTTGCCGGTTGCGCAGCACACTTCGCATATCCCTGAGAAACAAGGGGTGCTGATCTTGCGGCCATCCCAAAATCTCGTGCCATATAAAGTAAGTGTAACCTTTGGGGGGGGTTCCATATTAGCACAGGTTCATCCCCGCTCCAAAAAGCGAAGGACAAACACCCACCTTCCAAGTCCCTTTCAAATGCCAGGAGAGCGAATCGACCGGCTTCCTTGAGTCTGAGGTCCCGGGCCCAGCCTCCCATCGGAAGCTACACGGGTAGTCAGCTTCTAAAAGCCTCCACGGATAATAAACCTTTTTTTTTACCTTCATGTTCACCACGCTGATGTCAGTGAATCCGGCGTCACGAATGCCTTTTTCCTGCAGGTCATCGGTGACCACCATGAAGGAGCGACCTGTTTTTCTGCTCGCCTCACGGAACATTTCATTCCACTTGGCAAAGACAGGGTGGGCGTCGACAGTCCCGTCGTCACTAAGGAATATGCCGTCCACCTCCGCTGACTGCACCCATGCACCGGGCTTGCAGCAACGGTACGCCTGCATAAACATGGCGGTCCAGTCCCTGATCGCGCCGAGCAGGTAACGTATGTGCACAAAATCGAACGAGTCCGACGCCCAGGTCCAAGGAAGCGTAGCGTCGTCAATTTCGAACTTGAGGTTGCACGGCGTCCAGGAGCATTGCATAGGCGACAGGTCGGTGCCCGTCACCTGGGCATTGGGGTAAGCGTCGGCAAAATCGCTGGCGATGGATTGGTGAGCATGTTACCGGCCAACGGAAGAAAAAAAAAGAAGAAAAAATGGAAAGAGATAGATAGGCGGTGGAAAAACTCACATGGCCCAGATTCCTACGTATCGGAAATATTGGATGAGTGTGGGTCAAGTTGGTTGAGAACAGTAGACTCGATCCTACCTGTACCAGTGCCGATATCAACGACAGCCTTGGAAGGGTCAGCCGAGTGTCACTTGGTGGCCATGGCGGCTCCAAGGAGACTTCGCACCTTGACATCCTTTGGGATGGGCGCAAGGAACAGCTTTCCATTCAGGAGAACCGTTAGGTAGTGGTGCCTAGCGGTCGAGATGAGACTTCGGCAGGAACACGGCGCTACATTTTTGGATATGACTTACGCGAGATCGAGAGACTCTTGCTGCTGCTGGTCATTCGGCGCAAAGTATTCGGTGGCATGGCGCGCGCTGTGGTACGTTCGACCATTGATGGCCCTGTACTGCAGGATACTCGATGAGATGGATGCTGTGGAGCTCTGGCTGTTGGCCCAATGTGTAAGCGAGTCCTTCTGGTCATGTGTTGTGAGGCACCCTGTGCTCGGATCCATTTCGCCCTAGTTGCTTACCCATCCTCGTCGCTTTCACAATAATCGAGTCCCTTGGTGAAGAGCGCGTGAGACACTCCGGTGGCTTCTTGCCCGTTCAGAAGTGCAGATCGGTACGTACCACAGGTTCAAGGGAGTTCTCGTCCCGGGGCCGCGTCGGTTCGGCAGACCGAGCCTTTGGCGCGTTAGCTTGCTCCGACATGATGGCGAAAATGGGTAGGCTGGGTTGGGAGGGTTGGTTGACATGTGTAACATCTAAGGATTGAGGCAGAAGCAATGCTGCGGCGGAAGGGACACATAGATAAGACGAAATGGAAGCAGCCACAACCTCTTGGTAGGGGACCTCACCGCTCGTCGCGAACATGTCCGGCCGACGCATCCCCTGTGGGAGGGCCGCTGCACAACGGTTGACGGCTGCCTGTGCGCTGACGCCAGGATCTACCATCTGCCGGCTGACGATGAGTTCCACCTCCTTGCCGGAAATCCCAACTCGATCAGCCCAGCCCACAGATGCTTGCTTCGCAACGCCGCTCAGCGCACCCTGCTGACGGGCTTTGCCTTGGCATTTCCGAAAAGGCTTCGGTGCACAAGCCCTGCCTGTAGCTTAAAAGGGGGCCCGTTCCCGAGCGGTCGGCACGCCCCACTTGCAAATGTGACGGATCATCTGGTCCGCATTCGCGTTTAACTGATTGAGGACTGTGGCGTTTCGAACCAGAAATATCCGGAATCACCCCATCACACCGAGGTTTGCTTGGAGTGTTGCCTGCCCGAACTGGATGGGCGGACGTGGCCGTGTCCATTTGCCGGCGTAGAAAAGCTCCTGGCAGGCACGGTCGCTTTGCTGGGCTGTGTCAACCTCCGCTTGGGCCGGCTAAATCGCAGAGGTGCAGCATGATTGCTGGCAATGTGGACGCCAAGATATGAGGCTTATGTTGCGCAAACCCAAACCGCACTCGCTCACCTCATTTGAAGCATGTGACATTAACTCGCTGCGATGCTTGGTGGGCAGTGGAGAGGGAGCATAGTCTGTGCGCGATCAAGGACCGATGGCCGTATACTCGAATAGGAGCTCGCGGCGGTCTCATGTAATTAGGGTCCAAGGTTGACAACCCGCTCAGAGATACATAAGGTATCGACCCCTCTCAACGGGCCCATATATCACCTTTCAAATAAAAAATTTGTGCTATTCAGCGCCGGAGGATCCGATTTCGCATCGAGAAAAATACTTGACTCGTTGTTTTTTTCGTCCTCGTAGCCGACTCTATGACTGTTTCGCTCTCCCCGAGTCCCGTGGTTTCATCTCCGACAAAGGGATCCCAATCCTCGGGCATTTGCGCCGGGTCAAGCGTCAGGTTTTTGCCCGAAGACACAGACTGCAGCTCAACGTCTTTTGGCCTAGATGGGAACTGGCCGTAATCAGTGGTGACGCTTACCTCGTGGGTCACAAATATTCTGTTCCATGTTTTCTCCAAGTCAGGCCAAAAGATAAGCAAGCCAGCGCATGCGACGGCGAGATGGACTTCTATATTGGCTAGACCGGCCGCGGTAGGGCCGAACCAAGTTGGGTCGAAGGAGCTGCGGCCGGCTCTCTGGAGCTCTATCACGTATGCCATCCGCCAAAGCGAGCATACGTTAGCACTGCCAACGAATCGAATCAGCATCAGCTCGCACTGTAATAAACTCATACTGCACATATCAGTCGCCGCAAAACAAGATTGACATACCAAAGTCCTAGTCCAAAGAGGCACAGCAGGGCGATGCGCGTTCTTCTCTGCGTGGCAGGCTTGAAGTACAGCTGGACCGGGATTGCGAATACGACGAAGTCAAGTAGAGCAGTCGTGATAGCCTGGCCGACAAAGTAGCGCATGAACTCGTCCCAGTTATGGGATCCGAGCCCCCAGCATCGCGCGTCGGCAATGGAGAAGTTCCAGGTTCCCTCGAGAGGGACACAAGGGACCCACGCGATGACTGCGAAGATGGAACCCCAAATGGAGACCATGATGATCATGGACCGACACAGGAGAGCTTGTCTGGATCCTGGCTTGAAGATGCGAAGATACTGGAATAGCAGCGCTAACTTGATGAACACCACCGACAGAGGGTAAGGAAAGTTGCCGATGTACAAGAGCTAAGATTGAGTTAGGAACCTCACGGTAGATCCAAGCTGGGGGGTGTGGTACCTTTATAAGCCGCTCGATCTCAGAGAAGGTGAGCGTGTAGAGAGATTTACCGAATCCCAAGTCGGGGGCTAAGAGCAGCGGTTGGAGCGTTAGTCTTTGAACTGTCTGGGACCCTCGGCAACGTGCCCAAACCTACCAATACAGAGCAAGACGGAGCTCATGGTCGTGCAGAACAAGGCCAAGAGGATGAATGCATCGTCCCAACCTGGCGCTCGTTGAATCGCCAGACGGACGTACATGCGCAAAGCGGAACAGAGCCATGAGAAGACCTGAGCGTGCTATCAGGTTAGACATTGCGCGATGGTATTACGGGCGGGCTTTGGCTTGCCATGAAAGAGATGGTCAGGGCCAAGAGCGCAGGTTGTCTGTTCCAAAGCGGCGCTGAGAGGTACACCTCGGGGTCGAAACCAGGAGGCAGCGGAGGATAGGCTGAAGCCACACTGACGGGTGCCTCTCTTCCTATCAGCATCATGGCAGGTTATCCTTTGGTTTGGTTGAGTTTCTGCTGCAGCGCTCTGGGAATTATATTTGTGGAGATCAGATTTTGTTCGGCCAGGTCGTCCTTGTTCTGTCCCCCGCCGGTTACCCCGCCACTCAACAACGCCCAGGGGTTATCATGCCTGGCGTTGTGTGAGGTGCTTAAATTATGAGTTGGGCTGACATGACTCTGGCATGATGTGCCTTGGAAAAGGAGTGCCACACCGAGCCCTTGGCACACTAAACCATGTTATCCCGGGGGAGGGGACCCGTGGCTCCGGTAGGCTTTGGGGAAAAAGCGGGACGCCTTCCCCCTTGGGCAGGAGCCCATTCGGTCGGGATTCTCCGCAACAATTGCGCAGGGGCCGCCGCTGGCACCCAGCTTTGCCGGAACGGTCGTGTGCGACGCAACCATCCCAATCTCAGAGTCTCGCCGTCGCTTCCATTCATTGGGCCATGGGTGTCCCCACTGCCCTCACCGGTCTTGCGGGGCTTCCAGGTCGTGACTCGCGCGACAGGGCCCTTGGCAGAATTTGGAGAGCGATCTCCCATCCGCTTTAGATCGCAAGCCTCGAATGGTTAGGGGCGCAGGTATTGATAGATCGGTTTTACGGGGTTCGCGTCAAACATGCCTGGAACATCAGAGCACTCAATACCACCATTGCCGGAGCTGTGCTCCTTTTGCAAGTCGTGAAGAGGCCCAACGAGCCGTACTGTCTCCTGGTGCTGGAAACATGACGAGTCAATTATGGCCGTTTGAGCACGTCTTCTCTCGGCACAATTGTTGATCTTCTCCGCCTCGCGCCCGGTCTCAGAACGCTCCACCTGATTAGTATTCCGAACGCCAGGAACGACTTTGACGGCGCTCCACCCAGGCTTGGCAATGCTGCACCCCTGTTTTCCAACCCCTTCAATGGACACCAAGCCGGAGTTCCACCACCCAGCAGCAGCACCTCTTCGATGGACAAAAAGTCTTCGAGAACTTGACACACCTCGACATCGAGTTCAAGCACAAAATGGGCGACTGCGTCCTAGTAGTGCTCGAACCTGCGGGCCTTCCACGTCACGCTTCATCCAAGTCCCCGGGATGCTGTCATCATCATGGGGGGCCCGGGTGGCACAATCCACTCCAGGCCATCCGAAGCTTAGTCTAACGAAGTCGACAACCTGCCACTACCGTAATGAACACCGTCCAGCAGCGAACCAACCTCCCTCCTAACATTTTTTTGGTTGACCACAGCTTCGCCAACTTTTCCACCCTTGAGTCCCTCCTCTTCAGCGCTCAAATGTTCATGTTTCCACACCGGGCCGATGCCGCAAAGAGTATAACCCTGCTGGCGGACTTGCTGTCATGTCGCTGAAGCGGCTTCACGTGGTGGATGATCGTTTCCAGCCAGAGAGGCGGCTGAGGGATTTTGGGGTGGTGATGCAGCAGTAGAGGGAGAGATTTCCGTGTTTGAGGGAGGCTGCGATGGAGGCGATGGGTGGGGAGGGGATGCCGGTTGGGGTTCGGGAGGATGGGGATGGGGGTGTTACAGCCGCATGGCGCCTTCTCAGATCGGCTCCTTCCCTCGCAAGACTGCTCTGACGACACCACAGACAGATTTCCTGCAGACGCTCAATTCCAAGTTTGTCCTTTTATAAACGCATCAACTTCATCCCAGCTTCAGTTTCCCAGCTCAATTTCCAGAATAAATTACCAACAACGGTCCAGGACTGCTTCCAACGACAATGAGCCGCCCTCTCCACCTGTTCCCGGCGGAGATTCTGGACCTCATCTGCCAAGAGCTATGCACGCACTGTCAGGAGGCAAACACGCGTCGCACCCATCCGCATTCCGACCCGAACGAACAGATCGAGATTCGCCTCCGCCGCCATGCCCTCGCGTCACTCTCACGCACCTCAAGAAGACTCTCTGGCATTGCGAACCCATATATGTATCAATTTCTGCACCATCGGGCAGGCGACTAAGGCAATCCGGCATCCCTCGTTCGCACTGTCATTATCTTGGCATTACCTTCGTCGGCCAGTTGAGTAAAGGTGCCGTATGACGGTTTCGTCCCGAGCTCGGTACGCTCCCTGTAACCTCCATACACCATTCGTTAAAAGTTGGTGTAGGGGCCGATCTCCTTGTAGTCTGGCGATAGATTCTTGACGTGGTTGTCGGCTAACTGGGTGTAGGCCCCGGTGAGGCACACAGCTCTAGCGATATGCCTCATGTTGAAGCTAAGCTGGGGACGCGATGCGAGTGGGAGGGCGGCGACAGCAACGCCGGACAACAGGAATGAGACAACGATGGGAATCTCCAGATGGTAAATTGAGTCAAGGAACTAAAATCAGGCTACATGTCGAGTGTTGCAGCCAGCTATACAGCTATTACAACCTCGGTCGCCACAGGCCAAACTACGGGCCAGAGGAGCAGTGAAGCACCTACCTACATCCGCTTCCCGGTTAGTGGCCTTCTGAATAAATTTTCGGTTTTGGAGAACAAACTACTCAGCGATGAATAGGATGAACACACTTTAATTTCGATGGGTGTCTGCATGGCTTTTAAGCCTCACCCGTTAGTATGAGGGTCAGCCATGAGTGTTAGAATGGAGGTGTGATTAGGCGAGCTGAAAAGAAGCCTATGGAAGCTGAGCAGACGTAGTCAGTTCAACTGGCTATGGCTACCATTGCCACAACCTGGCTGTTGCTATATAGCTCGCCACCATCCATAACTATAAGAATGAGCTCTCTGGCGAAGCAAGAGAGCGAGGAAGCAACTTCACACACGCCATACAATCAAACAGTTGCAAGCCCTACGATATCCACGCAATCCAGAGTGCAGTGTTTCTGACAATGAGAAACGACAGCTGGAAAAAAAAGATCCAAAATCGGACTAAATCCAAGACTTCGATTCAGCTTTCCTAAACTCACAACCCTATCAATACCAGCTGTGAGACCTCCAAGCCACCGAGGACGTCATCTGGACCTGGTATCAAAACCAATAAAAGAGACTCTCTGTCGAAGGTAGAGTAGTCACAAATTTGCAACTTCATCAACCTCACCAAACTGCAAGCACATTGCTTTATGAAATAGGCTTCTAAGATATCTATGCCAAGGTAAGAAAAGTAGCCTGATACTAATAACTCTGAGGCTAATCGACGACCTTTCTCTACATAGATTCCAATACCTAGCGTGATGCATACTTAGCATGGCTGAGTGCAAGAAGTTAGCACAGATCTTCTCGAGTCATTAGATACATTGTTAAAATACTAAACAACTTACAGTTACGCAAGAGATCTGGTTTTTTTTATCAATATTGGCTTAGTGACTTGGCGAAGAAACGATTTTTTTAAGGGGGAAAATACTTACACCAGTACAGACATAACCAGCCTTTTGTTTAATAGGTATCAGCATCGGCGCGGTCACAGTCTAGGCTCGAATTAAGTTGTATACGTACAGGACACTGCCCGTTTATGCATGGACCAATTGAGCACCAATCCGTTATTTGAGGCAAAGGCCCTGGGGCTGCCAAGACGGCGATAGGAATAAGCGTAAGGAGAAGGCAAATGAACCGCATTTTAGATACTAGTAAGGATAACTTGTGTAAGTAATCTGTATTGTTTCGAAGACTTAGAAAGATGGATGTCGGTTTCTGTACAGGGTAACACCAAGGGCGCTGGGGTTGACAAGGATACGCTGTGTACGTTAATCAGAAGGCGAGAGGTGTTAAAGGTGTGGTAGGTAGTTAGATTAAAGCTTAGCTCCCCTTAGCTGGAGGCCAGGGCCGCCATTCTTATACTTGCGCCAGCTAATTCGTTAACCTTATCTATTAGCCGTATTCAACTTAGCCGTAGCGGAATCCTTGCACTTTGTGGGGATCTTTAAATCCTTTTGGTGGGAACCGTAAGACAGATTTATACTGGCCTTCAGCTGCACACATAAAGCGGAGCATATTATTGCTTGCTATTAGATACCACACTTTGATATATACGGTAACCCCCTTGTGCCGCACCCAACATGCCGATTGTGCCGCCCTCCAATAACAGCATTCAGATGCTTAGTTGTTAGTTATTAGTCGTTGGTTGTGAGAAAAGGCCCGATTTAAGGACCAACACGGAGGTTATCAGGAGTGGTAACAAGGGTCTCCAAGAGTGCTTAGAATCCGGCTGGATAAAGCATGGGTGGGTGTCAGTCTGTGACGACCTTGCAGGCTATCACTTAGGCCAGCGAGGCCCGACGAAAACTGTCAAAAAGAAGAGTCTAGAAACCACCAGAATAATAGATTTGTAACCATTGCCACAGACGCGTAATTGTAGCCGCGCGGCTTTGCCACACGGCTTGCCACTATTCACAGCTATAAGGAAGGTTCTCTGGCTAAGCCAGAGAGCTGAACAAGCAATACAATTACGCAGTTACAACCCCTTCAATTCCACAGAATCTAAAGTGCAGTGCTTCTAATAGAAACCCCGCGTCTGAGACAGTGCACACTGTGTTATGCACTGGGCGAGGGGTGCGAAGACTCAAAGCCCTTATAGACGGCATTTAATTAAAGTGCTAGACAATTTAAATAAATAACTAACTAAACCCCTTACTACTACCGACTTACTAATCACTGTAATTTTTATCTCTTAAAAGGGAACAAACCTCTTATCTAACCCTAACCCTTCTTCCTAACCCCTTTTCCCCGTCACATTACTAACCTCTACCCTTAGCATTAAATAAGGCACTAACGTCCCTCTTACTATCGTCCTCTACTTAAACGTATATGTTAAACTTCAAGGACCCATAAGGCTGTAATATAACGCTGTAGCTTAGAAGAAGAAGTGCTATACTAGTTTAAGCCAGCTACAGTGCTTACGGCACTGTAAGAAGCAAATAAAGGCCTGAATTACAGGGCAGTGCCACTGTAAATAAAAGTGTCACAGCGAATATTAACACTGGAAATAAAAGGATCTGGAAGGCAGTGCCTTATATAATAACTAGAATTGAGTAGAGTTGCTTACTTAATTAGAATTATATATAGGAGAGGAGAGAGCCTGTTATAGGCTATGGGAGGCTTTAAAAGAATTCTAAAGCCTTTTATGAAGTAGAACTAATTAATATAATAATAAAATAGTACTGTTCTGAACCATTCTACGTAGTTCTGTTAACGTAATAGCTGACGTGGCTATTATGATGTTCTAGTTAATTCTGTAGAGCAGTAGCCCTACTGGATTTAAGGGGTAAAACCCCCTTGAATTCTAAAAGGTTCGGAGTGCTCCAGGGGCCCCAAAGGGCCTTAGAGTGGGTTAAAATCTTTTAAAACCCTCTGGGGTACATAATTACACTATAGGATACCCAGTACAGGGTACTTAATATAGGGTACTCAATAGCAAGAAAATTAACATATATATAAGCAGCTACAGTAATATTACATTATAACGACCCTGCAGGCCGTTACTTAAGCCGGGGCAGCCTGACAAATCCCCCGCAAAGGGAACAGTGCAGGAAGGCAGTACGTACAGTACTGCGCACTGGGCCAGGGGTGCAAAGACCCAAAGCCCCTACAACCAATCGTTAAGTGATTACTCTAATCTCGCCAAAAGCACAGTAATCGCAGTGATCAGAGGCATTCTAATCACTGTAATCACTCTTCGTGCTAAGTAAGTATAATAATCAAGGTATAAAGTACCCTTTAGCTAATTAATATAAATAGCTATAATTATACCCATAACCACCGTAAGGGACTTTAATTCCTCACACTAATATTCAATTATTCATTTATATCCTACTGTTCAGACTCACCTCTATATATTATAATAACAACAACCTACAGTAACATTAAACCCCCCGTTTAAAAGTGTTAGCTTAATAAGCTATCTTCAGAACACCCCTTACCTGTTAGCGTCTTACTATACGTTCTGTCTTAACTCACACCAGTCCTCTCAAGGCCTATATCAGGTACAAGTCGTAATATAATACTAACGTGCCAGTTTTAAACGCTATTTATTAAACTCCTAAATACTACCTCCCTCCCACTAACATATCAACTTCTGGAAAAAGTAAGGAGATTAAGGAGGTGTAAACTTAACCTTAACTCCTTACCATTAATAAGTTAACTATATACTTTAAAGACTTAAACCTTAACTAGTAAGGACTGGTTAAAAAACTTAATAAAGCCTTCCTTAAAGATATTAAAAGCCGTATTAATCTTATTAAAAAACTCTAAGCCTAACTTAACACTATCAAGCTAGAAAACAACAACCTTAAGAGCTTATAAAAGAAACAAGTAAAGCTCCCTCTACCGTCGTGCTTTAAGGGAGACTCTACGTAACTAGAGTCTTAAATAACCTAACTCTAAAGCTATATCACCTATTATAATAAACAGTTCTTTAAAGAAGAAGGAAAAGTTAAGTTTACTAAAGCCTTACTAAACGGAATAGCCACTTATTAATATAAACCCTATATAAAGATAATTAATAACCTCTCCATAAACAGAGTGTGTAAAAAGGCCCCTAAGACTTAGGCCCTTTTTAACAACTTCGATATGTTTATTAACCAACTCCAGACTAAATTTAAAGAACTAAACGCCCCTAAGCGGGCTGAACAGCGGCTTATAACCTTAAGGTAAACGTCTTCAGTCCTTAAGTTCTCCACACGCTTCAAATTAAAAGTAACTAAGACTAAACTCAGCTAAGAAGCCTTAATAATACTGTTTTAAAGCAGCTTAAAGGAACACGTTATTAAAAATCTTTATTAAAAAGACTAACCAGACCATTTATAAGAACTAGTCGAGATAACCATTAAAGTTAATAACCAGTACTATAATCACCATTATTAAAAGAACTTCTAGAAAAAACAGACCCCTTACTAGCTAAGTAAGCCTAAAAAGGGAAACCAGTTAACCGCGACAGGTTATTACCCTAAACTAATAGATATTAATATAATAAACTGTCAAAATCGACCTAACTGTAATAAGCCTTAATAATAACAGTAGTAGAAGTAGTTTAAAGACTTATTACAAGTCTAGTGCTTTAACTGTAATAAGAAAGGCTATATAACGTAGTAATGTCTATTATTAAAATAAGTTAATTAAAAGCTAATTTTAAAAAGAGGAAAACACGTTAGGTTTAACTTAAGAGACATTTATATCAGGATAGTAAGTAACGAGGAAAACTACACCTAGATAGATAAATGCAAATTAAAAGATAAGGAAGAGAAGGAAGAAGAACCCTAAGATGTAATATACCTAATCCTTAAGGGTGTCTTAAAAAAGTCAGCTATAAAGGTGCAGGTTATAGAAAACCGACTCTAAAGTAGAAACTTGGAATTACTAGAGGTGTAGGTTATAAAAGACCGACTTTAAGAAGAAATGTTCCAGTTAGCTATCGTAAGCCTTAAAAACCTTACTTTGTAAGCCTAGGAATTAAGAAAGTCCAGGAAGGACCCTGACTTAAAAATCACTAAGATAGTAAAAGGAGTTGAAGAACTAGCCCTCCAGGCCACCTAAACGGTAAAATAAGCCTTAAAAGGTAAAAGAGAGCAAACTGAAAGAATTAAGTTAGAAAAACAAAAGTTCTTCTTAACAGTACCTCTTAAGACTTTTAAACACTTTAAGTATACTAAGTGGATTAGCACCCTCACCTCCTTAAAAGAAGGACAGCTTAGATAACTGCCCTATATTAAAGACGGTATACCTTAGATTAGTACCTTAAAGGTCCCTTAAGAAGGTATAAAGTAAGTATATTAACGGAGAGTTTAAAAGTTAAAGGAAAAACATTAAAAGTTAGTGAATAAAGTGGAAGACCTGTAAGTTAAAAGTCTTACTGTAACGTTTAAAGATAGAGTAGTGGAAATTAGGTTATAACTTTATAACAGAGTTTACTTTACTAATTAATTTAAATACTGCCTTATTAAAGAAGATCACTTTGTAGAAGAATAAGTTAGGCTGTTACTACCTAAGTTTTAAAAAAAAGTTTAGGAGAAATAACGTACATAAAGGTAAGTGGAAGAAGAAAAAAAACAAAGCACCACTTCCCCCGTTTTATACTCCACAATTACAGCACCTATAGTTAATATTAACCACCTTAACTATAGGGATATACTGTAGATTAACTATATATACGATAACTACGCTTTTAACTAGTATTATAAACCTAAAGCCCTTTATAACCACTTCTTAAACATATAGAGACAAGACTACACTATTATAAAGGTAAAGTTAAAACCAGCTCACTACTAAGTCTCCTACTCCCTAATAAGAGAATCTAGCAATAAGCGGAAGGTTACCGTAATTAACTAAGCCCCTACCACGTACTAGCAAAGAGAGGTATTTAATAACTACCTAATTATAACGTACTTATTACACCTTAATAAAAAAGCTAAAGAATAACAGAAACGGGAAGATTACTAATAGATTTAAAAGTAAAAAGACATTACTGTAATCTAAGCCTGTAAAGTATACTATTAACTTATTAAGGACTTTAGGAATATCGTACCATTTAAAGTCGATTAGACGCTAAGGTGTGAAAACCTAGGAAAGGTTAACCGCTAAGTTTATTAAAACTGCCTATTTTTCCAGAAGGAATTAGGAAAAGGCTACAGGCCCTCTAAAAGGGCCGGAAACTAGTAATTCGCTAGTTAGTAAAAACCCTAAGAAGAAGGAGAAGCACTTAAAAGATAGGTTAAATAAGACTTTAAGGACAGGTAATTACTATAACTTAAATAACAAAAGAGTATAAGCACTATTCTATTAGTATTAATATAATAGATAGAAGAGGAAAGCCGTTTAAGGTAAGAGTAGTGATTAATAATAGAAGTGTTTTTAACTTAATATACCCCTTATTAGTTAACTAAAAGAAACTTTTTAATAAAGAGTATAAAAAGGCTATTCCCATTTAAAATAAAGAAGGAGGCCTATATTAATATAATAACAGTAAAGTTACCCACTACTTATTACTCTTAATTAAAGTAGATAGGGACGAATAATAAGTAGACTTTAATGTTACACCAGTTATAAGTTATAACATAATCCTAAGTCTACCCTAGCTGGAAAAGTATAACCCTATAATTAATTAAAGGAGTGGCCACCTCACTTTTGGTAAGTCCCCCAGCTGTAATTACTGTTTAAAGGAAGCTAAAAAGGTATTAAATCGCTTTAAAGATGTATAAAGCACTTAAAAGTATATTAAACCCTCAGAACTAAGTATAGTTTAAGTTAAGTTTACAAAGACAGTTAAAGGATTAAAGAGTTTACCGTATTACCTAAATAATAACTTAAAAAGTGAAGAAAAGTAAAGAGCTGACTCACAGATAAGTAAAGAAGTTAACTTATCTAAAGTACCTGTAAAATATAAGAAGTTTACCCTATTTAGAAAAAAGATACCGTAATTACCAGACTATAGATTATAAGACTATAAGATTAAGTTAAAGCTAAGAGTAAGGCTCTGCAGCTTCCAGCCCTATTACTTAAACTCCCAGTAAGCTAAAGCCTTATAGGAGTATATTAATAAGAATTTAAAAAACGGGTTTATTATAAAGTCCTAATCCCCAGCAGGGTACTCAGTACTGTTTATCCTAAGGAAGGGAGACAGTAAGTTACGTATAGTTATTAATTACCAAACACTAAATAAGGATATAATTAAGAATTACTACCCATTACCACTTATTACAGAAATGTAAGAACAGATTACTAAAGCGAATTAATTCTCCAGTCTTAACTTCCTTATAAGATTTAATTACATTAAAGTGAAGGAAAAGGATAAGTATAAGACAGCTTTTCAAACTTATAATAGGCATTACTAATACCGTATCATGCTAATAGGATTAATAAACACCCTTACGACTTTTTAAGGCCTTATTAATAATATTCTCTACCCCTTCCTTAATAAGTTTATCTTTATATATTTAAACGATATTCTAATCTATTTTGAAACTTTAAAAGAATATTAAAAACATATGTAATAAGTTTTAACAGCTTTTAAGAAAGTAAAGCTAATAGTAAACCTAGAGAAAAGCCACTTCTATATTCAGGAACTAAACTATTTAAGGTTTAAAGTAACCTCTAAAAAACTTAAAATATAACTGGAAAAAACAAAGGTAATTAAAAATTAGCTTATTTTAAAGAATTAAAAAGAGTTATAAGCCTTTATTAACTTTACAAACTTTTATCGCTATTTCATTAAGTACTTTATAAAGATTGTAAAACTACTTTATAAACTTACAGGTAAGGGAAAGCCGTTTAAGTAGACTAGTAGACAGCAGAAGGCATTTAAGGACCTTAAGCACACCTTCGTTATAACGCTAGTCCTAGCCCTCCCTAATTTCTTAAAGCCTTTCCGAGTTAAGATAGACTCCTTAAAATTCGCTATCAGCAGAGAACTTAACTAAGTCTAAGACAATAGGAAACGCCACCCAATCACCTTTCTATTAAAAGGAATCTACGGCCCAGCCTTATAATATCCAATTTATAATAAGGAACTGATAGCGATTATTTAATACTTTACCAAATAGGTACTGTATTTAAGTAATATAAAAAAACCAGTTTAGGTCTTTTTAAATTATAATAACCTCTATTACTTCCTAACAAAGGAACTTAACCTACAGTAAATATAATAAGTAGAGTTAATAACCCCATTCCACTTTTAGATTCACTATATTAAAGGAAAAGATAATAAGTAAGCTGATACTTTCAGTTAAAGACAGGACTATAAGGATATTAACCCAGTCCTAATCCCCATTATTATATTTAACGAAATAGAGAACAGTACCTTAAAACATACGTTATAAGTGTTAAACGATTAGATATTAGAATAAATTATTAATATATATATAAACTTATAAATAAAGTATAATATCTATTAATAATAACAGGACTTTTAAATAAGAAGGTTAGCAGAAGGAACCTGTAAGCATAAATACCCTTTAAGAGACTTTTTAAGGCACGTATAAGATTGTAATAAAGAGTGTTTAAAGTATCCAAATTATAACAAAATTAATTATTAGCTAAAATAGCTGTTAAAAGGTGTAAATAACACACTTAAACTAAGAATAAGGCTTTAATACTAAGAGAAACTGTATATTCACAACCTAGATAAACGGAAAGAGTACGTTTAGCAAGTTTATAAGTCTTAACTCAGAGGATATATAAGCTAGGTTAAAACTCTTACATAAGCTTAATAAACGTACACCTTCCTAGAAATAAAAAAGTTAGTTAAGAAAGTGGTTAATAACTATAATATCTATTACTGTAAGTAGAATTAGCAGTATAAACCTTATAAACTTCTTAAACCACTCCCTGTACTACAGGCATTATAAAGCTCCATCTCACTTAACTTTATCACTAGGATCTTAAAGTTTAAAGACCCTGTTACAGGAGTTACCTATAACCAGATCCTTATAATAGTTAACAAATTAACAAAGTAGGCTTACTTCCTACTAACCTTAAAAGACATAATAGTAAAGTAACTTACTTATATCTTTAAGAAAAAGGTAATTTTATAATACCTTTAGCTAAATAATATCGTTATGGATTAAGATAAGCTAATCGTGTTAAAGTTTTAATAAGGGCTAATGTAAAGAATAGGTGTGAAAAGTAAACTTTTAACAGCATTTTACCTATAAACAGATAGTTAAATAAAGCAAGTTAATTAAATACTTATAATATATCTTTAAACTTACATTAACTTTAAATAAGATAATTAACTTAAACTATTATTAATAATATAAATAACTTATAACATAACGCTAGTTAAGTTAATAAGTATATTACTATTCTTCATTAACTACAGTAAGGAGCCTAAACTCCATTAAAGCCCACCTACAGGCACCCTCTAAGCTACAGTCTATATAAACTAAATGTAAAAACTACATAACTATTTATAAGCCGAACTTAAGTTTACACGTAAACGAATAAAGAAGTTTACTAATAAATATTAAACTAAATAACTAATACTTAAATAAAGACTCTATTATAATGGTAAACGAGTTAAGGGACTAACTTTTCAGGAGGGGGATTATGTCTACCTTTTTTTACAAAACTTACATTTAAAACGACCTAATAAAAAGCTTAACTTTAAAAGGTACAGATTATTCTAAATTAAGAAAAAGGTCGTTACCTCTAATTACAAACTAAACCTACCTGCTGGCATAAAGGTGCGGATTAAGGTTTTTCACATCTCACTTTTAAAACCTGCCTTAAAGGAAGTTCCTCTGGAAAAGAAGATTAAGATTAATACTAATAAGGATAAGTATAACGTTAAGGAAGTTATGGATTTATAAAGAGGAAAGAACATATTTAAATATCTTATTAAGTAGCTAAATTACAGCCCTAAAAGCAACTTATAAAAACTAGTTAAGAACCTTAAATACCCAGACCTAATTACAGAGTTCTACCGAAAGAATCCAGACTGATTAAAACTAATAATAAAAATTAGAAAAAACAAAATAAGATCTAACATCTAAACTACTATACTAAAGAGCAAGATTACTGTGGGATTTAAAGCCTGAGAAGTGGTAGGAAACTCTTTAATAGGAATGGAAGGACATTTGTCAGGAACCTTAACTAGGGTTAAAAAGGACCTTAGACCTAATAAGGAGGCTGGGCCCCCTCTAGAGTTCCCGGCACGTTCCGCATAAAAACAAGTACTGTTAAAAAAGTTAGTAAAAAGAGAAACAAACAGGTACGCTACCATTACGTTAAGAAAAGCCGTTTTCGTTTATTAAAAAAAAAAGAGTGACAGACTAAGTTAAGAAGAAGTCACCAGTTACGGTAACCCCCTAGAAAAAAAACCATGTGCCAGCTCCGCTAAGAGGTTCCCCTAATCGAACTTAGGAACTAGCACGGTTACTTCTTAAGCCTTACACTCCTCCTCTATTATAATGTTAAACTTATAATTAAAAAGTTCGTCTACCTGCTATACTAGTCCCTTCTGTTAATCCTTAAGGTGTAGGAGTTTAAAGGCTGTGTTACGGAGAAGGAGGGCAGTTTCACGCTCCTTAACGTTAAAATATTTCTTTTTATCCAGAACCCCATGTAGAACAGACGGATCGTTTCCGTAAACGTTATAAGATAAGTATACAGTCTTACTAACCGTTATACAGTAACTGCACAACTTACTCTTACTAGCCACTTTACAGTCTAGTAAATCTAGGTGGTGGTAGTAATTACACTTTACAGGTATAACAATCTTAAAAGTAAAAATAAACTTAACGTTAGTAATGTAACGTTCAGTTAAAGAGGGCGCTATATTTCTCCTATTCTTAATTACTTAGTTAGATAATATAACGATTAATGAAAAGAAGAAGGAACGTACAAGTAATTCTTTATAGAAAAAGAACGTTAAAAAGGGGGAATTATGTAACGACCCTGTAAGCTGTCACTTAAGCCAGGGCGGCCTGATAAATCCCCTGTAGAGGGAACAGTGTAGGAAGGTAGTACACACGGTATTACGTATTAGGCCAGGGGTGTAAAGACCTAAAGCCCCTATAACTAATTGTTAAATAATCACTTTAATCTTGCTAAAAGCACGGTAATCGCAGTAATTAAAGGCATTTTAATCATTATGATCACTCTTCATGCTAAGTAAGCACAGTAATCAAGGTACAAAATACCCCTTAGCTAATTAGTATAGATAGCTATAGTTATGCTTATAACCACTATAAGGGACTTTAATTCCTCACGCTAGTATTTAATTATTCATTTATGTCTTATTATTCAGACTCACCTCTGTGCATTATAGTGACAGCGACCTACAGTGACATTAAACCCCCCGTCTAGGAGTGCTAGCTCAATAAGCCGTCTTCGGAACGCCCCTTACCTGTTGGCGTCCTGCCATACGTTCTGTCTTAACTCGCGCCAGTCCTCTCGAGGCCTGTGTCGGGTGCAGGTCGTAATATACATACAGAGCCTAAAAAGAACTACAAGGTCAGCCTGAACAAATGCCCCGAGTTACTAACCTAAAGGAAGGATAGCTAGGCTAGCTACACCTTAAGAAGGATTAAATATAAAGGATAAAGACTATTAAAATCCCGTACCTCTCTCATAATGAATAATTTAAGGTATAGTAAAAGGAATATACCTAACTATTAAACTTTAAGAACTCACAGGGCTGTAGTATAGCGGCTGTGGCTTAGAAGAAGAAGTCTAGTACTGGTCTAAGCCGGCTACAGTGCTGTAGGCACTGTAGGAAGCAAACAAAAGCCTGTATTACAGAGTAGTGCCACTGTAAGAAAGGTTGCTACAGTGAATCTTAATACTGTAAAACAAAAGGATTTAGAAGGTAGTGCTTTATATAATGACTAGAATTGTGTAGAGTTGCTTGCTTAAGGAAGACTATATACAGGAGAGTTCAGGGCCTATTATAGGCTGTGGCAGGCTTTAGAAGAATTCTAGAGCTTTCTATTACTATTACAGTTCTGGAAGATTCTGTGGCGCTTGCCCTACAGTGAGTCAGAGCAGTGGAGCTCTAGATTCCAGAGCCTTCAAGGCTTAACAAGGGCCCTATGAGCCCTAGAGCCTTCTAGAAGGTTCAGCTTTGCAGTGCAGGCCGTAACTGCAGGGTATGCAGTAATGGAGGGCAACTGCTGGAAGCAGTTGCTTTCAGGGCAGCAGGGGCTAGAAATTCACAGAATTTATATTAGCTACTGCTTAATACTTAATTGATAAATGTCTATCCCTACTGCTTAACAGCAGCGGCTTTTATTATTTCTCCTGTAAATATTCTTAACACTTACAAGAACATACTTAAATCTTAATGTATTAAACATGTTATAATATGCTTTACAGGTACAGCACTGTCCTAACTTAAACACCCACGTGGTGATGACACAGCTTAGTAAAGAAAGCTTACATACTAGTAAAACTTTATAACTATAGCCGTTTATTATAAAGTATATATAGATTAGCCAGCTTAATGGTCACAGCTGCCGAAACCTGCTGCGTGTCAGTTATGCCATAGCACTGCGACTGTGGGAATAATCCTGGGGGCGCGTTCCTTCAGATGGGCTTGGCTGCTTTCGTGGCAAAACGGTTGGATTTTGATGGTGGTTCTAAGGAAGAAACGCCTTCGCTCGCGCTGCCAAACGCTCCTTCCTAACAATTATGGACCGCTCCTGCAGGTCCTGGCTGGCCATTGTCTAACAGCGACAAGTGCGAGGCGAGTGGCTTCGACGCGCTGTGTTCTTCAGCAGAAGACGCAGGCTGAGCTGGCAACTCCGTCGTCGCCGAAGGAAGTGAAGTGCGCGCACCGGGGATCAACTCGGATGTTACCCGCTACGCTTCCCGATTCAACCGAGTTCGGTTTTCAAGCCGCTAATATCATCAGAATACTTTGTCGCTTGCCACAAAGCCAGTGACGCCACGGTGTGAGATCTGCTGGAGGGTGGTGAATCCACCTCTCATCCACCGGCGCAGCCAACCCCACCTTCTTCAACGTTTTTCCTCCGACACTTTAAAATAGAAGGTCCACGGAAAGAGGCAGAGTATGGTGGCCATCGGGGAAGGTCATCGAGCGTCAGTGGAGATTCGTGATATTGGGGATACCTCGAACGAAGCTTGAAGCAGTTGAGGAACTTCCTAGAGAAGGGCATTTGGTCAGAGCACTATGCCCGTTGTGATGATGTCAGGGGAATCGGCCGGAATTTGCGTTTGTCAACAAGTCGCGTCGCAGGGGTTTGCATTCCCCTGCAGTTGCTCGCGTACTCCTCTGCCGGGGTAGGAAAGGTTAGCTCGGACAGGGACCCACTGTTACCCCCTGGCAGAAAGAGCACCAAACCAGTAACAGTGGACCCATGGCCGAGCTAACCTTTCCTACCCCAGCAGAGGAGTACACTGGTCCAGTGACCTCATCCGCCGATTCGATGGCTGGGCCGAGGGCTTCGCAAGGGGTCAACTCAGGTGGGGAAACGCGCCGCGCGAAGAAGAAAAAGCAAAGACGCCGTCGACGCGTACAGAAACCCAGCTGCCGGCACGCCTCGGTCTGACTCAATCCTTCTCTTCATCATCATACTCTGTGGCCACCATCTTGCATCGCTTTTTTTTTTCCCCGGTATTACCTTGCAGCGCATACACAATGCCTCCGAAACGCGCCGCCCCTTCCAGCTCCGCTGCCAGCAACGCTCCCGCCAAAAAGTCGCGCCCTTCCACTAAAGGCACAGGCGCCGAAAATGCGGCAGCCCTCGAACCGGCCAGGGATCCTCGCTGGGCACCTCTGTCGGGCTCAGCGAATGCTGACATGAACTATAAGATCACCATGTCCAACCCCGTCGAGGCGTACAGCTTTACTCTTCTCTGCCAGCCACCGTTCCCGAACGGTGACGAGGACGACGAGGAAGACGAGGACGAAGAGCGCAAGCAACGATGCGACGGAGGCAAGACGTGCCTGTGCTCCAAGCCTGCCGCCGACCACCCCGACCATCCGTGGAAGTTGACCGTCGCCGGCAAGACCAAGTACTTCATCCAGCACACGCAGTGCGATTTGCGCGATCCCGACAACTTTGAAATGTACACTTTCAACGACCACATGGCTTACGGCGTGTTGGAAGTCATCCAGAACCTATTTTTAGACTACCAGAACGCCGGCGACAACGTAAAGGAGCAGTGGGTCGTGTGCGAGGCTCTGGGGCTGTTCTTGGCAAGCGGGAGGGGAATGGAGATGAGCATGTGAGTCGCTGCGCCCCCTTACCTCGTCTGAAGCCCCTTTTCTAACAAACCAAATAGGATTGACGACGGCGAGCTCTTCGAACAAACTCTGCTCTTGATCGGCCGTCTCTTCCTCAGCATGCTCGCCCGCCTCGAGCGCAAGAACCTCCTATCCAAGGACTCGGAGATCTTCAACCTCGGCACCATCATGGCCATTTACATGATGATCCCAGCCCAAAACGAAGACGGATTCCAAGCGACCCCGCGCAAGGAGTCCATTGGCCCAAAGAAGGACGGCAAGAACTGGCGCCCCAGCGAGTTCCCAAGCCACATACTCGCCTACGCCCGCAAGTACGACATCAAGCTTGTAGGGCCACATAATATCGAGGAGCTCGTCTCCGAGGCGGAGCAAGATGTCGACCTCCCGGTTCCGGAATCGAACACGGGCGCGAAGGCCGACCCCTTCGGGTTCGAGAAGGCGCTCAAGGCGTACAGCACCAGGTACAAGGGTGTCATGCAGTTCTTGAGCAAACGGAAGAAAGCGGGGAAGACGGCGATTGGTGGTGATGCTTTGGATATTACCACTTGGACTCCTGCGGAACGAAAGGCGTTTGCCTTTAACGGGAAGGATCCGTTTGGTGCGAAGGAGATTGCTGCGCTTAAGCAGGGTTCTGTTCTGGGGATGCGCTGAGAGTCAGCGCTGCCGCTCATACCAGGCTGTAATAACTGCTGCTTTCGGTGCTGGGGACTGCTGCGTTACCAATGCAGGCCTAATTGCGCTGGATCACCCTTTTGTAAACTATTACAATCCCCCCTCAAGCCCATGTTAAATCCACAAAAAATCACCAGCAGGAACATCAGACCAAGAGGTCAAAGGAAATCCAGACATATGTCAAGCTCCTCCTTGAACCTACCAGCGTCAAGAGTGAAAACCACAAAGCAGAAAGAAACTGAGTAGCATAGTACGAATGCTCAAATTAAGATGAAGGAGAAGCATAAACATCTATCAAGGGGGTGTCCCTCTGCCGCAATTTCCTCATATCCAACCAACATTGCAAGACAAAGACAATCGCTCACACGCCATGATCCACGCCCCGATTATAGTGGTGCCGACCACATATCGAAGTTCTGGTCCTCCGGCTTCAACCACCCGTCAAGTGTCTCCCGCGATCTCAGTGTGAGATAGTGCTCAGACCCAACGCTTGCCGTAAGAGACTGGACGCACTCCTCCATCATGCGAATAGCTACCGCTGCCTCACCCTTCGCCATCTTGGTCCGAGCGAGATTTCCCACAGACCGTAGTGTGTCAGGGTGATTTGGTCCGAGTAACGATGTGCTTGAGACGATGGTTCGAGATGCAAGATCCTCTGACTCCTCCAACCTCTCGAGATCGCGTAGGATTCCAATAATGACGTTGTTGGCGTATGGTCCCCAAAAGCTATTCAGGGACTCCAATTCCTCGGCGAACCCCTGACCAATCTCCAAAGCTTGACTATGCCGCCCTCTCGCCTGGAGAATGGCGGATTGGAGAAAGAGTGAACGTTTTGGCCCATCGCCAGAAAATGCTCCGGACTCATCCAGTACGGCGTCCGCGTGATCCCACAGCTGTTGTTCGACGTAGAGGTAAATCATGTCGATCAAAACACTATGTACGAGAACGTGACGAGGGCCAAGAAGCTTCCTTCCCACGCTGATCGCTGCCTGGAGACAAGACTCTGCTTCTTTGCGTTGGCCCTGGTGAGTGTAGATGACACCCAGAATCCTCATCCAGTAAAACGTTCTTGGATTTTCCAATCCATAGCGCTTTCTGCATGTTGATGTCGCCTCAAGACTCATCTTGAGAGCCTCGTCGAACCTGCCCTGCATGATTAGGATATCAGCTAAGCCCAAATGAGCATTAGAGCAGGTATCGCTGCTCTTGGTACTACCCAGACTACAACACTCCACCGCCTTAGCGGCCCATTGTTCAGCTTGTGCTAGCCGCCCTTGGCCTACGACTGAGGACGAAAGTTCAGTCATGACATGACGCCGGGTAAAGTCGGCATCATCTTTGTTGCAGAAGACGGTGTCAACGAGTGCCAAAAGCCCAATTAGGATTTCCTCGGACTTCTCAAGTTGGCCGTTCAAATTGCAAATAGCAGCCAGAGAGTCTTTGCTGTTGAAGGCAATGATGTCATCACGCGGGTCTGCTGTCTGTGACATATTGTACGCTTTTGTTGCCGCCCTTTCTGCCCTGTCGAGTTCTCCTTGTTCCAAAAAAATCTCGGCAATGTCAACCAATGTCGCAGACAGCTCCTTCGACTCTCCTCGTTCTCTATGTGCGAGAAGCCTCTGCTTTGCGAGTATCTCGGCTGACTTGTATCTGCCTTGACGGCGAAAAATGTTGCAGAGACGGGCCATCTTTTTCAATGCCTGGGGGTTGTTTTTCCCGAAACGTTGCTCTAGCGTCGATATCTCCCGCTCCAAGTCCCTGGCCTCTTTCTGCAGATAGACGAACCCAGTGTCAGAAGGGCTCTCAGCGGTGGAGCTCTGACTTGTGATCGCACAGAGGGCATCGTGAACGACATCGTTCCATGGAGCTGGACTGGCTCCTTCGAAGCCGCTGTCCGCGATGAGTCCTGGGGTGCTGGCAGCTGGTGATGCTGCGGAGCTAGCGGCTTGGAAGGCGATGGCCGCTTGGATTCTCGGCGTGGAAATGAATGGCGAGTGCGTAGGGAATGGCGATGAAGGACGGTTGCCTCCTTCAAGCTGAGTGACCGCTACGAACGTCAGGGTGGGGGCAAGTGGTGAAGAGGGCATGAGAATTGGCGACTGGATGGGAATGGAGATGCCCCTGGCTATCGAGTCCGGTGTGGCGGCGGAGTTCACCGATCCGGAATCTTGGGGAGTCTTATAGGACAGCCCATCAGGTGTTTCTGCCAGGCTTAGTCCAGCTCAATTGATATGTCACGAACTTGGAACGTGAACAACACTTACCAGGCACTGAGCACGGGGAGAAAGCGACATTGTTGGCGTCCATCCTCTTTTCCCACCGTTCGCATTTCTCAGGAGGCTGGACCTTCCCTCGAACAGTGAACACATAACCTGGCTTTTCGGGCTCACGCATCCGTCTGTGCTTCAACTTCCGGGACATGAAAAGTGACTCGGCCTTCTTGACGTTTTTATCCAGTCCCCACTTCTGAATGCGCGACAGAATTTGTCGTTCCCTACATTAGTCTAGTCAGACTCGGGGTCACAATCACAGCAATGCGATGTCGGAGCAGTTACTTACGTGGCCTGGAACCCGAACTCTCCGACAAGAGAATCTCTCAGGCGGGGGATAGTGAGCTGCTCATCGATATAGAGCTGGGTAATGCGTGCCTTCTTGGGCTCCCAATCTGCGTCTCGCAGTGTCGGGGCCTTTCTTTTGCGACTTGGAGCGGCGGTGACTGGCGGAGGTTGGCCGAAAGGTGGTGCTCTGTCGTTCTGAGAAGAGCCGACGAGAGTGTTCTGGTGGCTTGGCGCCAGAGCCGCGAGCGCTGGAAATCCTCTCGCCTGGGGCATGATATCGGCGAATGCGTCATTAGCCAGCCACGGCCAACTGGAGTCGCTGGGTATGGCGGGATTCATGGCGAAGATGAAAGAGCAGGGTGCCAATGTTTGCCAGGAGGACAACGGGGGCGGTGATGTGGGTTCAGGGGAGAGATCATGGTGGGGAGGTCAAGTTGAATTGAAGACTTCGTCCGCAAAATGCGAACAAAATTTGTCCAACCGCTGCAGCTGCCTCATGGGTGAGTGGAGGCCCAGGCGATTGTCCATGGTGCGAACCAGCTGGTGCGAGATGTGCAGAGTACCTAAGGATACCTAGCATCGTACTGAGCACATGGCCTCTATCGAAGTATTGTCAAGTCGTGCATTCGCTGCCTAAATTGTGGAATTGCTTGGCACCAGCCCTGTCCGCGATCTATTGGCTGGTCAAAACTACAATTCCCAAGCCCCCGCCAACTCTCCTCCCCATGCCTGCCGTGGCGGTCGCCAAACCGGGAAGGCGAGCCATCTTGCCCGGAACCTCGGGGCCACCAGGGGCTTCCCTGGTGCGGTTGACTTCCGATGGGATGGCTCCTCCGCCCAACTTCACCTGGACTGGCAAAATTACAATCAGGGTGTCACCGCCTGCTATTGGGCAGTTCCGCCTGCATCACCCACTGCGCGTCCACGCCATCCCCCGAGCTCTCGCACGAGCATGCTAGTTATTGGCCAGCCAGGCGCCACAGTCCCAGGTCCTCGATTTCACCCACTTCCCCAACAACGTCCAATTACAACAAACCACAAACTTCAATCGGGCACTCTGCCGGCCCAAGGATTTGGCTGCAGCATTTCCTGGAGGCAAACGGGCGTGGACGTGCCACAGACCCATGTCGCTCTGCAAAACTACCATGTTCAAAACTACTATTTGCCTTCATGTCAAGTGCTTCCAGGAATCCTCCTGAAGGGCCAGGACATAAAGATGGGCGATGTGCTTCCCTTTGAAGACGGCTCAACTTGATCACATCTTTTCTGATTCCCTATCATCCGGTTCTGAAACCCACTCCTGACTCTGTATAGCCCGTCACCGAACATGGCCACCTCACTCTCGCCCAGCCAGAACAGTACCAACCAGATCACTGGTCACCCCATCGCATGGTTCGTCTCCAGATCATACCCCCCTTCGGACGTGCTTAGCCCACTCTATGTCATTATTAGGTCCTCCGTCTCCAACTGCGGAACATGCCAGCATCAAGGCGACGCCCGCAGCTCTTCAGCCAGCACTGGCAATGCCAGAAGCACGTATGTGCCCCCTCGCCCCCCTCATCACCAACCGTTGCTCCCGTCTTTCCTGTTTCTTGCTGACCGCGTTCCGTCTCTTCAGGTCTTCAGGGTCTGACCAAAACACACTTCGATTGGCGAATGTTCCTACCAGCTCGATGCTTCTTCTTTGGACGTATGAGACACGGAACGAGGAGGTCTCGCTGGCTGAGAGGCTGTATAAGAAGTGACACGGCGCCAGGGGCAATGAAGACGACGTTGGAGAGATCTTGCTCTATGTGGTCCGCCCATGGTTCATTGTGGGCAGGTAGAGCATGTCATAGCCATTCAACATCATGTAGGGACACGTCCAACTCCCCACACGAACTCGCAACGTTTGAGCTCTGCCGTCTCCGAACCTTCAGACCCAAAAGACTCGTAGTGCCACCACGGCATGGCCCAGATACCTTCCCATATGCCTTGTGTGCCCGCCGTAGATATCATGGCCGTCCTGACACCTGCAAGATGGCATCATGGGTGGTTCCATTGCCATAGGAACCCTAAAAGGGGTACCCACATCAATGTCAACCCTGTTGGAGACGCATTTGCTTCAACGGTCGGGACTTCGAGATCTTGAGCAGGTGGGCTTGGGGAGATCGGTGCAATGAAGTTCAAACCTCCCGAAAAGGGCAGTCCGAGGAGATCGGTGGGCTGGATCGAGCTGAGATGTGGAATGTCTGTTTCTAGGTCGAGTCGGAGCGGCTGTGGAGGGCCGGGAGGTGAAACCCATGATGGCGGAGGACTTTGATTGTCTCCCGTCTTTGGTGTACTGAGAAGTCTTCGTCATAATATCGCTCATGGTGAACACGTCACAGACCTCAGAGGCCTCACCTGCGTTGGCCTTCGAGGGCTCTGGTCACCGTGTGCCTTAACGGGGGCGAAAATGAGGTGCTAACGGTGTAGATCCGCAAGCAGTGGGTGGACGAAGAGTTTGAACAAGAAGAAGGTAAATGAGATGGCGCTGGTGGGCGAGAAGAGGAAGGCGGATCTGCCTCTAGAGATGGTGATTAGGATGGAGAGGGCAGTGGTTAGACTAAAGATGACACCGATTTACAATGGGTTCTGGAAAGATTGGGTTGTGCCAATGCCAAATCCTCGCTGAGGGGACGTGGAGCATGAAAAGAATTTATTTCAGGCCATATCGGAACAATATATATGTCCCTTGGCAAAGTCCCACGCTCAAAATTTCGAAAGCGGAAACGACTTCCAGCCCAGCTCTACTAAATAATCTCTCCTCCCTGGGGCTGGTTTCCGAGACAGGCCTCACAGCCAGCAAGGGGACCCCGCGCGAACGCCGCAAAAACCATTCCCTCTCTCAACATGATGGCGTCGTAAAAGAGGACGCCGTCGATGCCCCTGATGGTGTAGGCCACGGTGCGGTGGCTAAGGTATACGTCTTCGATAATATAAAAATCTATTAAATTGGGCATAACGCCCTGGTTCTCGTGAGCCACGGGGGCTAGGGGGCAGCACCAGCAACACCAACGCTGCTGTTGTGGGTGTGAACAGCTGATGGCCAAAAATACCAAAGCCTCCATGTATTAGTATTCATTTCTAACTCGCACCTCAGAGGCTGCAAATGAGACTCCTACGAGAACTTTGGCGATGAATTAAACGCAGGAGATCTGCCAACAATATGAGACCCGTGTCACCACCCTCCAACAAAAGCCGACGTCAAAGCAGCAACAGCGAGAACAAAACTGACACAAATAGAAACTGCAGCACTCTGACTCTGCTGCTTCGGCCCCCCGTTAGCTTGCAGGCATCTCACGTTGGCCTCAATTTTCACCTCGGCCGCCGGGTCCTCCTTATACCCCCAAACATGCCCAACCAAAAACACCCGCTTGCGCGCTCGGTCAAAAGCCGTCGTGTTCCCCTTCTCATGGATATCTCCCCGCTCAGCCCATTTATGATACCCGAAATTCCCTTTCCCCAACCACGAGCTGTCAGAGCCCATAGAGGCCATACTCTGTTTGAGCGCTAATTTTGCACTAGTATTAGCACACACACCCTCTCATTCCCACCGCAAGGTAGGTAGGTAGGCAAGTACTCACTCCTCACGGACAGCGTCCCCACCAGACAGTCCGGGTACTCTCTCTCATCCGGCCACAACCACAACCCGCACTTCGACTTCTCCAGCCCCAACCTCTCCCAATCCTTTCCGGACCCCCCAAACCCATCCACAAGGCTTTTCTCAAACGCATTCACACACCTCGTGGCGTTCTCCTTCCAAAACCCTTCGCACCCAGGCCCCACGTTCTCTTCGGTGATCGTCGTGTTCAGCTCAAAATATATATACGTACACACCTCCCACGTATCCACCGCCCCCTGAATAACTTGCACCTCCCTCGTGCTATTGGCTTCCGTCGAGGTGGCATTCACCACCTCAATGACCTTGGAACTCAGCAGTTCCTTCGGCGCCTCCAGCTGCAGCCACGTCGCGGTGAAAAACCCATCCCTGGGCGGCGCGTGCGGGACGTCAGCGTGCACGGAGAGGGTGTATTTCCAGTCGGAGGAGTGGTTTCCGGGGAAGGGAAGGCGGATGTCCCGTCCGGGGATGGATGCGCTTCCGGATGCGTCGATGATGGTGAAGGCCGTGTCCCAGTCGGAGAGGGTGGCGTTGGCGGGTTGGGGCTCCAGGCGGTAGGGGCTGAGTAAGATGAGGGGTTTATTGTTGGGTTGGGCGGAGGTGAGGGGAGGGAGGAGGGAGAAAAAGAAAAGGAGGAGTGGGAACATGGTTGGTGGTGATGGAGTGGTGGTGGTGAGAGTGGTTGTTGGTCGAGGTGAGTGGGCGTGGGCGAGAGAGGGTTTTGCCTGCCTTTGTACCCCGCGGCAATGACTCTAGAAGGATTGAATGATGAGTGGCGCAGCTTGGGGTGGTGTAACCATTGGGGTGTTTATCCGGCGGCTGGTTGGTAGTATGAATGGTCCGGGCAACAAACGCAGGCAACAAACGCAGATGAGCGCCAGACTGTCGGAACCAACCGTGAGTGCAGGGTACTTCCTTTTGCCAAAAGGCGGTTGCTGCTGGGGCAACATGGGTATGCAAAGATAAAACTAAAAGATTGTCACATATTCTGGAACTCCATCCATCCCAAACTCATAGATCGCAGAACGCGACCAGTTGTACGGAACAACGTCTCTGGTTGGCCACACCGGCTTCACCTTCTGCTTTATTCTCCTTAAAAATGACGACTCCCCATTCAACTCATACAGTCGTTCCAGTTCATTGCGGCCCTGGGCACAACCAAGCCTCTTCAAAACGTCCATCTCCCATGTGTACCACATGAGGATATGAATAGCATTTGACGCGTTTGTTCGAAGTCTGACGGGTGTTGCTTTTGTCCCGGCGATGCTCAAAGCCGATATGTGCCGTATGAGCTCTGACTTTTGTCCGGGGCCATCCGCATCTTGTAGCCCTAACCTTTCTCCTTGGCGTAGCCACTCCCAATGTAGTAGGTTTTGGTTGTACAAACCCTCCTCTTGGATCCTACGGGAGCCGTCGGGATCTTCTGTTGCGTAGAACAGGGGAGTGCAATAGTGTTCCATGACGTACTGAAAATGCGCTGATGAAAATGCGAACTCGATGAACTGTGGTGGGTTGTTGTAGAGGGCTGTTGGCGATTGCGAGGTCAAGACACTTTTGTTGACTTCATTGAACTTTGTATAGAAGCCGTGGAACTGAGAGGTTATAATGTTGATGTCTTGAACGTTGTGCTGATGGTCAAGAATTCCCTGCAGCGAAGGAAGTATTGCCTCGGCTGTCGTAGCGCCCGGGAAGAGTTGTTTGCGAACTCGTTTCGCGATGCGCGTTTCTTGACGTTGTTTGGCAATCGCATCGATTTTCTCCAGGTAGGGGTCTGAGAGTTCTCTGTGCGCTGTAAACTGGGGAGGCGATGTCTTGAGAGATGTTGCAGCTCCAAAGTCCAGGAGAATGGATATATCGAGCCCTGTTTCACCGTACATCCAGCCCCCTGGACCCATTACGTAGACACTATGCAGCGGAGCCACGATTTTGTAATCTCCTCCATCATTGAATTTGCGCATGAGCAGCGGTACATCGGATCCAGCGTAGAAAATGTGATCGGTTTCATGGTCTGCTATTTGATCCAGATTGCTGTTCAAAGCCAGGAGGATAATCATGGCTTGCGATCTCCTTCCTCGTGACCGGACGCGAAAGGAATGAAGTTGCTGTTGGGTTCCGGTAGTGAAGCACATGTTTAAGTTTTCAAGCGGGCGCTGGAGGGTGTAAAGATGTACGAGACGTAAGGACAAGGCGCCGGTATCGGCCTCCACTGAGCACCGCTGAGGAGCTGGGAAAAGCAGTCGATGGTCAAACTTGAAATCAAAATCGCTCGATCGGTTGCACCAAACGATTCGCTGCGCATTGAAGCCAGTATTCCCGTAGAGGGAGTAACTGTAGCTGAGAAAGGGGACGACCCTTGAGCTGATAGAGGAGCTGAGCTGTCGGCTGTAATTCTCATCGGAAAAGTCTGTAAGTGTGATGCCCTCGGCATCCCACTCAGGTACCCAGGATGGCTGCGTCCCCCAGCCTTTGATGCCAATAGAGTTGTGCAGCACACGCCGTACTTGACCCGAAGCAACAACGCAGTGAGAGAAGAGTCCAACGAAGACATGGAGTGCTGAGAGTGTGTAGTCTGGTATCAAGAGGTGTGCGTTGTCTCCCTGAACGAGGCCTAATATTCCAAAAACTTTATCACGGATGTCCGCACATTTTGCACGACCGGTAAGAGTAATTGCGCCCATCAAGCCGTCATTGGAAAGGATGGACTGCTGGCCCAAACGACTGAGCCATGGCGCCGATGATATCTGAAACGGAACTCGTGATGCGGACGCGGCCTCGGCGTGATACTCAAACCCCCTGTAAACAAAGACGACGTGTCTTGCCAAGATCAGTTCTTGTATCACCCAAAGCCGAGAGAAGTACCGCGATTGGAGCATCTGAACAAGTGTATCTCGGTCGTTGGCGAGATTCGAGATGGGCTGCCGTTTAGGAAACCTGCGTCCGCTGCGGTGAGGTGATACCGTAGCTTGCTCTCCCAAGTACACCAAAACGCGAAGGCACTGCTTGTAAACGGAAGCCATCTTGGGTATTTGAACACTCTTTTCCTCAATGTCGACCTGATTGATGCAAATGGCGTCCACCCAGAGAGGCCGCTGCGTGTCAGGGCGGCGGGCATAAAAAAGCATGGCGGCACAGTTGCGCGTCAGAAGAATGATGTCCCAGAAGGGGCCGATATATGCCGGCACGCGAGGCGTACTGTCGCTTGTATCACCTCCCCATGTATACGAAACCGCCTCGTAGTCCGGATAATCGTCGTCCAGATAGGTCGCCAGATTGAGATGCAGGGGGGCCCTGCTGAGCGGCGATGGGGATAAATGAACAAGCCGGATTTCGTTGCGACGTAGCCTCCGATGGTAAACGGCCGAGTAGGCGGAATTGCTAGTGCTTGGACCATTGCAGCCAGTGGGCTTGGTCCCACGCAGGGTTGCGGGAGCGCAATTGAGGTAGTTCACCGTCGATGGCCAGCGCAGATTCAAGCGTCCAAGCGGCTCATCCGGCGGCGTCGCTAGGAACGTGTTTGTGTGCTCTCCCGACGGGGAAGAATCCTTTGGCGGTGAGCGATGACATGCGAGGCAGTGCAGTTTCCCCGACCGGATGGCAATGGTGGGGTTGCTGCAGTTCGACAAATGCCATCTGCCCATGCTGGAAGTATGTCCCTGTCCTGGTGCTGCCCTACCACCGAAGGCAGGGGAGAGATTAGAGACTAGTCAAAGGTAGCCTGCCAACTGAGAAAATGAAGGACGATGCGAGGGAGGAAGCAGGGAATTGGTGGTTTTTTAAACATCTCCCCAGCCGGCAAGGCTCTGCTGTCTGTTGCCTCCCATGCGGGTGCGCCCTAAATTTTCATGATTTACCTGAAGTCACTGTGAAGAGACTGGTGGAGACCGATGAGGTGGCGCCAGTCATGGCCAGTGTCTGCCACTAGCTCGATTTCAGCCACCAGCACAGCTCCTTGGTTGGTCATCGGGTTGCTCGGTGTCTCGGATCGGATCATTGTCGCCTGGGGTCTTGGCACACGGCGAGTCCATTTCCTCCGGGTTGACCGAGTCGCATGCGTGGTTGTGGGCGGTATCTTGGCGCCCGGCCTGGACTGCGCGCCCATGTTGTTGATGTCCCTTGATGTGTAGGATTGGAAAGGTTCGCGCGGTCAAAAACGCGCGGGATGAAAAAGTTTCGGTAATTCCCCGGACCAAATCGGCACCGATAGGAAATTTTGGGCCCGAGAGTTCTAGGGGGCGTGGCGCCCTCGAATGTGGCTTACACATGCAGCCACATCCTGGGGTGCGCCTTCCCACATACGGAAGAAGGCTTCTATCCGGCTCTTGCTCCGCTTGGCCATAATAGGGTTCCTCTGATACTTGCTTTGATCTCAGGCTTCTTCAACTGACCTCCAGCCACCACAAATCCAATATGAAATTATTCAGGATAATCTATGTGTCATGGTGCTGGCTGATTCAGAGCAGTAATCTAGTTACTTCATGTAATAGTTGGATGGGGAAGAAAAGAGCTGGAGGCTTACCAGCAGGCTTGGCCTTTGTGGGCGAATGCTCCTCATTCCCGATTAGGCCTAGTGCCAAGTCACGTGGGTCCGGTCCAGGTCTACCACGAGGGGCAGCGGGGCAACTATCGTGACTCTATGTAACAAACTGTAAAGAAAGTAATGGTACTGCAGCGGGAATTGCAAGCTTATAACACCCCTTATAAATTAATGTTATAGTAATTCTTTAACATGCCGTGTAAAACACACATAGCATGTTATTTAGAGGGCTCCCTAGATAGAGGCCTTTGATTAGTCAGATCAGCTGAGTATAGGCTAAAATCCACAGGGTTAGGGTTATTACGTGTTATCCTTAGATTCAGGGAGCTGTGATGTAAAAGGAGCTGCCTAGTTAATACTATTTGCAATTACGAATGGAATCAATCCAGCGTGACGGTCTGGATTAAACTGGGAGTGTAGAGGTAATTGAAATAGTAAAATAGAAAGAGCGATCACTTAACTGCTTGACTACTAGCCTGTGTAATTCGAAAACTGACTGTCATTCTTACTGTTAATGTAGGCCGAGGCCATTAAAGAAGGAATTACTGGAAGCCAGGGCCTCTAGCTAATTAGAATAAGGCCAGTTTAACATCACCCAAGTAGACTACACGGCATGTTAAATCCACTAGAGATGTAGGGCCATTACACGGCTTTGTTACGCTGTTTTATTTCCCACTATGGTAGATTGGTATTGCTTGCAGGATGAGAAGTTCCAGCCTGAGCGCAGCGGCTAGGTACCTATCGAATAAGTAGGTAGGTAAATAATCCCTGTCATTGGAGGCCAGCAAGTTGAATTGGTCTCGAATATACGCAACGTGAGGGGCTGATTCGGCATATTCATCAGGTAAATGGCAATTTGCGCTACGAGGACGTACGGTCTGTAAGGGGTTGATTAAGAGGAACTTTTTATGGCGCATGTGCCTAGGGACTCAAATTTCAATGAGAAACCAGCTTAGCTGTCAGGAACTGAATCACGCAGAATCTCGCCTGGAGTTGAGCCCAAGAAATTGAGTAGTGGTCCCCTGTACTGATGTCCCCCACAAAAACAGGCCCCACCTCCTGTCGACATACCTAGGTGCGTGCCCAATGGGGCGGTTTGAGTAGCCAAGACTTTTTTGGGGACCCCCATGTCAAGAGTCTCGACCCACACTAAAAACGTCCCGTGCGGCGAACCTCGAGCTTTTCAACAACCCAAAGAAGAAAGTGTAAAATCTATGTGCAGATTTCGGTTGGGCACTGGGGCTGTCAGGACTTACAATGATAAAATCAAAAGTGCCGAGGAGTTGGGGGGAAATGTAGCTGGCGCTAATGCATGCATCGACCTCCTTTCCCGGCATGGTTGCCGGTGCCGGCCAGTTGGAAGCCTTCCGTACAGCGTCACGTCCGAAAAAGTCTAGCGCTCATCAAAACCCGCGTGATGGCGATTTCCGCCCTCGTATATTTAACTGAAGCTTGACCTCCCCCGCTTTTCACCTTGCTATCCCCGCCATGTCATGCTTCTTCTTGAGCCGGACCTGGACGTCCATTTTGAATCCTTCATCTTCTCATTGTGCACTCACAACAACTGACCATGGCGACCAACAACCCCTCCGATGCAATCCAACCCGACCCTAATGTTGGGCCTGATGGTGGCGATTACGACGATACTGATTCGTCCTACGAAAATGCGCAAGCCTCCCATTCTTTCCAAATACATTCATCTCTCCGAGGCAAACTCTAACATCCGCAGAACAGCCCGAGCTCGACAGCCTCTATTTCGTCGAGTATTCTCGATTACCGAGCCATCAAGGGCCGCACCTATCACAGTGCCCGGCACGCGACCGAGTACTTCACCCCCAACGACGACCGGCAGCAGGATTCGGTCGACCTAACCCACCACTACTTCACCATTCTCCTGGACGACAAGCTCGTCCTGGCGCCAGTCGGCGATGATCTCCCCAGAGTCCTCGATGTTGGCACCGGCACTGGTGAGTAGCCACATCCCGAAACACTACTCACTACCTTTGCTATGAACTAACCGAGCCACCACACAGGTATCTGGGCCATGTGAGGACCTGTCCATCCACCCCGCATTCCCGCTTTCTAACCCCCTCCCAGCGACTTCGCAGACACCCACCCCGCCTCCGAAGTAACCGGCACCGACCTCTCGCCCATCCAGCCCTCCTGGATCCCTCCGAACCTCAAGTTCGAAGTCGAAGACGCCACGCTCCCCTGGACATTCAACGAATCCTCCTTCGACCTCGTCCACATGCGCTATCTCTTCGGCGGCATCAGAGACTGGGATTTCCTGTTCGAGCAGGCCTACCGATGCTGCGCGCCCGGTGGCTGGGTGCAGTCGTGCGAGCTCGACGCGGCAATGCTTAGCGACGATGGAACGGCAAACGACAACTATGGCATCGACACTTGGAATAAGCTGTTTGACTTGGCTGGGAAGAAGCTGGGTAATTCGTTCACTGTTGTGGCCGATGATCTGCAGCAGCAGGGGTTCAAGAAGGCGGGGTTTGAGGATATCACTGTTGTGAATTACAAGGTATGCCCGGTCCCTTTTTTCTCTTTTTTGTTGATAGAGGTAATGACGGGGAACACTGACACTCGCGGCATAGCTTCCCATGGGCGGGTGGGCGTTGGACAAGAAGCTGAAGGAGGTGGGTGAAGTTGCGCTCACTGCGCTGCTGAACGATATTGGGGGCTACACTCTTATGCTCTGGCACGATGTGCTCAAATGGCCTGAAGATGAGTATCAGGTGTTCTTGACGAGTCTTCGGAAGGCGATGAAGGACAAGGCTATCCATTCCTATATGGTTATTCGCTTTGTCTACGGACGCAAGCCGAAGGCGTAACGGGGATGGATGGAGGCGCACTGAGATGGGGGACATTAGGTAGGCAGCCGTGCAGCAGTGTAGTTTTCGAATTTGGGTGGCATCAGGATTAAGAACCCTCGTTTAGTTACGTCGATGCCGAAACGACGCCGTGGCCTTGAGCATGGTCACGGAGGAAGCGGCGTTGAGAAATGTAGTTCAATCTCGTCATTAGATGTGTCTCCCAAACCAATTATCGAGTCCAGCATATCCACAACCCTCTCCATATCTACAACAAATCCCTCAAAATCTCTGCGGCCTAGGGGTCCCAGACGGTGGTTGGCCCAACTGCACTTCATACATCTTCGTCTTCGCCCTTGGCTCCTTCAAATCCGCCTCCTCGTCGGAATCCCAAGCCGAGATCGCACGTCGATCGGCCTCTGCCTTGCTGCTGTTGTGGGTCGCCGTCAACGGATCATGTGCTTCGTCTCTCTCCCCCTTGTCCTTCTTTGACTTGTCTTTCCTTCGCTTGCAGACAGTGAAGATGATGAAGGCGATGACGACGGCGAAGACGATAGCGAGGGGGATGGCGATGGCAGTGCCAAGCGTGATTGATTTGGTAACGGCATCGGCGGCCGTGAAGGCTTTGCCCACGCCACCTGATCGTGGTGTGATGTTCATTTTGGATTGAACTTGCCGTTTGCGAGTTGACGAGTGGATGAGTTGAGGTGAACAAGAGCACTCCCGACGCGGGCGTGGTGATTTTTTATTGAAGGCTGTTTGGTGTAGGGGTCGTTGAGATTGGCGTTCTTGAAACGCGCCACCTGGGAGCGCCAAGATTGAGAAGCTTGGTTTTGCACGCGTTGGGTGTTTTCCCCGCTGATCGTTGCCATTCGAATTGTGACTCGACGCCACCCGTCTCCATGACAGGGCTGTGTGGATCCAACTTTAGCCCCTTCATTTGCCCCAACCAGCGACAGCTGCTGTGCTGGAATTCTGCCTCTGGAACGAACGACCACTGTCCCAACACAGAGCTGATATTCCGGTTAAGGCCATCACGCCACACCAAGTCTGGATCACTTTTCACCATGCCTACTGCAGTTGCTATACCTAACCGTAACCTACATGCACGTTTGTAAATAGTACCTCGCATTGACTTTAGAGGGTTTAAAAACAACCCCCACATTGCAAATAAACAGGGTAGTGAGAAAGCACATTCACCGCTACTATCTAACCATCTACCTTAATCGCCGAGGACCCTATAGTGCTCCCGAGTTACCTGACTACCTCCAAAGTAGCTACTGGCCGTTACCGCAGCCACCAACCCTCCAATACAAACACAAACATGTCCTCTAGATTGTCAAAAACATACTGATACAAAAGACTAAACCCCCCCTCCGACCCTACCCCCAAAGCTGCCACAACCAGCCACTTATAAACAATCCCAAGCCTTCTCGGAAGCCCCAACTCAATCATAACATCCATATGCTTCCTGAACAACCCCATCGTCACCACCCTCAACCGGCCCGGAAAGGTCCCAGCAGCAATCTGCATCAGAAACCGGCGCTGATAGTACGCCCAAGCGCCAACCTCACTTTCTTCCATGTTAGAGATATCTACGTCTAAAACCAGCCAGTCATGCCAGAAGATGCCGTATTCCGGGCTCCAGGCGAGCTGAAAGGCCTGTTCGGCAACAGTGGTGAGGATGTAGAGAGTTACCCCGACTGAGAAATGCATGAACATCATGTCTTCAAACGTGGGAGGTTTGGGATCGACGGAAGGGGAAAGGATGTCAGCGGCGAGGTAGTTGAGGACAATTTCGTCGATGCGGTGGAGAGGGAGGGAGACTCTGAGAAGGGAGGAAATATACGAGAGGAGACTCTCTGCGATGGGTTGGCAGAAGAGTCGGAGGATGGGATACATGACTCCTGGGACCTGGACGCCTACTGTGGTGAAAGTTAGTCGGGTAAGGTATAAGTAGATGTAGCACACCGGGTAAATGTTTAGTGACACGAGAAGTGAAATTGCGAGGGAGGTTGTGGCTGCGGCGACGGCAGTGATCGTGGATCGGATCACTACAGGGCACAGAAACCAGTTGTAGAATGACGACATTGCTGGCCAGAGGAGGGCGAGCAAGACGCAAAAGGCCGCAGCCATTTGCAGAAGGATAGAGAGGTGCTGCATGGTGGTTTGTTAGTTGCAGGTGTGATTTCGGAAGAGGAAGTCAGTAGGTTGGTGTGCCCTTAGAAACAGATATATAGACGTTGCTTTGACAAGTTGATAAACCATTGAGCAGAGAATTGTTCACATTGTGAACAATTGCACTATTTTAGTACCGCGGTGAACAAAGCCATTGTTGATGACTCGGTAGGGTCTCTGGAGTGCCTTGGGATCCATGCCTTGCACGTGTTCTTCAATGACGTTGGCCGTTTGAGATGACTGTCCGACAGTCGTGATATTTGAGAGAAGGTACTTCTGAAAAACAGATTATCAAGTTCCTAGGTATTCGTGTCACATACGGAAGAAGGTAGAAGGGGGGCGTTTTCCTTCTACTCTCAATGAATGATTGCTTGACTGTGAAATAAGTACGGGACAAAGTGTTTACACACTTCACATTTTGTTGAATCTCGAGTCGTCCTCAGGAAGCGAGGCGGGATTCGCTCCCCATTATCCTACAACATGTTTTTCCAGGCCTTTCCGCCATAAGCCCCGCGATCTCCGCCTTGCAAATAATACGTAGTTCATCTCGGGAAATATTTCGTGGCAAATCGAGGAGCCTGAGGCTTTGTGTCCGTCGACCACCGGCGCCAAGACACCGTTCACCTTTGTCATTGATTGTGCACAACCATTTTCTCGAATTCCAATCATGCATGTCTTACCCTGGATATTGAACAACTAAATCCATCTCAGACGACATCAGAAAACCGAAAACCACAAAAGTCGGAGGTATTCTTATTCTTGGTTTCTGATTGGACAAGACTAAGCGCCTCCACTCCAGCCGCTGTCAGGTAGCCGCCCCGACAGCAAATCCGATTGCAAAATGGGCCGCGGTTTGGTATCAACTCAGTGCAAGGCAAAAAAATCAGGCCGGCGCTTAAGGCCCATGGCTCTTGGCGGGGAATCCCGGCGTTGGTTTGAACCTCGCAACCTCACAACCACCGTGAGGCGATGCTGTCCGGGCCCACCCGAACGCGGCCAGTGGTCGACCGATACCCGGCCGATGGAACCAGAAACAGGCCATCTGAGCGTCCAACGGCCTGATCCAAATTTATCGCCAGCTCTGAAACATCCAAAAACGACTGGAATTGAAGGCCACTTTTACCGAAACAAACTTGACAGGGGGGCTGCATGATGTAACCGGGACATATTAAGGGTAGCCATTTCCAATGCAACAATGTCTTTGTTGCTAGGAATCTCCACACACAAAGACAAGAATCCAACGAGAGAAAGCCGGTTACTCGAAATCACGGACTCTCAAGTCTCACAACGACCGACTTGCACCGAGCTCCACCACGCCAAGACGGGCACCCCACAAGATGGACGCATCCCTTGGCCACGCCTTTGCCAACGGCAGGGCGCATAACCTCCGCGCTACCGACTTGTCTCCGGTCATGTTCGCTGATGACCCGCGCATCTGCATCCCAAAGACACACTCTGCCGCAGACTGGGCTCAAGAGGAGGAAACACCAGGCTATTCCCCTCTCAGCGACACCCTGCTGCTCAAGGCGAGCTGCACGAAGGAAGAAGCGGCCATCTTTAGTCTTGCAGGGGAAGAAGTGGCAATACCCCTTCTGTCCCGCATTGGGCGGATAAACATCAACACGTCGACCTTTCAACAAGAATCTGCAATCCTCGAGAGAGGCGTGCCTTTCTCCTTATCGGAAATTAGGCCTGAGGAACGACTGCCGGCCTCACTCCGGATCATAGAGCTCGTCTCGCGTCTCCATGCTCAGGGAATCGTCCACGGAGATGTCAACCCAAGTGCACTGCGATGGAACAGCCAAGGACGGCTCGTCTTCGCCGACTTCGCCAACGCCAGATTAGTTGCCCAGGAGAGATACACACAACCGCAACCGCAGCACTGCTGGAACGGCGACGAAAATTTTGTCTCGCCGCTGCTGCGCTCCAATACGCGAATTGGGAGGTGTTTCCGGCCCGCCGAGTCAGACGATCTCTATGCCATGTCAGTCACAATATGGAGTGTCTGGGCTGGCCGCCGCCCAGAACCCAGCATGTTCAACGAGAACGGGGGCCCCGGGCCAAATCTCGGCGTCATCACCGATCCGGACATCTTTGGCGATGTGGTCGAGGTGTTGCAACAAGGGGGTCTCAATCTCGACCCGCTCCTCCTTTGCCGACCCACTAGGGGGCGAGAGTTGTCTCCTCCCCTCTTCGGCCGACCAAACGGCGTCGCAACACGGTCACCAAGTCCGCTTTCCCGAATTGCTCCGTCTCAGATGTCGTCAGAGCCCAGTTTTGACGAAGGCTGTGGCCAAATATCAGAACTCCCAGCTCAGCACCGTGTCGAGCTCCCTGCAGATGTCCCATCTCCACCACCAGCGACACAGCTGTTGCCCTCGCAACTTCCACAAGCCCCTTCACCAGTCGCCTTCCTACCAAGGCGGAACTCCTGCCCGCGGTTCCAGATCTCCAAATCGCCAGCCCAGCCACCCAGGAGGAACTTGACCCTCCCATTCCCTGAATCATCCCTCCTCGCATCCCGATCGGCAACCTCTCTTTCCGCACTTCCCATCTCCCCACTACCCAGCACTCAACAAATGCTCAATCCCAACCCCGTTTCCAACCCCAATCCCAACCCCAGCCCTGAACCCACCCAACTCGACTTTGACAACCAACCATCCTTCTCCACCACCACCTCCTCCTCCTCTCCCTCCTCCCCTTCCCCCTCCCACTCCTCCGACGTCGACGCCGACTCCTCCTCTTCCTCCTCAGACTCAGACTCTGACGACCTAGACGAGGAGGCCGTAACCTGGGAATTCCCCTTCCCCTTCATGCAAGGCCTCCCCTGCTCGCCCACAGACAGCATGGCGTGCCTTGCGAGCCCCAAGGGGCCACCGCCGC
>Ga0247758_1000332_pt1 | contig 41711 bp, 41 predicted proteins | sample UWRJL156409C4_FD_180950 | JGI IMG/M metagenome (GOLD analysis project Ga0247758, IMG submission 180950) | Plant litter microbial communities from Arlington Agricultural Research Station in Wisconsin, United States - UWRJ-L156-409C-4 | ecosystem: Environmental > Terrestrial > Plant litter >...
GACCGGGTAGCTGCCCAGCTTGATCGGCGTGACGCGGTAGCTGGTGGTGATGCCGGGGACGGCGTCGATCTTCATCCGCCAGGCGGGGACCCAGAAGTCGTGGAGCACGTCCTCCGACTTGACGAGGAACTTCACGGAGGTGCCCTGCGGCACGTAGAGCTGGTCGGACTTGATCGGCTTGCCGCCGGTGCCCAGGCCCGGGTACTCGAAGGTCCAGGCGAACTGCACACCGTGGACGACGACCTTCATCTCGGTGTTGGCCTGTGCGGGCGCCTTCTCGATGTCGCGCAGCACGCCCCAGGCGTAGACGACGAGGGCGGCGATGATGATCGCGGGCACCGCGGTCCAGATGACCTCGAGCTTCGTGCTGCCGTGGATCGAGGGGCCGTCGAGCGCCTCCTCGCCGGGCTGCTCGCGGAAGCGGAAGACGGAGTAGCCGACGACGCAGCAGACGATCACGAAGATCGGCACGGACACGATGATGAGCACGTCCCAGAGCGTGTCGATCGGCTCGGCCTGCTTGGAGGCCTGCTCCGGGAACCAGTCGATCGCCAGGCCGAGGGCGATCCCCGCCAGCGAGGCGATCAGGCCGATTGCGACCATGACCGGTACGTCGCGTTTTGCGGTTGCCCTGTTCCTGTGCTCTCCCATGCCCGGCCGATCCTAAGCGGAACGACAGACGCGAAGCAAGAAGTTCGACGCGGTGGCGCACCATCGCGAGCCCGGGCGAGGGCCGCCACGTGCGGCCCGGTCGGACGCGGGGCCGCACGGTCACCGCGATGTGGCGGGGACAACGCCGTTTCTTGAAGGGCGCGCGGGGGCCGGAAACTCGTGGCCCGAGATCGGGTGAGATCGACCGTTCAGGCGGCCCGGACGACCGTCGCGGCGCGCCGCGACCGCGGGACGAGCACCGTGAGCTGCGCGCCGGAGGCGATCCGCAGGCGCTGGCGGGCGACCGTCACCGACGCCGCGGAGGACGGCAGCGGGACCGACGCGCCGTGGCGCAGCGTCCGCGTCGCGGCGGTGCCGAGCCGCACCTTCGACGTCCCGGGCAGGAGCGACAGGACCCGGCGCGCGCCGGCGGCCACCGAGGTGGTCCGGGCCACGAGCCGGCCGCGCCGGGCCGTGACGACGACCACGGCGAGCTGGCCGGGCTGCAGGTGGAGCTTGGCGGTGATCGCCCTGGCCCGGCTGCCCCGGGCCCCGGCGATGCGCAGCGTGTGCGCGCCGGCGGTCGTGGAGCGGGCGGTGCCGACTGCGTGCCCGGCCAGGGTCCCGGCGGCCGTGCCGTCCAGGGTGAGGGCGATCGCCTTGCCCTGGTCGTCGATCACCGTGATCGCGCCGCGGGCGGGCGGGGCCTGGGGATCCGCGGGCGTTCCGGGGGTCTGGGGCGGGCCGGGCTCGGAGGGCGTGCCCGGATCCGCCGGAACGCCGGGATCGCCGGGCGTCCCGGAATCGGCGGGCACCTGGGGGTCGCCCGGCGTGCCCGGGTCGACGAGTGTCCCCGGGTCGATCGGGTTCTCGGGACCGGGGAGCGGGCCGGGGTCGACCGGCGGACAGCCGATGGCGGGGTCGGGCGCGTACTCGAGCGCGCCGATGTCCCGGCGGGCCGGCTTGCAGGCGCCGGAGGCCAGGCCGATCAGGGCGCGGGGGTGGCCGTCGACGTCGGTCTCGCCCACCAGCGGCAGGCCCGGGTCACCCGCGTCGACCAGCGGGGACGTGGCCGTCAGGTGGTAGTCGCCGGGGCCCGCGAAGCCCGGATCGGCGCTGGTCTGGAACTGCTGGCACGAGCTGCCCGCGGTCGACGGACCGCGGGAGAAGGTGATCGTGCAGCTGGAGCCGCTGGTGTTGATGCCCTTGTCGCCGACGATGCTGGAGGCGAGCTTCAGCGGCGTGGTCGCGTTGCCCAGGTAGATCTCGCGGTCGGTGTTGCCGACGACCGTCGCGCCGCGGATCGTCGGCTTGCCGTTGTAGACGGCGATGCCCGAGCCGTTGCCGGTGGCGACGTCGCCGACGAACGTCGCCGTCGACGACGCCACGGTCATGGCGGCGTAGAGGCCGTTGGCCGCGAAGCCCGACACGCGGTTGCGGCGGGTGGCACTGACGGCGGCGACGCCCTGGTCGTTCAGCGAGACGCCCGAGGCGGTGCCGGGAACGGCTCCCGCGGTGATCGTGTTGCCGGTGAGCGACACCGAGCCCGTGGCGTGGATCCCCCACCCGATCGACGGGGTCTTGCTGTGGATGCCCGAGAGGACGTTGTCGTGGACGTTCGCCGGGTGGGACGGATTGCTCGACACCCGCACGGCGTTGAAGAAGCCGGCGAAGGTGTTGCCCCCGATCTCGGCGGTGCCGGCGGTGTAGGTGGCCACGCCGACGCCGCTGTTGACCTGCGGGTCCGCGGTGAACGCGTTGCCGGTGATCGTGACGTCGCCGTTGGCGACGGCGACCTTCCCGGTGTCGTTGGCCGCCGTGTCGTCGAAGACGTTGTCCTTGACGACGGTGTCGTCGGCCGCGCCCGAGACGCTGACCGCGTTCACGTCGCCGCGCAGGCGCAGCCCCTCGACGCGCACGCCGGGCCCGGTCACCGAGACCGCGGTGCCCACGCCCCCGTCGATCGTCGGCCTGGGTGTCCCGGAGGCGACCAGCGCCTTGCCGTTGTTGATCGTGACCTGCTCCGCGTAGGTGCCGGGGTGCACGAGGATCCGGTCCCCGGGGGCGGACCACAGGAGCGCGTAGGCCACGGTCTTGCAGGGGGAGACGCCGCAGGTGCCGACGTTCGTGCCGGTCGCGGCGTCGACGGTGCGGTCGGCGGCCGAGGCCCCGGTGGGGACCAGCAGCGCTCCGATCGCGGCGGTCAGGGTGACGAGCAGGGCGGCGGGGCGGGCGTGCGGAAGGGGCATGTCCCGCAGCATGGAGCGGCCGGGGCGCGCCGTCCGGTGGGTCTAGCCGGCCAGCCGCCGTCGGTTCTCCGCCGGCGACCGGGGAGAGCGAGCCGGCGGGAGGCAGGCCCGGCCAGGCCCGGCGGCGGACGTCGTCGCTTCGTCAGGCCGCGTTGGCGCGCGGCAGGTCGCGCCGCTGCGCCTCGCGGTACTCCGACGGAGCCACGTCGTAGTGGCGTCTGAACGCCTTGGCGAACTGGGCGGGCTGCCGGTAGCCCACGCGATGCGCGATCTCCCGGACGGTCATCCCGTACGAGCGCAGCATGTCGGCCGCGCGCTCCATGCGCACCGCAGTCATGTGCTCCCGGAAGGTGGTGTCGCCGATCTCGTTGTAGGCCCGCTGGAGCTGCCGGCGGGACGAGGCGACGCGGTGGGCGATCTGGTCGAGAGAGAGGTCCTGCGCGTACTCAGATTCGACGATCGCGACAGCATCCTCGAAGAGGAGCGTCCTGTGGTGGATGGTGCTTGATCGTTGCATCGGTTGATCTACGGTATGCCCACCGCTCCGGATGCTTACACGGACGGCAACGCGCCATTCTGGCGCATTGCCCCTCTGTCGTGGCGGTGTTTCTCTTCGCGCGCACGATGCCGCCCGCGACCCGCGCATGAAGTTCGGCGTGGTCGGGCAGGAGCCCTTGCGTGCCTTCGTTCGAGGCGCTAGTTTGAGTCAAACGTTGCAAACTCAGAGGAGACGCGATGGAAGTCCGAGAGGCGATGACGCAGCTGTCCCTGACCGTGGGGCCCGGCCACACGCTGAGGCAGGCGGCGCGCCTGATGACCGATCGCCACGTCGGCGCGGCGGTCGTCCTGGACCCCGACGCGGCCGGTCCCGCGATCTTCACCGAACGGGACCTGATGGACTCGATCGGCGCCGGGCAGGACCCGGACGTCGAGCTGGTGGGGGAGCACCTGACGCACCAGGTCGTCTACGCCCATCCCGACTGGTCGCTCGAGGAGGCGGCGTCGGCGATGACGCGCGGCGGCTTCCGCCACCTCATCGTCCTGGACGGCGGTGAGCTGTCGGGCATCATCTCGGTGCGCGACATCGTGCGCAGCTGGACCGGCGACGGTGCCGCCTGCGACGTGCCCGCCGGGGCGACTGCAGGCTCTTAGGCGGCCCCTACGGGCCGCTGAGCACGGCGTGAGCAGGCATCGGCGGCGCCGATGCCTGCGAGGAGGGCCGGCCCGGAGGCCGGCGACCCGCTAGTGCTCGGAGGCGTCCGCGGGGAGGTGGGAGATGTCGCGGCGCGTGTCGTTGATCCAGCGCACGATCACGGCGACGGTGAGGATCAGGCCGGCGGCGACGATGAACGGCGACGTCGTGATGCCCAGGAGCGTCACCGTGATGCCGACGGTCAGCAGCAGTGGCTGGATGCTCGGACCGGGGAGGTGGATCTCCTCGCCGGCGGGCGGGACGGCCGGGCCGGTGAGCTCGGCGGGCTCCGTCTCCGGCGCGCTGTCCGTCTCGAGGGCGCTCATGAGATGTACAGCTCGGCGGCCACGAAGGACATGCCGAACATGATGGCGCAGACGGCCGTGACGATGAGGGCGGACCGGATGTTCCGGCGGGCGAGCTTACGATCCATGGTGACTTTCTACCAGATGGGTGGGGCAGTGGGATGCGCGGGCCACGGGCCGGGAACGCGCATCGACCCTAGATCCGTGCGTCCACCACCATCGCGGCGAACAGCAGCGCGAGGTAGAGCAGGGAGTAGAGGTACAGCACGAGCGCCGAGCGGCGGTCGGCCCGCCGGTACAGGCGCACGGCGCCGCCGATGAACACGAGGCCCAGCGACAGGGACGCGACGAGATAGAACGTCCCGAAGCCCTCGACGCAGAAGGGCAGCTGGGTCACCGCGTAGAGCAGCACCGTGTAGAGCAGGATCTGGCGCCGCGTCTCGTCCTCGCCGCGTACGACGGGCAGCATCGGCACGTTGACCTTGGCGTACTCCTCCTTCATGAGGATGCTCAGCGCCCAGAAGTGGGGCGGCGTCCAGAAGAAGACGATCGCGAACATGAACAGCGCGGTGCCGCTCAGCGTGCCGGTGACCGCCGCCCAGCCCACGAGGGGCGGGAAGGCACCCGCGGCGCCGCCGATGACGATGTTCTGCGGCGTGGTGCGCTTCAGCCACATCGTGTAGACGAAGACGTAGCCGAGGAAGCCCGCGAGGGCGAGCGACGCCGCCAGCACGTTGATCGTCAGCGACATCAGGACGAACGACGCGACGGCGAGCGAGATGCCGAAGATCAGCGCCGCGTTGGGGGAGACCCGGCCCGACGGGATCGGCCGGTCGGCCGTGCGCTCCATCTGGCCGTCGATGTCGCGGTCGTACCAGTGGTTGACCGCGCCGGCTCCGCCGGCGGACAGGTAGCCGCCCAGGCACGTGAGGAACACGAGCAGCACGTCCGGCGTGCCAGCGACGAACATCGCCGACACCGTCGTGAGGATCAGGAGCGACTGGACCTTGGGCTTGGTCAGCGCGACGTAGTCACGCACGACCTGCTGGACGCGGCCCGCCGCGGTGGGTGCGACGAGCGCACCCTGACCCGACGTGCTGGGGGAGACCTCCATGAAGCGGGAGCCTAACCCTCTAGACGGAAGCCGGCTCGCGCTCGGCGCGCTCCTGCTCGGCACGCTCGATCTGGGCCCGGATGTCCTTCATGGGCTCGACCGACCGCACGCGCGGGACGACGTCGAAGTTGTTGACCGGCGGCGGCGAGGTCGTGAACCACTCCAGCGTGTTGCCCTGCCACGGGTCGGGACCGGCAGCCGGGCCCTTCTTGACCGAGCGGATCACGTTGATGACCGTGAAGAGGATGCCGAGGGCGAGGATGAACGAGCCGACGGTCGAGATCTGGTTGTACAGCTCCAGGTGCCCGACGTCCGGGTACTCGTAGATCCGTCGCGGCATGCCGTCGAGGCCGATCGTGTGCTGGATCAGGAAGGTGACGTTGAACCCGACGAACATCGTGTAGAACGACGCCTTGCCGAGACCCTCGGAGAGCATCTTGCCCGTGATCTTCGGGAACCAGTAGTAGATGCCCGCGAAGATCGCGAACACGGCGCCGCCCATCAGCACGTAGTGCAGGTGGGCCACCACGAAGTAGGTGTCGGTGAGCTGCCAGTCGACCGGGAAGACGGCGAGGAAGATGCCGGTGATGCCGCCGATGAGGAAGATCCCCAGGAAGCCGACGGCGAAGAGCATCGGCGTCTTGAACTCGATCGACCCGCGCCACATCGTGGCGATCCAGTTGAACATCTTGACGCCCGTGGGCACCGCGATGAGGAAGGAGCCGAGCATGAAGAACACGAGCACGATGAACGGGCTCGGCGTCGCGAACATGTGGTGCGCCCAGACCAGGAGGCCGAGGAACGCGATGACCACGGTCGCGGCCGCGATCGCCTTGTAACCGAAGATCGGCTTGCGGGCGAAGACCGGGATGACCTCGGAGATGATGCCGAAGCCCGGCAGCACCATGATGTAGACCTCGGGGTGCCCGAAGAACCAGAACAGGTGCTGCCACAGGAGCGGCGAGCCGCCGCTGCTGGGGTCGTAGAAGTGGGTGCCGAAGTGGCGGTCGGTCAGCAGCAGCGTGACCGCGCCGGCGATGACCGGCAGCGCCAGGATCAGCAGCACGGAGTAGACGAGCATCGTCCACACGAACAGGGGCAGGCGGCCCCAGCCCATGCCGGGCGCGCGCATGTTGACGATCGTCGCGTAGAAGTTGACCGCGCCGACGAGCGAGCTCAGGCCGGTGAGGTGGATCAGGAAGATCCAGGCGTCCACGCCGCCGGTGGGGGAGAAGGCCGTCTCCGAGAGCGGGGCGTAACAGGTCCAGCCGCACTCCGGCGGGTTGAAGAACACCGAGCCGTAGAACACGAGACCGCCGGACAGCAGCAGCCAGTAGGACAGCGCGTTGAGCTTCGGGAACGCCATGTCGCGTGCGCCGATCATCAGCGGCACGAAGTAGTTGCCCAGGCCGGCCATCATCGGCACGACGAACAGGAAGATCATCGTCGTCCCGTGCATCGTGAACAGCGCGTTGTACGTGCCGGGCGTCAGCAGGGTGTTGTCCGCCGCGCTGAGCTGCAGGCGCATCAGCAGCGCCTCGATCCCGCCCATCATGAAGAACACGAAGGTCGTGACCATGTACAGGATCCCGATCTTCTTGTGATCGGTCGTCGTCAGCCAGGCCATCCAGCCGGTCTGCGGCGTGGGGACCTCGTGGGCGACGATCTGGGGGACCGCGGTCTGGGTGCTGGTGAGCTGGGGAGTGGCCATAAGGATCGCTGGGTCCTGGGGTTACGGGGTGACGTCGGCCGGGGTGGCCTCGCTCTGCGGGGTCCCGATGGTGGGCCGCGCCTTGGCGGCGGCCGCGTTGGCCGCCTTGATCGTGGCCGCCTTGGCGGCGTACCAGATGCGGTACTGGGCCGGTGAGACCGCCCGGACCTCCGCGACCATGTTCGCGTGGTTGCGCCCGCACAGCTCGGCGCACTGGCCCTTGTAGACCCCCGGCTTGGGGATCTTGAACCAGGTGTAGTTGGTGTAGCCCGGGATGGCGTCGAACTTGCCGCCGAGCTCGGGGATCCACCAGGAGTGCGCGACGTCCTGGGACTTGATGTTGAGCGTGACCGTGGTGTTCGTGGGAACGACCATCTGCTCGTAGGCGAAGACGTTGTCGAACGTGTTGTTCGGCGTGTTGTCCGGGTACGTGAACCGCCAGACGTACTGCTGGCCGTTGACCTGGATGTTCAGCGAGCGCCCGTTCGGCGGCTGCTTGCCGGAGTCCTTCACGGCGTACTGGGGGCCGCTCAGGTCGAGGCCCGAGGCCGAGGAGTTCGGCGGGTTGCGGATGCCCGGGAGCATCACGAACGTGATGACGCCGAGGATCACGAGGACGACGGCGGCGCCGACGGTCCAGCCGATCTCGAGGTTCGTGTTGCCGTGGATCTGGTCGGCGACCGGGTACTTCTTGCGCCGGTACTTGACGATGCACCAGATGAGGGCACCCTCGACGCCGACGAAGACGATCGCGGCGACGACCAGCACCCAGGTGTAGAGGTCGCTGATCTGATCCGCGTTGGGGGAGCCACCCGACTCCGGCACCAGGAAATCGGCGAACGCCGACGGGGCCAGGAAGAGCGCGCCCGCGAGTGCGGTGGCGAGAGCCAGCGCGAAGGCGCGGCGGCGCGAACTGAGGGGGTTATCCGTTTTCACGACGGTCGGCAGTGTATCCACGGACCGGCGGATTTCGGTGCCAAGCCTGCTCATCATCGTCCCCCAAAGGCTGCCGCGCGCTTCTCCGTGAAGGCGGTGACGCCCTCCACGAAGTCGGCGGAGCCCGCCATTTCCTGCTGGATCCGGGCTTCCAGCTCGAGTTGTTCGTCCATACGGGTGTAGAGCCAGTGGTTGAGCTGGCGCTTCGTCCCGGCGTACGACGCGGTCGGCCCAGCGGCCAGTCGTTCCAGGAGCGTTGTGGTCTCGGCGTCGAAGTCGGCGTCGGGGACCACGCGGTTGATGAGTCCCCAGTCGGCGGCCTGGGCGGCGCTCACGCGCTCGCCGAGGAGGGCCATCTCGCTGGCGCGGGCGAGGCCCACGCGGGAGGGGACGAAGAGGGAGGAGCCGCCGTCGGGCACGAGCCCGATGTTCACGAAGGCGAGCAGGAAGTAGGCGGACTCCCGCGCCACGACCAGGTCGGCGGCGAGGGCGAGCGAGAGCCCGATGCCGACGCACGGGCCGTTGACGGCCGCCAGGACGGGCTTGGGCATCTCGCGGATGCCGGTGATGATCGGGTGGTAGCGCTCGGTGAGGACCTTGTAGACGTCGGGGCGCCCCTCGGGGGTGACGTCGCCGGTGCTGAGGTCCTTCAGGTCGGCCCCGGAGGAGAAGCCGCGGCCGGCGCCGGTCAGAAGGACCGCGCGCACGTCGTCGTCGGCGGTCACCTCCTGGATCGCGGCCAGCAGGTCCAGCCCGAACTGCTTGTTCCAGGCGTTCATCGTGTCGGGCCGGTTCAGCTCGATCTTCGCCGCACCGCCCGCGCGCCACACGTTGACCGTGTCGAAGGCGCGCGCCAAGGAGAACTCACTCATGGACCGGAACACTATGGTCTGAGGCCCGGTTCAGGAGGTCACGTCTCGTGGGCCCAGGGGACATGCGAAAACCCGGCGCTACGATGGCCGGGTGTCTCGTCCCGTGATCGGCCTGTGCACCGCCGTCGAACAGGCCCGTTGGGGGACGTGGGACGTCCCGGCAGCGCTCCTGCCCCTGAACTACGTCCAGGCCGTCCAGCGCGCCGGGGGCATCGCCCTCCTGCTGCCGCCGGACCCGCGCGGCGAGACCGACCCGGACGAGTTCCTCGACCTCGTCGACGCCCTCGTCCTGGCGGGCGGCAGCGACGTCGACCCGGCCAGCTACGGCGCGACGCCCCATCCGACGGTCGTCCACGTGACGCCCGAGCGCGACGCGTTCGAGGTGGCGCTGGCCCGCCGCGCGCTGGAGCGCGACCTGCCGTTCCTGGGCATCTGCCGGGGCATGCAGATCATGAACGTGGCCCGCGGCGGCGACCTCATCCAGGACCTGCCCGAGCACCTGGGCAACCGCGAGCACCTGCGGACGCCCGGCTCCTTCGACGGCGCCGACCACGACGTGCGGCTGCTGGAGGGCTCGCTGGCGGCGCGCGCCGCGGGCGAGGAGGTCCACCGCACGCTGTCGCACCACCACCAGGCGATCGACCGGGTCGGCGAGGGACTCGCGGTGACCGGCTGGTCCACGACGGACGCGCTGCCGGAGGCGATCGAGGTGCCGGAGGCCCGGTTCGCCCTCGGCGTGCAGTGGCATCCCGAGGCCGACGAGACGAGCCGGCTGATCGGGGCGCTGGTGGCCGAGGCCGCCGCGACCCGCGTCGTCGACTGACCGTCAGCCCAGGAGGCCCTCGGCCCGCGCCCACTCCTCGCTGCGCGCCATGCCGTCGGCCAGCTTCACCCGCGGCTCCCAGCCCAGCAGCTCCTTGGCCCGGGTGTTGGGGTACACCGCCTTGCGGGAGATGTAGACGATCGACTGGCGCGAGACGCTGGGCGTCTGGCGCAGCAGGCGGGCGCGCATCTCCTCTCCCCACGCGCCGGCGCGCACGAGGGGCGCGGGCAGCGTCGGCACGCCGTCGCGGCCGAGCATGCGGGCGTGGAAGGCGAAGAAGTCCGCGGCGGTGATCGCCTCGCCGTCCCACGCGGTCACGGCCTCGCCGCCCGCGTCGGGATGGACGAGGGCGCGGACGATGCAGTCGACCAGGTCGTCGACGTACACCGGGGTCATGATCCCCTCGCCCTTGCCCGGGAGGATGAACTTGCGGGCGCGCATCGTCTCCAGCGGTCGGATGATCCACGGGATCGAGCCCGGGCCGTAGACGTCGCCCGGGCGCACGACCGCCGCCCCGTGGCTCAGGGCCAGGAGGTGCGAGGCGGCCTTGGTGTCGGCGTACGGCGCGCCCGACACGCGCGGCGGCGCGTCCTCGCTCAGGTCGACCGTGAAGTCGTAGCCCCAGGTGGCGACCGAGGAGACGTGGACGAAGCGCTGGGCGCCGCAGGCCTCGGCCGCCTCCAGCACGTTGCGGGTGCCGCCGACGTTGACGCGGACGAACTCCGCCATCGGCCCCCAGTCGGTGACCTTGGCCGCGGTGTGGATGACGCCGTCGCAGCCGTCGAGCGCGGCGTGCACCGCGGGGGCGTCGGTCGTGTCCACGAGCGCGAAGCGGGCGCCCGCGGCCTCGATCCGCGCGGCCGCCCGGGGATCGAGGTCGAGCCCCACCACGGAGGCGCCCTCGTCCCGCAGCCGGCGGGCCAGCGCGAGGCCGATGAACCCTCCGGCGCCGGTCACCGCGATCTGGGGAGCAAGGGAGAGGTCCATGCTCGTTCTTATACTGCCTGCGGCCGTGGGCAAGCTCTTGCGAACCGCTGCATGGACTGTGGTTGCCGCTGGCGTGGCTGCCCCGCTGGTCCGACGCCGCTTGCGGACTCCGGTCCCCGTGACCATCGCCACCGCGTACGCGGCGGTGCCCGCGCTGGCCGTCGCGCTGCCCCGCTCGCGCGGCCGCGACGTGGGGCTGTGCCTGCTCCAGATGTGGGCCTACGTGGCGGCGTACAAGATGCCCAACGACGATCCCGAGACGCTCGAGCGGCGGGTCCACATCGACTACCCGATCTGGGTCGACCGGGTGCTCGGCGGGGGGCAGACCCCGACCCAGCGGCTGCAGCGCCGCTTCGCCGGCACGGGCAAGCCGACGGTGGTCGAGCGCACCCTCGTGTGGTCCCACTGGGTGTGGTTCGCCGTGCCCCACGCGACCGTCGTGTGGATGCTGACGCGCCATCCTGAGCGCTTCCCCCGTTCGGCCTACCTGACCTACGGCGTCTTCAACGTCGGCTGCCTCATCTACTGGGCCGTCCCGACCGCCCCGCCGTGGTACGCCGCCGAGCGCGGCCGGCTGCCGGTGAGCGATCCGCCCGGGCCCGACGTGCGCCGGATGATGCTCGAGGAGGGGGAGCGGTTCTGGAAGGAGCACTGGAGCACGCTCTACGGCGCGCTGGCCGGCAACCCGTACGCCGCCATGCCCTCCCTGCACTTCGGCACGTCGCTGATGGCGGCGCGCCTGCTCGCCGACGCCGGGCCCATCGAGGGCGCGGTCGGCTTCGCCTACGCGGCGACGCTGGGCACCGCCCTGGTCTACCTGGGCGAGCACTACGTCGTGGACCTGATCGCGGGCGCGCTGCTGGCCGAGGGCGTCCGCGCCGCGGCGCCGCGGCTGGCCCCGGCGGGCAAGCGGGTCAACGGCGCGATCCAACAGCTCGGACGGCGGGCCCAGGCATGAGGTGGACCCCTCGATGACGCCGGAATCCGTCTCCGGAACGGATTCGCCGCAGGACCACGGACATCACGACGAGGAGATGCCCCGGCTGGCGCTGACGCGCAAGCAGGTGGCGGTGGCGATCCTGTTCGTCCTCTCGTCGGTCGCGTTCCTCTACTTCGTCCTGCCGAAGATCACCGGTCTCAAGGACACCTGGCAGCGACTGGAGCGCGGTGATCCGCTGTGGCTGATCGTCGCCGGCATGCTGGAGATCGTCTCCTTCGGTGGCTACGTCGCGCTGTTCCGCACCGTGTGCCTGAGCGGCGAGCAGGACCACCGGCGGATCGGCTGGCGCGTGAGCTACCAGATCACCATGGCCGGATTGGCGGCCACGCGGCTGTTCGCCGCGGCCGGAGCGGGCGGCATCGCGCTGACGGCCTGGGCGCTGCGCCGCTCGGGCATGCCGGCCCGCGTCGTCGCCGTGCGGATGGTGGCGATGAACGTGCTGCTCTACGGGGTCTACCTGTCGACCGTCGTCCTGGTGGGCACGCTGCTGTGGGCGGGCGTGCTGAGCGGCGGGACCGCGGTGCCGATCACGCTGCTGCCCGCGGCCATCGCGTTCGTGCTGGTGCTGGCGATCGGCGCGCTGGTCCTGATCCCCGGCGACGCGGAGCGGCGGTTCGCGGGCTGGGCGGCCGGCACCGGGCGGATGAAGCGGGTGGGCAAGCTGCTGGTCACCGTTCCCGCGGCGGCGTCGACGGGGGTGCGCAAGGCCGTCGAGATCGTGCGGGCCCGGCCCACGTCGCTGCTCGGGGCGATGGTCTGGTGGGCGTTCGACATGGCGACCCTGTGGGCGTGCTTCCACGCGTTCAGCAGCGGTGACACCCCGCCGATCGGGGTCATCGTCATGAGCTACTTCGTCGGCATGGCCGGCAACCTGCTCCCGCTGCCGGGCGGCATCGGCGGGGTGGAGGGCGGGATGATCGGCATGTTCGCCGCGTTCGGCGTGGACTTCGGCTACGCCACGGTGGCGGTCCTGTCGTACCGGGCGTTCAGCTTCTGGCTGCCGACGATCCCCGGCGCGATCGCCTACGTGCAGCTGCGGGGGACGGTGAAGCGGTGGCGGGCCCAGGACGTCCCAGCGCCCGATCCCGGGGCGGTCGAGCCGGCTGCTCCCCCGCCGGGAGCGGCACCCGCGTAGGCTGGAAGGACGCCCTCGGCGGTGGTACTATACAAAGTGAAGTAAAGCCTCAATACGGCGCGAACGGAAGAGCAGAATGAGCGAGATCGAGAACGTCATCATCGTCGGCAGCGGCCCCGCCGGGTACACCGCGGCCCTCTACACGTCGCGCGCCAACCTCGAGCCGCTGGTCATCGAGGGCTTCATGTGGGGTGGTCTGCTCCAGCAGACCACCGACGTGGAGAACTTCCCCGGCTTCCCCAAGGGCGTCATGGGCCCCGAGCTCATGCAGCAGATGCGCGACCAGGCCGAGCGCTTCGGCACCCGCTTCATCACCGACCAGGCCTCGCGCGTCGAGCTCGCCACCGAGCCGGGCGGCATCCACTCCGTCTGGGTCGGCGACACCGAGCACCGCGCCCGCACCGTCGTCCTGTCGATGGGCGCCGAGCACAAGAAGCTCGGGGTCCCCGGCGAGGAGGAGCTGGCCGGCCGCGGCGTCTCCTACTGCGCCACCTGCGACGCCGCCTTCTTCAAGGACCACGAGACCGTGATCGTGGGTGGCGGCGACTCCGCGATGGAGGAGGCGATCTTCCTGGCCAAGTTCGCCAAGAAGGTGACGATCGTCAACCGCCGCGAGGAGTTCCGCGCCTCCAAGATCATGCTCGACCGGGCCAAGGCCGTCGACAACATCGAGTGGCTGGCGCCCTACACCGTCTCGGAGTTCGTGGCCGCCGACCACGGCGCCCTGGCACACGCGCGGGTCCGTCACACGGGCACGGGCGAGGAGCACGACGTCCCGATGACCGGCGCGTTCATCGCGGTCGGCCACGAGCCGCAGTCCTCCGTCGTCACGGGGCAGGTCGCCCTGGACGAGGACGGGTACGTGCGGGTCGAGGGGCGCTCCACGCGCACCGACAAGCCCGGGGTGTTCGCCGCGGGCGACCTGGTCGACCACACCTACCGCCAGGCGATCACCGCGGCTGGCTCCGGCTGTCAGGCCGCGCTGGACGCGGAGTGGTACCTGCGGGACACCCCCGAGGTGCCGACGCCGAAGGGCATGCCCGAGGGCGACCTGGTCGAGGCCCAGTGGGCGTCGACCGGGACGCAGGGCTAGCGCTCCGCCCGTCCTCGCGCCACGGACCGCGCGTCGAGCCCCACCGCGTTCCCGCCCCGCGGGAACGCGGTGGGGCTCGACTGTCGTTTGGGCCGGTTCCGCCGGTGGGCGCGGACGTGCAGAATCGAACTCGTTACCCGCAAACCCGCAGGCTCATGCGAAGTGTGATCCAGATCACAGTGCAGGAGTGCAACCTTCGGGCGGCGAATGGGTTCTACGCAATGTCTATGTCTCACACTTTCCAATACCCCAAGGTCAGCCCCATCTCGTCGTCGCCGACGAGCCACGGAGCAGCGAACGGGCAGGGTCCCACCGGCGCACACGCCGCCGTGAACCCCGCCTCGACGCACCCCGCCCCCGGGCGCTGACCCACCCCGCGGCCGCCCGAGCGCGGCACGCACCGATCCCCCGGCTCCGCTCCGGGGATCCCACCCGCTGACGGCACGGACGCCGTCCGCTTCACCCGACCCAACCCGTTTGGCCTTCGGCCGGGCGGCCGCGTGCTCCATCCCGGACCACGCTGGGCGCCTTCCGGAAGGGACCCAGCGCAAAGGCTGCGCGTTCACGGGATGGAAGCTGTGCAGTTACAGCTTCGCCACGGAGATCGGCCGGCGGGGGAGCAAGATCCGGCGCGGCCGGCCACACCGGCCTGATCCATTCGCCGCCACACGGCGAAGAGGTCACCAGTCCGCTGCTTCATCCGGGGAAAGAAGTCCGCTCATGATCGCCTACATCCTGATCGCCTGTGTCGCCATTCCGCTGGTGATGCTGATCGTCGACGTGATGACGCCGAACAAGCGCGACGTCGTCGGGCCGGCCGTCCACGACGAGATCCGTCCGCACGTGGCCGCCGTCGCCACCGACCGCCGGGACGTCCACCGCGGGGACGTCGTCACGCCCGAGCCCGCGCCGCGCCCGCCGCGCATCGCGCCCGGTGACGGCATGGTCTACCGCCCGGCGCAGCGCGCCGCCCGTCCGCGCTGATCGAGTCTTCCTGAACCTCCGTACGCGGTGCTCGCTCAGCGAGCACGGTGTACGGAAGTACGAGGATGGGAGAGACTTGGGGCCATGACCGTCTCCCGTGCCGTCCTCATCACCGGCTGCTCGACCGGCATCGGCCGAGCCACCGCCCTGCGGCTCGCCGCCGCCGGCCACACCGTCTACGCCACCGCGCGCCGCCCGGAGTCCATCGCGGACCTGGAGGACGCCGGGTGTCGGACCCTGGCGCTCGACGTCACCGACGAGGCGTCGATGCAGGCGGCCGTCCAGCACGTCGTGGACGCCGAGGGCGCCGTGGGCGTGCTGATCAACAACGCCGGCTACAGCCAGAGCGGCGCGGTCGAGTCGATCCCGCTGGACGACGTGCGCCGCCAGTTCGAGACCAACGTGTTCGGCCTCCTGCGGATGTGCCAGCTCGTCCTGCCGGGCATGCGGGCCCAGCACTCCGGGCGCATCGTCAACGTCTCGTCGATGGGGGCGAACTTCGTGCTTCCCGGCGGCGGGATCTACCACGCCACCAAGTACGCGGTCGACGCGCTCAGCGACGCGATGCGCTTCGAGGTCAAGGGCTTCGGGGTCGACGTGGTGATCGTCCAACCGGGGGCGATCCGCACGAACTTCGACCAGGCCGCGCTGTCGTCGCTCGACGTGGAGCCGGTGGAGGGCGATCCCTACGGTGCGTTCAACGCGGAGATCGGGCAGATGACCGTCGAGGCCTACGAGAAGGGGCCGATGGTCAAGCTCGGCGGGGAACCGGACGCGGTGGCCAAGGCGATCGAGAAGGCGATCACCGCCCGCAAGCCGAAGATCCGCTACCGCGTGACCCCGTCGGCCCATCTGCTGATCACCACGCGCTCGCTGACCACCGCGCGCATGTGGGACCGGATCGTCGGCTCGCAGCTGACCCAGCCGGGCAGCGAGAAGGCCTAGGCCGGAGCGGTCTGCACGCCCTCGAGGTCCAACAGCAGCCGCTTGCGCTCCACGCCGCCGGTGTAGTTGCCCAGCACGCCGCCGCCGCGCAGGATGCGGTGGCAGGGGACGATCACCGGGATCGGGTTGCGGCCCAGCGCCGTGCCCGTGGCCCGGGAGGCGCCGGGGCTGCCGATCTCGGCGGCGATCTGCCCGTAGGACCGGGTCTCCCCGAACGGGATCGCCGTCGTGGCCCGCAGCACGCTGCTCTGGAACGGGGTGGTCAGCGTCCAGTCGAGCGGGACGTCGAACCGGGTGCGGCGGCCGGTGAAGTACTCGTCCAGCTCGCGCCGGACCGGCTCGACGACGTCGGGCCGCTCGAGGATCCGAGGGGAGACCTTGGCCGCGAGCCCGCCGAGGATCTCGTCCAGGCCGCCGCGGAACTCCTCGTAGGAGATCTGGAGCAGGCCGCGCGGGGTCACGGCGACGACGAGCGGGCCGACGGGCCCGTCCACGACGTCGTAGGCGATGTCGGGCTCGGCCGCGGCGGCGAACCGGCGGGCGGCCGCGGCTGCGTCGGCGGGATCGAAGGTGGGGGGACGGAGCGTGCTCATGGGACGGGTACCTCCTGGCGTAGGCGTTTGAGCCCTTCGTGCGCCGAGCGGCGCGCGGCGTCCTCGCTGCAGCCCAGCGCCTCGGCGACCTGGCGGTGCGACAGGTCGCCGGCGTAGCGCAGGGTGACGGCGGCGCGCTGCTTGGGCGGCAGCGCGCGGACCGCGGCCCACAGCGCGTCGTCGTCGGGGGCGAGGTCGTCGGTGGTCGGGGGACCGCCGGGCGCCGGCGGCGGTTCCGGCTCGGCGACGGGGACGGGGTTGCGGGCGCGGGCGCGGTGGTGGTCGGTCGCCTTGCGGCCGGCGATCGTCAGCACCCACGCCCGCAGGTTGGAGTCCGGGCGCAGGCGCGGGTAGGCGTTCATCGCGGCGATGAACGTCTCCTGGAAGCAGTCGTCGGCGGCGTCGCGGCCGACGGCGGCGATCAGGAAGCGGTAGACGGGCTCGCGCTGCTCGTCGAGGAACCGTTGGAAGGGCGGGATCATCGAGAGGGAAACGGCCGGAACCCGCGATTCGTGAGATTCAGACGGCGAGCTGGTCGTCGTCTTCGTGGAACGCGGCGATCCGGCGCAGCAGCGGCGCGGCCCGGTAGCGCTCCTCGCGGTACTCGATCCACAGGGCCTCGAGCACGGCGAGCACGCGGTCGACGCCGATCTCGTCGGCCCAGGCCAGCGGCCCCCGCGGGTGGCCGAGGCCCAGGACCATGCCGTCGTCGACGTCCGGGGCCTCACCGACGCCCTCACCGACCGCGAACGCACACTCGTTGACGAGCTGGGCGACGATCCGGCCCAGGACCAGCCCCGGCGCGTCGGCGACCCACACGGCGTCCATCCCCAGCGTGGCGAAGAAGGCGACCGACCGCTCGGCGGCCAGCTCCGTGGTGAACGGGCCCCGGGTGAGCTCGACGAGCCGCACGTCGTCCAGCGGGGCGAGGGTGAAGAAGCCGGCGGCGCCGCCCTCGGGATCCAGGGAAGCGAGCGAGCCCTCCTCGACGAGCAGCAGCTGCGGGCCGCCCTGCAGCACGCCGTCCTCCGGCTCGGCGCCGCAGTCGATCACCAGCCACGGCACCTCGCCCTCGGCGTCGGCGGGGTCGCGGGCGTCCCAGCCGGCCATCGCGGCGCGCTCGCGCAGGTCGTCGGCCAGGCGCGACCAGCCGGCGACGACGATCACGGGATGGCCGTCGGGGACCGGCTCGCCCACGATCGACTCGGGGTCGGGATCGGCCGGGCGGTGAGGCGTCTCGCCGTCGTAGCGGTACCAGCCCCGCCCGGTCTTGCGGCCGTGGCGGCCGGCGGCGACGAGCTGGGCGGAGAGGGGCGAGGGACGCCAGCGGGGCTCGCCGAAGCTGCGCTCGTGGAAGGAGCGGGCGATGTCGAGGCCGACGTCGATCCCGATCAGGTCCTGGAGCTCGAACGGGCCCATGCGGTACCCGCCGCCGCGCCGCACGATCGCGTCGATCGTCTCCACGTCGGCGATCTGCTCCTGGAGCAGGCGCAGCGCCTCCAACCCGAACGGGCGGTTGCAACGGTTGACCAGGAAGCCCGGGCCGTCGGCGGCGGTGATCACGCGCTTGCCCAGGGCCTGCCCGGTCGCGACGGCCAGCGCGACGGCGTCGGGGGCCGAGTCCAGGCCGGCGATCACCTCCACCAGCCGCATCACCGGCGCCGGGTTGAAGAAGTGCATCCCCACGACCCGGGTGGGGTCGGCGGCGGCCGGCGCGATGGCGGAGATGGGGATCGAGGAGGTGTTGGAGGCGAGCACCGCGGAGGGGGCGGCGGCCGACAGCGCGGCGAACAGCTCGTGCTTGATCGCCAGCTCCTCGGGGACCGCCTCGACGATCAGCTCGCACTCGGCGAACGCGTCGAGGCCGGCGACCAGGCGCAGGCGGGCGATCGCCGACACGGCCTCGGGCTGCGTCCAGCGTCCGCGCTCGACGCCGTGGGCCAGCGCGGCCGCGATGCGCTCGCCGGCCCGTTCCGCGGCGCCGGGAGCCGCGTCCCACAGCAGGACCTGGGCACCGCGCTGCATCGCGAGCTGGGCGATCCCGGCGCCCATCGTGCCGGCGCCGACGATGCCGATGACCTCGGCCGGCTCCACGGCCGTCATGAGGGGACCATCGCGTTCACGCCGGTCAGGGCGCGGCCGATGATCAGCTTCTGGATCTGCGAGGTGCCCTCGTAGAGCGTGGCCACGCGGGCGTCGCGGAGGTACCGCTCGACCCGGAACTCATCGGAGTAGCCGGAGCCGCCGTGGATCTGGATGCCGCGGTCGGCGCACCAGATCGCGGTCTCGCTGGCCAGCAGCTTGGCCATCGACGTCTCGGTCGTATTGGGCTTCCCGGCGTCCTTCAGCGCCCCGGCCCGCCACACCATCAGGCGGGCGGCGTCGGTCTTCATGGCCATCTCCGCGAGCATGTCCTGCACGAGCTGGAAGGCGGCGATGGGGCGGCCGAACTGCTCTCGCTCGGTCGCGTACCGCACCGAGTCCTCGGTGGCGGCCCGGGCCACGCCGACGCAGCCGGCGGCGACGGAGAAGCGGCCGGAGTCCAGCGCGGTCATCGCCACCTTGAACCCGTCGCCGACCGCGCCGAGCAGCGCATCGTGGGGGACGTGCACGTCCTGCAGCGCGATCTCCGCCGTGTCCGCCGCCCACATCCCGAGCTTGCCGGTGATCTCCGTGGGCTGGAAGCCGGGCTGGTCGGTCTCGACCAGGAAGCAGGCCAGGCCCTTGTGCTTCAACGCCGGGTCGGTCTGGGCGAACACGAGCGCCAGGTCCGCGTGGTCGCCGTTGGAGATCCACATCTTCGCGCCGTTGATCGTCCAGCCGTCGTCGGTCCGCGTGGCCCGCGTCCGCTGGTTGGCGGCGTCGGAACCGGTGTCGGGCTCGGTGAGGCCGAAGCAGCCCAGCCACTCGCCGGAGCACAGCCGCGGCAGGTAGCGCTGCTTCTGCTCCTCGGTGCCCCACTTGAGGATCGGCGTGCAGACGAGCGACGTCTGGACCGAGACGACGGTGCGAATGCCCGAGCAGCCACGGCCGAGCTCCTCCACCACCAGGCCGTAGTCGAGGTAGGTCAGGCCCGCCCCGCCGTACTCGGGCGGGACGATCGCGCCGAGGTAGCCCTGGCCCGCGACCTTGGCGATGAGATCCAGGTCGAAGTGGTGGTTGCGCGAGTTCTCCGACGCCACCGGCACGATCTCGTGATCGGTGAAGGCGCGCGCGGTGTCCCGGATCAGCGCCTGCTCGGACGAAAGCTCGAAGTCCATGACCCGCACGCTATCGGTAGCGTGGCGTCCAATGGATCCCTTCTCGGTGATCATCCTCGGTGGGGTCGGAGGCCTGTTGCTGGCGCTCCTGCTCATCGGGCGGTTCGCCGACGGGAGCGGGGCCGCCCAGCTCGACTGGAAGCCGACCCGCTCCGTGGAGACGGAGGTCCAGAACGACATCGACGACCTGGATCAGATGCTGGAGGCCGCCAACCGCCGGCGCCGCGCCCGCGGCGAGACGGAGCTGACGGAAGCCGACCTGCACGCGCGGGTGTCGGAGGACCTGAGCCTGCAGCTCAGCCGCAAGGACGAAGAGGAACTGGACGAGGAGATGCAGCAGGTGCTCGAGATGAAGAACCGCCGCCGGCGCAAGCAGGGACTGCCCGACATGACCGTCGACGAGCTGCGCACCGCGCTCGGCCAGGACGGGAAGTAGCCCGTGCGGCTCTTCCTGGTCGGCGCCGCCAGCGCGCGGGGCCTGGCCCTCACGCGCTCGCTCGTCGCCGACGACCACGCCGTCCGTGCCGTCACCCGCACCGAGGAGCACCGCGCGGTGCTCGAGGAGGCCGGGGCCGAGGTGTGGATCGGCACGCCGGACCGCATCGGCTCGCTCCGCTACGGCCTGGAGAACGTGACGATCCTCGGCTGGTGCCTGGGCAACGCGGCCGGCCCGCGCGAGCTGATCGAGCCGCTGCACGGCTCGCGCCTGCACATGATGCTGGAGAAGACGATCGACACCACGGTGCGCGGCGTCCTCTACGAGCAGGCCGGCTCCGTCGACCCGGAGATCCTGGCGACGGGGGCGGGGATCGTCCGCACCATGCAGGAGCAGAACGAGATCCCGTACGAGCTGCTCGACGCCGATCCCGCCGACGCGGAGGCCTGGGCGGCCGCGGCGCGCACGTCGATCGACGCGCTGCTGCGGTAGGGCCGGGCTCGCGCTGGACGGAGCGCGAACGGGCCCGATCGACCGAATAAGATCCAAGGCCACGAAGCCGAGCGACAACCAGAAGAGGCAGGGACCATGGCGGACTACGCCAACGACGTACTCGTCAGCACCGAATGGGTCGAAGCGCACCTCGACGACTCCGAGGTCCGGATCATCGAGGTCGACGAGAACGCGGCGCTCTACGCCGAGGCGCACATCCCCGGCGCGATCGGGTTCGACTGGCAGAAGGACCTGCAGGACGAGGTCCGCCGCGACTTCCTCGGCGGCGAGGAGCTCGCCGCCCTGCTCGCCTCCAAGGGCGTGTCCAACGAGCACACGATCGTGCTCTACGGCGACCGCAACAACTGGTTCGCCGCCTACACCTACTGGTACCTGAAGTACTACGGGCACTGGGAGGTGCGGCTCATGAACGGCGCGCGCGACAAATGGATCGCCGAGGGCCGCGAGACGACGACCGACGTCCCCGCCTACGCGATGGCCACGTACACCGCCGACGACGGCGACGAGGACATCCGTGCGCACCGCGACGAGGTCCTCGCGGCGCTGGGCACGAGCACGAAGCTGGTCGACGTGCGCTCCCCGGCCGAGTACGCCGGCGAGATCATCGCGCCCGCCGGCTACGAGCAGGAGGGCGCCCAGCGCGGCGGCCACATCCCCGGCGCCGCGTCGGTGCCGTGGTCGCAGGCCGTGGCCGAGGACGGCACGTTCAAGTCCGCCGACGAGCTGACCGAGCTGTACGGCGGCAAGGGCGTGCTCGACGGCGATCCGATCATCGCCTACTGCCGGATCGGCGAGCGTTCGGCGCACACCTGGTTCGTGCTGCACGAGCTGCTGGGCCAGCCCGACGTGAAGAACTACGACGGCTCGTGGACCGAGTGGGGCAGCCTGGTCGGCGTCCCCGTGGCCAAGGGCGCCTAGGTCCGGCCGCGCGGGGACGTCATCCAGGTTGTTGCCGAGGGGTGGCAATAACCTGGATGACGTCTCCGCCGATCACCCCAGCTCGGGCGGGAGCCGCTCGAGGAGATCGCCGAGCATCCGGGCCGTCGCGCCCCAGATGAGGTGCTCGTCGATCTCGTAGGTGTCGGTGCGGAACGGCACGCCGCGGCGCACGAGCCGGCGGCGGCCGAAGCTGGCCCGCAGGGTGGGGACCGCGAACTCGAGGATCTGGTCGACCTCACCCTCGGACGGGACCCACGCGTACCCCGGCTCGATGAACCCGACGTACGGGTACACCGCGTAGTTGGTGGCGATCGTCGGCGTGGGGATCAGCGCGCCGAGCAGCTCCACGTGCTCGGGATCCAGGCCGATCTCCTCGTGGGCCTCGCGCAGCGCGGTGGCGCGGAGGTCAGCGTCCTCGTCCTCGGGCCGGCCCCCGGGGAACGAGATCTCGCCGGCGTGACGGCTCAGGTCGTCGCGCCGCTTCGTGAATACGACGTGGAGCTGACCGTCCGCCACGTAGAGGGGGACGAGCACCGCCGCGTCCTTGCGGCCGTGGACGTCGAGGCCCAGGGCCTCGTCCGGATCCAGCAGGACGGCCCGGACGGCCGCCGCGAGATCAGGAGGCGAGCTGGGTGCGCTCGACACGCTCGTCGAACATCACTTCGCCCTCGAGGACCCGGTGGACCGGGCACTTGGCGGCGATGACCTTCAGCCGCTGCACCTGCTCGTCGGTGAGGTCGTCGGGGAACCGCAGGACGAGGCCGAAGCGGGTCGGGCAGCCGCGGTCGGCGGGGGAGAACTGGGCCTCGACCTCGACGTCGCCGATGTCCCAACCCTTGTGGGAGGCGTACATCTCCATCGTGACCGCCGTACAGGAGGCGAGGCTCGCCGCCAGGAGCTCGAGTGCACCCGGGCCCTCGTCGGAACCGCCGACGGCGTTCGGCTCGTCGGTCGTGAGCTGGAAGTCACGGATCCGCACGGACTGCTTGAACGTTCCGGTTCGAGTGCTGACGGCTTGCTTCATCGGTTCCTTTTCTCCTGCGAATGGGCCTTCCCCTTGATGGTACTCCCGCCCGCAGGCAAGGCCAGCCCCTGCCGCGCGGTCATACCCTGCTCATCCCCGGTCAGCGCTCCAGCGTGTCCCCGTCCAGCGGGTTGAAGAGCAGCCCCGTCGGGACCTTGGGGAAGAAGTAGGTGGACTTCGGGGGCATGTTGACGCCGGTCGCCGCCACGTCGCGCACCTGCTGGACGGGGCTCGCGCGGAGGAAGAAGGCGGCGTCGTACTCGCCGTTGCGCACCAGCTCCAGCGCCTCGTCGTCGGTCCGGGAGTAGCCCAGGCCGCGCAGGTGGCTGATGTCGTCCTCCGTGAGGCCGAGCGGGCCGGTGAGCAGCAGCGACTCCAGCACCGCGGTGTCGAGCTGGCGGTAGGCCTCGGGGAAGTCGGCCAGGAGGTCGTCGGCGATCTTCTGGTCCTTCAGCGTGAGCCGGTAGGCCTTCTGCGCGTGCGCGTCGATGTACCCCATCGTCAGCGGGCCGCCGCCGTCCGGCGGGCGCAGGTCGGTGGTGGAGATCTCCTCCACGTCGAAGTGCTCCCGGATCGCCGCGGCCAGCGCCTCCTGGGTCTCGGGCGTCGTGTCCTTGACCAGGCGGTGCGTCGGGAAGACGGTGAGGCCGTCGTCCTGGAGCGCGACGAGGCACATGAGCACGTAGCGATGATCGCCCTCACCGCCGATCTCGTCCGCGTAGACGCGGGCCGTCTCGTACCGGTGGTGGCCGTCGGCGATCAGCAGCTCGCTCGGCTCCAGCGCAGCCTGCACCGCGGCGATCGCGTCCGGGTCCGCGATACGCCACAGGCGGTTGTAGGTGCCGTCCTCCGCGGAGATCTCGTCGAACGGCGGCTCCTTCAGGAACGGCTTCAACGCGTGCCAGGCCGCGCCCTTCGGATCGTCGTAGAGCGAGAAGATCGGCGAGAGGTTGGCCTGCGTGGCGCGGGTGAGGCGCAGGCGATCCTCCTTGGGACCCGGGTGCGTGCGCTCGTGTGGGCGAATACGGCCCGGCCCGTACTCCTCCACGCGCACGCGGGCGAACAGGCCGCGGCGGGTCAGCGTGCGGCCGTCAGGGGCCGTGTACTCCTGGACGATCGCCCACACCGCCGGCTCGTCGTCGCGGATCAGCGCGCCGTCCGCCAGCCACTGCTGGAGCGTGTCCGCCGCCGTGGTGTAGATGTCGTCGCCGCCCTCGGGGAGATCCAGGTGCACCGCGTTGTACGGCGACCGCGTCGCGAGCATCTGCCGCTGTTGCGGGTCGATGACGTCGTACGGCGGGGTGGCGAGGTCCTGGAGCGGCCCCGTCACCTCCAGGTCGTAGTGGAGCGCGCGCAGGGGATGGATCTCGGCCATGGCGCGAGGCTAGCGGGTCGGTGGTGCGGCGGGGCGCGAATGACCGGTACGGTGTGGCGATCGGGGCGTAGCGCAGCCTGGTAGCGCACCTCGTTTGGGACGAGGGGGTCGTGGGTTCGAATCCCGCCGCCCCGATACCGCAGTGGGGGATGGACGCCCTCGAACACTTGGCCCCCACCAGCCCGTCGTGGGTTCGAATCCCGCCGCCCCGATACCGCAGGGATACTCATCAGCCATGCCCCACGTCCTGATCGTCCACGAGGTCGCCGACTACGACGCGTGGAAGCGCGTGTTCGACGCGGCGGCGGGGATCCGGCGCGCCGCCGGCGAGCGGTCCTTCCAGGTCCTGCGGTTCGAGGACGACCCGCGCCGCATCGTCCACTTCTCGCGGTGGACGTCACTCGCGGCGGCGAAGGCGTTCTTCGAGTCGCCCGAGCTGGTGCGGATCCGTGCGGAGGCCGGCGTCCGCGCGCCCGAGTTCTCGTACCTCGAGGAGCTGGAGGCCGGCGAGCTCTAACCGGCCGGGGTGACGGTGACGGTCACCGTCGTGCTGCTCGTCTCGCCGTGCCCGTCGGTGATCCAGTACCCGAACGAGTCCGGCCCGGAGTAGCCGATCGTCGGGGTGTAGGTGAAGGCGCCGTTGGCCTGGAGGACGAGCGCGCCGTGCGAGGGCTGGGTGAGCACCGTCGCGGTGAGCGGATCGTTGTCGAGGTCGATGTCGTTGGTGACCACGTTGCCGGTGTGCTGGCCCCCGGCGACGACCGAGAAGGCGTCGGCGGTCGCCGTCGGCTTGCGGTTGTTGGTGGTGCTGAACGTGCGGTCGGTGCTCACGTACGTGCCGCCGGTCGTCGTGACGGTCACGCGGTAGTGGTAGGTCGTCAGGGCCTTGAGGCTCTGCAGCGGCCGGGAGTAGATGCGGCCGCCGGGGACGGTCGCGCCGGCCAGCAGCGGCAGCGACTTGCCGTAGCTCGTGGTCGTGCCCCACTCGACGGTGCTGGCGGTGACGGCCGAGCCGCGCGGCAGGACCGTGGTGTTGATGGTGGCGAGCGTGGCGCTGATCGGGTCCACCGCGTTGACGGTCACGTCGGGGCCGGGCGGCGGCGTGGGGACGAAGGTGCGCTCCGCCGTCGAGGTGCTGCCCGAGGCGTTGGTGACGGTGACGCGCACGTGGTAGGTGACGCCGGCGACGAACGAGCTGGGCAGCTCACGGTGGAAGCGGCGGGTCGCGCCGTCGACCGTGGCGTAGAACGCGACCGACTTCGGGTAGACGCCCGCCGTCGTGCCCCATTCGAGCTTGGCCGTGGTGCTGCCGGGCGTGGTCGTGCTCGCGTCGAACGTCGCACCGGTCGCCGTCAGCTCGGTGATCGGGGAGAACGTGATGTCGGCCAGCTGCGGGGCCGGCGGTGCCGTCTTGAAGGTGGTGATGGGGGAGTACGCGTACCCGCCGCGGCCGGGGAGGATCGCGCGGACCTTGACCGAGTAGGTCGTCCCCGCGGTCAAGCCGCTGATCGCGGCGGTGATCGGGCCGGCGCCCGAGGCCGTCGTCTTCGCGGTCTCGGTCCACGTGTACACGCCCGGGGCGTGGTAGAGGAACTGGTACTGCGGGACGTCCGGGCCCAGCTCGCCCTGCAACGTGGCGGTGGAGCCGGTGATCGCCGCGGGCGGTGCGACGGCGGCCACGAGCGGGTCGGCCTGCGCGCTCGCGGGGGCGAGGACCAGGGCGGTGAGGAGGATCGGCGCGGTGGTGGCGACGACCGTCCGGCGGACGCGGACGAGCAAGGTTCCGAACATTGTCCGGTAACTGTACCCAAACACGCCCGGTTCCGTGTGGGTTCCTGTGGCCTGCGCGAACCAGTCAATCTGGGCACCGCTCAGCGACGGTCAGATCGACAGGTTCGCGGGGGCGGGGTCGGGCACGTCGGGGCGCCGGCCGGTCCGCCCACCGGCCGGGGTCCGTTCTAGGCTCAGGTGCGTGACGCGTCGCGTGGTCATCCGCTGGGCCGTCCTCCTCACGGTGATGGGTCTGTCGCTGTACCTGCTCGCGCCGAGCCTGCTCGCCACGTTCTCGTCGTTCCCGCAACTCGGCCAGTTCTCGTGGTGGTGGCTGGTGGCGATGGTGCTGCTGGAGGGCGGGAGCCTGGCCTGCCAGGCCGGACTGCAGCGGCTGACGCTCGGCCGGCCGCCCTGGTTCCCGGTCGCCACGTCGCAGCTGACCGGCAACGCGGCGGCGAAGGTCGTGCCCGGCGGCGGGGCCGCGGGCGCAGCGGTGCAGTACGGGATGCTGCGCGAGTCGGGCATCCCCGGCACCACGGCCGTGACGGGCGTGACGGCCTCCAACGCGGTGACGTTCGCCGCGCTGCTCGCCCTGCCGCTGTTCGCCCTGCCGGTGATCGTCATCCGGGGCATCGACGTCGCGCACGACCTGCAGACCGCGCTGTGGTTGGCGCTGGTCGCCCTGGTCGGCCTGCTCGGCGGCGGCGCGCTGCTGCTGGCCAAGGACCGGCCCCTGGAGGCGATCGGCAACTTCGTCGAGCGCACCCGCAACCGGCTGCGGCCGAACAAACCGCCGCGGATCCTCACCGCCGAACGGCTGCTGCGCGAGCGCGACGTGATCCTCCGCGTGCTCGGGGACCGCTGGTGGGAGGCGCTCCTGCTGGTGGGAGGACGGTGGCTGCTGGACTTCGGCGTGCTGGCCTCCGCGCTGTACGCGCTCGGGTCACATCCCTCGACGGCGCTGGTGCTGCTGGCCTTCGTGGCCGCCCAGGTGCTGGCCCTGATCCCGGTGACGCCGGGCGGACTGGGCTTCGTCGAGGCCGGCTTGGCGGCCACGCTGGCCCTGGCCGGCGTGAGCGCGGGCGACGCCGTCGTCGCCACGCTCGCCTACCGCCTGGCGAGCTACTGGCTGCCGATGCCCGTGGGCCTCGCGGCGTGGGCGCTGCACAAGCACCGGATCGCCCGGGACGGCCCGGTCATCGCCCTGGAGCCCCCGCCGCCGACCCCTGCCGCGGAGGGCAAGCCGTGACGGTCGCGAGCGTGGGCTGCAAAGCCCGGCGCGTTCCGCCAGACTTCGCGGTCTGCCCCCGTAGCTCAGCTGGATAGAGCAGCGGCCTTCTAATCCGCAGGTCCCCCGTTCGAATCGGGGCGGGGGCGTACGCCGAAGGGCTCAGCCCTTCGTCTTGGTCTTCCTGGCCGGCTTCTTCTTCTTGACCGGCGTGAGCTTCGCCTTCACGGTCTTGCTCACCACGGTCGGGGCGAAGCGGCCGGCGGGACTGGTCATCGAGATGTGGGTCCCGATCGTCACCGTCTTGCGGCCGTGGGCGCGGGCGTCGCGCACCACCGCCCTTCCGAGCTTGTTGAGCGGCACCGCGACGGTCGCGCGCTGGCCCGGCTGCTGCTGCACCGTCTTGGATCGTGCGATGACCAGGACGCCGGTGGGCTTGGTCTTGCGCTTGGGGCCGTAGCCCTTCACCAGGCGTCGCTTCTTGGCGGCGGAGGCCGAGGCCTTCTTGGCCTTCTTGGACGGCTTGAACTGGCTCGGTGACGTGACCCGCGGGTCGTAGAAGAGGTTGCCGTCCGGGGCTTTCGCGTAGAGGTCGAACGTCGAGAGGTGCGTGTCGAGGTCGATGTTCGGCAGGTGGGCCACCCCGAGCTGCGTGCGGTCCTGCTTCTCCAGCGCGTCGACGAGCGCGTTGGAGGCGCGTGCCCGCTCGTCGTACTCGCGGATCGTCCGCTGCAGGCTGAGGTTGCTGACGTCCCCGACGGTGTAGCGCTCAGGATGCTCGATCACCGTCGCGCGCTTGCTCGCTGCGTCCCAGACGGCGTAGCGCAGCAGGATCTCGTTGCGCAGCAGCGTGTCGTACTCCTTGACGATCGCCGCCTGCTCGGTGGTCAGCGTGATCGTGGATCGGCAGGCCGCGTAGTCGGGGGTGTCGGAGAACAGGTCGGCGTAGCACTCCACGTCCATGGTGGTCCCGGTCTCCTTCAGCTCCCCCTTGTAGACGGCGCCGCCGGTGAAGCCGGCGCAGGCGCTGATGACGTTGGCGATGCAGACCTTGATCGGGGCGGGCTGGTCGGGCCTGCGCTGCTGGGAGAGGTCGGCGCACGAGCCGCCGACGTTGGCGACGCAGGTCTGCACCGGGCCGGGAGGGTCGATCTGCCCCTCGCAGGCGGGGAGCGGCGACGGCCCGCAGACGATCGGCGGGCCGTCGTCGGTGTCGGGCTGCTTGGGGTCGGGCACGACCTGCTTGGGGCCGCCGGACGACGGCTTGTGCGTCGCGCTGCCCTGGTAGGCCGCCGTCACCGGCACCGCGTCGCCCGCGCCGACGGCCGGGTTCGCGTAGACGAACGAGCACGTCGCGGTGGCCGGGGAGCCGGGCGACGCGGCGAGCGAGCAGATCGGCGTGCTGAGCGTGCCGGACGTCGCGGTCAGCTGGACGGTGCCGGACGGCGCCACCGCGCCCCCGCGCTGGTCCTTGTCCCCGACGGTCGCCACGCAGGCGAACGGGTCGCCGGGATCCGGGCCGCGGTTGCAGGTGACCTCGGTCTGCGTGGCGCGGCGGTCGTCGTCGGTGGGGGAGGGCGGCGGCGGGGAGGCGTTCCACAGCGATGCGGTCGCCCGGGCCTGGTCGCAGTACGGGCTCTCGCCGCCGACCGAGCCGAACGCGCCGTACTGCTCCTCGGACGCCGGGGGCGCGGCGAGCGCCGTGGTCACCGAGCTGCGCTTCAGCGCGATCGTCCCCTCTGTGTAGACCGGGCCGCCGTAGTAGCCGTGGGCCGCGTCGTACGGGCGTGGGTGCTCGGGGTTGGGCTCGACGGCCCCCGGGCCGCAGGTGAAGTAGCGGCCGGCCAGGCGGTCGTCGCCCGCGAAGTCCAGGACGAAGACCACGAAGTCGTCGGCGCGGAAGGTCCGCTGCACCGCGAGCATGAACGCCGGCGAGGTGCCCATCACGGCGCGCGAGTTGACGTCCGTCGGCAGCGGGGTGAAGCCGTCGGGCCAGAAGCCGATCCCCGGGGAGAGGGTGCCCTGCGCGTTGTCGGCGTCGCTGAAGCTCCAGCTGCCGTTGCCGGACGCGTCCGGGTCGACGCCGTAGACGCTCGGATCGACCGGCACCGTCGCGCCGGTCGCGCGGTAGTTCCACGTCGGTCCGCCCTTGGCCACGTCGGTGAAGTAGGTCGGCCCGACGTACCCGACCGGGAGCTCGGCTCGGGCGGCCGCCGGGGGCGCGACTACGGCGAGCAGGACGAGCAGCAGGGGGAGGCGACGCATGGGAAAGAGGCTAGGAGCCGGATGGTCGTTCGACACCCTCTACGTAACGGCTACGTACGTGCCGGGCGCGCCCCGCTCGTCGCGCACCGGCTCCCGGTCGTCGCCGCCGCCCCGGCCTCAGGCGTGCCGCGCCACGGCCGTGACCTTCTTGCCCTTCGGCACGAGGACGGTCAGCTGGGTGGCGGCGGAGAGCGGGGACTTCCTGGCGCCGATCGTCACGCTCGTCGCGGCGGCGGGGATGGCGGTGAACGCGCCGTGGCCCAGGCGCTTGGCCTTCTTGGCCGTGCCGATCCTCACCTTCTGGGCGGCCGGCACCAGCGAGACGAGGCGCCGGGCTCCCGCGGCGATCGACACGGTGCGCAGCGTGATCTTGCCGCGCTTGACGGTCGCGACCACGGCCGCGAGCTGGCTCGCCTTCAGGGCGAGCTTGGCGGTGACCGGCTTGCCCTTGCCCAGCGTCACCCGCACGGTGTGCGTGCCGACCGGCAGCAGACGGGCCGGGGTCGCCGAGTGGGCGGCGAGTGCGCTCGCCTTGTCGCCGTCCACGGCGACCGACAGGCGCTTGGCGGAGTCGTCCAGGACGACCACGCCGACGTTCACCGCCGGGGGAGACAGGACCTGCTTGCCGGGACCGTCGGTCGGCGGGGTCTGTTCCGGGGTCGTCGTCGGGGGCACGGGATCGTGGCCCGTGTCCTGCGGCGGCGTCACCGCGTCCGGGCAGGTGAACGGTGTGGCCGGCACGAACTCGTAGGCGCCCATGTCCCGGCGGGGCGTGCACGCGGTCGCCGCGCTGGTCGCGACGGCGCGCGGGGTACCGGCGACGTCCAGCTCACCCGCGGCGGGCGCCGCCGGGTCCCCGGCGTCGATCAGTGGGGAGCTCGCGGAGAGGCGGTAGTCGCCGCCGCCGACGAACTTGGGGTCGGCCGACGTCTGGAAGGCCTCGCAGCCGTTGCCCGTGTCGGTGGTGGTCGGGCCGCGCGAGGTGGTGATCGTGCAGGTGGGTGTCGGGAAGGACGTCGCCACGATCTCGTCCTCCAGGATGCTCGAGCGGACGGCCAGGTCGGAGCTCGCGCCGAGGTAGACGTCGTCGAACTTGGTGTCGTAGATCGTGACCCCGATGAGGGTGGCGTGGCCGTAGACCGTGATCCCGTCCGCGTTGCCGGTCACGACGTCCCCGATGGAGGTCAGCGAGGAGCCGGTCTGCCGGACGGCGGCGAAGATCGCCGCGTAGCCGAAGCCGGTGATGCGGTTGCGGAGGGTGACGCCCGCCGACGGCCGTTCGGCGCCGACCGTCGCGTCCTCCCGGAAGCTGATCCCGTACGAGGGGTTGGTGCTGCCGGTGCCGCCGATGCTGGCGATCGCGTTGTCGGAGACGGTCGCGTCGCCGTAGATCTCGATGCCGTACCCCTGACCGCTGTCCCCGTGCACGCCGGTGATCGTGTTGTGGTGAACCGCGGCCCGCGCGCCGCCGTAGTTGTAGACGGTCATCGCCCGGTAGAAGCCGGAGAAGGTGTTGTCGGCGACGTCGACCGGCCCCGTGGTGTTGAGGTAGAGGCCCAAGCTCAGGCCGCCCGCGGGGGAGGCCACGAACTGGTTTCCGGTCACGGTGATCGCGGGCGACGCGCCGCCGACGCCGACCTTGGCGTTCGGGTTGAGTGCCGTGTCGTCGAACACGTTGCCGGTGATGGTCGCCCCGTCCGCGGTGGTGCTGATGAGGATCGCGTAGGCGTCGCCGCGGACGTGCAGCCCGGACACTCGCGTCCGCTCGCCGCTCATGGTGATCGCGGTGCCGCCGCCCCCGTCGACGATGGGCGTCGCGCCCGTGGCGGCGACCAGCGACCGGCCCTTGGCCAGCGTCACCTGCTCGTTGTACGTGCCGTCCCGCACGACGACGTGATCGCCGTCGGCCGACTTGGAGAGGGCGTAGGCGATCGTCTTGCACGGCGTCTTCTGCGCGCACGCGCCGCTATTGGTGCCGGTGGGGGAGACGGAGAGGTCGTACGCCGAGGCGGCGGCGGGCGCCAGCCCGAGGCCGGCGACGGCGAGCGCGGCGACGAAGAGGTTGCGGAGAGCGGGCGAATGGACCATGCCCGCAGCTTGGAGGCTGCGCGGCCGCTCGACCCGGGGGCCTCCCTGTGGACGGGGGGTCGGTTTGCCGCCGGTGGTGTGTCGTCGGAGGAGCGGGCCCCGCTCATAGGATGCGCGCATGCCAACTTCCGCACACGCTTCTCGTCCCTCCGGCCGCGCTTCGCTCGCGGCTGTCGCCTGCGTCGTCATCGCCCTGGCCTTCACCGCCTGCGGCGACGACAACAGTGATGAGGTCAAGACGCTGAAGACCGAGAACGCGGCGCTGACGGCGCAGAACGCGAAGCTGAAGACGGAGACGGAGACGCTCACCGCGGAGAACGTGAAGCTCAAGGCGGGCAAGACCGAGCTGACGGACGAGAAGGCCACCCAGGCGCAGGACAACGCACTGCTGGAGCTGGAGAACGCGAACAAGGGCGAGCGGGTCGCGGAGCTGAAGGCCCGCGGTGACAAGGCCAAGAAGGCCGCCGCTCGCGCGGAGGAGGCCGCGACGGAACTTGGGAAGACGGCCGCGGACCTCGGCGCCCGCAACAGCGAGCTGCGCGCGTCCACCCGCAAGCTGCAGGCCCAGATCGCCGAGTACCAGGCGGCGGCCAAGGTCGTGCAGGCCGACTACGAGAAGGCCAGCGCCGCGGCGACCGCGCTGCTGCGCTGCACCGACTTCGTGCGCAAGGCGTACAACGGCAGCCGCTCGCCGGGGGCGGCGAAGAGCGTCTGCCGCGATGCCGCCGAGCGCTACGAGGCGCTGTTCGCGGGCTGAACGTCGGCCCGGCGAGCGCCCCGGCCCGCGCCGCCCGTTTCGTTGGCACATTCGTTCCCGATCGGGCTATGGATGTGCCAACGACGGGTGAGGGGCCGGCGTCCGTCCCCGTCCACCTCGCCCGCCCCGCCCGCCCCGCCCTGCCCTACCACCCAACGGCCCCGTGCCGGTCGCTGTACGTGCCGGTCGGGCCGTCGGGTCCCACCGTCGCCATGCGGACGATCGCGTCGGTGCCCTCGGTGACGGTCTGCGGGCCCTGATGGCCGTTCAACGCCGTCGCGGTGTAGCCCGGGTCGACGACGTTGATCCGCATCGCCGGGTAGGCCTTGGCGTACTGCGCGGTCAGCATGTTCACCGCGCTCTTGGAGGAGGTGTAGGCCAGGGTGACGATGGTCGACTCGAGGCGGTCGGGGTCGCTCGTCACCGCCAGCGAGCCCAGCCCGCTGGACACGTTGACGACGACCGGCCGCTCCGACTCCTCCAGCAGCGGGCGGAACGCCTGCGTGACCCGGATGAGGCCGAAGACGTTGGTGGCGTAGACCTCCTCGACGTTCTCGACGGTGGTGTCGGGCACGGCGGCGTGGGCACCGATGATCCCCGCGTTGTTGATCAGCACGTCGAGGCCGGTTCCGGCGGCGCGCACCGTCTCGACGGCGGCGGCGACGCTGGCGGCGTCGGTCACGTCGAGGAGGACGAAGCGGGCGCCGAGCTCCTCGGCTGCGGCCTGTCCGCGCTCGGGGTCGCGGGCCGCGACCCATACGTCGTGGCCGTCGGCCAGCAGGCGGCGCGCCGTCTCGTGGCCCAGGCCCTTGTTCGCTCCGGTGATGAGTGTCGTGGTCATGCCGTCACCATGGCCCTCCACCGCGCCCGGCACCAGAGGACGCTCGTGCCTGGGACTGGCAGGGCTACGTTGGCCCGCACCGGGTGCGCCATCATGGACGCATGGCCTCCGACGAGCTCGCGACCAGCCTGCGGACGTGGCGCGACCGGCTCGAGCCACGGGACGCGGGTCTCCCGGCGGGCGGTCAGCGTCGCGCGCCGGGCCTGCGGCGGGAGGAGGTGGCGCAGCTTGCCGGTCTCTCGGTCGATTACCTCGCGCGCCTGGAGCAGGGCCGCGCGACGAACCCGTCGCCGTCGGTGCTCGGGCCGCTGGCGCGCGCGCTGCGCCTGACCGACGAGGAGCGCGCCCATCTCTTCCGCGTCGCGGGCCACGCGGAGCCGCGCACCGGCCGTGTCGGCCGGCACCTGACTCCCGGCGTCCAGCGGATCATGGACCGGCTCGGCGATGTGCCGGTGATGGTCCTCGACGCGTCCTGGCAGGTGATCGCGACGAACCCGCTCGGCACCGCCCTGATGGGGGACCACTCCGGCCGCTCCGGGCGGGAGCGCAACATCGTGTGGGGGCTGTTCACCGACGCGCCGTCGCTGGTGGTGCGTGATCCGCTGCAGCAGACGGCGTTCGAGGCCGAGACGGTGGCCGATCTCCACGCCGCGATCGGGCGTTACCCGGACGACGAGGAGCTGCGGTCGCTCGTCGCGGACCTGCAGGCGGCCAGCCCGCGCTTCGCGGAGGTGTGGGCGCGGCGCCCGGTCGCCGAGCACGCATCGACCCGCAAGACGATCCGCCACCCGGAGATCGGTGAGCTCACGCTGGACTGCGACGTGCTCCGCGTGGTGGACAGCGACGTGCGGCTGATCGTCTACACCGCCGCGCCCGGCTCGCCCGACGCGCGGGCCCTCGCCCTGCTCGGCGCCCTGGGCCTCCAGTCGTTCTCGGCCGCGACGACGGGTTGACGGCGGGCGGCCGTCCGGTTGCCGGCCGCCGCCCAGATCGTGCCGGCGCCGGGGGCGCGGAGTAGGGTCGACCCATGGCTGCCGTCGAGGAGGCCGTGCCCGAGGAGGACGTGACGGAGGAGCGGGGCGCCAAGCTCTACGCGATCGTCGGCGGCCTGATGCTGGTGATGCTGATGGCGGCGCTGGACAGCACCATCGTCTCCACCGCGCTGCCCACGATCGTCGGGGATCTCGGCGGGCTGGAGCACATCTCGTGGGTCGTCACGGCGTATCTGCTGGCCCAGACGGTCGTCACCCCGCTGTACGGCAAGCTCGGGGACCTGTACGGCCGCAAGCTCGTCCTGCAGGTCGGTCTGGTGATCTTCGTGATCGGGTCCGCGCTGTGCGGGCAAGCGAACTCGATGACCGAGCTGATCCTCTTCCGGGGCATCCAGGGGCTGGGCGGCGGCGGGCTGATGGTGAGCGCGCAGGCGTCGATCGGCGACGTCGTCTCCCCGCGGGAGCGCGGCAAGTACTCGGGCCTGTTCGGCGGCGTCTTCGGCGTCGCGACCGTCGTCGGCCCGCTGCTGGGCGGCTTCCTCACCAGCGCGCTGTCGTGGCACTGGATCTTCTACGTGAACCTGCCGATCGGCCTGCTGGCGTTCATCGTCCTGCAGCGCACGCTGCCCGCCCACACCGCGCGGGTGAAGCACTCGATCGACTACCTGGGGACGGCGCTCCTCGCGGTCGCGCTGACCGCGCTAGTGCTGCTGACGACGCTCGGGGGCGATCAGTACGCCTGGACGTCGGCCACGATCATCGGGCTCGGCGTGCTGGCCGTCGCGGCGATCGGCGGCTTCGTGTTGGCCGAGCACCATGCGGTCGAGCCGGTGCTGCCCAACGCGCTGTGGCGCAACCGGGTGTTCGCGGTGACGAGCGCGATGGGCTTCATCGTCGGCTTCGCGCTGTTCGGGGCGACGACGTACCTGCCGCTGTTCCAGCAGGTCGTGCGTGGCCTCACGCCGACCGAGTCGGGGCTGGCGCTGCTGCCATTGATGGGCGGCGTGCTCGTCGCCTCGATCGGCTCGGGTCTCGTCATCGCCCGCAAGGGTCGCTACAAGGTCTTCCCGATCGTCGGTTCTGCGTTGCTCGTGGTCGGCCTGGCCCTGTTCTCCCAGGTCAGCGCGGAGACGAGCACGTTGATCCTGTCGCTGGAGATGGTCGTCGTCGGGCTGGGGCTCGGCTGCATCATGCAGGTGCTGATCCTCGCGGTGCAGAACGCGGTGCCGTACGAGCAGCTCGGCGTCGCGACGTCGGGCGCGACGCTGTTCCGCACGATCGGCGGTTCGCTGGGCACGGCGATCCTCGGGGCGATCTTCGCCGCGCAGCTCAGCGGCAACCTGCCCGCCGGCGCGGGGGCGGGCGGCGCGGCGTCCGGCCAGGTGGACCCGGCGCAGGTCGGCGCGCTGCCGGCGGCGGTGAAGGTGCCGTTCCTGCAGGCGTACACCGACGCGATGGACACCGTCTTCGTGGTGGCGGCGATCATCGCGGTGGTGGCGTTCCTGCTCGCCTGGCTGATCGAGGAGCGCCCGCTGCGCGAGACGGTGACGACAGCCGGTGTGGGGGAGGCGTTCGCGGTACCGCGCACCTCGGACTCCCTGCGGCAGATCGCCGTCTCGCTGAGCAAGCTGGCGGGCGGCGACCGCACCCGGGACTTCATCGCGCGGGTGGCCGACGACGCCGGCGTGGACCTGCGGCCCGCGGCCTGCTGGATGCTGGGGCGCTACGCGGAGGATCCGGCCACCACGTTCGCGGAGTTGCGGGCCCGGCAGCCCGTGCCGGCCGAGGCGCTCGCGAAGGGACGGATCGAGCTGCTGGAGCACGGGTACGTGACCGAGGAGGAGGACGGGACGACGGTCATCACCCCCGCGGGCGTCGCGGTGCTGGACCAGCTGCGGGCGCTGGCGCGGGCGCGGCTGGAGGAGCTGCTCGAGGGCTGGGAGCCCGAGCAGTACCCGGAGCTGGAGCGGCTGCTGACGCGCTTGGCGGGCGACTACGCGGAGGCTCCGCCGCGCGCCGGATCGGCACTCTGACGTGCCATATCCCGAGGGTCGGGATCGGGTTTGCTTAGAATCCCTTTAACACCCCGACGTTCGACCCGATCCCCCCGCCGTCTCCGTCCTGTCGGGCATTAGACTTAGGGAAGCCTCATGGCCGCCATCACAGATCACTCGCAGCCTGATGAGAAGACCGGCATGTCCCGCGCGGAGTACCTGCGCGCCTCGCCGCCGCTGTTGCCCGTCTCGGCCCTGGACCGCTTCACGCGCGTCCACTGGTCGGTCCCCGTGTTCATCTTCCTGCCGGTGATCCTGCTCCTGGCCGGGATCGGGTTCGACACCATGCGCACCTGGCAGGTCGTGGTGCTGATCGTCGCGGGCTACGCGCTGTGGACGGTCACCGAGTACTGGCTGCACCGCATCGTCTTCCACTGGGCGCCCGAGGAGGGGATCGGGGCCAAGCTGCACTTCATGATCCACGGGGTGCACCACGAGCACCCGAACGACCCGAAGCGGCTCGTGATGCCGCCGTCGGCGTCGATTCCGCTCGCGGCGATCTTCTGCCTGCTGTTCTGGGCCGCGCTCGGCTCGTCGTGGTACCCGGTCGGCGCGGGGTTCCTGGGCGGATACCTGGTCTACGACATGACCCACTACGCGGTCCACCACCACCAGGGCAAGTCACGCGTCGCGAAGAAGCTGCGCGAGCTGCACATGCGCCACCACTTCCAGGACTCCCACAGCGGCTACGGCGTCAGCGCCCCGTACTGGGACAACGTGTTCGGCACCGCGTCGAAGGGCAAGAAGCCTTCCGACGGCGGCGAGCACTAGCCGCTACGAGCGCTACGAGACGGCGGTGAGCGCGGGCGCGCTCGGCAGCCCGTTCTCGCGGGCCAGCGCGGCAGCCTCGCCGCGGGAGTGCACGTCCAGCTTGGAGAGCACGTTGGCGACGTGGAACTTCACCGTGTTCTCACTGATCATCAGGTCCTCGGCGATCTGACGGTTGCGCCGGCCGCGGGCCAGCTGCTCCAGCACGTCCAGCTCGCGCGGGCCGAGCACGTCCAGCGGGTGTGCCTGCTGGGGCTGCTGGGCGACGGCGCGCAGGGGAAGGCGGGCGAGGATGCGCGTGCCCCAGTCGGGGACGCCCTCGATCTCCACGGTGCCGCCCAGGGCCTGGGCCCGGTCGACCATGCCCTGCAACGCCAGGGCGTCGGCCGACAGGTCGCCGGGGCCGTCGTCGCGGACGGTGATCGCCAGGTCGCCGTCGATCTCCCAGGAGACGCGAACGCGGTTCACGCCGCCCTGCTCGAGCATGGTGAGCACGGCGCGGCGGACGATCGCCCGGGCCGCCTGCGCGACGGGGGCGGGGAGGGTGGCGTCGGGATCGGCGGACGGCTGGGGCGTCGCGAAGTCGATGGCGGCCGAGCCGTAGCGGGCCAGCGGGGCCATCTCGTCGCGCAGGGCCAGGAAGGCGCGGTCGGCGCGCTCCTCGGTCAGCTCGTTCTCCCGTTCGGCGGCGGCGCGCAGCTCGACCAGGGCGGAGGCGGCCAGGTCGATCGCGACGCGACGCGCGTCCTCGTCGTCGAGGTCGCGGCTGCGCAACGTGCCGAGTAGGCCGGAGAGGGTGGCGGCGTGGACGTCGGTGAGGTCCCCGGTGACGCGCTCGCGCTCGCTCGCGGCGGCGCGGGAAGCGGACAGGTCAGCGGGCTCGGCGTCCTCGATGTGGCTCGCCATGCGCGTGGACTGGATGGCCCACAGCTGCTGGACGAGGCGCGGAGCGGTGTCGGGCAGCGGCGCGTCGTCCGTGCGCACGAGGACCAGGACGGAGCCGGGATCGTCGGCGGTGCCCACGGCGCAGGCCAGGAGCGGCCGCTCGGCGCCCGCGAGGAGCGCGGTGCCCAGCCACGGCTCGCCGACCGCGACCTGGCCGGCGATCCGGCTGAGGTCGGACGTGGTGATGCGGTCGGCGATGTCGCGGTCGCCGACGGCGTCCATGGGGGAGCGGGCGCAGCTGCCCGTCAGCACCGCGGCCGCCGTGTGGGGGACGAGCGACTGCAGCAGGGTGGAGAGCCGCTCGTTCGGGGGATCGCACGCGATGGTGAGCAGCCCGGCGACCGCCGTGAGGGCCTTCTCGCTGTCCTGCCAGTCGGTGGTTTCCATAGATGTGATTGTACGCCCACCCGCTGACGGGCCGCCCACCCGTTCGGGTAGGCAAGCCCATCCTAACGGGGAGTTGGACGGGTGGGTGGGTAGGGCCAATATGAAGTGCAGTTCATTCGGCCCACCACTTGGAACGGGCCGCCACCCACCAGGACCCACCTAGGAGACCCCTCATGGCTACCGCCACCACCGCAGTACCGACCGGCACCTGGAACGTCGATCCGTCCCACTCGAAGGTCGGCTTCGCCGTCAAGCATCTTGGGATCGCCACCGTGCGCGGCGAGTTCTCGAAGTTCGAGGGCAAGCTCGACGTCGCCGAGGACGGCACGGTCACCGCGTCCGGCACGGTCGAGACCGCGTCCGTGAACACGAGCGAGGACGCCCGCGACGAGCACCTGCGCTCCGCCGACTTCTTCGACGCCGAGGCCAACCCGCAGATCACGTTCACGTCCACGGAGATCAAGGCCGTCGACGACGAGACGTTCGAGATCACCGGCAACCTGACGATCCACGGCGTGACGAACCCGATCACGCTGAAGGCCGAGGTCAGCGACACGGAGCAGGACCCGTGGGGCAACACGCGCGTGGGCCTCGAGGTCACCGGTTCCCTGAGCCGCGGCGACTACGGCATGAAGTTCAACCAGGCGCTGGGCTCCGGCAACGTCATGGTCTCCGACAAGGTCAAGCTCGCGCTCGACATCTCGGCGGTCAAGGCCTAGTCAGCCGATCATGTCCTCGTCCCTGACCAACGACACCCCGGGCGCTGTCTCTTCGGGAGGCGGTCGCCTGAGTGCCGCGACCCGGCTGGGGCCGGTGCACCTCACGGTGACCGACCTCGAGCGATCCGTCTCGTTCTACGAGCGCATCGTCGGGCTGCGGGCGCGGCCGGGTGTCGACGGGCAGGACGCGGACGCTGGTGGGGCACGCGTCGCCGGCCTCGGGCTCGGGGCCGGCGACGACGTGCTGGTCCTCCACGAGGACCCCGCCGCGCGAGCGCCCGGGCGCGAGTCCGGGCTGTACCACGTGGCATTGCTGTACCCGTCGCGCGTGGAGCTGGCGCGGGCCGGCCTGCGGGTGGCGGCGTCGAGCGTGCCGATCGACGGCGCGTCCGACCACGAGACGCACGAGGCGATCTACCTGCCCGACCCGGACGGGATCGGGCTGGAGCTCGCCGCCGATCGGCCGCGTTCCGATTGGCCTGACATGTCCGACCCGGCGACGTACGCCGGCGGACCGCAGCCGCTGGACCAGCGCGGGCTGTTCGGGCTGGTGGCGGGGGAGGAGCCTCGTGTTCCCGCGGCGGAGGGTCTTCGTGTTGGTCACCTGCACCTGCACGTGGGGGACGTAGAGGCCGGGCTGGCCTTCTACCGCGACGTCCTGGGATTCGACCTCGTGACCCGCATGCCGTCCGCCGCGTTCGTCAGCGCCGGCGGCTACCACCACCACGTCGCGTTCAACACGTGGCGAGGGGAAGGGGTGCCGGCCGCTCCTGTTTCGGGCGGGGTGGTCGGGCTGCGGGAGTGGACGCTGCTCGTGGACAGTGCTGCGGAGTTGGACGCGGTGCGAGGGCGGTTGGAGCGGGCGGGAGTCGAGGTTCTCGCCGATCCGGGCGTCGGCGGTCGCGGTGCGGACGCCGTCCGTGGTGGCAGTTTGGACGGGGCCAGCGGATTCGTGGCCCGGGACCCGTTCGGCATGGCCGTGCGCGTGCTCGTGGGGTAGCCCCAGGGTCGTCCGGTGCGGGCGCCGGGGGTCGTCCCGTACGGCCCCGAAGACCCACAGCGCGCAACCGCCGCGCGCCGTCTAGACTTCTCCCTCTCGCGGTGGGCGTAGCTCAGTTGGTAGAGCTCCTGGTTGTGGTCCAGGCGGTCGGGGGTTCGAGTCCCCTCGCTCACCCTCTTCGAAGGCCCTGCAAATGCGGGGCTTTTGTTGTTTTGGGGGTGGGCGATTCGGCCGGTTTTCGGGGGACGTGTTCAGGCACTCGTGCCTGGGATCGCGGGGATTAGCCGCGATTAGCTGGGATTCGCGCTTTCTGGGCGGGGGTGTGCCAGGGAGGGCGCAAGTGCGCCAGGGGCGCCGGCCTGGCCGTGGCGGGCCTACGGTCCTTGCGGACATTGAAGTCGGACACGCCCGGCCGCAGACTATGGTTGGCCTCGTGAGCACGGGGATCGAGGAGATCTACGACCGTAACGTAGCGGTCGAAAAGCTGAAGTCGGGGACCAAGTACGAGCGGCTGACGGCGCTCGTCTTTCAGATTCTCGACCAGAGTTCGCTGGTCGTCCACGATGTGACGCTTCGCGCGGACGGCAAGGAGTCTGTTCATCAGATTGACGTCACTGCGTCGAATCGTTCAGGAGGCCGTCGGAGGGTGATCGTGGAGGCGCGTGACCGCCAGGAGCGCGTGACGCTTGGCCAGGTACGAGACTTCTTCGGAGTCGTACATCAGCTTCGGCCCGATGTGGCGTGGATTGTTAGCCCTAGCGGGTTTACCGGTCCGGCTCAGCGCTTTGCTCATGATGAGGGGATACGTCTCGCCGTTCTACGCGGGGCGTTACCAGAAGAAGACAATCGCGTCAAGGCGATATTCAACACGTTGGTCATGAAGGCGATGGGAACGCCGACGATCACCACATGGCTCGCCGCCGACGACGCCGAACGTGCGCGGCTTCGGTCACTGCTCGCATCGAAGGTGGACACCGGCGTTCAGATGATCAACGCCGAGACTGAATTGGTCTACGACGCCGCGGGCAACGTCGTTGGGACACTCAAGGATCTGCTCGAGCCGGCGTTTCGGTCGTTCGACCTAGCGGTGGGCGGGAACACGGGGACCCATGAGTTCGACGAGACGAAGTACATCGACATCGCCGATGTGCGGGCTGCGGTTCGCGGTTTTGACTTCAGGGTGGAACTCGTCGAGGCAGTTCACAAGTTCACGATCGGGAACCCAGACAGTGTTGCCGAGCTCATCATTCGGTCGGTTGACCGCACCGTGTCTGAACCGATCGACCGCCTTATCTACGACATTGATCTGCAGGGCCTGGCGTTCGGGCCAGACGGTCAAGTCGTAATTCGGCGATGAGCGAACTATGTGGCACTAGCCAGATCCTAAGACAGAGCCTGTCGTGAGTTCCCACGCCTTGACGCCCTCCGCTCCGGCATGAAATGCTCAGACTATGCCGTGTCCCTCATGCTCGGGGAAGCAAACTGCGTGCTCGGTTAGCGTGGTGCGCACTCGACTGTGATGAGCGCGAGAGTGGCGTTTCCGTCACCTTCGATTCGCCACTCCTGCTCGACCAAAATATGCGTGCTCCTCTCTGATGACGACGACGGGAAGGCGAATCCTTGACGGCAGGTGGGAGCTTGGCGACGCGGTCGGTGGCGGCGGGATGTCGCAGGTGTATCGCGCTGTCGACTTGGAGGACCAGCATGGTGAGGTCGCCGTCAAGATGCTGCCCAAGCCGCGCCAGGATGATCGGTGG
>Ga0247758_1000333_pt1 | contig 41696 bp, 29 predicted proteins | sample UWRJL156409C4_FD_180950 | JGI IMG/M metagenome (GOLD analysis project Ga0247758, IMG submission 180950) | Plant litter microbial communities from Arlington Agricultural Research Station in Wisconsin, United States - UWRJ-L156-409C-4 | ecosystem: Environmental > Terrestrial > Plant litter >...
TCATCAGGGTGGTGGGAGTGATGGGAGTTTGTGGTACAGTGTGTTTGATGGGCAGACGTGGGCGCCAGATACGCAAGTGTCTTCGACGCGTATGAGTGCGGGACCATCGGCTGTTGTGTGGAAAGGGGCGATCTATGTTTTTCATAAAGGAGATGGCGTGGGCGGAGAGCTGCGGTACAACGTGTTCCATGGGAAAGGTTGGGGCGGGGATGTGAAGGTGAAGGATGCGCGCGTGAACTGTGGGCCGTCGGCGGTGGTCTTCGGAAATAACCTCCATGTCTTCTATCGGCAACCTGGCTGGCTGGGCAATGAACCTGAAGATGCTGATGAGGGAAATGGAGGATGGCTCATGTTCAATGTTCTCAGTACATCTGGCTGGGCCGGGAATGTCCCTGTTGAGAGAATGTCGATAGGCGTGGTAAATAGCCCTGCTGCTGTTGTTTTCACTGGTTAAGGGACTAGCGAACAGCCTACCTCAACGAAGCTAAGCTGCCCATACAAATTCACATATATTGTGTACCCCACCAGCGCAATGCCATCAACTCCATGTGCACTCGCCTAGTAGCGACAGATGCATTCGCATTGTCCATTCGCGGGACACTGCCAAAATAGCAGTCAGTAATTGCAGAATACCCGCATAGACGATTTGACTTACATAACTCTTGCCGCAATCAAGGTAACGGCTTCCACCAGCGCAGTACTTGATGCAGTACGTGCTCGGGTTCGCAATGGTACAGCACCAGTTGCCAGTGTTGCATCCCCGTTTTTCCATGTTTTCAGTTGCCAGCGGGTCAAGTGTCGGGTTGGCGAAGACGCCGATCGCCATCAAGCCGGCGATGGTCAGGAATGTGGGAAACCCGCGCATGTTTGTAAATGTATTGATAGGACTAAACAGGTGGTCAAAGGTCAGTATGTGCAAGGCTTTCAAGAGCTCAGCTCGGGACATGAGCCGGCAGAAGAGGGAGGCTTGCCTTTTATATATCAAGTTACCACCTGTGAATCTTTCCTCCACTTGCTTTGCGCTCTCGGGCTGAAGACTGTGACTGGATCCGGCTGGGAAACCATTTCTCCCGCGGGAGACACATCCCTCCGTGCTTACTTTGACCATCTCGACTGGACCAATCGCCCTTCGTGTTGGCCAGCAAGGAGATACAAGCAATATAAATATGGGGTATCGGCTGCCACCTTCTCCGCCATCTTGAATCCGGGTTGCATCACCGAAGCCTCAGCTTCCGGGGTCTGGGGAGGAGTCCCGCCGATCTGCCCCCAAGATTGCGTTGACACCAAGCAGCACAATCTCGGAACAAATGTTCCTGGACTCACAACAGGACTGTCCGCCAATGATGTGACGTCCCGAAATGTTGCCACCGGCTCCCAAAATAGTGCAATACCATCACCCTCCTTCTCCGCAGCCACAGGCATGTCCTACACAGCTGTAATACAGCCGGAGAGAGCTTGTACCATACCGGCTCTGCTGGAGAATCGTTCCGCGTGAACCTTGCTTCATTTCGCCGTTCTCGTCGTTTTTATTGCTATTCTGTTGCTTTATACTCCTCCAGCTCGTTAACCATCAATTCAAGTGGAGGAGGATCGCCACACCACCAGTTCTCCCATTTTTGGTCGAAGAGGTGGCTATCAAAGTCGCTGACCGTGTCGAAGACCTCGTAACAATCCGGACAGGCATGCTTCACCTTTTCGCTCGGACACTTGGCCTGTAGATGAGCCACGAATGCTGCCTTCAGGGGATCCGGTGCTGCGTCTTGATATAATGCCTTCGTAGCCCCGGAACAAACTTGGCATATCCAATACTTGAGCCCGTAGATAGTACTGGTGCAATCCTTTTGGCTCTCTGGGACCGGCTGGCCTAGTTGGACCGCTAGGGCCACGGGGCAGAAAGGGGCCGGAAGACTTGATTGCTTTCTCGGCTCCCAAAGCGGCCGCACGCGGCGGTAGAAGTCGGCCAATGCGTCGTTAGTTGCGCGATGTATGTCGTGAACGGCGGCTACCATATTGCTGACTAGCTCGGTGCTGATTTCGTTTTCTTTCAAGTCTCGCAGCTGGCTGAGAGGTGTCAAGATAGCCGAGTCCAGTACCTGGCGCTGCTTACCGAGCGCGCAGTACAAAATTTCTGTTTGCGGATCAGAAACCCTGCTGTTGGTGGCACGGAAGTTGAAAAGGCCTACCGTCTCCATCAAACCAGCGGTCATTCTCATACTTCCCGGGCCGCATGTTGCCAACACCTCTGAGATATGTCGAAAATAGCCCCTCGCAGGATGGTCTGAGAACTCTCAAAAGAGGAAGTGTCCTGTATCCGGCCTTGCGCCACTTCCGCCTGTGGAACAGCTTTTCTCTGAAGCCCAATCGCTTGTCGCGCTCGTCTTCCCACCGGGAGAGAAGCTCCTCGGCACGCTTCAGGCCGCTTGTGACGCCGCGAACGTAACCGTCGGCGCTCCTCTCCATTTCGTCCAGCTCGGCAAAGGGTTTCAGACATGGCCATTCCACATGCGCCGGCCGGGGATAATCGGCAAGCAACGCCATAGCGGAAAATAAATAAATAAAAAGATTGATGTTGCTTGCACCAGAGTCGAGTGTGTGCAAAAAAAATGAGTGGAAACTTGACTGACTCCACCCTCCGGCCTTTTTTTTCTCAGCTGAAGGGTGCAAAACCTGGGATCTTGACGGGCTACTCCTTCCGCACTGAAAAGGGGTCTTGGCAGCGCGCCACTTTCAATAGCTCTCCGCCCTTTTCCCTCCTTTTGGGAGCAATCATGCATTGCGCTCACAGCTGAAAGCTGAATGCAAGCCCGAATGCTGCTGACAGCATTCGAGGCCCACCAGCAACCGACCCGCGGTCGCGATCTTCGCTTCAAGTTCACTCCATCTCATCAATTGAACACAGAATGGCGAGCGCAGTTGGAGATGCCGCGGCGCTGTGCACCTGCTGCCAGTCGTTTGTCAAGAGCTTCTTCACACAACATCGCAGCTCAACAACATTTAAGTTCAAGTTCAGCCATGGCACCCGGGAGGAGCGCCAACGAACCGCATCGTCTGGGTGTGCATGCTGCGCGCTCTCCCTTCAAGTCGCAGACGCAAACAGAGACTTCGATTTCGAATTCTATGAGCCCGGGAAATTTGCGGCGGCGAATGACGATACGCTCGAGCCGACTGCAGCTGCTGGTTATGAAGCACACACCTACCGGAACGTCCACGACCTGCAAAACGACGTGCCTCCCGGCAGGACAGACAACCCAGCCTGCTTCGAGCTGGTGCGCAGGTGGATGGACAGCTGCCGTTTACGGCATCCTAACTGTTCCCGACCGATGAGGTCAACCCTGCCCACGCGCGTTATCGACGTCGGCGCAGATCCGCTCCGAGACGACGGCGTTGGAGCCCTCGAGCCGTTCCTCTTTGAATCGCGTGGCCAGCTTGATCGATACGTTGCACTGAGCCACCGCTGGGAAGCTAATTTGTCTTTCAAGACGACCTTGGCAAATCTCGACGAGCACAAGCAGTGTATCCCACTGTCTACTCTTCCCAACACATTCCAAGACGCTGTCGTGGTGTGCCGTGCCGTCGGGATACAGTATCTGTGGATTGACGCGATCTGCATCGTCCAAGATTCGCCCGAGGACTGGGGCAAGGAAGCCTCCCGGATGGCTGCCATCTATCGGGACGCCGTCTTCACAATCTCGGCGTTGGATTCGGCCTCGAGCAACGGGGGACTCTTTCGCCAGCGCAGGCTCTTGCCTTCGGTAACATTTCCTTCGCCGTTGGAAGGCCAGGATGCGAGCGGCAAGCCGCCAGTCCTGGGGATGAGAGTGGCCGCACCGAGATTTGACCAGGAAATAGAAGCATCTCCGCTCAATTCTCGAGGCTGGATCTACCAGGAACGAACTATATCGACAGCCACCCTCCACTACGGAGGGCACCAGATGATGTGGGAGTGTCGAACTAAGGTGGCTTCTGAGCACGACAGTGAAATCCAACAGTTTTCCCAAGCTCTCACCTACAACATTGGGCGCATCTTTTGGCTGACAACCAACAACTCTAACTTGCGACCGGGGGCCTGGGAAGATATCGTCAATGTGTACACCCGCAAACGCTTCACAGTCCCTTCGGACCGACTCCCGGCTATCATGGGAGTTGCGCAGCTGTTCTCGGATATCATGGGGCGCTCCAACAGCAGCAGCAACCCCTTGATTCCGGCCATCACCTATGAGTGCACCTTTCTTGCAGGGCTGTGGTCTGCCAACCTTCACAGACAGCTTCTTTGGGGATATGATGGAAGCGATGGCCCCAACATCCTCGGACCTCCCAAGCTGAATTTGGTATGGGTACCCCCGAGCTGGAAGCCTCGCCTCCCCTCGTGGAGCTGGATCTCGGTCGACTACCCCGTCGGCTCGTGGGTTGGTGTTGAGGCACAAGACTTGCACTGGGATTTTAAAGTCATTGATGCCAGCAGGGCTTGCTTGTTGGCAAACCTCGCAGCCTACCGTTCCGGAAAGGCCAGCTTGGAACTCGACCTTTTTGGCAGAGTGGCACAACTCGAGATCCCGGCGATGCGAATCATGTCCCAGCAGCCAGTGAGAAGTACCGTCCGCGCGAAGCAACGTCATGAACCATACACGCTGCACATTACCATCGACCCGGGCTGTGCTGTCTCCCACGCAACGTACGGCTTCAAGGTGGCGACGTATCGCGGCGGCGCCGGTTACCTAGCGCCAAAAGAGTCTTACTTCCTTTTGCTCGAGCAGGTTGAGCGACGATGCAACAGGTTCAAGCGCATTGGTGTTGGCTCCGGGTCGGTGAGTGATGTCGATTTGGCTTTCGGAGAAGGGTCGGATACGGGATTGACGCTTGTTTGAATCAACTCAGCGCATTACTAAGGCCCTGAAATGCACCAGCGAACAAACGTTTGCTGTGTTTAACTGAGAAAATCGCCCTTTCGTCATAGCGAAGTCAGTCGCCACAAGGGTGGGTTACCCCACAAATCTGCAACGGCCCCGTTTCCCGCGCCGGGGATTGGCCTGATGGGTCGATGACGTGTGGGTGAGCGTCACCCATTCTCAGCCGGCCAAATACTCGCGAAGTCCAATGTTCAAACACTCATAAACATTAACTTCAAATTTTCACCAAGAGTCAAAACATCACTCTCAGCGGCTACACAAACACACAGCAAGAATGCCCAACAACAATCCGGAGGAGCCTCCACCCTCGTACGAGCAAGCCATAAACTCCGAGCCAGAACCGTCGTGGTCTCGCCCTGCGCAAAATGGCATCCCCCTTCGCGCCCGCAGAAGCATGGAGGATGAGCTCCGGCCCCTACCGGAAGGATGGGTTCGCACCTTCGACCCAAGAAGCCAGCATCAATTCTTTGTCGATACTAAAGCCGATCCCCCGCGCTCAATATGGCACCATCCCTACGATGATCCCCAGTTTCTGCAGACACTGTCATCAACCGAGCGCAGCCGGGTACGCGCATCGGGCAGAATCCCCAACAAAGCCGACGTCGCTGCCGACTCGACCGATGACGATGCCCACCACAGTGACGCCAGTTCTCGTCCGAGGCGCCGCTTGGAGCGCAAGTTCAAGGACAAAATCACGGGAACGACGCACGAGCAGCGTGAAGCGGAGCGTCGTCGCCGGGGCGAAGAGGAACAGGAGGCGTATCAGCAACATATGGCATTCCGAAAGGCAATGAACGATGCAGCGAGGACGGGCCGGCCGCAGTTGCTCGGGAAGGATAGGAACGGGCAGGATATATATCTTGAGCCGGTGGGGCGCGGGTATCCCGGTGTCGACAATATTTATCCGTTGAGTCCGTATCTCAGCGAGGTTCACTATAACTCGAGTCGTCGCCCAGGGCCGCCCGGTCGTTATCTCCGACCCGGATTTGACATGTATGGTGGTGGACTCGGGGGCCAGGGATATGGTGGACTCGGAGGTCAAGGGCATGGAGGTGGAAATTGGAATAGGCCAAATACTGCGTATCGAAGACCGGCTGGGATTGGTTACGGAGGCGGCGTGGGTTTTCCGTTGTTTGCGCCTTTGATGGGTGGTGTACTGCTGGGTTCGCTCGCGGGGTCGATGATTTGATTTGATTTCATTTGATTTGCATGTGTTGCAACCGGTGTCTAGGCGGGGTATGGAGTACTTGTCAATGAGTCACGCCGAGCACTTGTTGGGGGTGTGGGCGTCTGCATCAAATATCAATTGTTTGAAAGCCGTGTTGTCATCGGTGTTCCGACAACTTCAGCACCAATTCACAGAATTTCGAGTCATGTTCAAAACGCTGGTACCCAAATCTCCAGAAACTCTGGCCCCCAGAAATGACCTCATCGGCCGCGCCACCGAAGCCCTCTCTCGAATCCCGGTACACGACGAAAACCACACCGTTGCCGCGGCCGCACTTTCTCAAACCGGCGAGATATTCGTCGGAGTGAATGTTTTCCATTTCAGTGGCGGACCATGCGCAGAGCTAGTGGTGCTGGGCGTAGCCGCAGCAGGCGGTGTACTGGCGAGCGATATCACTACCATTGCTGCGGTTGTTAGGAGGGTTGGAAAGGGGCCTGGGGACAAACCGAGCATTTCTGTGATTAATCCCTGCGGGAGGTGCAGGCAGGTGCTGCTGGATTATAATCCTGATATTGAGGTTATTTTGTTGGATGATGGGGGGAATGTAGTGACGATGAGTGTGAAGTCGTTGTTGCCGAATGCGTATGTTTGGCCGGATGGCAATGCGGGACAGGGGATAGGGGGGAAGACGGAGTTGGGTTTTGTATAGCGGATTTCATCTTCGAAAGGTCAAAATTCACGAGATCTGCTTCATCCAACGCTCGGCGAGTTTTCCAGTCTTGCACCGCGGTGTGATACTCTGATCAATGTCGCGTTTTCTTACCAGCATCACAACCACATCTGAGCGATGCTTGGCCGGGTCTGCCCAGACAGAAATTCCGACGATCATCGCCAAAATGTCATCACGCAATCCCATCTTCGACAGTGTGGTGCGGGCGGAACGGGCTACCCCTCATGCAATGTCACTCTGGGATAAATGGCTGTAGCATATATTGGCTTTGTCCTCTGGAATGGGCTGCCGTGCCGTGGCCAAGAAAGAGAGTAACCGGAACCTCAATTCCCCAGCAGCGATTCTGCCAGTGGTAGAGCTAAGATATGAGCCCTTACTCATCATATCCAGGGCAGGTTGAGGCAGGTTTAATTAACTTGTGCCCCGGATTCTAGGTAGGCAGGTTTCTTCCGTCACACCTGAAAGCTACAACCTCATTATCACTGGGAGTTTCAAAATGCTTCTAATGGTTATATTCAAATCACTCAGGGGCTTCCTCCTCACCAGCGCATTACACGCCTGCATTGTAGCAACCCAGACCACCAACGCAAGCGCAAGCTTCGACGACCTACTGCCCGCCCAAAATGACGGGAAGATCACCAACTCCTACACCGAGGGCTCACTCCGCGGGTCTCTCGTTCTCTACAACGGCAAGATCCACACCATGGACGCCAACAACACCATCGCCACGGCCATTGCCATCAACGACGGCCAGATAGTCTACGTCGGCAACAGCCAAGCCGACGCGCTACGCCAAGGGAATTTCGGCGCAGCCCTTACCAACGTCCACTCCATCGACTTACATGGCCGCATGGCAATCCCCGGGCTCATCGACTGCCACAACCACTTCGTACTCCTCGGCAACCGCCCCGGGTACCACACCCCCCTCGAGCAATCCTACAGCATCGCCGACGTCCAAGCCACGTACCGCCGCCGCACAACCACCGTGCCCAAGGGGGAATTCATCACCACCATCGGCGGCTTCCACCCCAACCAATTCACCGAACTCCGCCTCCCCACCCTCTCCGAACTCGACGCCGCCGCCCCGAACCACCCCGTCTTCATCTCCACCGGCTTCTCCGGCCCCTCCACCACCAACTCCCTCGGCCGCTCCATCCTCTCCTCCCTGCCCGGAAACCTCTCCGTCTCCATCGCCCCCAGCGGCTCTATCGCCGCCGGCCTCGAGAACGGAAAAGCCCTCCTCGCCCTGCGCGCCAACCACACCCTCTCCTCCCGCAAGCGCTCCGTCTTGTCCGCCATGTCCTACGCCGCCTCGGTCGGTCTCACAACGCACCTCGACCAGGGCGCATTCCCGTCGACCTCAACCCCGTCCGACGGCGCCGCCCACGAAGACCTCCTTTCCTTCCACGCCCCTTTCCTCTCAGTCTACGCCTCGCACCTCGCAACCGTGCGTCTCAGACTTAACTTCCTCCACGCCGACACCACCGACTCAACCCCCTCCCTCACCGCCCGCCTGCAGCACACCTTCCCCTTCTTCGGCAACTCCATGCTGCGCACGGGCGCCATCGGCGAATTCCACGTCGACTCCGCGTCCTACGCGGGAGGGCCCGTCTTCCTCGCCGGTGCGGGCCGCATCGCCTCCGCCGGCTGGCGGCTGGAAGTGCACTCCCTTTCCCCTTCCGATTTCCAATCCCAGATTCAGGCCTTCGAGACCATCAACTCCACCGTCGCAGACATTTCCTCCCTCCGATGGGTGATCGCGCACGTCCCGCGCATCACACACCCCTATCTCCTGCGCCTGAAAGCTCTCGGTAGCGGGGTGAATCTGTCGGGGTGGAATTACCTCGCTGGGACAGGAAACCTTACCAACCCAGCAGGTCCTCCGTTCAGAACGATTGTGGAAAGCGGAATCCCTGCGGGGTTTGGCGCGGATGGACCGAATATCGCGCCGCTGAGTCCCTGGCCGCATGTGTATTACGCAGTGACGGGGAAGAATGCAAAAGGGGAGGTTATCAACCCGGGGCAGTTGGCGACGAGACAAGAGGTGCTGGGGTGGTATACGAGGGATAATACGTGGTTTTTGGGCGGGGAGGATGAGCAGCAGTTGGGGGTATTGGAGAGGGGGAGACTGGGCGATGTGGTGGTTTTGAGTGAGGATTATTTTGCGGTGGAGGAGGAGGCGATTAAAGGGATAAGGAGTTTGTTGACGGTGGTTGGGGGGGTGGTGGTGCATGATGAGTTGTAAGTTAGAGTTGAAATTTAAGTTGCCAAGGTGGTGAATTTACAAAAGGTTATGGAGATAGGGAAGTTAGGAGAAGGCTAGTGAGCAAAAGGAGAGTGAGTGGGTACCAACGTGGATGCCATCAAAAAGGAAGATGTGATGCCTAATACTGGAATCGAACCAGTGATCTTTGCATGTCGCCGATCAGAGGGTACAAGTGCAACGCATTACCACTGTGCTAATCAGGCTGTGCTTCTTATTTTCGATCCTCGTTAGACCAGTACATCAATGCCAGATTGGGGCTGGAAATTGCCTCGATGCAGCCAACCCCTTTTGCATCGAACGAGAGGGTGCACAAAATGATTTATTTTCGCCTCGGGCCACGATGCCAACACCAACCAACAACCAACCCACCCACCCATTTGACGAGCAAAAATGCCCACATCACGAATCGGTCAAGAATATCATTATGTGTAGTCTTTCATATTACTAATTCCCACGCCGGTATCTCCATGCAAGCAACCTGTTCCGTCTAATCGGAAACCTGTATTCCAACCCTATGGTAATCACAGCAATTAAACCGTGTCACGGTCATTGGGTCGGACCGTTTGACGGCGGATGCTGGTATTGGCCTGGGGCGCCAGGCAGCGGGTATTGATACTGCTCAGGGGCGCTAGGCGGCGGATATTGCCCCGGCGTGTTTGGCTGCGAATACTGATACTGCTCAGGGCCGGGCGCTGAGTATTGCCCCGGCGTAGTGGGCTGCTGAAACTGCCCTGGAGAGTTGGGTGGTGCAAACTGGCTGGGGTTGCTGACCGGGGTATACTGTCCCGGATGCGTCGGCGTAGCTGCCCCCGGAGACTCGGCCGCCCATTGCTGGAACTGCGCATGATAGTGCGTGTCCGGAGCCATTCCAGTCCCTCTCGGGCTCACAGCACTCAGGCCAGTGCCGCGCTCCACGATACCAGATAGTCGCGACTTGAGAGCGGTGTCGGGATGCACGACCAGCCCAAGCCACGGCAACCAACCGACCAAATACCTGACCGGCAGCGACCGCGCAACAATATGATAGCTATCCGCCCTCGGCAGTGCCGCACCGCCACCCAACTCCAGCTTCGAGGGGTTCGGTGAGAAGTGCGAGGGCGAAACAATGACCGTCGACTCGACGACCTCGTTGGCCTCGTCCTTCTCCTTGATGCTTGTCTTGTTGACCGAGCTAAACTTCTCCCTCAAGAGATAGTAGAGTGTACGCAGGAAACTGAACATGCCGATCAGGAAGGGCAGTAGCTGGCTGGGAAGTTGAAGTCCGCCGTCGTGTCTGCCGCCGAGCACGCCATTGGCGTGGTTAAAGTTGAGGGTGACTTCGACCGTCACGGCGGAAAAGATGAGCCAGACCAGGTTGCCCCAGCGAAGGAACATGAACATGAACTTGAGTCTGAGCGACGGTGGTTAGCATCTGATGCAGTGACTAGAATCAAAATGCGCAACTCACTCTTTGCGGGAGAATCCAGTGGCGTATCTAGCCCTGTTCAACGTCCCCCAGTTGTAGAAGTCGACCAACGAGCTAATCTTATCAAAACTAGCCAGTCCAGCAATGGTCGAGACGATGAACATGATGCCGAACCACAGCGCGCAACAAGCGCACACGACGGTGTAATAGAAGCGGATGCCGCTGTCGGCGCGGACCTTGGCGAAGAAGAAGGTGTAGGTAACCAGGCACTCCTCAGGATTCTTCGGCTCCGCTTCGTCAAGCTCACTCCCGAGCGCGACCAGCGAGTTGTTGACGCCATGCAGCCAGAACCACATGCCGTACACGCTGACGCCCAGACTGACAGCCAGCCGCAGATGGGTACCGAAGCCGCCGAACATGCGCACGGCGCGGGGCCCGTGGTCGTTGTACAGGCGGGTGCGGTAGCCCCAGATGCTGAGGACACCAAAAACAGTCCCACCGCAGAGATGCATGAGCACCAGGCCGTCGACCTGGGTGAGCTGGTGCGTGCGGCTGTCGTTGGTCATGGCGACGAGCAGCGTGAGCAAAAAGATGGCACTGGTGTCGGCGGCACCAGCAAACTCGGACGGGAGCAGTGTGTTGGCGATGTAGCTGCCGAGCCACGCGAAGTAGATACCCAGCCGGACACCGAGGCCGTAGTAGTCTGTCGCGCGGTCGCTCATGCACTCGTATGTGCCGGAATCGCGCGTGGCGAGGAGACTCGTGCTCCAGTCCATCGCCGTGGTCATGGTCGAGGTCGTGGTGATGTCGCGTGCCGTGGGGTGTTGCTGCTGTCTGCGCTCCAAGTTGAGGCTCTGCGTGTGACGATCGAAGAGGAATAAACCCCCCGGCTGCAGCAGGGAGGTGATCTCCCTTTAGCTGTGATCGCAGGTTGCGCCATGGCATCGCATGCAGGGCTTTCTGGCAGAGCCTCCCCCTCTGCGAACCCTGTGAGCCCTGCCGAGGACGCCATGCGGGTCGTTTATGCAACCTTTTCTACAGTTGGTCAGCATTGGGCTGAAAGAGGACTGCCAAAGGGACGCTACCATCAAGCCTGGATCGAGTTTGGTTACATCGCGCGCTGAAATGGCAGTCGGTTCGCCATGCTGGGGGCCAAGCGTTGATCGCGAAATGTGGAAGCCTAGCCGCTTGCAACGGCACGCGAACAGTTTGTGTCCAGGCAATTTCCGCTGTTACTGATGGGCTGCGGGACCCCTGTTGGTGCGGAGGAATCCACTCCCACTACCTGCGGGGCCAACTTTTACGGGCTTTTATTGGTCTAAAAAGACCCCTATCGTGCCAACACGTGTCTGGCCCCACTGATATCTTCAATGCTCGTTGCCCATTCCCTCAACTCAACTGCAGTCTCCTGTCGCGTCATCCAACACATTTCAGTCTGAGTAAGAACCATACTTGCACCTTCTCCAGAACAGCAGGCGGCAGGGCGCGTTACCCGCCGCCATCAAATCACCATCTGACCCTGCGCAGCCTTGCGCGAACCCAAGAATATGGTGGGTAAGATTGGTCTCATGTGCCTCGGTATTGACAACTAGGATTGCCCTAATCCGTACAGTAGGTAAGAACCGTGCAGCAGCACCGCGGAAAGCGCGCCAAAAGGCACCTACTCAAGTACGTCTCCACTCGCACCGTTACCCCTGACGAATGCAGCCTCATCCTCTTAGACAAAAAGATCCTCCAATTCAAAATCAATAAATCAGCCAGCCATCCCATCACATCCGGTCCTTTTCAGCCCTATGCCGCTTAAAGGCACTGCGAGTACCACTGGTTCGACGCCTGGCAGGTCGAGCCCGACTGGCAGCAGGATGCGCCGGACCATCCCTGACTACCGCACTGGCCCCACTTGGCAGCGCACTGTAGAACGTCAGTTAGTCTTCAGCTTCTATCAATATTGCAGGGATCGGGAGGTTCACTTACGTTACCGCTGGCCGGCGGGTTGGTGGCCGGGGACGTGGTAACAGGGGGGTTAGTCACCGGAGGCGAAGTGCCGCCGCCGCCGTTGGATGCGCCGACATTGACAGTCGCCGAGCCGCTGCTGAAGTAGCCCTCGGTCGCCACGATCTGGTAGTCGTGGGTGCCGAGGGTCAGGCCGGAGCTCTTCCAGGCATTGAAGTGGTTGGCCATGTTAACCGAGCCGCTGGTCCGCTTGACGTCACGGATCGACCAGTACTGGTAGAAGGTCTTGGTGCCCTCGATCGACGGCTGGTTGACCCGCTGCGTGCGGTAGATCTTGTACGACCCGCCGTCCGAATTGATCGTGCCGATCTGGGTGGCTCCCGTCGACGGGTTGAACGTGCCGAAGTTCTCGACGACGTAGTACTCGACGAGCGGGTTCTTGGTCCACCCGTACACGGCAAGATACGAATTACCATTCGGCCGATAGTCCGCCGTGTAGGAAATCGTCCTAGTCACCGTCAATATTCACTAACTTTCAAGTTCCAAAGAGTGCAGTTTCATACCTATCCGTACCGGGCATCCACCCCTTGCCGCCTACCCAGTTGCCGTTACCAGACCAAGTGGCGCTGTACTGACCGCCGGCTTCGTTGGTGTAGCGGATGCTTCCGGCACCATCGGTCCAGAAAGAGTAATAGTAGCCGTTGTGCGTGCCGGTAGCACTGTTGGTGAGCGTCTGGCGTTTTTGAATTCCGCTGCCAGGCATCTCACCGGGGGCTGCAAGTGCCCCGGCTCCGAGGGAGAGCGCGAGGAGAAGAGAAGAGATGGCGACCATGTTGACTGTTGGACTGTGTATGAGTGGGTGGTGGTGGCTGAAGATCAAATCCCATTTCCATGAGCAGATTGCAGCGTTTATATTCTTTCCGAGTCCCCCCTCTGCTAGACAGTGGACATATGTCATTTCCCGTACTACCATTAGTCCGTTAGACCACGAAAACCATGGTTTGGCATTGAAACCCAAATCCCGTCGACCCCGGATTGTCGGCCCCTGTCCATGCTCGGAGCCCCTGTCGCGGGGCGCCGTTGCCCCAGATAGAATGACCACGCGGCCGATCACCAGGTAAGCAGTAGGCCCACGATATCGGATATGCAATACTTCTACCCGGAGCGATGTAACCGTCGGCGGCGGGTAGCGTTGGGTGGCAGCATAGCTTCACCAACGACATGCTCTCTTCCAAGAGACCGATTTGGGCTGGATGGTATCAGTTTCGAAACTGCCAGGATCCGTTCTCTCCCCAAGACCCGAGACCTAATCCCGCCAGTGTTGAGCACTACGCCAACGCAAACTCTCTGAGTGAGACGAAATACGAGGCGCCATTCATGCATTTCCAGCATCCGTTGTTCGCTCCGCGATGAAGAACTACTAGGCGTAGATGGTCGCAAGAAATTCGGAACGCTTCCCGAACTCTGGTAGACACCATGTACGTTCCCAGAACCGGGTTTGACCGGACGCGCCCCACTCAAAACCAGGTTGTGCAAATCTCGCAAGGCAATGCCGTAATTGAAGGGGGGTTTTGGCCCTGCGGAAAAGCGAAATCGCCACTACTCAGGTACCCCAGAGCCACGGCGTAGTAGTGTCAAGGGAGCGACTACCGCCGCCTCCGCCGGCTAAATACAAGATGAGGGATGGGCAGAGGTACCCCACAAGACACTAGCCCCTTTTCGGCCAGGGATTAACTCTCCGAGTGTTCCAAACCAGAGATACTCCCGAACCAGTGGTAGCAGCGTTACCACTGGCACCTGCTGGAAGCGGAAGTCTCGGTAGCTTTTGCCCGTAATGCGGGCAGCAGGTGTTGTCAAGTCGGGGCATGTTGCCTTCGGCCCAAAGGACGCTCAATACGCCGAGATATTTTCAGCGACATGAGAGAAGTCAGAAAGGCCTTTTGAAAAGATAATGCTTGCAAAATACCTGGTAAATACCCCTTCAGGTGTTTCTTGGTAGTATGGGGCTCAAACGACTCTAAAATGGGCTGTGGGAGAATGTACTGAAGAAGGACTTGAAATAACGTAGTACTGTATTGCGTATACTGGAATAGGCCGTTAGAAGACATGCACGGTATAAATAGACGTTCCAAAATTCAATCCAACGGTTAGCAGCTCCCCGAGAAGCCTCCGTGGCATAAAAGGGCGGAGTAGAACTTGGTATTCAACTCCGATGGCAGCGTGACATCGCGAGCCGGTGAGCTGAAATTGGCGACCGAGCCGACGAGAAGATTCCTATGAGGTAACCGAAGGATGACAGGCCCGGTGAACATGGACAATTTTCTTTGGGGTTTTTTTTTGGAGATAAAAGTGATATACAGAGAGGTCTCATACACAGTAGTTCCAAAGCAAACCTCCAACTTGCTTGCTCCACGCTCCAACCAGTTGAGACGAAATTGGAGAAGGGAAGCGATAACTCTTTACAACCTTGGTTTAGATGCATCCGACGAAGCAACAACCTCTTCATACCGATCATAGGCGTCCTTCTCTGCGTCAAAGTTCAACAGCCATGTCTCCCTGGGCAGGTGGATCATCTCGGGGTTCTTCCAAACCTTGCTCCAGTCGGCTTTATGCCACCGTTCGCGCGTCTTGGGCCCCTGTGCCTGTGCGCGGTGAACCCGTTCGTATCGTAGTTTCTCGAATGCCCGCACGGCGCGAGGGATGTCGGCGCGGCCGCTCAGCTCCAGACATGACGCCAATACGACACCATCCTCGATAGACTGGCTAGCGCCCTGAATCGACGTCGGGAGAAATGGGTGGGCCGAGTCGCCGATCAGGGCTATCCTGGCCCTCGGTGAGATGAACGTCGGTAAAGGATCGCGATAGACAAGCTTGTGGTCGATCAGCCGGCCTGGCGGTGTGGACTTGACAAGTTCGTGGACGACATCGCACCAGCCACCCAGGTACGTCAATGCCTCTTCCGGCTTCCCCGGAAACTGCCAGCTCTCCTCAATGTTGCCATCGTCAATGTGAGTGAAGACCCAGTTGACCTCCGTGCCGTTTTTTATCGACGAGGCAAGGAAGTGGATGTCAGGTCCGATGAAGCCCTGGTGTGTATCGCCATTGGCCACGAGATGCCGGATCTTCGGGTTGTTGATGATCCTGTCGGCCGGGAACCAAGCACGATAGACGGCATAGCCGGAAGACTTGGGGTTCTCGTCGAACCCGAGGACTATCTTGCGGCCACGCGAACGCACGCCCTCGGCGGCAATGACGAGGTCGGCCGAAAGCCGCTCGCCATCGCTTAGGATGACACCGGCCTGCGGCGGGTCGTCTGTCTCAAAGTAGTCCTCGACCCTCTTGCCAAGCCGGATGTCGATACCCCGCGCGACGGCGTGGTTGTAGATGATATTATGAAGCTGGCCGCGATGACCGTTGATGCGCCGCCCCCACGTGTTCTCGCCCTCGAACGACTGGCGAGTGACGAACTTTCCCTCGTGGTGATATAAGTCCAACCATTTCGTCTGGCGGGCGATGGCCTCCATTGCATCGACGACGCCGGGCCAGCGCTCAAACGCCTTGGATCCATTGGGGTCGAAGCTGATGATGTCGCCGATCCGCGTGATCTCCTCGATGTCGTCGACCTTCTCGAGTAGCGTCACCGAGTGCCCCTTTCGGTCGCACTCAATAGCCGCTGCCAGGCCTGCAAAGCCCGCACCGACCACGATCACCTTGATCCCCGACGGCGGTAGGCGGGGGAAGTTGTTCGTCATCTCGAAGCGTCGAGCTGTCTTCCGGTTCTGCCGATTTAATCCAATGACTTGACTCAATTGCCTCCCAGTCAGAAGTCTTGTGTGACGCACCCGTACGAGAGCTCTATCGACCTTAAGAAGGGTGTTGTAGCCGTGGGAAAGCGGCGACTAGACGTTAACCGGTCGTTCTTCTGGATCCGAGGGCGATAAACCCCTATCGATGGCATTTCGTGGACGTCAGAAGAGCAGCAACCCCGCCGTGAACCGCTGATGGCCCGAGGTCTGCAGATGGCAGAATTGGGGGATATGGACGCCAATAGCGCCAACAGGCTGAACTGCCGACCCCGCTCCGTGCCGCGATATTGGGGTATCGTCAGGCGGGTCGAGTGAGCTCAGATGGATGCGACCCAGGGTCTATTTGCTGGAGCCGGCATTTCCGGCAGCCCCCATTGGCCGGCGTGCACCGCTAATCCCCCACAACTCACTTGCAGCTTGGCTCCATCGTGTGCTGGCACTCGAACGATGTGGGGGACTCGGGACGAGCGGTCAGACAGGTGGCGTCGGGTCCTTCACGGGAATCATCAGATGGAGGTTTGCCAAGTTGGCTGTGCAACCGGCGCGGTGAGTGTGATTGATGTGGTGGGAGACTCGCCGTGAGCTGATTTGCGGAGGTGTGGCCGATGAGTTTCGGAGCAGAAGAACTCGCGTCAACTTCCTGACACACCGTACCCGATGCCGTGTCTTGATGCCGAAGAGCAAGCCAATATCTCTGACTGACAAATTCGCATTCGCGGCATGAGAAATGATACGAAATAGGAAGGTTTGACCGAGGCTGGACCCACCGCCTGCTCATCGGTGTCGAGATTCTGTTGACTGAGAATACCGTGGCCTCACATCGTATTTGCCTTCTATTGTGCGGCAGCGACGAACATCACTACATTAGAGTTGCATCTGATCCGTTTTGATTGGTCTGCACTGCATCCCCTTGGTCCAATTGTCTACCTAGCTTTCAACGCCTCATGCAGATCGATACAACCTTTTTGAGCCTCAAGCAAACGACAAGTCAGCGGGACATGACATCGGTGTGGATTCGTGACTAGAGAGTAAATTAGAATGATACAATCCCTGGAGCTTTTGGCTCGCAAGACAGTTGAAAGCCACCGGTGCCCCTCTAATTGGTACTACCAGCCAATGTAACAAGTGAAATGCTGGTGTTGGTTGCAAGTACAACTGGAGCCAGGCACCAACTGATTCCACCGGACGGTCCCAGGCAACAATGTTTGTGGAAATATCACCCAACCAAGTGCATTGACTGCCGACACGTGTATGGCGTAAGGAAAACTCGAGCTTGATTTGCGGCTGAAGCCTGAGTTGGTGCGAGGTGTTGGAGAGGCCGGGGCAGTGAACCAACCAACTTCACCAAAGCCATCACCATGAGTGATGCACCCCCATTTCGGAAGTATTAGAGCGAGGGTGGGTTTTACTGGCGAGTGGTCCGGCTGTCCAACATGGGCTGGTACTTCTGCGGGCAAGTAAGAGACAAAAAGACCACCGATTCAAGCAGCGGTGGGGGGTAGACCTTACTTGTGGGCTTGTTCGACGAAGAGACTCGGAGGGCACAGATGTTAGCTTTCTGCCGCAGCATTGCATGTGTGGGTCGATCTTGTCTTCACCCCTGGCGAAACAGACGGATCGGATGCAAACCAAGCGATTGGCCGTCCACCTTTCCGATCCCTTCCCAAATGCTCAAGGTCACTTCGGTCTGGAACACTCTATTTCGTGAAGGGTCCACACAAATACCATCGGCGAAACATCGGGGCCCACGAGCACCCGAGACAGACGAGGGGCTTCGTGGAAGCCCCGTCGACATCGCGGGAACCCCTCGCGCATTGCAATTTCGTTTTGCGAAAGAAAAGCCATGCCCGAAGCGGTTTTCGCGAGAAAATCGGCGCAAAGTGGAGGGGAAATTTGTTCTTAGGGGCGGGACACCAGCCAATCATAAGGCTGGGGCGCCAAGTTCGGTGACGTCACAGCAGGGAATTGCAGATCAAACCCGGCAGCACAGGAGTGGGGGAAGTTGGCACTAAGTAGGAGCCAGGCGATACAGTTCTTGCTTTGCCGCAGCACAATAGGCTGCTGTGCAGGTTGCCAGCGTTCCTCGACCCTGCGCGCCTGCCGATTCCTTTTCTCCCGTACAATCATCGAACCAATTCGCAGAGCCGCAAATCGGTCCCAACACCGAGGACGTCCTCCACGTCGCAGCGCCTTGCTGGGCACCCGTACCACCCGCCCATCCATCACCTTATGAGTCTCTAGTTCCCCTTGGCCCTGCAGTTTTCAGGCTGCGAGTGCGAGCAGACGACACTAGGCGACGAGATCGACGAGATCGACGCACCGGCGACAATTAATAAATTGGCGAAGACCGACGCACCTAGCTATCATGCAGCTTTTCGCGGCGGCCGACACGGACGAGCGCCGCCCGCAGTCCACCACCTCGACCTTCCCACCCTCCGCCTCCGCCACCGGCGTCGATGGCAACTTCCTCCTCGACCTCTGTCCCCTCCCGATCACAGTTCTCACGCCGTCGTGCTGCATCGCCAGAGCCTCTGATCGCTTTTTGGCCGACTGGCAGGTTTCGCGCGACGAGTGCATTGGCCAGCAGCTGGTGGCCTTCCTCGAGAAGTGTCTGCGCCCGGCTGCGCTGACATCCGCCGTGAACCTTACCTCCGCCATTGACGATGCCATCTCCGCCCGCGCCGAGCGCACGTCGAAGCAGATCGCGACTCGACATGCCTCTTCCTGGAGGGCCCGAGTGATACCCATATTCAAGGACGCCGAGCTGCTAGCGATCGTTCTCGAGTGGCAGGAGGGGCCCGCGGAACTCGGCGAAACCGAAATCGTTCGCCCCGGGCTATCCACCGACGAAGCCTTCCGCATCCTCGTCCAGGCCGTGAAGGACTATGCGATCTTCCTTCTTGACACAAAGGGGCGCATCGCCACGTGGAACATGGGCGCTGAGCTGCTGAAGGGTTATCGGGGCGACGAGATCATCGGCAAGCACTTCTCGGTTTTCTACGGCTCCGACGACATCGCAATCCGAAAGCCCGAGCTGGAGCTGGAGATATGTTTGCGCGAAGGCCGAGTCGAGGACGAAGGATGGCGCTACAAAAAGGATGGCACGCGGTTTTGGGCTAACGTCATCATCACCGCTGTCTACAAAGACGGTGTCCACGTTGGCTTCGGCAAGGTGACCCGCGACCTAACTGAGCGCAAGACCTCGGAATCGCGCCTTATTTCCGCGTACGAGGAAAGTGAGAAGCTCAAGTCCGACTTCTTAGCCAACATGAGCCATGAGATTCGCACCCCAATGCATGGAATGCTGTCGGCTTGCTCTCTGCTTCTCGACACCCCCCTTACGGAGAGGCAAAAAGATATTGTCCAGATTATGGATGAGTCCGGCCAAGTTCTGCTCCAGGTGATCAACGACATTCTCGACTACTCCAAACTGGCATCGGGAAGCTTCTCCATCACTTCAGACATCGTGGGCATTACTAGCATCATCACTTCAGTCGTTCGAAGCGTGCAGACGACAACGCAACTGGGTGTCCACTTCGAGTTGTTCCTCGCTCCGGATCTCCCCAAGAGCGCCCAGGGCGACCCCCTGCGGTACCGCCAGATTCTGCACAACCTCGTTAGCAACGCTGCCAAGTTTACGGATAAGGGTACCATACGTGTCAGCGCATCAGTCCAGAGCGAAGATGAGGACTCATACTTTGTATTAACCGAAGTTACCGATACGGGCATTGGTGTTCCTGAGCCTGCTGCAGCAGGCCTGTTCACACCATTCACCCAGTTCGATACCACAACGACAAAGCGGTACAAAGGGACTGGCTTGGGCCTGTCGATCGCTAAGTCCCTCGCAGAACTGATGGGGGGTAGAATTGGATACCGACCCAATCCTGAGCGACAGGGCAGCATCTTCTGGTTTTCAGCAAAGTTCAAGAAGATCAAGAGTCTCGACCAGATCCAGGACTGGAAGCGCAAAATATCCGGAAGCAGAGATGGCTCCCCACTGCCGCTGTCCAGAACGGTCACGTCCGATAACCTGGCAGAACTTGCCAAGGTTGCGTCGAGGAAGAGTCTGCTCTTGGCCGAAGACAATCTCATCAACCAGAAGGTCATGCTCGGCATGCTCCGCGGACTTGGCTTCAAGAACGTCGCTTTAGCTGCCAATGGCGCAGAAGCGGTCAGCATTGTTTGCGGCAAGCCCGCAGCTTTCGACTTGGTGTTGATGGACATCAATATGCCTATCCTCGACGGTCACGAAGCGTCGGTAAAGATCAGGGACAGTGGTATTCATGTGCCGATAGTGGCCATGACCGCATACGCACTCAAGGGCGACAAGGAACGATGTCTGGAGCATGGCATGGACGACTATATTCCAAAGCCCGTTGAGAAACAGTACCTCATCAAGACGCTCTCCAAGTGGCTGCTGAAATCGAAAGACTACAGGATGAGCGCTGGAGAAGAGCTAGCTCAATTACATGCGCTCCGATCACAGCTTCAGCCAACGCTGTCGTCGTTGAACTTGCCACTCCCGTTGCCAACTCCGCCCCTGGCGCTGCCCGTTGCTTTCCCGCCACACAAATTGCCGCTCTTCCCAACGCACTCGTTTTCGCCTCCGGGGACGCAACCATTACCAACCCCAGAGACGCATGGAATTTTGCCCGAAGACAAGCAACCTTTCTCGGCTCCGGGAGTACAGCCATCCCCGGTCCCAGAAGCACAACCCTTCTCTGCCCCAGAGACACAACAACTCCTACTTCCGGACGCGCAACCAACCCCGCCCCCAGACACGCCACAACCCCCACCTCCGGACACGCAACCTATGTCGTCCCCAGAGACGCAATTGACGAAGCCAGCAGAGCAGGCGGCTGTATTAGTGGAATGTGACCCGGACCCGAGCCAACCAAACACAGATGGCCCCTCCACGTGACCACAAAAAGTCCAAATCTGACCCTCGAAGAGGTCTTTGCTTCCGTATTCCGCTACTCTTTGCTTCTTTGGCTTTTTTTGGTGTACGATGGAGTCTATCTTGGTCAGAATTACGAGGCCGAGATAGGCACGGCCTCAGGCAAAATCTTAAGGATGACGTCCGACAGGAAGGGGGAACTGATACTCGGTTTACAGAGTACGAGGATTGTGAAGCATTGATACCCATGATGTAGTACACGAGGAGCAGCGGTATAAACGTTGTTTCAGAGTCAAAATCTATCCAAGCACAGATATATCGGCTGTCGGGCAGACGCCCGCCGCCATGCAGCAAAATATCCATAACGTTTTCGAAGTCCATTGCCTCTATGTGACAAACCCGGCTCTTTCTTGCGTGCTATCTAACACCCACGGCCGTGCTTCAGTCCGCCCCGCTCGGCGATCCGCACATGTGTCCGAGCAAAGAGTTTCCCCCCAGACTCCGCATGTTCTTCTGCCTCACAAATACGCACACGCATTGTATCCGAGTCATAAATTACCGCACCCTGAAGTCATAGGTACGGCGCAAGCCCCAGACTTGAACGTCCATTGCGAAGGCCAAGCACCCACGTCACTCAGCAGCAGGTCCTGGCCCTCGACGGCCAGACGCTTATGACGCGAAACCGCATACTATCGGCAATTACAGAAAGACCTACCCACTGTGAGGATGAGCGTCTGACGTTTATGATCGTGCGCAGCTGAACCAATGACGTATCTGGGTTGTAAAACGCACAGCCGGTCTGTTCACTCCGCGATGGGGGACACACCCCTGATTTGCTATATAAATCGTTCACCTCCCCCTCCTGCGCCCACATTCCAGTACATTTCTTGCATCGCCATCACATACAGAGTCATGCGCATTTGTCGCATTCTGCCAAACGCATCATCAGCTCTTCGTCACCAGCCATCAATTTTACCGATTTTACGCACCAAATTTGCCAGACCGCTATCCAACATGTCGCTCTTCTACCCACGCAGCTACTCCTCGACGCCAGGGTTCTCATCCCTGTTCCGTATGCTGGATGAATTCGAAAAATACTCACGTAAGAAAAGGCCTTTTTCTTTTTTGTGTCAGGAGTCCTTGAGATACTCTACCCCTCGGACACCAAGAAAATCCCCAAAGTGTCAAAACATCTATCCACTAACACCCCCCCAACAGAGGAAACCCTCGGCAACCCCCTAAGCAACCCCTTTGGCGGCCTCACCTCCACCATGAGCTCCTCCTCGGGCATGCAGACCATCGCGCCCAAGTTCGACCTCACCGAGAACGACACGGATTACGAGCTGCAGGGCGAGCTGCCTGGCGTCCCCCCCGAGAACGTGGTCATCGAGTTCACCGATCCGCAGACGCTTGTCATCCACGGCCACACCGAGCGCGAGCGAACCGAGGGCGACCCCTCGCTTGCGCGCATCGGCGGGCCCGAGGAGACGAAGAAGATTGAGGGGGGCAAGGGGAGCAAGGAGATGCAGTCTAAAGACAAGAAGGATAATGTGAAGGAGGGTAAGGAGGGCGGGGAAGGCAAGTCGACTTCCAAGTATTGGCTGAGCGAGCGTTCGTTTGGCGAGTTCTCGAGGGTGTTTAACTTCCCGTCGAGCGTGGATCAGGACCATGTGGAGGCTAAGTTCAACCATGGGCTGTTGAGTGTGAAGGTTCCGAAGATGGCGAAGAAGGGTGCGAGGAAGATTGAGATTAAGTGAGGGGGTGGGAATCAAGGAAAGGAGGCTTGTATGATTGCGTCGAGATAGTTTGTAATAGGCAGATGACAGATAGGAAAAGAGGATGTTTATCATTTGTACCGGGTACTTCCAATGTCGAGGATGCATAACTCCAGTTACGACAGGCTTGTTGTATTTGAAATATGCCTTGCCGCATTCTACACAGGCCAATTGTAATTACATCAAGACATCTTACAATAGTATCGGGGCCCATGGTAATGTGAATGAGGCCTTTCGGATAATCATATAGACCTTCCCGCGTTCTGCCGCGGCCTAATACAATCCATTCAAGATATCATACAGGTGTCTCGCAACGCAAATGAGGCCTGCTATGTAAAGGTTTAAGCCTTGTTATTTGGGCATCATATATTAGAGGAATTCGCCAATGTATTTTCACAAAATCCCTATACAACTAGATAGATAGGTATCTACCTACGCTTCAAAATGTTCAAAATAACGTAGAGGCTACGGTGCAAACGAATTTCCAGGAAACCAAATCGTCGCAGCTCAGACGCTAGATAACACCCCAAACTGTGAAGGCAACAAACTCTTTGCCCAGTTTCGCTCTGGGGTAGCTCATGCCGGTGACAGCTCCGAGATGGTGTGCCACTGAACGAGTTAGCTCGACCTATCTACATGCAGCCCCCGACATGTCGTCCCACTGGCGTAGCCTCCGGAATGGCAGCCATCCAATAGCACCCATGTGCACCGCCCCTGAACTCATGCTGGGCACGACTCAAAAACAACTAAGCCAATCACCAAAAACATCAGTCCTCGCCCATTGGTAAGAAGGTCGAGCTCCACCACAACAAGACTCCGGCAGCACGTCGCCCGGAATCGCAGCGGTCTCTCGTACGTACCAAAGCCGGGCGCTTTGGCACATCGCTTTCGAAACTTTCGGGTTGTGTGGCTGTTTCCGACGAAGATATCAATCCGAGATTCCCTCCCCCTCTTTCAATTTCCTTTTCCTCTTGTTTTCTCAGTATCGCATCTGCCAGTCATTTCACAGTGATTCTCTTCGCTCTCTTACCCGCCCCAATTCAACCCATCAGGTATTTGCCTCCAGCACCATGACCATGGAAGAAGAATCCACCCACTACCGCGAGCGTGAGCGCGATCACAACCGCAACCACAGCCCCAACCGCCGCCACAACTCTGCCCGCCGCGGCGGCACCGACATAGACCACCACCCCCACCACCACCACAGCCGCCACGGCCACGGCCACAGCATCGGCCACGAAGGCGTAGGCGACTACGTCGCGCGCCGCCTAATTCCCACCGTGATGGACCGTTCCGACCGTCCGCTCAAAGTAGTCATGAACTTCGGCGAGATGAAGCTCAACGCCGACACGACCGAAGACGGCACCGGCACCAGCCCAGTCCCCAATGCAATCATCTACAACGCGCCAGGGAGTACCCTTCGGATCAGCGGGGCCGCAGACGACACCGCGATTGTGGATCGCGATGCGCTGCGCCGGCGGATTGCGCGCGGTGGCCAGGTTGGGTTGAGCTATAGTACGCTGCCGGGCGTGAGCGGCACGAGGCGGAGGGCGGGAGAGGAAGGGTACGTGAGTTGCTTTGTTAGTGATGGGCGACGGTATGGTGATTATGATCGGGACCTGGGCCGGGAGCGGGTTGATACGCCGCTTGGGTGGCCCGAGAGGGCAATTAGCTTTGAGAGAGGGCGGGGCAGGCCGCAGGCGAGAAGCGGTGTGTGTTTGCTATGCCGCAAGCAAAGCTTGGTGGATAGAAGGGGGCATTGTGACAAGTGTGAACATCGCTTGCTGGGTCTGTCGGGGCGAAAGGACCGTTATGACTTTGAGAGGGACGACTTGTTGGAGTACTCCACGGTTCGCAGCCCGTTATGGAGAGAGGAGCTGTCCGAGGTGGGTAGCATACCAAGATCGCGGGAATGGGGAGGTCGGTACAGAGCATCGTGGCCGCCGAAGTCTGCCGGTTACGAGTCTGATGCCAGCAGCTTTTGGCATTATTGATGGAAATAAGTCTCTCGTTTGTGTTGTTTCTCGCATCCGAGAGCTTTTCTTGGGCAGCCTCGCAGGTTGGCGGATAGTCTCTAGCGTTCTGTCTTTTGGGAGGCTACTGGTAAAAATGACTGATGGATGAAACTTTGTTATTATTCTGTTTAGACTGATGAGCTATAAGAAGGCAGCACTTTAGACCCCAAATGAGTACCACTCACGTTTCAGATCCAAGTCTTGCGAGCGGTATTTCACCCGTTGTAATAGTGACATCACATTAGACTTGTATCGATAAAAGAAAGCCTGTTGGTGCGGATGAGTCTCTCCTTATGCGCTCAGAAAATATGCTGGGAAAGTGGCCTTGAATCCCACCAGGAAGTCATCGCTAAAGGACACCGACAACTCGTCAAAAAGAGTCTTCGCCAGTTCGTCGTGAAGGGCGTCAACCCACAAAAAGCGCTTCAAAACCGCCTTCATCTCAGGCCACGTTCGCAGACCCAGTGCCATCGTGGTTTCCACGAGGCCTCGACGAATCCATTCGGGCTCAAAATCCTCGAATATTGATAACGCACTGATCACCAGAACCCAGAGAACAAATGGATAACCCTCGGGACTTATCGTGGGGAGCGGGTCGAGAGCAGCCTTTAGCTGCCCAGCCAGAAAAGTCATCTTCTTCCCGAGACCCTGTAGTCTGATCATGATAGTCTTGGAATAGGCAAGCATGCCGAGTCGCAGGACTTCAGAAAGGGAGTTTTGATCAAACTCCAGACGCAGCAGTCGATGGAGCACAGAGGTGATGAGAAAAAAGAGGCTGGGCTGGATGCTCGTTCCCTGTTTCACAACCTCGTTGGCAGCTCTCGAGAACTCTCTCAGGTCGGCCCAAACATTCAAGAGTCTCGGGTCGGGCCGTGGTTGCAGCGCGTCTAGCTCGCGGTAGAACCTGGCAGACGGACCATCTGCGATTTCGGGTGACCAGGAGGCCACAAGTTCGGTAAATCGAAGCTTGGTCCCAAGGCCCATGGCGAGGCCAAGGTCCAATCTGAGCCCACAGATATTAGGAGACCAACCTCAGGAAATGCGGAGTTCCACTTACGTGACAGCTTTATAAGCCACCATCGTATATCGACCGAGCGACGCCAACCCCCCGCGAGCCTGAACCATCTTGTGTAGGCCATCAAGATGCTTGCCAGCAGTGTCCATATCCCCCAGTATCACAGCTGCGGTTGCTAATGAGGCAACAACAACCATGGTAGAGTAGCTTGTGGCCTCTGTCTCATCCTCCAAACTGACCCTGAGAAGCTTCAACGTCTTTGCCAAATGAAACTGGGCGATAGGAGGACTTCCGAATGAAGCCCCCGTGGTTGTGTCATAAAAAGCCTGTGCCGTGAACAAGAGCGCTGGGACCATGGCGGGGTGCGAGGAGAGGTTGTTGAAACAGAAGAGCTCGCTTGACTTTTCGTCCTTGCCAAAGAGCTGCACAGCGTATGTTGCCGGCTTAACCACAGTAAAGGCTTAGAACCCCCCAGAGTTAGCAAAGCACCGAGGCGTACACTTCTGCTGACGAGCTTCAATAGAGCAAAAGCGAACCTCGATATATGAGTTCCCTCATCGGTGGGGTCAGGTCTGCCGTGTACCTGAACAGGGAGAGCTCAGCTGCAACTTTGCGGGGAGTTGTCAAGGGCCACACGCCCTTCTCCCAAACAAGCTCCACATTTCGGGGCTCATCTGTGTTCATGTTGGCATCCGTTTGGTCGCTGCGCTGGGATGGCAGGTCCGTGTCGGCACCGCATTGGGTCTTCCCTTTTCTTGGCATCGATTTGCCCTTGTTCTTGCCGCGCATAACATGACTGCGGATGAACTTTCGCGTCGCGGAATCCGCCTTATCAAGAGATGTGGCGACGATGAAGGGATCAAAGGCCGGTTCTGTGGCATGCTGCATGAGCCTCGGCGTCCCAGGCAACTGGGTCGCCAGCGGGTCGCCAGGGGGAAGGGGACCGGACTTACCAGACTTCTCCGGGGCCGCGGTTCGAGCCATACCGGGTATCCTTCGCTCGGTCGTCAATATGATTCACACAGCACACGGTATTGTGAAGCCGCTAGCGATTTTTGCTGGCAGCTTTCTGTCCAGAAGCAGAAGACAGCACGTCACTGCCAGCGGAACTGCGCCGCGATGCGGATTCGTGTGCACAGAGATCGTGGCGGGGTCGGCTGGGTCGAAGGATCCGGCGCGGGATCCTTCAACGACATTGTCGTCCGTTTCGGGAATGGCGCGTCTGCTAGCACCCTGCATCAACGAGTCTAACTGGAAACGGAAAACCATCTCTCCAACAGCCAGCCGTGTGTAACACACCATCTCCACCAATGCTCCAGGCAAAAAGTAGGGCACTCGCCGCCGTGCGAAAAGCCGTCGTTGACATCCTCACACGGCCTGCTCCCAGCAGAAATCGCTTTAGATGTACAGTAAAAATACCAATTTTGCACTGTCCTATGTGCCCCTGTCTTCGGCAAGAGTCCTCTGGGAGTCCCGACCCCTTTCACTACGGTGCGACAAGCACGTTCGAGATCTGGAGGCCCAACGTATATATATCAGTTGCTGTCCCGGCTCCATTGTACTTCAATTCCACATACCTCATCAACCTGCTTGGAACCGCATAAGCTCCTCGCTTTCAAAGACTTCCTCACCTCGCTTCAAAGACTCGATCACCTTCAAAGAGCCGCTCACTATCGAAGAGCCGCCATCCAATATGTTTTCCTTCTTGCACCCAAAGTCGTTCAATCCCAAAACCGACATCCCATCTTTGGACGGGAAAGTCATCCTGGTGACCGGAGCCAACGCTGGTCTCGGGAAACAATGCGTCCTGGAGTACTCTCGCCACCAGCCAAAGCAAATCTGGCTCGCCGCTCGCAACCTCAAAAAGGCCCAAACCGCTGTCGGCGAGATCAAGAAGCTGGTTCCGGACGCCCCAATCAAACTCCTCGAGCTAGATCTTTCCTCGTTCGAATCGATAAAGAAGGCCGCTAGGGCCTTCCTCTCGGAATCTGACCGGTTGGATATTCTCATGTGCAACGCCGGGATAATGGCCGTCCCCCCAGGACAGACGAAGGACGGTTATGAGATCCAGTTCGGAACAAATCATCTTGGCCACGCTCTCCTGACCAAGCTGCTCCTCCCCGCCCTCGAAGCGACGGCAAAGCTCCCAGGGGCCGACGTGCGGGTCATCTCGGTGTCGTCGTTCGGCCACACGAACTGGCCCAAGGGCGGATTCCGCTTCGACCTCCTCAAGTCATCTGCGCCAGACCTCGGCAGCTACAAGTGCTACTTCCAGAGCAAGCTTGCCAATGCCCTTTGGGCGCGGCAACTGGCGAAGGAGTATCCTCAATTCGGCGTGGCAGCAATTCACCCAGGACTGGTGCAAACTTCGCTGATGGATCGTGCGACGGCAACACCATGGATTGTGCGGACGTTGACGAACTTGGCATATCCGCTCCTCCCAAGCGTCAGTGACGGCGCGAGGAACCAGCTCTGGGCATCCGTCTCGAATGAAGTGAGGGGCAAGCCGGGCGAATACTGGGTCCCGGTTGGCGTGCTGGATGGGGCAAGCGACGATGCAAAGGACGATGATTTGGCAAAGGTGCTTTGGGACTGGACGGAAAAAGAGCTGAAGGATATATCTTTGTAATTGGGCAGATCAGATGGAGAAACTAGACGCTGGGATTTTCTGAGTATCTAAGAAATTGCATTCACAGCCTGCTGCTTCCAGAAAGCCCATTGCCATTGAATTCCCTTGTCACTAGGTACCTAGCTCGTCGTCTATTGAGTCACCCGAGGAAGGCGCTCCCTATGCTGCACGAGCAAATTTTTGCATATCAAGCCCCACGCTTTGACTCAGGCCCGACCTGTTCTCAACTGCGGATTAATCGGTACCTTATCTTCCGCAGCCCTACCATCTTTCCTTCATAGGTTTACCCTCATTTGGCTTGCATTTTCGGTTTCGGACGCCTAGCAGAAAATTGGAAATGGTCGACAAGAAGCCAAAAAGCAAGGCTCGCAAGCCCCGCAAGCTTCAGAAGATCCGGAGGGAAACGAACGCTACTTGGGCGTCTACATTGACGTTTGGTTCCTCGAGAGCCTATGCGGAAGGTGTGGAACATGCTGAGGCCGCTACCACCCCCGCGGCACCTGAACTGCGCGGGCAGCTGCCCTACTTCAGCGCCCAGCAGATCCTGCTTCTCAACCTTTCGACCATCCCTATCATGTTTCTCACGCTCCTAGATGCTTCCATCATATCTACCGTCAGTTGAAGCCCGTTATCCCTTCGCTGTTTTTCAGGACACTGACGCTAGTGGCAGGCAATCCCACAAATTACGACAGAATTTCATTCCGTCCTCGACATCGGGTGGTACGGAGCGGCGTACCAGCTGGCAAAGTCTGTACGCTCATTTCGTCCCGCACAAGGACTGTGTTGCTGACTGGTCGGCAGTGCCAGCTTTCAGCCCCTGGCTGGGAAGCTCTACACCTACTTCCCTCCCAAAGTTAGTCGTCATCACATAGCTGAGTCTGTGCAAACATGTCGTCTAACAGAATCGGGTACAGCTGATATTTCTCTCTTTTTTCACGATATTTGAGCTTGGGTCGCTGATATGTGGACTTGCAACCTCGTCAAACATGCTCATAGCAGGTCGTGTCGTTGCCGGCATCGGTTGCTCAGGCATTCTCAGCGGGGCTCTCGCCATGGTGTCAGCCAGTGTCCCGATGACACAGCGTCCAGCAATCATGGGACTTGGAATGGGCAGTGGGTTGAACTCCTTGATACTCCCAAAGAAGATCTCACACTGACAACAAATAGTTGCACAGATCGGTCTCATCCTCGGTCCAATCGTTAGTGGCGTATTGACTGAGAAGACAACCTGGAGGTGGTGTGAGTACCCTGAGTCAACTCCCTCTAGCCTGCGGCTGATCACCACGATTCAGGCTTCTTCTGCAACCTCCCAGCCGGACCGATATTTGCGCTACCCCTAGCCTTCATCATCATCCCCGACAGGAACATCGAGAAGGGCGCCCTTGAAGGCGGCGTTCTTCGCTTCATACGAGACAAGATGGATCCCATCGGCTTCCTCCTGCTAGGCCCTTCCGCCACCATGCTCCTAATGGCTCTCCACTACGGCGGCAACGAGTTCCCCTGGGCCAGCGCAAGAGTTATCTGCCTGCTCTGCGGCGCCATTGGGTCATTCGGGCTCCTTATCTGGGTCGAACACTGCCAGGGGAATGACGGAATTCTGCCCCTGCGGATGATCCGCAAGCGTGTTGTGTGGTGCAGCTGTCTTGTCATGGCTTCCGCCGTTGCTACGACCTTCTGCGCTACCTATTTTCTCCCTGTGTACTTCCAGGCGGTCGTGGGAGCCTCCCCGATCATGAGCGGCATCTACATGTTACCAACGGTTATCGCGCAGCTTATTTCTGCATCTGTTGTCGGTGCTGTTGGTAAGAGATTCTTTTGTCTCAGCTACTCTGATCTCAGCTGACAAAACATTGCGACAGTCGCAAAAACCGGATACTACCTCCCATGGGCTATCCTCGCGGGCGCCCTTGTAACGCTCGGTTGCGGTCTCATGTCCACGTTCTCCCCAACGACCTCATCTACTACATGGGCTGGCTTCCAAGTCCTACTCGGCGCCGGCCGCGGCATGGGAATGTCACTGGTGAGCTCCCACTACCCTTCTCATCTCCCTACCTCTTCCCATCTAGCCTTCCCCTGCCCCTATCCCATCCTTCCCATTCCGCCCCTACCACCCCTGACCCCAACTAACCAGAACCCAAAGCCCATCTTAGCCCTGCAAAACTGCCTCGACACAAGCGACTCCCCCGTCGGCACAGCCTTCATGTTTTTCGGCCACACTATGGGCGGCGCCATCTTCCTGACCAGCGCCCAAAGCATTTTCACCAACGGGCTCCGCACCCTCCTCCCCGTGTACGCCCCCGCCGTCGACCCCGCCGAGATCATCAACGCCGGCGCAACCCACGAGACGTTGGCGGCCGTCGACCACGCCAGTTTGGAGGGCGTGATCGAGGCGGTGTGCAAGAGTACCAACCGTGTGTTCTACATGACGACGATAGCTGGGTTTGCGGCGTTTTGCTTCGCGTGGGGAATGGGTTGGGTGGATATCAGGAAGAGAGAGAGTGAGAAGGCTGAGGCTGCCAGGAGTAGGAGCGAAGACCCGGAGAAGGGAGGGTGCTGTCTGGCTCTGAGGGGCTTGATCTTTAGGGAAGCGTGAGAGACCCCCCGTGTTGTCAGATGTGTATGTGTGCCATGTATAAATAAACACTTATTCTAGAGAGCAATACAGGAGCAATGTTGCTTGTTACTGGATACCTGATGTGGTACGCTATGTGTGTGTGTGAAATGTACATGATATCATGATATTGCTTGCTGAAGCAGAGAACGAGGTCTGCCCGCCGACGGCCTGTTCCTCGCATACACATGACTCCTCGCTATATCCAACATTTCCAATAAACAATTATTCCGAACCCAAATATTCATGACCAATGAAGCCTCCGGGTAATTAACCCTAAAAGTAGAGTATCCTCCGTATGGGTATCGTACTGTACCGCGCCATTCCCCGACGCCAATGCCCGGTTCGTTGTCTCATCATCCGTCAAAACTAAGCCTCTGCCGTCATAATTCGGGGCCCTTATAAGCGAGGGGCTTCTGCGCGAACCAGAAATAGTAGTGAAAGTACCGGTGCGCATTGGTGTCATCCAGCCCCTTTCTTGCCAGCGCTATTGTCACGTCGATCTCTGCCCTGGACATGCCGAGCGCGGCGAAGGGACGACCCCCAATGACGGGCAAGATCTCGCGCACAGCTTCCTTTTGGTACAGTCCGATGAGGCGCAAGGTCCTGTCGCGGGCCCAGACACCAATGGGTACCTTCTTGACGATGCATTGGATGTTCTCGAATCCGGCGGTCTCGAGCATGGGGCCCAAATCCTTCGGAAGCGTGACGTTCATGCCGAACTTGGTGAAGGCTTGGGCGGCTTTGTCGTAAAGGTACTTGACGGGGTCGTTGGGCGGCATGGTTCCGTCATCGCAGAGCGGAGCGCCGCTGAGCTCTTGCAGTTCGATCCAGCCACCGGGCTTGAGACTCCTGCAGGTGGGGCGGTCAGCAAAAGCAAGGAGAATGCAGGCGACATGCGCGCTGCGATGCGCTCCGCAACGGCGGGGAGAGAGGGAATACGTACTCATAAGCCCGCCTTAACACCGTGGGTACATCTTTTAGTACAACAGTCATGAACCTCAAGTGCACAAGATCTACGTCGCGCGCAAGCCATTCGTCCTTCTCGCAGTCGTCCACGAGGAAGTCGACGTTTGGCGGCACCCAGAGGGGCTGGACGGGGGATATGTCGATGCCGCGCACGCGAGCACTGGGATACTGGTCGCCAACCTCGATTGCCCATATACCAGTGCCTGTCCCGATGTCTAATATGCTCTGGGGGTTGTCGTCGATGGGCGCATAGAACAGGCGGCCGTCGGTCAGCTCCATGAGCATCGCATGCTTCATGTCCTCGCGGCTGAGCTCGTCATCGTCGTTGGGGATGGGGTACCGGCCATGCTTAAAGTGCTGGTACCGCCGGCCGTGCTCGAATGTATGCGCGTAGATGGTGGATGTAGCGCTGGTAGAGCCGACAGAGCGCGTGTCGTAGCCGTCGCTGATGGCAAACTCGTCCTCGTCAATGGGCTCGTCGGCATCGGCGGGCTCGATTGAGAGGCGCCGGGGCGCGTCGATGGCATGGGCTTTCTCTTTGGCATCGCGATGTCGCTGTTCTTGGTCGGCCTCGTCCTCGTAGTAGTCCTCGTAGACCGGAGCGGAGACGGCAGGGCCGGAACTTGGCCCGGGACTGGGGCCCGGATCCGCAACGGGACTCGCGCGTGCGCCGGGACTGGGGGTTTGCTCCATCGCGTGCGCGCGGGCAAAGTTGGTGGGAATAGTGGCGTGGGGACGTTTGACGATCTCTGCGGGGCTGCGGCGAGGCGCTTGAGCCTGGTTTGGACAGCTTGGTCTGGCCAGTCGCCGACGTCGCGCAGGGTCAATCGTTCTGAGTGCGCTTCCAATCGCCCGGCGACGCTCCTGTCGGCATCGAGAGAGCCGTTGCGAGGCTTTGCCGCTGCAAATCTGTACTTCCGGGGTTGTTGTCAGGGGCTGGGAACAGTCGAGAGCGGCGGCGTTCCTCAAAATGGCGCTACCGGGTCTTGGAGCGGATCTCCACAGCGCTGGCATGAGACGAGCCGAGCCGATTCCAACCTTTAGAATCAGCGTGGCGTTGGTTAACCGGAGTCAGGAATCAGTTCGTCTCACATACTAGAGGAGTCAGCTTATAAAGTCACATTAAATAAGCTATAAAATTTAGGGTTTTATATAAGTTTATTATAAAAAATTTAAAGTCATATATTTTAAATAAATATTATATTTAATTTAATTAAGGATTTAAAAAACTATACTTATAATAACTTGTTAAAAAAATTTATAACTTTTTATATAATTTATAATATTTTACTTCAAGCTATATCTTTAATTATTGACTCGAGGCGCCTATTCACGCCGACCCTGTCATTCTTTTTAGGCTATGTAATATTACTATAGCTGTTTTTATATATAGCGATGCGTTTTCTAACACGTGCTACTGTCAAAAAGGGGCCGCGCCGCGTAGTTCCTTAAACTGTGCTTTCTTTAATTTAATAACTGACGATTTTACCATGAAAACCTCATATTTAAAGCCCAGTGACATTCTAGCCCTCTAATCGAAAGAAGATAACTTAATTCATAGTCGCGTTTTCTTTATTGTTCTATACTAATGTGACGACCCTGCAGGCCGTCACTTGGGCCGGAGCGGCCCGACAGATCCCCCGCAGAAGGAACAGTGCAGGAAGACAGTACGCACTGTACTGCGCACTGGGCCAGGGGTGTAAAGACCTGAAGCCCTTATGACTAACCAGCATCTGCTTAGTCTTAGCAGGAGTGCTTACCTACTAAGTATCTGTAAGACCTCTGAGCAGAAGGTGCTTAGTAATAGGATGTTTAGTTCCTCACTGAGTAACAGGCTATTAAGTAAGGTATAAGGTACCTTTAGCTAATTAGTATAGATAGTTATAGTTATACCCATAACTATTAAGAGGAACTCTGGTTCCTCACATTAATATTCAATTATTCATTTATATCCTACTATTCAGACTCACCTCTGTATATTATAATGACAGCGACCTATAGTGATATTAAACCCCCCCTATTTAAGAGTACTAGCTTAATAAGCTGTCTTTAGAACGCCCCTTACCTGTTAACGTCCTACTATACGTTCTGTCTTAACCCACACCAGTCCTTTTAAGGCTTATATTAGGTATAGGTTGTAATACGATACTAGCGTTACAGTTTTAAACGCTGTTTATTAAATTCCCAGATATTATCTCCCTCCTATTAACATATTAACCTTTAGAAAAGGTAAGGAGCTTAAAAAGGCTCAGGCCTAACTACAGCTCCTTATTATCGATAAGTTAGCCGTATACCTTAAAGAGTTAAACCTTAACTAGTAAGGACTGGTTAAGGAGCTTAATAAAGCCTTCTCTGGAGATATTAAAAGCTATATCGGTTTTATTAAAAAACTTTAAGCTTAACTTAACGCTGTTAAGTTAGAAAATAACGACCTTAAGGGCTTGTAAAAAAAATGAGTGAAGCTCCCTTTACTGTTACGTTTTAAGGGAGACTTTACGTAATTAGAGTCTTAGATAACTTAACTTTAAAGCTACGTTACTTATTATAATAAACAGTTCTTTAAGGAAGAAGGAAAGGTTAGGTTTGTTAAAGCCTTACTAGATAAAGTAACTGCTTACTGGTATAAACCTTATGTGAAAATAATTAATAACCTTTTAGTAAATACAGCACGAAAGGAAGCCCCTAAGATATAGGCCCTTTTTAATAATTTTAACGTGTTTATTAATTAACTCCAGACTAAGTTTAAAGAACTAAATACCCTAAGGCGGGCTAAATAGTGCTTTATGGCCTTAAGATAGACGTCTTTAGTCTTTAAGTTCTCTACACGCTTTAAACTAAAAGCTGTAAAGATTAAACTCAGTTAAGAAGCTTTAATAATGCTGTTCTAGAGTGGTTTAAAGGAGTACGTTACTAGTAACCTTTACCGGGAAGATTGACTAAACTGCCTTTAAGAGCTAGTTAAGATGGTTATTAAGGCCGATAACCGGTATTATAATTATTATTACTAGAAGAACTTTTAAAAGGAGTGGACCCCTTACTAGCTAAGTAAACTTAAAAAGGGGAACTAGTTAACTACAACAGGTTATCACCCTAGATTAATGGATATTAATATAGTAAACCGTTAGAATCGACCTAACTGCGATAAACCTTAATAATAATAAAAGTAGTCTAAGGACCTATCTTAGGTCTAATGCTTTAACTGTAGTAAAAAAGGTTATATGGTATAGTAATACCTGTTACTAAAATAAGTCAGTTGGAAACCTGTCCTAAAATAAGGAAAACACGTTAAGTTTAACTTTAAAGACGTTTATGTTAAGATAGTAAGTAATAAAGAAGATTACACTTAAATAAATAAATATAACTTAGGAGATAAGGAAGAAGAAAAAGTGGAAGAACCTTAAGACGTAGTATACCTAGTCCTTAAGGGTGTCTTAGAAGAGTTAGTTATAAAGGTGCAGGTTGTAGAAGACCGACTTTAAAGTGGAAACTTAGAGTTATTAAAGGTGTAAGTTATAAAAGACCGACTTTAGGAAGAGATGTTCCAGTTAGTTATTACAGGCTTTAAAAACCTTACCCTGTAAGCTTAGGAATTAAGGAAGTCTAGGAAGGACCTTAACTTAGACCTTATTAAAATGGTTAAGGGAGTTGAAAAATTAACCCTCCAAGCTACTTAAACGGTAAAATAAGTACTAGAAGGTGAAAAGGAGTAAGTTAAAAGAATTAAGTTAGAAAAATGGAAGTTCTTTTTAATTATACCTTTTAAAACTCTTAAACACTTTAAACACGTTAAGTGGATCAGCACCCTTACTTTACTGGAAGAAGGACAGCTTAGTTAACTGCCCTGTATTAAAGCTAGTATGCTTTAGACTGGTATATTAAAGGTCCCCTGAGAAGGTATTAAGTTAGTATATTAATAAAGGGTTTAAGAGTTAAAGGAGAAATATTAAAAGTTAGTAGATAAAGTAAAGGACTTATAAGTTAAAGGTCTTACTATGACGTTTAAGGATAAAGTAGTAGAAATTAGGTTGTAACTTTATAATAAAGTTCACTTTATTAACTAACTTAAATATTAACTTATTAAAGAAGGCTACTTTATAAAAGAATAAGCTAGGTTGCTGTTACTTAAGTTTTAGGAAGAGGTTTGGGAAAAATAATAAACCTGAAGGTAAGTGGAAGAGGAGGAGAAATAAGGCACCACTCTACCCACTCTGTACTTTATAACTGTAACACTTATAATTAATATTAATTACCTTAATTATAGGGATATACTGTGGATTAATTACATGTATAATAACTGTACTTTTAACTGATATAATGGGCTTAAGGCTTTTTATAACCACTTCCTTAATGTATAAAGATGAGATTATACTGTTATAAGGGTGGAATTAAAGCTAACCCACTACTAGGTCTCCTATTCCCTAATAAGGGAATCTAATAATAAGCAGAAGGTCATTATAGTTAACTAAGCCCCTGTTACGTGCTAGTAAGGGGGGGTATTTAATAACTGCTTAGCTGTAATATACTTGTTACACCTTAACGGAAAGGTTAGAAAGTAGTAGAAGTAAGAGGACTGCTAACAGATTTAAGAGTAAAAAGACATTACTGTAATCTAATCTTACAGAGTGTATTATTGTCTTATTAAGGACTTTAGAAATATTAAACCGTTTAAAGTCGATTAGATATTAAAGCGTGAAAACTTAAGAAAGGTTAATTACTAAGTTTATTAAAGTTACCTATTTTTCTAGAAGGAATTGGGAAAAGGTTACGGGCCCTTTAAAAGGGCCGGAAACTAGTAATTTGCTAGTTAGTAAAAACCCTAAGAAGAAGAAAAGGTGTTTAAAGGTTAGGCTGGATAAGACTTTAAGGATAGATAGTTATTATAACTTAGATGTTAAAGAAGTATAAGTATTATTCTATTAGTGTTAACTTAACAGATAGAAGAGGGAGGCTATTTAAGGTAAGAGTAGTGATTAATAGTGGGAGTGCTTTTAACCTAGTGCACCCTTTATTAATTAACTAAAGGAAACTCCTTAATTAAGAGTATAAAGAGGCTATTCCTATTTAAAATGGAGAAGGAGGCTTATATTAATATAATAACAGTAAAGTCACTTACTATTTACCACTTTTAATTAAAGTGGATAAGGATGAATAATAAGTGGATTTTAACGTTATATTAGTTACAGGTTACGATATAATTTTAAGTCTACCCTGGCTGGAAAAGTATAACCCTGTAATTAACTAGAGGAGTAGCCACCTTACTTTTAGTAAGTCCCCTAACTGTAATTACTGTTTAAAGGAAGTTAAAAAGGTATTAAACTGCTTTAAAGTTACATAAAGCACTTAAAAGTACGCTAAACCCTTAAAATTAAGTACGGTTTAAGTTAGGTTTATAAAGACAGTTAAAGGACTAGAGGGTTTATTACATTACTTAAATAATAATTTAGAAGGTGGAGGAAAGTAAGAAGCTGACTTACAGATAAATAAAGAAGTTAACTTATTTAAGGTACCTGTAGAATATAGGAAGTTTACCCTGTTTTAAAAAAAGATATTATAATTACTGGATTACGGATTATAAGATTACGAAATTAGGTTAAAGCTGGGAGCGAAGCTCTGTAGCTTCTAGCCTTACTACTTAAACCCCTAGCAGGTTAAAGCCTTAAGGGAGTATGTTAATAAAAACCTGAAGAACGGGTTTATTATGGAATCCCAGTCCCTAGCAGGGTACTTAGTGTTATTTATCTTAAAGAAGGGAGACAGTAAGTTATATATAATTATTAATTATTAAATGTTAAATAAGGATACAATTAAGAATTATTACCCACTGTTACTTATTATAGAAATGTAAGAATGGATTATTAAGGTAAACTGGTTCTTTAGCCTTAATTTCCCTATAAGGTTTAACTATGTTAAAGTAAAGGAAAAGAACGAGTATAAAACGGCTTTCAGACTTATAACGGGTATTATTAGTATTATATTATGTTGATAGGATTAATAAACGCCTCTGTGACTTTTTAAGGCTTAATTAATAGTGTTCTCCACCCCTTCTTTAATAAGTTTATCTTTATGTATTTAGACGACGTTTTAGTTTATTTTAAAACTTTAAAAGAACATTAAAAGCATATGTGACAGGTTTTAATAGCTCTTAAGAAGGCGAAGCTGACAGTAAATTTAGAAAAAAGCCACTTTTATGTTTAAGAGTTAAACTATTTAAGGTTTTAAGTAACCCTTAGAAAGTTTAAAATATAAGTGGAGAAGATAAAGGTAGTTAAAGACTAGTTTACTTTAAAGAATTAAATAAAATTATAAGCTTTTATCAGTTTTATAAACTTTTATTGATATTTTATTAAGTACTTTATAAAGATTATAATACTATTATATAAGTTTATAAGGATGGGTAAACTATTTAAGTGGATTAATAGATAGTAAAAGGCGTTTAAGGACCTTAAATACGCCTTTATTACTATATTAATCCTGGCTCTCCCTGACTTCTTAAAGCCCTTTTAAGTTAAAACAGACTCCTTAAAGTTTATAATTAGTGGAGAACTTAGTTAAATCTAAGACGATAGGAAACGCCACCTAGTTGCCTTTTTATTAAAAGGGATTTATAGCCTAGCCTTAAGATACCTAATCTATAATAAGGAACTAATGGTGATTATTTAGTGCTTTACTAAGTGGGCACTGTACTTAAGTGGTATAAAGGAACTAATTTAGGTCTTTTTAAATTATAATAACCTTTAATACTTTTTAATAAAGGAATTTAGTTTATAATAAGTATAATAAGTAAAGTTAATAACCCTGTTTTATTTCCAGATTTATTATATTAAAGGAAAAGATAATAAATAAGCTGATATATTTAGTTAGAGACAGGATTATAAGGATGTTAACCCAGTCCTAATCCCTATTACTATATTTAATAAAGCTGGGAACAGTATGTTAAAACACACGTTATAAGTATTAGATAACTAGACGCTGGAATAAACTATTAACGTCTGTATAAACTTATAAACAAAGTATAATATTTATTAGTAATAATAGGACTTTTAAGTAAAAAGGTTAGTGAAAGGAACCTGTAAGTATAAGTGCCCTTTAAAAGACTTTTTAAGGCACTTATAAGACTGTAATAAGGAGTACTTAAAGTATTTAAACTATAACGAAACTAGTTATTAGCTGGAATAGCTGTTAGAAGGTGTAAATGGCGTGCCTAAATTAAGAGTAAGGTTTTAATATTAAAAGAAACTGTATATTTATAATATAGATAAATAAAAGGAGTATATCTAGCAGGTTTATAAGTCTTAACTTAAAGGATATATAGGCCGGGTTAAGACCCTTACACAGGCCTAATAAGCGTATGCCTTCCCAGGAATGAAAAAGCTAGTTAAGGAAGTGGTTAATAATTACAATATCTGTTACTAAAAGCAGAATTAGCACTATAAGCCATATAAGCTTCTTAAACCACTCCCTATATTATAGGTATTATAAAGCTTAATCTCACTTAACTTTATTACTGGGATTCCAGAGTTTAAGGACCCTGCCACAGGAGTCACTTATAACTAAATCCTTATAGTGATTAACAGATTAATAAAGTGGGCTTACTTTTTACTAACCTTAAAAGATATAACTGTAAAGTAACTTACTTACATTTTTAAGAAAGAGGTGGTTTTATAACACCTTTAGCCAGATAATATCGTTACAGATTAAGATAAACTAATTATATTAAAGTTTTAATAAAGGTTAATATAGAGAATAGGTGTGAAGAGTAAGCTTTTAATAGCCTTCCACTTATAGACAGATAGTTAGACGGAATAAGTTAATTAAATACTTATAACATATCTTTAAGCTTACGTTAATTTTAAATAAAATAACTGGCTTAAACTGTTACTAACAGCACAGATAGCCTATAATATAACGCTAGTTAAGTTAATAAGTGTGTTACTATTTTTTATTAACTACAGTAAAGAGCTTAAGCTTTATTAAGGCCTGTTTACCAGCACCCTTTAAGTTATAGTTTACGTAAACTGGATGTAAGAATTATACGACCACTTATAAGTTAAACTTAAGTTTACTAATAAATATTAAATTAAGTAATTAGTGTTTAAAAAAAGACTTTATTATAATGATAAACGAGTTAAGGGACCGACTTTTCAGGAGGGGGATTATGTTTATCTTTTTTCACGAAACTTATATTTGAAACGACTTAGTAAGAAGTTTAACTTTAAAAGGTACAGACTGTTCCAGATTAAGAAAAAGGTCGCTACCTTTAATTATAAATTAGACCTACCTGTTAGTATAAAGGTGTAGATTAAGGTTTTCCATATCTTACTTTTAAAACCTGCCTTAAAGGGAGTTTTACTGGAAAAGAAGGTTAAAGTCGACGCTGATAAGGACGAATATAACGTTAAAGAAGTTATAGATTTATAAAAGGGAAAAAACACGTTTAAGTATCTTATTAAGTGGTTAGATTACAGCCTTAAAAGTAACTTATGGGAACTAGTTAAAAACCTTAAATACTTAGACCTGGTTATAAAGTTCCACTGAAAAAATCCAGATTAATTAAAGTTAATAATAAAAACCAGAAATAAAATAAGGCTTAATATTTAAACTATTAAACTGAAAAGTAAGATTACTGTAGGATTTAAAGCTTAGGAAGCGGTAGGAAACTCCTTAATAGGTGTGGAAGGACATTTATTAGGATGTTAGTTAAGGGTTAAAGGGACCTTAAACCTAATAAGGAGGCTAGGCTTTTAAAGCCCTTAGCGAGCTCTATACAGGAATAAGTACTATTAAGAGAAAGAAGTTAGTAAAAGAAAAATAAGTAAAAAAATTGTTAATTTAGACCTTCTAGCCTTAAGGAGTGAGGATTTAGGGTGATAAAAGACCCTTAAAGAATTATAAACTAAGTTAGGAAGAGGCTGTCAGTTAAGGTGACCCTTTAAAGAAAGAACTAATAGGTGTTCCTGTTAAAAAGCCTCCTTAGTTAAAGGACTTATTAGCTTTAAGAGGAGTAGTTAAATAAATCTCCTCCTGCTCCTGGAAACGGAGGACCTTTACCTCCCAGCTAAACGTAGAGAAAGCTCGCTCTTCCGTCTTATAACGCTAGACTTTAATTTAATTAAGGCAGGTAACGGTTTTGTAAAGCTTTTAAGTTTTTAACTTTAAGTTCCACGTAATAGCGTCGTGCTTGGCGTTAAGGCAGCGCTTTTTAAAAAGGAGCTGTTAAAGGAAAGCGTCACTATAATTAAACGTGTTATATAAGGACGAAGCCCCTGTTAGTAAGTATTTAAAGTAACTGTCTGATTATGTGGTAATAAGATAGGAAAGCGATTTTGAAAAATAACAACTATAAGGTGACATTTACGATTTAAAAGCTGAAATAAAGTCTGTAAGGTTACAGCGATAAAAGGTGCTGTTTTTCAAAGTGTGCTTTTATCCTGTCCGGAGGACAATTTGTTGTAAGGGTGGTCCAAAAAAAAAATTACTATGGGAAATTCAGTCAAAACTGATAAGGAAATTCAACTCGACCTAGGACTGGTCGGTTTATTATCAAAAGTGG
>Ga0247758_1000334_pt1 | contig 41668 bp, 39 predicted proteins | sample UWRJL156409C4_FD_180950 | JGI IMG/M metagenome (GOLD analysis project Ga0247758, IMG submission 180950) | Plant litter microbial communities from Arlington Agricultural Research Station in Wisconsin, United States - UWRJ-L156-409C-4 | ecosystem: Environmental > Terrestrial > Plant litter >...
GCACAACCCTCCTCGCCCCCTTGGCCCTACAAACCGCCATCACAAACCTCATCTTCCGCACCACCATCTCCCTATCCTTCTGGCTCGCGTATCTTTCCCCCTCAAGCTCAACCCCCCTCAACATCGCCGCACTAACCACATCGACAAACCACCTCCCCCCCTTCGGCAGCTCATCGCCGTCCTCGTCTCTGAACACCAGGACGTCCGGCGTGTACACGGCGCTCACCTCGGGAAGGCGGTAGAACTCGTCGCGCAGGGCGGGGAGGAGGGTCGTGCGCATGCAGAGCGATTCTTCCTGGGAGGTGGCGCCGGAGAGGAAGCCGCCGCCGGGGGAGAGCGGGGAGGCCATGTTTAGGATGGAGAGGTGCGGGCGGCGGTTGGTGAGGTCGGGTGGGTTTGGGTTGGCTGTTTGTGGGGAGGGGGAGGGATAATGGGAGAGGAGGGAGTAAGCTGCGGTGAGGGTGTCAGCTACGCGGAGGGTGATGCGCATGCTTTGGTGGGGAGTGGTTGGCGGTGGTGGGGGGAAGGGAGGTTGTCGGGGGTGAGGAGTGAGGAGGCGGCGATGCCCTCGCGGGCGCGGGGGTGGGCGGAGAGCAGAGAGGGGATGAGTTTGTTGATGGTGGCTTTGGCTTTTTTGGCGCGGACGTCTTTGCGCGTTGCGGCGGGCGCGAGACCACGGGAGGGCTTGGTGCGTCCCATGGTTGGAGTGGAATTGGTAAGTTGGGGTTGTTGGGGTTGTTTAGGTCGAGGGGTGTTTTTGAGTGATGGTGATGTAATGGTATTGTTTGAGACGACGGTTGAAAAGAAGATGAGGGTCCCTTGCAGAGTGATGCAGCGGTGTGGAGAAGCTGGAGAGGTGCATGAGTGAGCCCAGATGTGGGGAAGCGACCCCGTTTGCTTTGAACAGCCGTCAACAGCCAGTGACAGACTCTATCTCACTTGGAAAAGATAGGAGTGCAACCCCACAGAAGAGCCTCGGAGATGAGGAAGGAGCGTATGGGAGAAGCCATCAGTTGGCCCCACTAGTCACCAGTCATTTCAGGCAGCCCAGGCGGTTGATCAAATTATGCATCCTTTCGACCAATTGTCAATGGGTGTCGCACCCGGATGGCGATAGCATCATACCCTTGTTGCCCGCCTGATCTAATTTCACAACGGAGTATACTGATCCCCCTAGTTCCAGCTCCAGGTTGACGTTGCGGACTCAGATCCAGATCCACCTCCGCGGAACCAAATCGAGCATTCATTGGAACATTCTTCGCACCGTCGACACTCGCAGATCTCGGAGTGCGGCAAGCGCCGGCCCCCAAGCGTCTACCTACGGGTCTCACACCCGGCCGCCAGGGTCGCAGAAATCGATTGCGACCGCAACCAAGACATCAACCGATAGAGCGCGCTAAACTAAAGCCAGCCTGGCCAGTTGGTGCTCAGCGAACCAACCCTTGAACGAGCTTTTCAGCCTCACTTGAGTTGCTTCTATATGCGTGTGTGGCAAGGCTCTGGGAGTGCCCGCCCTTCTGCAAAAGGAAGGTACGCCTCTCGTTTCACAACCGTTTCAGTTGTAAGGCATCTCTTGGCAACAATATCGTTGCATTGAAAAGGGTGGCAATCTTGACGGATGCTACCAATGGGTCGACTCTAAATACATGAGCAGGAACTATTTTCATTTTCTATGTCCTCGGTGAATCGCTGAGGGCGGGCGCGCGTTATAGCCCACTGGCTATAGAGAAAGACTCAGAGCAATGTCCGAGACTGATGACCCACCTTCTTGAGCGACATTTCAGCGGCGGCCTCCTCTTTATTCAGAGCCTCGCCGTCTTGCAGAAATGGGTCTCGCTCGATGCCATGTGAGTGAGGCATATATAATCGACGAGGATGGGTCTCGATGAATCCCCTTCCCAAGTCAAAGCCTCAACTAGTCACTCTTTTCTCCTTTTCTTTCACCGTCCACTACCACAGTCTGTCATTCATTTCTTGCTTTAGTGTTCGACACACTTTGATTCTCCATCACACCATATACATTCCTTTCCCAGCCCACTATCATATCAGTCAACACATCATGGGGTCCAACGTTTGCGCTATCAGCGGGGAGAGTGGTTTCCGCTGTAATTTCCGCATTGGAAATTTCAGTGCTGGCAATCTTACTCGTACGACGAACGGCACTCTCAACAATCTCGAGCAGCTTGACAGTATCAAACCAGATGCAGATGTGGCCGGCATTGGGGTGAGTGGTCGGCCATTTTTGTTTAATCTTTGTTAGGTACTAATCTCAATACCTCAAGATTCTCGTCACCTTCGCTTTCGCATACTTCCTCTCGACACTCGTCGCGCTGTTCATTCATGCCCTAGAGTGCTTCGAGATCTTCGGCTATACGAGGTAAACTTTGCCGTTTCTTCCTCTTCAGGTACTTCATACTGATATCTATTTCACAGAGGCAACAGCGTGCAATGGGCGCATCGGACTATGAACAAAGCCCTTGTGATGTTGAGCGACCAGCAGATCGTACTCAGCATGGCCACCAGTCTTGCGGCTCTCAAATTATGGTGCGAGTTCTCGACCTACCATCTCAATCTGATTCACCAATGGCTCATATTTTGTACCATCACACACACCAACGCACTTCTCGTCCACTGCGATTATTTCAACCCGAAGAAGGCCCCCGCTACTATTCTCCGCATGATCTTGATTCTCGTACACATCGCTCTTGCTGGTGTCGTCCTCTTCGCCAATGGTCAGGACATGGGCACTTGGTCCCCAACCATTGGCGACATGACGCCTCTGCAGATGTTGCCAGCACAGTGCTTCTTCCAAAATGCCACGATGCCTTCGAGCTTGAAGACAGCCGAGCTGGGATGGAATGGGACCGGAATCACCGGCCGATGGCTGTTTTTCGCTTCTGTCGCTCTCATCGTTTGCGGAATGGTCTCTTTCATCATTGATGGCATTGGAAAATTGGCCAAGCAGGATTTCCGAAAAAATCTGCCGTCGTGGATCATACGGACGGGTTTGCTAATCATCAACTTAGTGATCGGCGTGATTGTGATGCGAGCAACTGTGGACCTCCGAAGGTGGATGATTGACAACGAGTGGGTGGAAGACGGCTCAGAGAATAAGCTCTCGTACGGTCAATGTGTTCCCATCTTTTTATCTCTGTTTTTGGTTATATCCGTATTCGAGACCTTGTTTGGTAAGCATTGCTTTTCTACTCCTCCCTGTAATACTCCGTCCTCCTTGCCTTCAACTACATGATCAACAGCAGTACAGGTCCAAATCAACACTTGTACTAACAGCTACTTTTCCTGACATTAGATGAGTTACCGGACGACGACAACGGCGACGGTGACAACAAATCGGATCTTTAGCCCAGAGCTAAGATGGAGAGAATTTGGTAAAACGTGCACCTACGGCCGCTGCTCTGGCCCTACCAGATGCAATGTTCTTCGTTCCTGGGGGCCACAAGCGTCGCGAGGACCAAGATGGAGCTGTGCAGATGAGCGACGTACCAGAAGCCCCAGGGAACCATGCCCCAGCCACCCAAGACAGTCATTGCTCCCGGAAGCCAGGTTGACCCTGGCCACACCAGGATCACAATTGTATTTGTAGAGTTTCGAACCACTTGTATCAGCCCCGTTCAAGTATTATCCCCCTCGCCAAAAGTAAAATCTAAAAAAGGAAACCTCGGGCAGGTCTACCGAGCTTTACAAACCGGGAGGCAAGCTCCAGCCTTACTGCAGCAATCAGTAATCAAGCTTCACTTCACCATTCTCCCCCAACCAGCATACAAGCTACACCGCTTCTTCGGGTCCTCGAGGGTGTGGTGTTCTTGCGGGGGCTCTGGGTCAGATGGTGGCGGATCAATCAGCTGTAAGTCCAATTCCTACCTACCTAGGTAGTCTCAGACTAATAATAAGTGGATCCCGTCCGAAAATGGTTAGCTTAAAATCAGGCTCGCTTCACCCTCGGCTCAGCTTCGGCTCACCATAGCTCACCCAATGCTCACCTTGCCATGAAAATTAGCAAGTTTTTTTTACCAACATGGGACCGTCAGACAGAATGACCACTGCACCAAAGTGACAAAAGCGACGCCGCAATTGCACTTTGTGCAACAGGGGTACTTCTGGGCTATTATTCAATGATTTGCAGCTGATTAATGTGCGCCATGGGAGTTGCGATAAGTGATATATAGGGGAGAAATTGGACGCGATAAGAAAAGTGCGGGGATAAATTGGCTTCACCCGAGTTCACCTGTTCTAATTCACGCACCCGTTTACTATTTATACACCGCGTGTGATGCATTTATACACCACTGCGTATTTCGGGAGCCAAGGCACGTTTTTGGCACCCCATTTGCCTTGCCCTACATGTCTTAGCTAAAAAAGGGCTCCCTCTCTGCCCTCGAAAATAACCACCAAGACCGTTCTCCATTCTCAGATAGCAGCTAGGCGTACGAAGGTATGTTACGGCGGCCGCTGTGCTTCGCGGCTGGCTTAGCTTTATCCAGCTTACTGATATATTGCTTTCTGTAAACGAGTATTGGACGTAAGAGGACCTGGATGTCGCTCTTTACAAGGCGGCGGTTAAGGACGTATAGCGGTGATCTAACTCCTCCTTAACAGGGGCACCCACGTTAACGCAGAAAGTGTTAAAATATGGCGACACGCTGTAAGCGGTAGCGAGCGTAGTATACGATGTGACAGTAAGGCTTCTCCGTCTACTGGTGGGGAGAGGTGCTGACGTTAATATACTCGGTGGTAAACACGGCTCCTCTCCCTAAGTAGCGTACGCGAGTCTTAGCACGGGTAGCCGCGATATTACCTTCTCCTGGAACGTGGCACTAACATTTATGCCTAGGGCGGTAAGTACGGGACCCTCTTGTAGACCGCATGTTACTACAAAGACGGCATACCCGAGGAAGAAGAGTAGCTGTTTCTGTTTATAGAGACCGTTGTAAAGTTTTTGCTCGATAAGGGCGTTAATGTCAACACCTAAGGGGATGTTTTCGGAACAGCGCTCCAGGTTACCTGCACATCCTCCCACGAAAACGAGGCGGCGCATACCTTACTGATGGCGGAGTACGGCACCGACGTCCATGCTCAGGGGCGCTTTTACGGTAACGCCCTCTAGGCTGCGTGTTACTCTGGGAAACTAAACATAGCGTGGCAGCTGGTTAACCGGCACGCTAATGTCAGGGCCTCGGGTAGCAAGTTGGGGAGTGCGCTGCAAGCGGCTACGGCAAGCAGGTCGGCTAACCATGGCTTACTCGACCTGTTGCTAGCCCTAGGTCGTTGGCGGGGTGGCGTTGATCGATGATGCATGGGCTGGGTAGAAAAATAGTTTGGGGACATGGGTGGTTCTGGTCAGAGGGTCAGCGATACACCCGGATGGCTGGCGAGCTACGGGCAATACGAGGGGCGGCGCCAATGGATTCCATTCTTATAACAGTGTCTAACGGACTCTGCACGCGGTCAAAGTAACTTGGACGCCTGGCCCAAAGATTTGTTTTGTTGTTGCTCAGTCTAGATACACATTTGTTCTGCCTTTCTCCATAAACTAGCAAAATGGTCTCCTTACCATGCCTACCGTGCCTGCACTGCGACGAAACATCTCAGAGGACACTGTCGGTAGACAGCCTCTTCGTAATAGCATCCCGAAGACCCTGAACGCTCTCAACCATCTCAATGTCAAATTTCTGGCACACCATCTGGACATTCCCTCTCTTCCAATACCCTTCAGGGCAGTACACAATGGCTTTCCCTCGCTTTCGCGCACAGAGGCCGAGCTCAAGCAAACTGATAGGCGCCTGGGTAGCTGGGTGGAAGTATACCACAACCATGTCGGCCTTTTCCTGCTTGTCGAGCTCCCACTCGACCTGCTGGCGGTAGGGAGGGAAGTTGACATCTTCACGCCACGTGTTGTCCCAATCGGCGCGGTGTGGATTGTAGATGGTGATGTTCATCTCAGAAAGCAAGGAGGAGAGAGCCACCCGCCAGTCAACCGTATCAACTTTCGTTGTTGAGCCAGCAAGGAAGACAGACTTTGCACCTTGGGGGGGTTCTTCCGAAGGCGCTAAAATGACCTGGCTCCGATGTTGGGCCATGGTTGAGAATGAATGGATATATCTTGAAATTGGCTGCCAGATAACGCGCGCTCGTTTCATCTGATCTTTCTGCGATGGCGCCGTTGAGTCCCGTTGGAGGTTTTTAGTTTCAACCTGGGAAAAGAAAGTTAGGCCACGAGCGGGGTTGGGCAGGAGCAGAGCTCAGCGAAAATTTGGGCACGGGTGAGTCACAAAGCCTGTGGGTGTGGGGGTCACGGCCAATTGGCGTGCCAGACCAGCCTCTGGTCTGGAAGCCCCGCTCCTTGGCACGCCCACGATCTATTTTGTATTGGAACACGAGCGTCGGGTTCTTGCCGCCGATGGTCGGGATGGAGGGGATATGATGGCTCATTGGTACAAGTACTTCCTCGTGGTATAAATCCATCCCAAGATGCCTGTCAACACCTAGCCCAAACCCTCCCCCGAACACAACCCACTGGTGCCAGATTAGTCAGCCAGCAATGCATATTGAGGTGCAAACTGCGTGACAGTCAGTCAACCAGTCGTACGATTCTACAAAAGTGGGTGATCCAACACGACCTAGGCAGCCCCTCAATTGATGACGTAATTATGCCAAACCAGATCTTGATAAAAAGTCTTTCCCCATATCCAACTATGCGTCTCTTGCGGATGAACCACGACGGAAGCCTTAGCGTGGCAGACTGTGTCGATCGCAACGTCCCTAATTACGCAATTTTGTCCCATACCTGGCGGGGCGATCAAGAACCGACCTTCCAACACGTCATCAATTTTACAGCACCCGAATCTACCACCGAAAATTGCCCCTCCTTCGACAAACTCTACTTTTGCGGAGAACAGGCGAAGAAGGACCGACTGCAATACTTCTGGGTCGACACATGTTGCATTGACAAGTCCAGCAGCGCGGAACTGAGCGAAGCCATCAATTCCATGTTTAAGTGGTATCAACGCTCGAGCAAATGCTACGTACTTCTCAGCGATGTTTCAACGCACCTGAAAGACGACAATTTAGCGGCAAGAGACTCCCAGCTAAGACGAAGCCGTTGGTTCACTCGAGGCTGGACTCTGCAAGAGCTTCTGGCCCCTCCCGTCGTCGAATTCTTTTCTCGGGAAGGACACCTGCTTGGCTCCAAGGAATCGCTAGAAAAAACGCTTTCCGAAATCACGGGGATCCCCGTCTCTGCTCTTCGAGGAAGTCATCTCAACTTCTTCACCATAAATGACAGGATGTCTTGGGCAGCCAATCGACAAACGACACGCGAAGAAGACACTGTGTACTCGCTGCTTGGCCTTTTCGATGTCCACATACCGGCAATATATGGCGAAGGAGAAGCCCATGCGCTGCGTCGCCTGCAATCAGAGATCGAGATGCATCCGAATGGCGCACACGCCGACCAAGACTCGGACGATCAGCACCGAGCCAGCCATTGGATTGTGCCTTTTGAAAGAAATGCACGTTTTACCGATCGCGAACTTGAGCTTGCCCAGCTTCAAAGCACGCTCTTCGCCAACGATCAGTTCACAAAGGCTGCCATCTCCGGGCTCGGGGGAGTGGGAAAGACTCAACTCGTGCTAGAACTTCTCTACCGGCTGAGGGAGAAGCACAAACACTACTCGGCCATTTGGATACAAGCCACGACCATGGAAAGTTTGAACCAAGGATACCATGCTGTTGCCCAACGGCTCGGAATCCGAGCTGGGGGCAAGGATGCGAACATACAAGAACTTGTGCAAAACTTCCTAAGCGAGGATAACGCAGGCCATTGGATCCTGGTCTTTGATAACGCCGACAATATCAACATGTGGATCGACAAACCGGCATCGACGGAACAATCGTCTAAACGGCTGATCGACTACATGCCCCGGAACAAAAATGGACGCGTCATTTTCACGACACGCGACAGGAAGGCCGCCGTGAAGCTTGCCCATCAGAACGTGATTGAGGTGGGAAAGATGCCGGAAGAGATATCCACACAGATGCTGCGGAATTTCTTAATCCACAAGGAGCTCGTCGATTCCAGACCGGCGGATACGAAAGCGATACTCACGTGGCTCACCCATCTCCCACTGGCAATTGCTCAGGCAGCCGCATACATCAACGAGAATGGAGTCACTCTGGCGGATTACCTGACACTGGTGCAGTGCCAAGAGCAAGAGGTTATCGAGCTCCTAACCGAAGAATTCGAGGATGATGCGAGATATTCCGACATGAAGAACCCGGTCGCCACGACCTGGCTGATTTCCTTCCAGATGATCCAAAAAAACGATCCCCTAGCAGCAGAATTCATGTCACTCATGGCTTGCGTTGACCATAAAGATATTCCCCAGCATCTACTCCCGCCAGGGCCATCGCGAAAGAAGGAGATGGATTCAATTGGGACACTAAGCGCCTACTCATTTGTCACCAGACGCCCGGAAGACGCTGCACTTGACTTGCATCGGCTTGTGCACCTCACGATTCGGAATTGGCTTCGGAATGAAGGTACGCTCGCTGAGTGGACTCGCAGGGCCGCCGCGCGCCTGGAAGAGGTGTTTCCGGACCACAATCACGGGAATAGGGTCGCGTGGAGACGTTATCTTCCTCATGCGTGCTGTATCTTGAAGTCGGATCTCATTTCAAGAGACGATGCTTGTAGGATTGGGCTAGGATGGAAAGTTGCCCTCTGCTTTTACAACGATGGTCGGTTCCGCGAGGCAGAGACCCTCTTTCGGGAAGTCACAGAGTTTCGGACAGCAGTGCTTGGAGAAGAGCATCCAGATACTCTCAAGAGCATGGCGAGGCTGGCCTTGACATACCACGCACAAAGCCAGTTCCAAGAGTCCAAGGCGCTCGGGCTCAGGGCGATGGAGGCTCAGAAACGGGTCCTCGGTGAGGAGGATCCGGAGACACTCTCTACTATGGGCCACCTGGCCATGACGTATAGTGATTTGTCGCAATGGAAGGAATCCGAGGAGCTTGAGCTCCAAACCATGGAACTTCGGAGGCGCATTCTCGGCAGCGAACACCCAGACACCCTCACGAGCATGAGCAATCTGGTGTACCTGTACAACTGTCAAGGTTGGTGGAAGCGGGCGGAAGAGCTTGGCAAACAGACTGTCACCGCCCGCAAGAAGGTGCTCGGTGTCGAGCATCCAGACACTCTCCTCAGCATCGGCAACCTGGCACATACGTACAACAACCAGGGCCAGTACCGAGATGCGGAAGAGCTGCTGGCCCAAGTGGTCAAAATACGCGTGCGAGTGCTAGGGGAAGATCACCCGCACACTCTCAGCGGCATGAGTAACCTAGCCGTTAGCTACCATAACCAGGGCCGATGGGACGAGTCTGAAGCCCTTCAAGCACGAGTAGTGGCTATTCGCACGACCGTGCTAGGCCCAGAGCACTTCTCCACGTTGACGAGCATGGCTCATCTGTCGTCGACATACCAGAGCCAGGGCCGACTGGCCGAGGCAGAGAAGCTTGGCTTGCAGGTGATGGAGTTACGCAAAAAGGAGCTAGGTCCGGAACATCATCATACCTTGACCAGCATGGCCGGTCTGGCATCCATCTATCTTGAGAATGGGCAGTTGCGCGAAGCCGAGGAGCTTGGGCTTAACGTACTCGCAATCCGGATAAGGCTACTAGGTATGGAGCATCACCATTCGCTAACCAGTATGGAGCACTTGGCAGCCATATATAAGAAGCAAGGACGGCTGAAGGAGTCTGAAGGTATAGAGGAGCAAGTTTCTGAGGCTCGAAAGAAGGTGACGTAAGTGAATTTTACTTTGTACATAGCATTGTCACAACTTGTGGCAATTGCGTGTGCATATTCGGACGTGAGGCGGACGAGCGTCGCGCGGTTATACGGCCTAGGGTGGCCGGCCGTCTCGATGCCTCAAAGCGGCCGACGATGCGCAGTGCAGAGGCCCTCTTCATCGGCGCGGTGGATAGTGGCCGACATGGCTGTGTTTTCCCAAAAATAGGCATCGAGCGTGAGGAAAAGATGTCAAAAATATGATAAGAATGGCTGCTCTCGTGACATTTTTTTTTTCTCGCCCTAGGGTTAATATAGACATGTAAGTAGCTATATGATCAAGTTTCTTTTATAATTGATGTGATGATTGGATGGAAAGTTGAACCTTGTGGTTGAATACTAAGATCCGGAGCCGACGCTTGGGCAAAGAAACGGCACTAACGCGCGTCGTGGAAATGGGCGGGGTCTTGGAGACGGCCGACGCGATCGGAGCTGTTGAGGAAACAACAAGCAATAGATTGAAAGGTGCCGTGGACGAGAATCGGCACAGTGAAGCTGAAGCGGGGAATTATCGGAGGAGGGTGTCGCGTTCGTCCGAAACAGTCAGTGGCCCGTGCTCCCTGAGTGGTCGTTGCCTCGCAGTGGGTTCTTAAAGCGGCGTGAAGGCCGCTCCTTCCTCAATGCTCTGTATAGACACAGCTCCTGTCAGAAGCCCTGCACTCTGGATTTGGTGGAATTGATGGGGTTGCAACTGCGTGATTGTATTTCTTGTGTGGTTCTTGCTTCCAGCCAGAACCACCTTCTTTAGAGTGTCGCGCATTACTGCACTAAAAAGCACGGAACGTTCATTACTTCTGACAAGTGGTAATTGCTGTCATATCTGACATAGCCCTCAGTGCGGCTCACCCCCAGCTCAGGATTTACGACTAATAAGGACTCGGACAGAAAAAATTGTCGGGTGAGACTATATAGGTATGTATCAAGGACGATCCCTAGGACGATAAGGGCATAGACATTTGGACGGGCTGTTGCTGACGTACTGCTGCTGGATGGACTATTGCTGAATGTGGCAGAACTGTTTATCTCCAAAAGACGTGGGTCGTGATGGTTATCTTTGCAGAATGTAAACATGTCATATAGCCCCGATCGTGGAGAAAGGGGCTCTTCTAAATGGCGTAGACGCCCCCCTTACTACCCAGCCTTTTTAGCTGACTTCACTCCGCTATACGTTCTTCTAGCATCAAGCCCTCCCAGTCAAGCCCTCCCAGACACGCCCTGATAGTACGTCATTGTTTGTCGGGAAGATATTCGTGGAAAAGAAGAGTATCTCCCTTGAACGTGACCAAATGCTCGTCGGTCAGGATAGGGCCAGGAGGCGGGCCCTGGATGGCACTAATACCAGCGCCAGGAATAAGATCTCGCTTGACCCAATGTGTCAGGTCCTGGTGTCTGGATGCGCTCGAGAGCGCTCGCCGCTTCGAATTTGGCCGCGATGATGGTGATGACAGCTTCAGCCGAAAGAAGAAGCTGAATGATGCCAAGCTCCATGCTCTACACAGGCAACCTGGAGGGTAGGTATTTGGTGCCCGCTATGGAACGGTGGGCGCAGGTAGCGGTTTTGCGGCGTACCGCCACGGTCACTGGTCAGGCTGCTGGGCTTGGATGGAAGCTTGAAGTTCTCGTATATCGGCCGGTGGGTGTGTTGGCCGCCGGTTGGGCCAAATGCTGCTGAGGTATATCGACACTTATCCTTCGTCCTTTGAACACCTGCAAGCCCTTGCAAAGGTAGGTGGCAAGCAATGAGGCCAATAAACCCTTAGAATATAGATCGCTCTTTTCTTCTCGCCGGTGTAATCCGACTTCGCCGGCCCATCTCCCTATCCTGTAGCAATACCACCCTCACACAGCAAAGCTCATATATCCTCCAAGCACAGCGCCGAGAGAAAGCCATAGAAAGACCACAGAACACATTCCCATATTGTACCTAGCAACTAAACATACGGCAATTAGCACTGCCTAACTCCCTACAGCTGAAAAGGGGGCCAGTTCAATCCTTATGGGAATACAAGCAGGAAAGTCGGAATTCACAAGAAATGAACCCAAAGTTTGAATGTAAGAAGCGCACCGTGGACTTGCCACATTGATCGATCTCTTTGGTCTAACTACTCAGTATCTGTCTGACCCCTGATAGTACTACTACACACCACTGGCAGACATCAAATACACGTCCACCAGCCCTGGGTATTGTTACACAACGAAAGCAAAGCCATTCCAAACAGTACCTAGTACCCAGTACCAATCATGCAACCATAAACCGTTCCCAGCAATCCTGTATCTTTTCCGCTCGATCCAAAAGAAACCAAAACGCCTACTGATTACCTCGATGTCAAAACAAAGCGAAATTGACCCTGTCAAGTCCTCCAACCCCAATCCCTAACATGATCCCGATGCGCATACCCCACCCTAGCCTGCAACCCCAACCCGACGGCCTCTCCGCCTCCCCACCCCCCCGTCCTGATCGCACTAACCGCAAAGACCTCGTCCTTCTCACAGCTCCCATTCATCCCCCAAGTCTCCAGCGTTTCCTCCCTCCTCCTCCTCCTCAACTTCTCCCACCCCAGCTGGAACCCCATCGTGACATGCAGTCCGTCCTTGAAGCAGGCGTGCAAACCCTCAGTAGACTGCCATTCCGCGCCGCGGCCGAGCATGCCAAAGATATTTCCGTCTGCGAGGAGGGAGGCGGCGCTGGCGATGGAGGTTGGAGGGCGGGGGAGGATGTTTGTCTTTGGGAGGGCGAGCCAGGAGGCGGCGGAGAAGAGGAGGACGGATGCGAAGAGGGCTTGGAGGATGCGGGTTGAAATGGTGTCTTGGACGACGCGGCGGGCAGCGCCGCTGCCGAGGGAGGTGGCAATAAGGCGGCCGGGGAAGGAGAGGGTGGTGGCGTTACCCATGGGGAGGCCTGAGGTGTCGAGGGGGCGGGTCAAGGTAGGATCAGTGGTTGTTGGCCGACGGTTCCAGGTGTTGACGATTTGGGTGCGGATGACGCGGTGTTGAAAGGTGATGGCGTCGGCGATGGAGGAGGCCGCGAGGGAGGAGTCGCCGAGGCTTGCGATAGGGATAGCGAAGCGAGATGCGACTAGGGACATGAAGAAGGGGTCGAGGAGGTGCGGGGTTTGGAGGGTGACGAGGTTGTCGTACTGGAGATTGTCGTCGACGGCGATGGGGACTTTAGTCGCGGTGCTCTCGTCTGGGACCGGGGGGCTAGCGTCATCTACATCTAGGGCCCCTCCAATAAAACGGACGGCTACGTTGAGCCGATACATTGTCTCATTGCAGGTGAGGGCCGAGAGCGTTTTCACTGTCGCCTGGGGGGTGCCTGCATTCTGGAGTTGGCCCCAGACCCAGATCCAGCGGGAGGCTGTACTGTTGTCGAAAACGAGCGGCCGGTAGACTCCGGTGCCGAAGAAAGCGTTCGGGTCTAGATCCAGCTTGCTCGGGTTATTTAGATCGCTGAGAGTGTGCCCGGTGTTGATAGCGACAGCGTTGTCCTCGGCGTTACCCCCTGCTTCGGCGGGGAGGGTAACCGTCATAGGATTGCCAGTGCCGCCGAGCGTGGAGAGAGCCAGGTCTACCAGAAGCTGAGATTGCTGGAACGATCTGCATTCGAGAGAGGGACGCACGCCCGGGATAGTCGCAGAGACGACGATGTCGTCGGGCAGGTCTCTCATGTCCTCGGGGACGTCCGCAAGGGAGACGGTCGGGAAAGCAATATCCTCAAAGGTGAATCCAGGATACGAGATGTTGCCGTTGAGAACCAGAGAGGCGAGGACGGTTCCGTTCTGGCATGTGCTGCAAAATCCAGGATCCGGTACCCCATTACTCTCCGAGAAGAAATCCCGGGTCAACAGTTGACACCTGGCAGTGGTAGGCACAGTGGCGACCGTGAAGAGCGTCGAAGCAAACATGGCGAAAAGCGAGGACACAAACGCCGCTGCGGTCGCACCGCCTACCGTAAGGTTACGAGACTTGAGGGCTTCGTAGAATACAGCCGGTGGTGACTTGTCGACGAGGTTGAGGCTGATGGTCTGCCCGAACGTCGCGCCATTGATCAAGGCAAAGTATGGTGATAGGAGGCGGATCACGAAAGCCGACGAAATAAAGTAGAATGCTACGAGGCATAAAATTGACGCCGGGAGGACGGTCCATAAAACGTGGCGGTGTTCTTCGTCGTTGACGTCCTCGAATCCTCCGTTCTTGTTCGACATCTGCAATGTGAACTCCATGACAATTACGAGGACGACCAGCACGACAAGTGCCGCCATCCGGTTAATTGGGTGTAGGAGCAACGGATACGGTAATACCTCGGTTTGTTCGACGTAGCTAGGATGCGCGTCCTGGGCTTTCTGGCTTCCAAAAATCTTGAAGTAGCCCGAGCCACTCGAGTCAGCGCGCTCGTAGGCCTCGACGCCTGTGTAAAAGTCGGAACTCGCTAGTCGCTCCTTGAGAACTGCTTCGTCTCCTCCGCCTGTGCCACGCAGTGTTTGGAGCAAGCCACGGTTGTTGGCAATAAGCGCAGCCGTGTCTATGATGGTACTTGGATTTCGGGGCAGGAACCCCTTTTTCGGAACCATGAGGATGGCCGCAACTGTGAGGAAAGCGGCTACTGCCAAATGTATGACGATAAACTGTGTCACGGCAAAGCTGACCACGAGTCTCTCGCTTTCTCCCGCAGTTATGGCCATGATGGGCGTGGACGACTGTTGCATCAGTGAACGTGACGCCAACAGGGGCACATACTGCGTGAAGTAGTCAGTGACCACATCTTGCAGGATGGCGGCATCGAGGAGAGAGTCGGGCGACATTGCGGTCCCCGCGGACCTGAAACGGTAATCCAGGGCAAGATACATCATGGGGTCGACGTTGACGATTCCAGGTTGGTAGAACCACGGCGTGGTGTCGGCATATGTGTCGGCCAGCTCATTCCGGAAGGACCCAAAGAAGGCTTCGGCGATTCCCCATGCTTCAACGTTGGCGAGGGCCCGTTGTTGGTTGTTAATAGATGGGTCGACTGCTACGACGACACCGTTCCTCTTCGTCACGTCGACTTGACTGACCCCGTAGGTGGGCTTGCAGAGAAGGGAGGCTGATCGAGGAATGGTGCCATTCACGGCGATGTTAGCTGTCGATGAGTTTGTCGGCAGTGGCCGGGGGTTGAACGTCTCTGTCGCAAAGACGACTACCATACGTCTGTCATTAGCTGAGTTCGCACAGCTCCCTTCCCCAAACCTCGAAAAGTACAGCGTCTGGTTGGCGGCGACCCCAAAAGGCCGACTGAACGATGTGCTGGTCACGGGCATGGCGATAGTGCACGCTCCAGCGGTAAACGAGGTGTTGAACCGCTGCAAATCCTGGCCAAGCTGCGCCCCAGAAAAACTCAGCCGGGCAACTTCACATTCCAAGCCGGCCGACAGTCCATCCACGGTTGCTGTGATAGTATTGTCGGTGGCGTCGTTAGAGAAGAATTGCTGATATGCGAAGGACGACGAGATGCCGTCTGGAAAAAGCAGGTCTTGTTGCTGGAGACCGAGCATTGTGAAGAAGGCTAAAGACCCCGAACTTGCCAGCGCAGATCCGTTGTTGACGAATGTCGTCTGGACGGTGATAGGAGTGCTTTGGTTCGGAATGTCAACCAGCATGATGAACATCAGGCCAGTGGATGCAACCACCAGCACCATCAAGAACATAGATACGATCGCCGTAGCAGCCACGACATAGTCTCTGTTCTTGACAGCCTTCGCAATCGTCCGCGGTTGCGAGATAGAGATGTAGTCGAGGAGGAGGGTGCGGTCGGCGGTTGCCGGACCCATGGACATGCGGAGCCACGGAGCCGCATGTTTTGCTTGGTACTCCACGCGGGCCCAAAGTGCCGTGACGAGAGTTAGTATTGCCGTGGGGGCGAATCTCCATACGAAGTAGCCGGCTTCGCTGGTTGTGACAAGGCCGCTATTCCTCGTGGAGAATCCCAACAGCGCCTCGAGTGCCACCGAGAGCCCCACGAAGGCGACAGCGAAGCAGGCTAGTATCTTTCGCTGAAGATAAAAGGGCCGCCACGGTAACGGGACCTCAATGAGATCTGGTTTCTTTTCTGCTCCGAGCTCGAGCTGCTTCAGCTGGCTGATGGCATCCAAGGGGTCGCCCGGCTGGCTGGTTGGAGACAGGTCCCCGACCTTCTGCGAGGCCGAGTTGGAAGGGCTTATTGATGTCGATGAGGTGCTGGATGAGTTGCTGTGAAGCGGCGTCTTGCGCGGAACGCTGAACGAAGAGATAGACCCCGTATATGGACGGTCGGCTCGAGACCGCGGCGGAGGCCGACCGCCATCCTGATTTCGTCGTACATTCTTGCCGAGCTCTGCGTACTCCTGGTATGACATGCTGAAAATTGCTGCACCACCGGGGCACTTGGGTTACATCCGCCAGATCCAGCCCGTGGCGTTGTGTTCTTTCTTCTGATGGAGAGGCGAGTCTCGCGCGTGTTCACTTGCGCGTTGACATCGCGAGTCGCGCGTCGCCGAGTCAACTCTTTGCCAGACGGCTCAATTGTGAGGATGCGGCACAGAACTTTCCGGGAAATCACAAGAACAAAAAGTGGAGAGGAGAGAAAGCGGACAGCAACCGGGAGATACCAGTCTCGCAGGAAGGAATTAGAGGAGGAAGGAAGAGGGCCACGCCTGCCCATGAATGATCGTCGGGATTGCCGGCGTAGACGAGATGGGTGTCGGGAAGGGGGGCGTCCCAGTTTTGAGCTCTTCGAGCTGAAAGCAGTCCGATGCCGATGGCATTCGAGGAACATTCGACGAGCAGGGAGGGGCCCTGCTGCCCGCATGGCCAGGCACTGGCGCAAGCTGGGGAAACGACAGGCTGCGGCACGGCCAACGGTCGTACAGGAGGCACCGGTACATCTCGGGCGGTGACGCTTGTTTCACCCTGGCCGCGGCCTCTAGAATCGTCAACGAAGGGGGCCGGCCTGGGGGCCGAACACATGGCAGACAACGGGAAGCACTGTGGTTGGAAGACCAGGCTGCACGCCGCCTCCTTCGGCACTTTCTCATTGGCCCCGTCCCATTTAACCTGGAGCCCGCCAGGCCTGTTGTCTGGATCGCGTCTCAGATCCTCCCATCAGGGGGGTCCGTGCCCGGATCTCTGGACGTGCATGACGTCGAGCCTGACCGGCCGCCCGGAAGCAGTCAAGGGTTCTGATAGCGATAATGGCGTGAATGTGCCGGGTTCCGTGGGTTGCGGCCGCTGAGCTTGGGGAAGGAGGAAAACCCGGCGTGGCCTACAGAAGTCCGGCGAATGGATGCAGAGAACGCCCGAAGAACGGGGGTCAAGTATAAGCTTCGGCGGCGCTTTGTCCGTCGGTCGTTGGTCGATGTCTCCGCTAAAACAACAAAACAACGGCCTAGTCCAACCCTTCAAGAGCCGTCCCGCGGTGTCAGGGGTCAGGGGTCTACAAGTCTCGGGAAGCGGTGGTTGACGCCCGCGCGCAGGTGCACGTCGTCAGAACTGGGTCGCATAATTCGCCTGATGCGGGCTCACCACAGAACCGATTTTCTGGGGTGCTCGACGATCATCCGTGGTCCCATCTGTTGAGTAACCTGACACTGAACCAGCTTCTTCGGGCACCCACAACCCGTCTTTCTCCACGTTGGGGACTCGGTGGTCTCCACGCCGATTCTAACCGCCGGGAGCCCAGAGCGCGTGGCCGCCGGCGTTGATGTTGGCGGACGAGGCATCATCACTGAACCAGGCTTCTAATTGTATTGCGTCTATTCATTCATGCTGATACCGCCATGTCTAATACCGTCACGGAAAGATTCTCATCACACACTCACTGACCAGTTAGCTCTTCTCCTTGTCTTCTTTGAGAGAAACTATCCGGTTGAGGACGATCTTGTCATCGGTGCTGTCCGAATCTAGAGCCTATAAGACATGGTATTAGATGTGCACTCTGCCATGGTGTTAGACCGAAAGACTTACAAAGTAAGCCACGCGCATTGCCTGGAAGCGGACCGATTCGGGCCCTCCTTTCCCAAGCTTGTCCTCACCGGCCGCCTCGGGCCAGGGAGCACGTCGCTTGACCTCTTCAATTCCAGACTCAATCAGTGCATTGGGGTAGATAACTTCGCTCTCCGGGTTGATGTCATTCAGATAGCCGCCTTCCGCTGCCGCGGGGTTTTCTGACTTAAACAGCTGATTGTAGACACGGACTTCGCACTTCCGGCTGGAGTCGCCGGAGCCACACCACTGGATATACGTCTTGGGCTTCTTGTTGTCGCGGTCGAAAACGGCACGAATTTCCGTGATCTTCCCAGTGGCTTCATCCTTCGTAAAACTGGTGGCCTTGATGGGAAAGGGGGCCTGCAGCAAACCGACCGACTTGCCCACCGCCAAACGGAAGTAATCCTTGCTGTCAACCTCGCGGAAGTCAGCTTGGTCAATGTAGACCGTCTTTGTGAACTTGATCTTGTGGCTTCCCATAGAGGAGTTCTTGGGCGAGAACGGAACATCAAGTTCCAGGCCATCAGACTCGTCAGCATCCTCGATCACAACCGAGACCGGGTCGAGGACCAGCATCAATCTCGGAACCGTGCGCTCCAGATAACGCCGGATGGTCTGCTCAAAGCGCGAGATCTGGATAATGCTGTTGTTCGTGGTAACGCCAAGCTCGTTGACGAATTCGAGGATAGCTCCAGGGGGGACGCCGCGTCTGCGTACTGCGATCAGTGTGTAGAGGCGGGGGTCGTTCCAGCCTCGGACATATTTCTTGTCGACAAGCTCCTTCAATTTCCTCTTGGAGAGCACCGTGCCGGAGAGGCTGAGACGCCCGTACTCGCGCTGCATAGGCTGGAATTCGACGAGTTGCTTGTTCAGCCACTAATTCGAGTGTCAGCTAGGATAGTGCGCGTAGGTAAGTCCAGCCACGGCGGAAAAAGGTTCACAGCCACGAAGACATCTGTCGGAGGAAAGGGCCATCAAAATAGCACGAACCTCGTAGGATACTCGACTGAGGATGAACTCTGTCGTACAAAGACTGTGTGTGATCTCCTCGAAACTATCGCACAAGCAGTGCGTGAAGTCGTAGGTGGGATAGATCTTCCACTTTGCTCCTGTTCTGTGATGCGGCTTGTCGAGAACGCGATATGCGGCCAGATCCCACATCTGGGGGTTTCCATCTGTGATGTCTTGCTTCATGCGCAGGAAAGCCTCGCGTGGCTTGTATTTGCCGTCGCGCATGGCGCGGAACTCCTGGAGGTTGTACTCGGGAGTCTGTTCGGCATGCTTGCAGCGGAAGCGGGGACTGGCTCCCTTTTCACCGCCGCGCTGGAGTTTCATCTCATCGTCTGTAATAACCTCAGGTGAGCAGGGAATCGAATCCAGGAGTTCGCTGTTACTAACCAGAGCAGTGGCATACATATGCCTTGTCTAGTGTCACGAGCTTCTCGGCGAGCTCGTATCTGTTGAGGCTGTCAGCTAACCAATCCTAGCAAAGCGGCATGCAGGAGAAACTCACAGCTTCTCGAAGTTATCGGACGAGTAGGTGATCTTATAAGGACTGAAGCCCAACCACCGAACCATCTCCTCGATGGCTGTGAAATATATCTCCTCCTCGGCCTCGGGGTTCGTGTCATCGAATCGTAGGTAGCTATTTATGTTAGTGACGTCCTCCCGTTGGCCCCGCGTGGCAGTGTCTGAACTTACCATGACCCTCCATGATACTTGGCAAACCCGAAGTTGACCGCAATTGCCTTTGCGTGTCCAATATGAAGGAATCCGTTTGGCTCAGGCGGGAACCGCGTCACGACCGGTTTGACCGGTCGCTCATTGTACACATCGTTCAAGAAGCCCTGCTTGAACATGAGCTCTGGATCCAATGGTGCATCCTCGGTCTTCTTCTCCTGGGGCTTCTTTGGGGCCGCTTCGGGCTGGGCGGCCTTCGCGTCCTTGGTCTTGGCCTTCTTCGCTCTCTTCGCAAGGCGCTTCTTCAGCTCGCCCTTGCTGACCATCTCTCCGGTCTCTTCATCGAGCTGGAGCTTCGGGGCATTATCGGCCGAGGCGGCGTCGAGCTTGAGGTTCGCGGCGGCGTCGGTCACGGCGTCGGTGTCCGCCATGGTGGAACTGTCGCGTCGTTTGCTGTCAGAGGGGCTAGTGGGGGCAATTGGAGCGTAAAAGTTTGTGGAGGTGTGGTTAGAGAGGCAACCTGATCCAACTCTCCTGGTATTGTAGATTCGGCCGAAAGGAGGGTTTGAGTGTGGTCAATCACCCACAGCGTCAATCTGATACAGGTGAGTCAATCGCGATCGTGAGTCAAGCCGTTCGGGCAGAATTGGGATGGAGGGGCAGAGGTGGCTTGGAGGGGTAAATGAATGGAAAGACCGTGCAACAGCGCCGGTCTCAGGTTGCGATAAGAGAGATAAGCGATTTATCCCTGCATCGGCAGAGCTCTCCCCAGCTTTGGCTGCTGCACAGTGGATTCAAGTCAACCATCCACTCAATGTAAGGGCGGCAGGATATCAGCTTGACGTCCGACAATCGCAGCCGCTTTTCTATATTTGCGTCCTATATTGTTTGCCTACTGCTCAAAGTCCTTGCCCGTGAAATTTGAAGTATGGTGGGTCTGTCTGCCCGGGCTTCCTCGCGCTGAAATAGCTGCGCCGGCACTCAGGGGCAACCAGACCAACATGCTCGTGCAGTCATTGAGCTTTGCAATCCCATCAGAACAACTATCCAAATTTTGCATCAAAACCCCAATTGCATTGATCCAAACATGTGGCCTCGCACATGTCATCCGATTCCGGCTCAGCCCGCTCGTTGGTCCTCCTTCTCCAACCAAACTCGGAGCTCCCGTAAACCTCCACTCCACACCCCGCATTCGTCACCCTTCCACGCGACAGAGCTCCCGCACGCAGCCTTGCCCGCTTGCTCGTCCCAGCTTCTCTCGCGATCACAATCCAAACCTAAACCCCCAATTCCGTGCTTGCCCCCAACAACAACCAAACTCTCACCGCCGTCACCCGATCCGAAGCCTTGATAAAGCTCTCACATTCCCTCACCTTCTGCGCGCTCTCCCTCCCCAAAACAAACACCAGCTCGGCTCTCCCAACCGACTACTTCCAGCCATCTCAGGCCGTCTATGCTCCTGCGCCCAGACCACAGAACCGCCGCTGCCGCCAAAATGACGCTCATCTCCGCCTCCGACATCCCGACGCTCTCCCTCCTCTACAAACTCGGGCACCTCACCGCGGCGCCCTCCACCGCCAAACCCCCGCCAACACTGCTCGGCCCGTCCCGCCTCCCCACTCCCTCCAAAGCCCTCAACGACCGGGTCGCCGTAATCCGCGGGGACATCACCAAGCTCTCCGTAGACGCCCTCGTCAATGCTGCGAACCGCTCCCTCCTCGGCGGCGGGGCGTCGACGGGGCGATCCACCGCGCGGCGGGGCCCGGCCTCCTCCATGAATGCCGCGCCCTCAACGGGTGCCGCACGGGCTCGGCGAAAATCACCGGCGCATACAACCTCCCTTGCAAGAAAGTGATTCACGCTGTGGGGCCTATCTACGACGACTACGAGTCGGAAAAGAGCGAGATCGAGCTGACGGGGTGCTACACGACGAGTCTTGAGCTGGCGGTGGCGAATGGCTGTCGCAGTGTGGCGTTCAGTGCGCTGAGCACGGGGGTGTACGGGTATCCGAGCCGAGCAGCGGCGCCGGCGGCGCTGAGCGCGGTGAGGAAGTTTCTGACGGGGAAGGATGGAGAGAAGGTGGATAAGGTGGTGATTGTTACGTTTGAGAAGAAGGATGTGGATGCGTATAATGAGGCGTTGCCGTAAGTTCGGGTTGTGTCTGTCGGCGAGAGATCCATGATTTTTGCTAATGATGGGGTGGGTTTAGGTTGTTCTTCCCTCCGGTTCCTGAGCATGAAGAGGCCGAGGATGGTGCCAAGAAAGAAGAGGGTGAGAAGGCAGTTGACGGCAAGAAGGCCACCGAGGCTGAGCTTGAAGCTGAGGCACAAGCTGTCGCGAGCGAGCTCCCGAGCCCGCCGACTGTCGACCCCGCGAATGCCGAGCACGTCGAGAAGAAGCAGAAGCACAGCGAGGATTGAGGGGGTTGCGGCACGATTGATACGACTAGCATTACGGAATGGACGGGTAGGCAGCATTGTTTTTGCGATGGAGTTTCATGGGCGAGGGAAATGAAAGGCGCAACTAGGAAAATTGTTCCGCTCCACCAAGCACAAGCTTGTGTGATGGACAGTGGTATGTACAAGGTACACAGAAATGAGAACTGACAACGAGTGAGTTGATACCTCCTTCCGGTCTATACCCTACGCCTTGAAACCCTTGGCGCAAAAAAAAAACAACACACAAAAACCCACGAGAAAACACAGTACCGCTCTCAATCGTCCATATCCTCATCTTCGTCATCTTGGTCTCCTTCCTCATCTTCGTCCATATCCTCATCTTCATCATCTTGGCCTCCTTCGTCATCTTCGTATCCTTGACCTTGCTGCTGCTCCGTTGCCTGCTCTCTGGTTAGCCGCTGCGGCTCATCACCCCGTGCCCTCTGGAGACTTACCGAAGCCACGTGAAGCATCGTCTTCGTGTACTGGTCATAGCCATACATGGTCGGAAGTGCCTGGGCCTTGACACCCATTGCCGAAATGCCCTGTTTGACCGTGCTGTTGGCCGTGTGCGTGTGCCCATAGGGGCCCCACACCGGACCGGCCGTCCCTTGTTGCGGTCCGATGACTGAGGGGCCCCTCCCCGCCGGACTCGGGGACAACCCCCCATCGCCGCTCCCGAACGGGTTTCCGGGCCGGCTTTGCGGTCGGCTTGGAGGCCGGGAGACCGGAGGGGTGTAAGGGTCAGCCGGATGGCCGTAAGGGCCGGGCCGGCTTGACGGTCGGCTTGGAGGCCGGGAGGCCGGAGGGGTGTAAGGGCCGGGGGTGGTTGGATCGCCGAAGTCGATGCGAGCGCTGGGGCAGGGGGCTGCTCAGGGTCAGTATCCAAGCTTGAGAGACTATACGGGAAGGAGAGGGGCTTACCACCAGGGATGTAAGGGGAAGTGGGCACTAGGCTCAAAGCCTGAGGAATGTGGGGGTTGAAACGGACAGGCGTAGAAGGCTGAGGTTGTGCCGCCGGTGGTGCCGAGCCCACGACCGTTGACAAGGGCGGTTCACGAACCTGTACCGGGCCCTGCCTGAGGATCTCGAGGCATTTATCCACCACCTCACGGATGGGACCTGGCATGAGCTGCATCTCCCTAACAGCTAAATTTTCGAGTCTCTTGTTGCGCTTGCGGTACCCGCTCGATGGCACCGTCGCAAAGACTTCGGGGACTGGGCCCCTCCTCCTAAGCGACTCCTTGCCCAGGTGCTTTCTGCATTCTTGGAGCAGGTCCAGGTCCATATTTAGCAATGCGGTCAGTCTGGTGAAGCTTTCGGTTACGCTGATGTCTCGCTGCGCGAGGCCGGCTGTTGTTAGAACCTGTAGCGCGTCTTCTGTCTGGGTTCGGGCATTGATGACCATAGTCTCCCACGGATCTTGGAGGCGGTCGTGCACGAAGGTCCCGTATCTCCGGTACATCAAGATTCTATCCGCAGGTTTCTGTCGCAGATAGTCAACAACCATGGCTTGGACATCCCGTACTTGCGCCAGAACCATGCGGTGTAAGTCCGTAGCTGCGCTGGCAAGCTGCCCTGCCTCGACGGCGCAGGCCCGCGCGTCATCGGAATCTCGCGTTGTGTCGAAGCGCTGGAGAGCCGCCATTAGCCTCGCAAACGTGTCGTTGCACTGGGCCCCACTGGCAACGACGGCCTGGTCCTGGCTCGTCCACTGAGCTGACTGGAGATACCACCGTTTCCGAACGGTTACCGGCTCAATATGGTCACTCAAGGTCTCGTAGATAAACTCGGCCACAATCACCTGCTTCGCCTGTTTGAGTTTCCTCAAGGCTGTCCTGAGAAACACGCCGGCCGACCCAAATTTTTCCAACAAGTGCTTCCCGCGGTAGAAACGGCGTTGGGTTGTGCTCCACGGCGCCCGGTCTTGGCCAAACCTCAGGGCACGTACGCCAAATTTGGCGACTTTGGTGTTCCAAAAGTCTTGTTGGAACAGCCTTCCAACCTCGTCCACCAGAAAAGGCGCGACGTATGTCTCAAGCCGGAGGGGTGGGGTAAGGAGAACGGGCTCATAATTCAGCTCCTCTCCTGGCCGCCTCACGTAGTCTTTCTTAAGGCCCTCCGCGTCAAGACCGTCGGAGTCGGCCGACGGCCATTCTGATAGGTGTAAATTGATTGCCATCATCTGCATCGCAGGGAATGCACCCCAGTGGCCTCCGAGGCTGGATCCGAACTCCCCACCCCACAACTAGCAGCAAAACGATGGCCGTTAGCAAGGAATCCCAGCATTCGCGTCCAAGTGACACTCACGACATTTTCAAATGCGTACCCTTGTTCAGCCCTGGACTCATCTTTCCAGTATGGCTGACTTTCGGTGGACCATGCTGCGTTGTATGCGAACGCCCCGAGATCCTCGAGGACTTTTCCGTTTGGCACCGCCATAAGCGGGAACAGCGGCTGGGTTTCCACCGGGTCCTGGAGCGTCCACTGGACGGCCGAATGGGCGGCGTGCTGCGATGGTGTCAGTACTAACGGCGGAAAACGATGTCCGGAATCAGATACACACTGCTAGCTCGTGGAGTAAGGTCGCGCCAAGCATGAAAGAGCACATGGCCTTCTCTGCTGCGGTATATTGGGGTACCAATAGAGGCCAGATGATTTCCGCGTTTATTTCCATCGTGATTCTCATGTCGTGGACTTCCCTGTCATGTGGCGCGTATGTGACACCCCAGGTGGTCTTCTCATTCTTCTCGAGTCCACATGAGGTTATGATGAGGTCTAAGCGTTCTGCGAGGAATTGAGCGGCCACCCTCGCAGGAGCCGCAGAATCGAAACCGCGTCTCTCGAAATTATCCCTTTGCTGTCCAAGTATAGGCGGTGCTCCGGGCTCAAAGCGGTCGAATACACTAAACAAGTCTGTCTTGTCTACCAATGGCCGGGGATCGCGATTGGGGTCGACCTGTTGGTAACAGAAGATGTCGAGAATAGAGTGCCAGTATGGGTGGTTCATGCTGATAACACGGGTTGCCAATTGCAGACCAGGTTGCATAGCCGCCCATATGAAGTCATCGTGCTGCATATTTGTTAGCTCGTGGCTGAACTGGTATTCTTTGGGCGCTTCTCTCTACCAAGGGCCCGTACAGGAGTGTATTCGCCAGTTGTGCCGCAGATGTTGTACAAGAACCTAGTGAGAGATGTTAGTGGCATCGTTGACCCGAGACACCCGGTTCAGCCCTCGGAGACAATTGGGGGTTCAACGGCGGTGATTCACCTTGGCTCGTCCTCGGTTGTGCCCCTGTCCTCGGTACGAATCCATTTCTTTCTTTCGAAGAGACTGTGCGCTGGTAAGCTGAAGTACTTGTAGTACAGAGGTGTTCATTACGGGTGAATTGGGCCGCTGAGGTTGGATTGTGGCACGGCTTTGTGGACGGGGTCAACTTCGTGCGTGATCCTCTGTACCCGGGAGTCAGTCACATCCGAGTCGTTTTGCGAAAGTCTTGACGAGGCGGACGTACCTCGTCAGTGGTGATATCGAGATGGAAGAATCGCTGGTATTCTTTATCGTCTACCAGCATTTCACGGAACTTTTTCATGGCCTGGAACCGCGCATACATGGGGTCATCCTCCCGAACCGCGTCCATGGCGGCAAATAAGGCGCCGATGCCACCCCGCTTGTGTATTTCGTTGGTAAAATCGATGGCGTTGACGGAAATCTCGGCGCCCGTGTCCGCGGTCAATCTGGCTGTGCGCGATGCGGACAGGTCTGGGGACATCCTCGAACGGCCCTCGCCGACATCTGGATTGATGCCGAATCGCAAGGCATATTGCGTCGGGTTCTCTGCAGCATCTTGTGGCAGAATGGCGGGTCGGATTAGCTGCGTCACATCTCGCCTGGGGACGCTGGTCTCCGTGCCGCCTGGAGACCTGATTGTTACGTCGGGCTGGTCGCGCCAGTCAGGGTCCGACCACGATGGTATGTACTTGATGTATTTGTACTCGCCATTGAGCTGAATTGATTTCGGCGGGGGAGGCGAAGGCGGCCCCGAGTCGCCGTCGCTCGCATCCGCACCCCCGACATCGCTCCTCCCCGACTCATCCGAGTGCACCGAGTCCTCTTCACTTTCCGGCTCCTCGCCCTGTGCGCGCAGGAGGGAGCGGACAGTCGCATCAAAGCGCTTCCAATTAAATTTCGGGTTGTTAGACGCTATCGGTCTGCGGTTAGAATCCTCTGAATCTGGTTGGGATCCATCGTCAGACAGCATGTCGTCGGCGCCACGTTTGACGTTCGCCATGATGAATGGAGGCTCTGGGACGGGTAACAGTGGCGCGTACGGTTGAGAATATCCTTACCAGGCGCTAAGCAAGGTTTCGCAGTGAAGCGTGGAGTTGTGTGGTTGCTGCGATACGTGTGCCCATCAACCACCCCTACTTCAAGGGCGGTCGTCATATTCTCAAGGGCGCCGACAAAGGCCGAGGGCGACCCGCGCTGAGTCCCTGCTTCCGCAAGCGGCATCGAGGACAACAAGAAAGACCATAGAATAGGGGCTGTTTGGACAAAGAGCCCGCGTAAAATACATGGCTCAAAGCAGTGTACATTTTCCCCACGTGAGGGCCTATTCTGGACCAGAGAATAGAAAGACGTGAAGGACGGCGTTCGAACTTTCGAACTTCCGAACTGAGGGCTGTAAAGAGAAATCTAGCCGGTCCTACGGGGGTGCGCGGCGAGGGATAATGAATCCCTTTGTGATGTTGGGACAAAGACGGCGATTTATACGATGCAGAGCGTTCGGCACGCCGACGTCGCGTCCTCATATGCACACCGCAGAAAGTGATGGAGGGGACGAGTTTGGGGCTCGCGCGCTGCTGTATCGGGCCCAAAGCATATTTGCCAATTATTCTTATAGCGGGGGAATGAACCCCAGCAGCTGCATAGATCAGACCATTTGTTTACGCCTGGGGAAGGAGACACCCGCTTTCTCGTCACTGCTTCATCATCTGGGCAGGGGCGCAAACAAGCAACTCGAACGGCATCTGCAATGCATACTAGTACATGCCACAGACGAAAACCGCCCTCTCAGCCACGGCAACATACATGTGTCGCAGATGTGCCCCTTTCCTATCACAACAGTAAAAGAAGGTGTTGGCTCGAGCATCGCCATGGAGATTCCGTGCCTGCAACGATGCAGTCGTTCTGGTCCCTTGACCGGGGGCCTCCCCATCCCTCGCTTCAATCGCGGGTATTCGTGTTTAGGCCTGTTCTCACATGATGTGTAGACTCTCAGGTGTATTTCTGCCATTGATCCATCTCGTTTCTCTGTCTTTGCCTCAGCTCGGAGCTGCAGGCTTCATATTCCGGCCTCATCCGCACACTACCGCGAAGCATGCTTCCTCTACAGTCCCAGCTTGCGCAATTGCGAGCAGTTCGTGGGCTGCTCAAAAAGTCTCGGGATCATCGGGTAAGCTTAGAAGAAGCCAGCGCGGCCACATCGGGGATGCACTAACACGATGCTCGTTGCAAAAAGTGGTTCCGACAGTTGTGGCAGAAATTGTCCACGCTTGTCTTGAGTCAGTACCTCTTGGCAAAGCCGCAGCCATTGAGCTGGTTGAAGCTATCGAGCCCTATCTCGAATGGCAAAGTGATGCTGCATACAAAGCGAGCCCCTCGCCGGATTATTTCTTTCCGCCCTATGATATGTTTGCTGTTCTTGGGCAGATCAAGAACGACCTAAAGGCAGACAATTACGCCGGCGAGCTACAGTTCCAGGAAGATCTCTATCTGAAAGTCTTTTCTGCCGGCCACGACGGGCACTTCGCCTTCTTCCCCGACGCACTCACTCGTGTCTTCTAATACAGACGGAAGCGAGCCTTGGTCTCTGTCAGCGAGGATGGCTTGTCTCTACCGGTCATTAAGTTGTACGAAGAGTTGCTCTCCGCGCCGGGGACTGCCTCGGTCATAAAACTGATCAACGGAATCGACGTCGCAACCTTCGTCGCCGACACAGCCTACAAAGCGACATATAACCAAGACCCAGACGCAGCCTACAACAGTATGTTCTACTCCAAAACCATGTCCATCGTCACACGCGGCAGGGGCTTTTTTGCAGAGGATGGACGCATTCAGTACATCTACCAAGGGCCCAACACTACATTCACCTTCAAGAACGGAACCGTCCTCACTCTCGAGAACCTCGCCACAATCCATGGGAACTTGACCGGGGTTGATGACGGCCCTTCCTATTACGAAAAGTTTTGCAGCGTGGGCACAACTGAAGGCGACACGGTTTCAACCAGCCAAACCACCGTCTCCGCCGCTGGCGCTGCGATACCCGGCTATCCCGAGCCAGTGATCGCTTCCAGCGACAGCATCGTGACGGGATATTACCTCCACGGCGAGGGGCTAGACGACGTCGCCGTCATCGCCTTGCTCGCCTTCGAATCCAACTCCCCAGCCGAATTCCATACCGTGTGCCAAGACTTCTTCGCCATGGCCGTTGCAGCTGGCAAGACAAAGCTGGTCATCGACTTCCAGGGCAATGGGGGCGGCTGTATCCTCCTCGGACACGACTTCTTCCACCAGCTCTTCCCCTCGATCGTCCCAGACGGCTTCTCCCGCTGGAAAGAAAACGACGGCTTCATGGCCCTCTCGCACATCGTCAGCGACCGCGTCGCCAGCCTCGACCCCTACACCAGCAACGATACCGACGCCATCATCGACTAGGAGTCCTGGTACAACTAGCGCTACGACCTCAACCTCACCAACCAACCCTTCCCCTCCTTCTCTGCCAAATTCTCTCCCTACATCCACAAACCCACCCCATACACGAGCATCATGCGCTGGGACTTGCACAACAACCTCACTACCACCAACACTACCTTCGGCCTCGGCATCAACCTCACCGCGCCCCCTCCGTCCTTCCAGCCCTTCTCCGCCTCCAACATAAACCTCCTCTACGACGGCGTCTGCGCCTCCACCTGCGCCCTCGCTTCCACCATGTTCCGGCACCAAGCCCACGTGCGCTCCCTCGCCCTCGGCGGCCGCCCCTCCCTGTCTCCCATGCAATACGTCGGGGGCGTCAAGGGCGCCCAAGTCCTCACCTTCGCCGACATCTACCACGCCGCAACACACCACCTGTCGCTGGCCACAACCCCCGCCCAGGTCGCCGCCCTATCGCGCTATTCCTCCCTCCCGCTGAAGCGCAGCACCCTCGGGGCCGTGAACGTGCGGGACCAAATCCTGTGAGGACGTGGCTGATGGTCTGCCGGCGCAGTATGTCGTTGAGAATGCGGACTGCAAGCTGTTCTGGACAACAGAGATGCTAGAGGATGTAAGTGAAGTGTGGAAGGCGGCTGCGCGGGCGGCGTTCAATGGGGCGGAGTGTGTTGCCGGGGGGATAGAACGAGAGAGCGGCGGTAGCAGCAGTTCGAGTGAGACGAAGGTTAAGACGGAGACGTAAGGAGAGGAGGGGAGTGCGACTGCTTCGCCGACGCACCGTGGAGGGGATCGTGTTTGGGAGAGTATTACCCCTGCTGATAGAGAGGCTTGGGAGGCGCTGCATCGGCAGAAGGCGATTCCATGATGTGTTGATGATGAAGGAAAGTTGCGTTGTATATCCGTAATGTTAATCTTCTTGTACATAAGCGGTATATTGGGCAAATGGGCAGCAAAGGCATTAGACATTTGAAGCTGTGGGCAAGGCAAACAATTCATAGTCCTAAACAACGGATTCAAATCCACAAGGTCACAATGCCATCTCACAACAGGTAACACAGCACATAAGTCAAAAGATCTCTACTGATCTATGGTGTCGTCTATTCTCTAGAACAACCAACAACCCAACCACAAAGGTATCTCTCCTCCCTTACAGCCAACGGATGGCTTTGGACCGACCATCCTAGGGTCTCCAGTCCCGGACAGCCGCGCCCAATCCATACCCAGCCGTAGGTACACGTATGTACTCATTGATCGGGAGGAATTAGGACTATCATAACATAAAAGAGACGCAAACCACGATGCCAAGCCATGCAACCAGACCCGAAAAGCAGCTTTTTGATATCCGAAGACAAAGGAAAGCGGGCATGAAATCTTAAGTGCGAGACGCTCAGTCGTCCTCGTCGCTGAAGACCTGTTATGCGAGTTAGCAAGATACTTTTGAGTCTCAACAATGGAGATAAACATACCTCCTCACCGCGCTTCCGGCGAGCCATACGCTCCTTCTTCTTTTTCCGGGCCTCGGAGCTGCTAAGCTTAGCCTTCTTCTTGGTGGACACAATCTTGTTGCCCATGGCGTCGAACTTCTCCTCCTCGTCATCGTCATCGCCCTTGAGGCGAGGACCGCTGCCCTGGCCCTGGACCCAGTTGTGGCCGGAAGGAGTCATCTTGCCGTCCAAGACAGCCCAGACCTCCTCAGTCAAGCCCTTGGTGAACTCGGCGGAGTGGGTAATGATGATGACACCACCCTCGAACTTCTTGAGGGCCTTGGACAAGGCACCGAGGGAGTCACGATCGAGGTAGTTGGTAGGCTCGTCAAGGACGATCAAGTGAGGGCGTTGCCACGAGCAAGCAGCAAGCACAACCTTGACACGCTGACCACCGGAGAGACCACGCATGCGCGAGTGAGAAACCAGCTCGGCGTCGAGGCCGAAGTTGGCGCAGTGGGACTCGATCTCCTTGCGGACCAGAGGGCGGAACTGACCGGAAGCGAGAGCCTCCCTCATATCGACCTCGGCAACCATCTTCTGATGGGAGGCAAGGAGCTCGGAGCGGGGCAGCCAAACGTTGTCGGCTGTCATCATGGGCACCCACCTCTCGTTCTTCATGCCGACGTTCTCGCCAAGAGCAAACGAGCACTCGTACTCGTAGCTGTTCTTGAACTTTCTACGGCTGGAGATGCCGATGATGCGACGCTGGGAGTCCTGGATCTTGAAGACCTTGTCCATGGCCTTCTCGTCATCCTCGGTGATGATCTTGTTGGCACGGTCCATTGTCTCACGATCCTCGCCAGTCTGGAAACGCCACTGGATGTACTCGGAAGGAGTGCTGTCCAGATGGTTATCGATATGGGCGAAAGCGTGCTGTTTGATGTAGGCGATACGGATGTTCTCGTGCTGGTAGATCTCACCCGAGGTAGGGATGAGCTCACCGGTGAGGACGTTGATGAGAGTCGACTTGCCGGCACCGTTGGGGCCAATGACGGCAATACGGGAACCGAGAGAGCACTGGAAGTTGATGTCCTGGATCTGGGGTTTGGAAGTTCCGGCGTACTGGAAGCTCATCTTGCTGGCACGGAGGATAGCCTTGGCCTTGGTCTTGACACCCTCAAGGAAACCGGGCTCGGGGAAGGAGAACTCCATCTCGGAGGCACCGAGCTCGTAGTAAGACTTGGCCGACGGATTGCGCTTGACGAACTCGGACAGGTTGCCCCTGTAGCGCTTAAGTTTGTAGCGCTCGTAGTGGACGATGTGCTGGCAGACGTTGTCGAGGAAGGTGCTGTCGTGAGAGACGATGATGGAAGTGCAAGGGGAGGTCTTGAGGTAGTCTTCAAGCCACTTCACGTTCTTGACATCGAGATGGTTGGTAGGCTCATCGAGCAGGAGGATATCGGGAGCCTCGAAGACGGCACGGCAAAGAGCCAACTTCATCTTCCAACCACCAGACAGGGCAGAGATGTCGCCGGTGACCATGCGCTCGTCGAAACCGAACTCAGTAAGGCGGGCCACGACATCCTCACGGCTGGTGGTGATGCCAACCTCGGCAAGCTTCTTCATGGTCCAGTCGATGGTGGTCATCTCGGTATCCTCGGAGTCGAGGTCGTGCTCGACGAAGACAGTCTTGACTTCGCTCTGCTTGGGGAAACCCTCGACTTGCTCGTTGTTGATAGCGCGCATGAGCGTCGACTTTCCGGAGCCGTTGGGGCCGCACAGGCCGTAGCGCTGGCCACGCTTGAGGCGCAGGCTGGTCTGGTTGAGAAGAATCTTGGCACCGTAGGCGAGCGAGAACGTGCAGTTGCAGAGATCCTCACCCTCCTCGTCGTCAGCCTCACCCTCGGCATCCTCCTCGACACCGGGAGATGCCTTCTTGCGGAGGGTGTCAGTGATGCTCTGTGCCTCCCCCTCGCCAACGATGACGCTGACGTAGGGCTTGACAGCCTCAGCCCAGGTGGGGGCCTCGGTCTCCTTCTCGCTGATCAGCTGGCCAGCAATGGCGGAGATGTACTCGAGGACGGGGCCGAACTTCTCGATGGCAGTGGCGTACTTGGGCGAGAGGATGGCCTTGAGGTGAGCGAGGACGACCGCGACGTCGCCGTGCTTGCTGGCCTCGGGGATCTTGCCACCCACAACATTTCCGACGCGGGTAAGGGTGTCAAGAGCCTGCTTCGTCTTCTCACGAGCCTCGGGATCGGCAAGGTTGTCGTAGTTCTTCTCAAGGGCGGGCATCATCTTGGGCAGGAAGGGGGCAACGATGTTCGGGTCGTCGACGAGCTTGCACATGTTGTCGACGATGACGGCGGCCTTACGCTTGATAGCGGTGTCGCGCTCGCCAAGACCACGGTCGAGGAGGGGAACCATGAGGGCAAGAGTGGGCTCCTGGACCTCAGTGACGAAAGTGGTGGCACCGAGCAAGTGGACGGTCTCGGGGACGAACTCCGGCTTGGCGATACACTTGATCACCTCGGGAATGAAGCGCTCGATATCCTTATTGACGATCAAAGCGCAAATCTTCTCCATGGTCTTGTAGGCACGTTCCTTGACCTCCTTCTTGGTGTCCCACATGGCCTCGGAGACGACGGGGATGAGCTCGGGGACGAGGAAGGAAGCCTGAGCGGGGGCGGTACGGACGACAACGTCGATGAAGTCGAGCACGGTCATCTTTTCGGGCCACTTCTGGGCATTGCGGAGCGAGTCGATCAGGATCGGGAGGGCGGCCTTGATGGCATTGGGGTTGATGGCCTCGGCGATCGCGAGGGCAGCCGCAATAGCGGCGGTCTTCACCGCCGTAATCTTGTCACCAGCGCCGGCAAGGACGGTGGGAAGAAGAGCAACCAGGTAGGGCTCGACATGGGCGGACACCTCGGAGTGCTGAGCGATGTGCTGGATGGCCGTAAGGGCCTTCTCGCGCACGACAGCATCCTTCTTGTTGGCAAGCTGCTTCTTGAGAGCCTCGACGGTTCTAAATTTGGGGTTCACATGTCAGCTCCAAATTCCCCAAAATTTTGGTGCGGTGCCTGAAAATATAAAATATGCGCCCGCCCAGAAAAATTTTCCCAAGTACTGAGTCCCTGCAGGAAAGCTGCAGGCTGATTCGTCCGCTGCCGACCGTCCCAACCGATGGCGGGCAAAACTCCCCTCGCATCTGAGTTGGTGGGCGGCGTGGATGCGACGAACCAGCGCTGCAGCCAGGGACGTGTCCTGAGCTCGGATTTGTGAAGGGTGGGTGGTATTTACCTCGTGGGGGTATCAAGGTCCTGAATGCGACCGTTGATGAAGGAAGCGAGAGCGACAGAAGATTCCTTGATGTCGGCGGCCTCCTTGGAGATGGTGAGCTTCTGCATCAGCTCATCGAGAACTTTGACGCTCTGGGCGTTCTCGGCGGAGACTTGCGAAGGCATCTTGAGTGTCGGGTATGGTGACGCTGGGGAGATTCGAAATCGGAAACCGGTTCTATGATCGGATCTATCGGGTATCCTGTGCAGGGCAATCGACCGATGAGGGAGCCCGTAGAGATTTCGATGGAGGGATCGAAATGTCTACTCTATCTTGGCTCTTCTAGAAGAAGTCGCGACAAGCAAGACTGAGTGGAGAGAGTCCCTTGAGAGGAACAAACAGTCAGAAATTAAAGAAGGGGAGGGGAGACCTGAAGAAAGAAGGAAGGAGAGAGAAAAGGCAGCGGGGGGGCTGCGGTGAATATTTAACACAGCCTTTGAGGGGGAAAAGTGGCAGAGAATTGGTGGGGTCCCACTTGCGCCGCTGGCAAGGCCACGCCGAAAACTTTTTTTCAACCCGCCCCAGCGCAACTGGGTTTCATCCGATCTCAGGGTTATTCACCAGTGGTTAGCCTCCATGGAGCCCTGGCTCGCCTTCACGTCCAGAATCTAGCTGCACCCTTGAGGCGGACTCGTCCCTCCATCTGTCTTTGCCCCTCCATTGATTGGCTTGTCGCCAGCCGCTGCCGACCCAGACATCCTTGCTTATCCTCGCAGATCCCTGCTTATCGCTTTATCAGCGCCGGCGCTAAGCTGCGTTTGGCCGCACAGGAGGGCGGTGAGCCGGAACGTTATGCAAAAAAAAAAAATTGACGTTCAAAAATCCCATCCCGCTTCCTTTGTTCGCGGGTCCCAGCTCCATGCCGCCGCTGGTCTCCCTTTGCCACGTTTGCTTTGAACTCTCTGTTTCAAGAATGTGGCCAGCGATGCCACTTTGTCACCATATGTGGCAAGGGGACTGGGCGAGGTTCCACCCCGGACACCATCTCTGCGACGTCTCGGTGGATCGCGGGGCAAAATAAGCCGCAACGAGCCCATGGCAACAATCGCCTCTGCCCCTTGACGGGGGGTGAAGTGAGGGGCCATCCCTTGCTGGCTCCAACAAGACGCTATGCCACCGAAAACAAGCTCGTACGAAAATGTTGCCCCAACGGTTTCTGTGGGCAGAAGCATCCACGAGGGTCCTGTCCATCGCTCCCAATCCTAGAATGAAAAGCATCGTTGCTTTACTTTTGCCTTTGGGTTTCCTCTTTTTTTGGTAGCGGGAGGTCGCCGGTTATTTGGGGGGGGTTTTTTTCGAGGCGGGATGTCAGCTTTGGCTCCGGCCATCCTCGTCCGCTCTCCAGTATCCCTCTATTCAATAGCCCTCTTGCACTCTTGACCAAAGTCACAACCAGCCGAACTTGCTGATCCAAGTGTGTCAAGTCAAAGAGGAGTTGCTGTCTTTCCCATGCTCTTGGGCGCTGAGCTGTGCCCAGCATCTGCATTCGCTAGGATAAGCCCTATCAGAAGCGGAAGGGAGTGATGCCAAGCGCAAACACTGGAGTTCGAGACGGGATGAGACAGAGTGTCGACCCGCGACTTGCTGCAATGTCAGCCCGCTGCTGCCGCCTCGCCCACACCACATCAGCCCCGACGACTCAGACCGGAGGCGCTGTGTGCTTCGCCACCCGGATCGGACAGCTCGCCGCCCACCACCACCCGCGCTCGGATTCCATCCACGTGTTTTCGACTGTCGAGCCTGGACACCTCGACGCCCATAGTAAGGGGGTCTGGACTTAAGTGGTCGAAATGCGCCGAGTCGCTCATTCCGCTGGGACAGATCGGCGCGGGCTGGGCCCCATTCCGAGCCTTTCAATCTCTCCGCGGCAGACACCAGACACGAGGCACCTCGGTTTGGCCGGCGCTGCTGTTTGTTTCGACAGCGACGGCTGCCAGCAACCGTGTTCTTTGCCGGGGTCTTAGCTCGTCTCCCAGTATGCACGACATCGTCGGAGTCCACTTTGCGGTTGAACCCCGCTTCGCTGGTGTTTTCTACCCCACGTCTCCATTCCACCTGCTGAACAGGAGATTTATTTGCACATTGCAGACGAGGCCTAACGCTTCTCGTGACCGCATCAGACTCCCACCTCTCACGCCCAAGGCGCATTCATACTCATTTGCGCGTGGGGTCATGTCTCCCGCATTGTTGGGCCGGCACTTAATTTCGACAATCTGACATGCCTCCCCAGTCAGGCTTACAGCCAACGCCATGCGCCCTAAAATAGGTCTGGGGTATGGCTGCCACCCCTCCATCGCGATAAGATTACACTGGCTTATCGCTGGGTCGTCTTGAAGATGGGCTTCTTCGAGCAAGTGCCGAGAATTGTTGTTGAAGGGTTTTGGGCAGGTCATTAAGTTTCTGGTGGACTCATTGCAGAGTGTGCTGCTCGAATTTGGAGCGACCGTCAAGGCAAGGCCGACACACCAGCATGGAGGCAGTAGAGCCATATTTTGCAATCTGCCATCCTCCGTGATCATCTCTCTCGAAAATTTACCACAAGCGTTGTTAAATTACCTGGAGTTGGCCGGTCACCATTAGGTGGTCTCCCGTTCAGAGCGGAACCGACCATCTTCTGCAACTTGCAACGGCGTTGCGTCTGACTGTTGAAAGCATTGTGGCGCATCGAGGACGAGGTCAAGGCTAAGGTCGATGTGCCAGACAATTTTCATCATTTCCAATCATCTTATTACCTCCCACAAGCACTGCATTCGGGCTTCTCATGCTCTCGTTACATACGTACCCGTATCTCCGCCGTACGCCCGGATCAGTTGTCCACGTACGAAGTACAAGCTGTCCCCCATCAAATAGCGCAGCCCAGCTTTCAATCTAGACATACCCAAATAAAGCTGTAATAAATAACAAACAGGTGAGCGAAAGCTGGAATAAGGTTGCATATTTTGGCGGGTTATCCGCGTGCACCAAGCGCCGCACCGCACCGCGTTTCCGCTCAGATCAGGGGTACGCACCAATGAGGCCATGACGTCAGGTCCCTCGACGTCACCATTTCGACTTACAATCTGCCGAACCTCCCGCTTCGCGACTCTTCCACCACCACAAACATCTCCGGTTCCATTGAGATACAAACAACCCATCCTGCAAATACCATACAATACCATCTTCCCAAAGTACCACCAAAATGTCGTCCAACAACTCCCAGAACCCGAACCAGAGCCAGCAGCAACAGCAACAGCAGCCAGGCCTCATGGCCAGCCACGCCGAGTACATGAAAGGCGCAGCAGAGGTACGCTACCCATTCCATCCCTCTTCTCCTTCCCTTTCACATCCCCTCCTATCCCTCTTCCAGTGATCCAGCTAACCCCTCTCCCTCCAGAGCACAATCGGCACAATGATGGGCTCTCACGCGTGGACGACCTCGGGCGAGCAAGACAAAGCGCACGCCAAGGCGTCCATGAAGGCCGCAACGGAGAATCGCGACCCGGCTGCGTCCGGCTACGGAAAGGCGGAGGAGGTGGCGGGGAAGCTGACGGGGTGTGAGGGCATGCGGCAGGAGGGAGCGGCTAGTGCTGCGCAGAGGAAGGGTGATTAGACTACGGGAGAAGAAGGATGTATTTATGATGGGCGAGTTGTGTTAGGCCTAGTCACTGCAGGTCAAGTAGATCAAGAAATCGGAACCTTCATCTGGAGTTCATGCAAGACAGAGAGAGTATTTGACATTATCACTAGGTACCAGTATGTATGTATGTATGTGTATGTAAGGCTTCAGAAAAAGGAAAAAGCTCGGGAGGTCAAATCCAACCCGAACAAGTGAGTTAGTGAGCGACAGTCTGTTCCACCAACAAGGCAGAAACTAACCGATGAAGAAAACCAAGCGAGAGACAACCAACCACCACCACCACCAGAAACACCAAACCCACCAGCAACCGCCAATTATCCCTTATCCACACCCATCAGCCAACCCCCCAACCCTCTACTCGAGTAAGGTAGGTAGGCAACTCAATAGAAAACCGGCTTCTCCGGATCCGTCAGATCAAAAATAACCACCGAATGCGGCCTTGCCCCGCCCCTGGTGCGCGTAAAGACATTCTCAAAGTCAATAGTCCTGTTGAAGCTCAGGCTACCATCCTCCAGAATATCGATCCAATGCCCCTTATAATCGGCGGGGGTATTCAACACACTAATATCGCCCGCCTGCACGAAATACCCCGTCACCAGAAGGTTCTTCCCGTCGGGCGAGATCTTGACGTAGTGCGGGCCGATGATGGGCTGGGTCTCGCTGGGGTCGTCGAGGCGGCGTACGTTGGAGAGGTCCGAGATGTCGAGGGCCGCGACGTGGTTGCCGAGGGTGAGGGTGAAGTAGGCGAGCTTGCCGTCGGCGGAGATGTCGCTGTAGATAGCCATGCTGTCGACGGCCTTAGGGCCGAGGGAGTAGAGCAGCTCGGCGACGCCCTGGGTGCCGTCGGGGCCAGTGCGGAAGGGGTAGATGATCCAGACCTCGCCCGGGCCGACGGCGGTGGCGAGGGCGGCGGACTCGGGGTTGCCCGGGATGAACTTGACGTCCTGGATGCCGGCGCCGTGTGGGATGTGGATGGTGGAGAGGATGGTGCGCGAGTTGATGTTCCACAGGCGCAGGGTGTTGGCGCGCTGGATGCCCGTGGTGGGCTTGAGGATGGTGTAGGGCACGACAAAGTCCGAGGTCAGCGCGATGCCCTTGTCGAAGTCGATGCTCAGGCCGTGCGGGGAGAACTGCTCGCCGAGGATGTTGAGCGTGCCGGCGACGTCTTCGGGCCACTCGTGGATGATGTTGCCGGCGGGGTCGGTCTCAACGAGGCGGCCGGGCGCGGTGCCGGCGGCGGAGCCCATGTAGGTGATAAAGAAGCCGCCGTCGGGCTTGGCGCGGATCTCGTCGACGATGGAGGAGAGCACGCCGCGGTTGCTGTGGTCGAACTTGGGGTTGTAAGGGTCCGAGACGTCGAAGTAGAAGGCCGTGTCCTGGGTCTTGAGGAGGGAGAGGAGACCGCCGCCGACGAGGAGCTTGCCGTCGGCCGAGGAGCCTAGGTGGTGGGGCGAGTTGCCGCTGGACGGGACGTCACAGATGTCGATGATGGTGCCGAAGGTGTCGTCGTCGAGACTGGTGGTCACGAGGAAGTCCTTGTGCTTGTTGTCGCCGGCGCCGGTCCAGAAGTAGCCGATCTTCTTGGGCTTGATGTTGGAGACCTCAAACGGCTCGCTCTCCAGGGGCGGCGTCGGCACCTGGAGGATGGGCAGAGGCGGCGCATTCTCGGTCAGGGGCACCGTCACGCCCGGGATCAGGGGGATGAGGGGGTCGAGGCTGATGTCCAGCGGAGCCCGCTTGGTTGTCTTGTCGGAACCCTTTGCTCCGGAGAGGAGGCCAGAGAGATCAGGGATGGGGAGGTCGGCTCTCTTGCTGCCGATGTCCTTGTTGCCTGGCAAGACCGGGACAATCAGGTTGGGGTTGGGGACTTCGATCTTGGGGAGGCCCGGGATGTTGATGCTGGTGGGCTCCCTCTTGATGATGTTGTCGCCAATGGGGCTGGCCGAGACCAGGTGAGAAACGAAGTGGCCCAGGAGGGCGAAGCCGACCAGTGAGGCGTGCATCTTGAAGTCGCAGAAGTGAGTGAAAGTCCCCTTTGTTGATGGGTCAAATGAGTGGCTGAGTCCTGAAGATCTCGAGTGTGTGATGATGAGAAGATTTGAGAGTGTTTGAGGGGGTTGATCTGTTGATACTTATACGTTCTGTGTGCATGATGGTCTCGTTGGGTCTTGACTATCACTTCCGCTCTCAAGTTGCTTCCCATGGTTCTGCTTGCAGCGTCGCTGTCGTGCTTGAACGAAGTGATGATACCATCTTGCCCGTCTGCGGTGCAATGCCGTCGAGTTTGCAGAGGTTGGCAGCGGTCTGACTGTGATGCCCCCACGGCAGAGCCATGAACAGAGGCACACGCGGTGTTTTGGGGGCTGAAGACTGGCGGTGCCTTGCCGGCTGCGGTAGAGATCGTCATGAGAGCCTCCTCTGAGCGCTGGTAGTCAATGATGCCATCACCAACAGGGCCGATTTCGTGAACGTGCAGCCCACTTTGGGGTGTTGACATGGGCCAGATGCCGATCGGTGTATTTCCCAGCACGATGGACGACCCGAGGATCCAACCAGCTGAGGGTGTGTCATCCTTGTTGATGGCCTTTATTTCCCCTGTATTAGACGTCCCTGTTCCTGCGTGCGGCTGGACAAACCATGGGGTAAACAGCCTTGGAGCTGAAGGTCATAGCAGACGCACGGCCAAGTGTTAGCTGTTAGACTGGAATCCCGGTATGGCGCCGTGATGCCATCACTACGACGTTGCAAGGGCTGAATAAGGTTAACCTCAATCCCAACTGCTAAGTGATCCCCGGAGCCGGCAGCTGAGGCAAGCTCGGGACGCAAGAGACAACATCACCAGCGAAGACGCCCCGCGAAGACGGTCGCATCCCTTCATCCCACACGCGACTGTGTCTGCCTCCGCAATCCAGATTACACCCCGCCGAAGCCTCGAACGTGCCTGTCGATCCTCGTTTTGCGGGGCGATTCCGCGTTGTTGTCAAGTAAATTGGCCGAAGCAAAAGAGCCGAGAGCCGCCGTTGTGTGGGATGACAGGGGACCTGGCTAGGGCGCGTCCCTTCCGACCAAATTGCTGCTGGCGCGTTTCAGGTCAGATCTCAGCTGTCGCGATCGCGGGTTAGCGCTGATCGGCAAGGCTTCGATGGCGTTATTGTACCCCGGATTGTCGACTTACACGATGCAGATCCCTGCTTTTTTGGCTGAAAATGAACAGCAGCACGAACGTAACCAACGTCGCGCGAGACTTGGGCAAGAGATTCAACGATAGATCAAGCATCAGAGGTAGTTTTCCAGCTTCCGCTGCAAGAAGAAGTTAAATTTCTATCACTTTTGGAACATGGCCATCACGAAAGAGCTGCCTAGCAACGGCGGGTGTTGGTTCACTTCAGCAATCGAATGAATTTACGTCTGGAAGTTTGTCAGCAATTTTATGGCAGATGATATCAGTCTAGAGGCAGGCTGAAATCTTACAGCAAAGGTCTCACCAGCTTTGAAAAGGGGAGCAATATCATCCCACGATTTTCCAGTCGCTTCCTCTTTGACATCCTCGTCTTCCTTCTTGATTGGCATCTCCACGTCGTTCTCCTTGTCCGCTCCTGTGTCCTCCTCTTTCTGCTTGGCTTTGTCTGCTGTCTGTGCTTTGTTGAAACGAGTAGCCTTAGCCGTATTGCTACGGGCGTTCTTCTGGGCATCGCAACTGTTAGAATGACAAGAGGCTTGGCGTTGGAAATGCGATGCGGACTTACGGCTACGATTGCGAGCACTGGTCTTCCGCCGAGGCCGACGGCGGAGCTCTTCCTCGGACGGCGCGCTAGGATTGTTAGAGAATATCATGGTCAAGTGGTTTGTGCTGGGCTCACAGTTGAAGGTCAATCTGGGCTCCCTGTCTATCTTGCTGTACTGGCGGTCAGTTACACATCCATCAACTCAAACGAATATTCAATTAGCACGTACCGTATCAAAGTGATGGATGCGTCCAAGTCCCAGAAGAGAGAGTAGTTCTGCTGGACTAGAGTCGAGAGGTCAGCACCATGCGCCTTGTGAATACAAAAAATAAACGGCTCCGGGATTGATGATACATTCAGTGCTGGTGGCTTGGATGCGCGCGAACACCGAGCGCAAGAGTGTGGGCTTTGAAGAAAGGTTCCGCAGGCAGTCTCAAGGCTCGGAAGCAAGTGTCAAGAAGCCGAAGACAATCGCTTGGGATCACATACCCTCCATGTTCATTCTAAATGATGTTTCGCCAAGAAGAAGTTCCAGGTCGGCGAGGAGGGCAAAAGCAAATGGCGGAGGTCTGAGGCTGGCAGTAGAGGAGTGTTGGCCATCCAAGTCGCCGTGGAATGCTTGCGGGGCAAGAACCTGAAGCTGTGGGAAGGAAAGAGCGAGGACTGTCTGGCAGGTGTCCAGATAACCAAGCAATTCATCCGAATTTGCGTGTGCTTCTGGTGCTTCAGGGCAAACGTGCCTTCAGACCGTCTATCGGTAATACAGCGCTCGTTTTGTTGATCTCGCGTGGTAAATAGAAGGAATGCACAATGGCGGACGTCGTGATGTTTTGGGGGAAAGATGCAAAAAACAAAAAAA
>Ga0247758_1000335_pt1 | contig 41624 bp, 23 predicted proteins | sample UWRJL156409C4_FD_180950 | JGI IMG/M metagenome (GOLD analysis project Ga0247758, IMG submission 180950) | Plant litter microbial communities from Arlington Agricultural Research Station in Wisconsin, United States - UWRJ-L156-409C-4 | ecosystem: Environmental > Terrestrial > Plant litter >...
ATTGCTCCGCCGAAGGTGTTGCACTCCCACTCTTCCCACTCTTTCGCTCTCAAACCGGCAGAGTCGCTAACCTTGCCCTCTCCTCTCACCTTCACTCAAACCCTCCTGAAGCCCGCTTAGACACCCCGAGGGTTCCTCCATCACCACATCATCACCCCCACACTCGAGTCACAACGTTCAGCAGCGACAGCGTCGATACTTGCGAAGTTGCGGGACGACCGACAAGCGCTCTTCAATCCCCCACGCACAGCTTCCAACTGCTCAGATCGGCCCAGTCACTCCCCCTCCGGCGACAGCCTCCTTGATGACGCCCGTATTGATGGAGCCAGCTACTCGCTCCCGAAAGCTGGCAACTGTGCGCGCCATCACATCAGTCCAACATTTTAACAAACACCACAATCACATCACCATTGACGGCTGATCCATTGCCGTGAATAGGAGTTGGCATTTCCAGCACGGCGAGTATGTGCTGTTCGTCGAGGTCGACGCATTTCTTCCCGCTCAAAACAAAGTCGCGCCTCTCTTCAGCAGTCAAATGGCCTGCTGTCTTTCGAGGAGAGTAGGGCTTCCGGATTTCCAGCTACAGCGTTGTGAGCCACAAATCGCCCCAAAAAGCCATCGTCTCGCAGGATTTCGTTTTCAAACTGGACAGCTTTCTATAGATCGGTTAATACGTCAGGCAGCGAGAGAAAGACATTAGACCTTTACAGGATTTTCAGTCCGTCATCCGGAACGTAGACTACTCGGGCATGCTAGGCATCAAGAAGTGCGAGGCTATGAAGAATACTGCTGTAGGCAACCTCAGCATGCCGCACTTTATTTAGGCCGACACGAAAAGAGTCCAGAACTACCCGAGCCTCTCTATTAAGAGAAAGTACAAAACCTACATCTTTTAGGAGGCAGTTAAGTTAGATAGCCGCTCTATGACCTACTACTTCACTACCAAGTCCTCGCACCTCTTCCCGACCGTATACCGTTTAGAACCCCAATACCAGAAGTATGTCGTTCACGTGAATGGGCGCTTAGGGGTCTGCTGTAAAGATAGCTATGGAGATAACTAATGTATAGTCAAATCCGTACTGGGATAAGGCCCTGGGCCTCGATCTTTACCGGAAGCTGGCTCGTCTTGGCATGTCGATCGCCATCTAACGCGAGCTGGTCGGGTAGGTTATACAAGGAAACCCATACAACTATATAAAGAACCGTCGCGACTTCTTTTAATACTCGGCTATCGACGTCGAGACGCGATAGCGCTGGTGCCTAAAGGGGGTCAAGATATTTGCCAAGTAACAGGGTATTTAAGTACGTCGAGGTCCTCGGGCACGGTATTGTCCGAAGGATCGCTAACTGCTATCAGTACTTGCTCGGCCGAGCCGAGCGGAGGGCGGCGAGGGTCTTGTATTGAAGTGCTGCGACGGCGGGCGGTGGTTCAAGGTCCTTTCGGCTCGGTATATTTTGAAGACTGGTGATTAGGTACGCGCGGCTGCCGAGAGCACGATGACGGCCGGAGCCACATGTACCGAGAAACGGAAACCGGCTGTCAGACGATCGCTTGGTGAGCGCCCGCGGAACACTGCGCTTCGCTCTGCGGAGCTAGTGGATAAGTCTCTGCGCTTCGAAGCTCCCCCCAACGATGAACCCCCAGCAAACATAGAGCTCGACGCCATTCAACGTCTGGTTGAGGATGAAAAGGTGAACGCTTTTCATGGCCCCCGGCGAGGCAATTCGTTTATCCATCAGGATGTCTAGACAGTCCGAGACCGGGAAGGATCAATCCGCAATCTCTCGAGCCAAGTAATTCGCCGCAAATAGGCTACTAGAAGGCAGAGGTCAAGAAGCCGTGGTTTCGCGAGAGCAGATCGAGGAAAGTGCACGGGTTTGTGTGGACATCCTACGCTGAGCCGCACCCACTTATGTCATTGATGGATTGAACATCATTTGCACTCTTGGGAGTCACGGTGGCAGGTTCCATCCTACGCATGTCGTTTCAGCCATTATTTGCGTGCTAAAAGAAAGGTTTTAATCTGTGGCGCCACTTCGTTTCCTGCCTCGAGTCACTCCGCCTCGTCGTCCTCCATCTCCGCCTTCATCAGATCTGACAGCTCATCGAGCCCGGCAAACTCATCCAGTGTAACGTCTATCACGCTCTCCTTCCCAGCAGCTCCCATGACAACCGTCGCGGGTCGCACCCATCTTACGCTCGGCTTGAGGGGGTCTGCACTCCCATCCGAGTGAATCTTCACCTTGTGGTACCCAACGGCGTAGACCCCCTTGACATTCTCGGCGTCTAAAATCCCTACATCCGTTAGCGACCAACCCGCCGTCGCCCCTAGCTTAGTCCCTAGCTCGCTTATCGGCACCGCCACCCACGTAGCCGCTCCCCCGGACTTATCGACGGCATGCTTCACCTTTGCATCCCAGACCTTGTCGACAACCACGACGAAGTAGACCTCCTTGGTCGTCCCCGCCACCTTGTTGACCCACTTCTGGGTGCTTTTGTCGGAGAAGACGGCCTCGAACGCCGCCGTCACATTTCGGAACTCGTGGCGCTGTGCGCTGCCGCCCTCAATCGCCAGCGCGCAGCTCGCGTCGACGCCGCCCTCGACGCCGAGCAGGCGCGACAGCTGCAGGGCTAGCCAGCCGCGCCGCCAGACGCCCCAGTACATGACGTTGTTCTTCGTCGGCTCGGACGCGGCCTCGAGCGAAGCCAGGAGCCGCCGGACGTCGGGCGACGGCTCAAGCAGGAGTCGATCGCCATCCCCTGCGTACGAACGCGGTCGCATCTGGAGAATGGTCTCACGTTCGTCATCGAGATTGGGAGGATTCCAAAGGCAGTGCAAGCGGATGTGCTGGGTCGGGTTCCCGGAATCCTCACCACGGCTCTCGAGAGGATGCGAGAGGTGGTCCTGTACGAAAACCGGGAAGACCTTCTGGAGTGCGTTGGAACTTTCTTTGGACTTTCTCGGTACGCCGCAGCCGCCTCGCTCCAGGCAGGTGCCGAGCCCTATGAAGCTCTCAAGATTCTGGAGGAGGGGCGTGGAGTCGCAATTTCCATCCAGCTAGACAGCCGCGCCGGGGGTCAAGGCTCACCTTCGACAGACGAACCCGTGCCGGATCAGGACGTTCCGACTTCGCTGAGAGCCAAGTATTTCGAGGCGCGAAAACGTCTCTTAGGGTGTGTCGAGGAAGAGGCCCCGTTTCATGAGCGACACCGGCTCGTGAAACAAGTCCTCGACTTGCAACGACAGATCAACGCACAGGAGCCGGGGTGTTTAGAAACGATCCCTCCGGTGGACACCTTGGCAGAGATGGCAAAGGATACCACCATCGTTGTCATCAACATTACACCCATCAGGAGCGACGCGTTTATCATATCGAGGCTTGGAATCAGCGTCCAGCCCCTCCCTGGGCTCGACGAGGGCGACCTCTCAGATAGGGCCATACACATTCAGAAAGGCCTCAACCACCTCGCCGATCCCAACACCTCCAGCGACACCTTCGCGAAGATGATCAGCGCCCTCAAGGTCTTGTGGGCGAAACTCGTCCTTCCCGTCTTGAAAGCGATTGGAAAGAGCCGCCCCCACAGAGCCAGTGATTCTGAAGCGTGGCCGCGTGTCTGCTGGGTCCCGACTGGCGTGCTCGGCATGTACCCAATCCACGCCGCGGGTCCATACAGACGCGTGGGGCCTCAGGACGCAGGGGCGATAAGCCGCGTTGTCTCGTCGTACGCCCCGTCGTTGAGGATCCTCTCTCTCCACATGACCAGCACCGAAATCTCAGCTCTGTCTCGCCCAGTGGCCGCTGCCGTGATTGCAGAATCGCAGCCTCCGAAGGGAGAGGATATAGACTTTCACCCACTCCAGCACGCCGAGCGCGGCATCGAAATCGTCCGACGGACCTTTCCCCCCCACGGGGGGCCGAGCGGTTGGGGGAATGATCTGATGCCGAGAAATCCCGACAAGGCGACGGCGTTGCGTCTCCTCGGTAGCGGGATCGGCCTGGTGCAGTTCTTTTGCCACGGGCTCGTCGATTACAAGGAGCCCCTCAACAGCAAGCTGTTCCTCCACGACTGGCAGACGGATCCCCTGACCGCCGGCTCCATCATGAACCTGGACATTCGAAATCCCAAACCCAAGTTGGCATTCCTCTCTGCGTGCTGGGGCGCCCACGGCGGTGTGGAAAACTTGCAAGACGAGATCAGCCATGTTGCGTGCGCTCTTCAGGTGGCTGGGTTCCCCTGTGTTGTAGGGTCGCTGTGGGAGGCGGTGGAAACAGACATGATTGTCTTGTTGGATGTGTTTTACGGCACCTTGAGCAGGGTCTCGGGCAGCGATCGGATCTCGCTCTCACCCAGCGCGATTGCGGAGGCGCTCCACGTTGCGGTCATGAGGGTGAGGGAGTGCAGCTTGGAAGAGAACCCCCTGAGTAACCCTCTGCGCTGGGCGCCGTTTATGTGCTATGGAAACTGATGTCAATTGTCTGGTAACTTCGCGGCAATTCCCTGCTGCTGCTGCAACCACAGCCTCTGGGATCTGGAGCTCACCTCCTCGTTGGTCAAGCAGAAACTTCATGATTTCTTTATCGAATGATATCGCGATCTTGACCACCTCATTTTCCGTCATCCGTATGCTATCCTCTCTTCGTTCGAGTATAGTTGTTATCAAATTCGATTTCTCTCCGCTTACATCGCCTTGATCTCTGTAGGTCGATGCCAGGGTGGCCCTACCGCTTGTCGTATCTGGATGATGAGGGCCTTGCAACCGTATTCTCGACTGTATAACTTGTTCAAGCAACTCCTTTGCTCTCTCCCACTGCTTCGATTTCCTGTATATCAGTGCAAGCCTTTCCTTGGCTGTTAGTGTGCACAGTTCGTGTTGCCCAAACTGACTCTCATAGCCTTTTATTAAATTATCGAAGCTCCTCCATTGCCTCCGTTGCTTCTTTGTAGCGTCCCCCATCTTTTAATATCAGCGCCACGTTCAATCCGGCCATTCCGTTTGAATGGCCTTCGGTATCTCTGTCTCAATGATGCTCAAGCATACGGCTCTCCATCAACGCTTTGTATCTTTTTCGATCCTTCACAGAAAGTCATGCGGGACGTTTGTTGGTTGTTCTGGCTGTAGCGGAGGGGCTGTAATGATAATCACGGAAAAGTGATCTTTCTGTGGCCTGATGATTGTGATATTTTCAGCTCCAATGAGCAAGCAGACGAAGTCACCGTCCTGGACGGATTCCGCCGATGGTGGCAGAGCCCATCCCTTCTTGGGCCCCCAGTTTCCACATGTGTCTTTCAGAGTGACCACCACTTGCTGTAGGCCGCCCCGGTCCGCATACCTTGCCGATGATACCTTGCCGAGAATAAAACCCTTGCTCTGGATGACAGCCAACTCCATGTTAGGCCAACACCTTACCGATACCTGACAAGGCGCTCCAAAAGTGTCTCCCATGGAATTCCGTAGTCGGGAGATAGACCAGCTGCGACGGGGTCATCCGAGCTCATGCCGAGCAAGGCAAATACCTTGTCGTGGCGCCCGGTTGCCTCGCGAGTACAGTATATCTCAATCAGCTCGCCGAGGGCACGGATGCGGAGGGAGAATGGTCCGGACGGCTTTGGGACTTTTTTTCGGCCGGAAAGCTGCTCCTCTGACCAGGTAGGTGACGGAATGGATGAGGGTCTGCAGGCCTGGAGAAGCTTTGTAGAGTAGGTCAAACGATCTCGAGGTCAGAGCGGCAGAGAATGCGCATCCATCCATCTCGGCAGATGCACACTTTGACGAGGATATTCCTCCCGGCAGCAACCTCCTGGAGCAACTGAATGCACCTCGCTAGTACTATGCAAGGATGCTGCTGGGTGTCTGTCGTACCCAGATGCGCTAAAACCACGACCGTTGACGCAGTGTCGTCTGCAGCGCGGCATATGGCTTCTAGCGCGCGCTCGCCATCCTCCTCTGCTCTCCCGAGCCAGGCGATCACACGGCTTGCCTTGCTGTAGATCTCGGCCATGTACCTGAGCTGTAGTGAGCCGTGACAGTCTCTTCTAATTAGCGGGCTCGTTGAACAAACAGGTGAATGCGGAGGTGAATTCTAGAGGTCAACGCAAGAAACAACAATGGCTGCCAGTCACTCTTTGGCTCAAATGGCCAAATATATCGTCCCAGAGATGGGCTGAAGTGACGCACGAAGCGAGGTGGCCAATGCACTCCAGATCAAAGGCGACGCGCACATTTTCCATTCTTAAAAATCAAACGTCTTTGATTTTTACATTGCGCCTCTCTCTCTCTCTCTTCCTGCTTTTTCCAACGAACCTTGCAAACCCAACAACGCGCTCTTTGAACGAAGCATCATAATGGTGAGGCCTTTTCCCATCACGGCAAAACCTAATCCGACAATCCAACTAATACATATATATTTAACACTAGGTGGCCCCGATGCCTTCTGCTCGCCCATTCTGGGCAGGTCTTGACCCCGACAAGCCAGAGCCTCTGGACAAGGTCCTTGCTGCCCTACACTGCTTTCACGTCGCGCCACCATCCGTGCCGGACGCATTCTACTTCAAGTTCACCGTCAACCGTGAGGACCACCATCGGATCGGGAACGGCTTCCCTGAACTGCAAGAGCTTATTGCCGTAATCAGCCAAGGTCACCCCGACCGCATAAAGTGGCCGATACCTTTTGTGAGTAAACTAGTCAAATCCCCCACACTTTGGGCTTTGTCTGACAAAACGCCCGCTTGCAGGAATTTGACCCGTCGACCGGAAACCTTGCAATCATGGCTGCTGCTGTTTATGCCAATGCTATGTATTACATTAGTCACGACTGCTACTACGCCGTAGCCAGTAGCCTGAAGTCCCTCGGTCAACATAACAACAAGCTGATCGGTCAGCTGGCCCTTGCGGTTGAGTTGGGCCTCGGCCTTCCTAACCACGCGCTCCCAACCTTCAATTCTACCATCCAACTCGGAAGCACTGCTGAGAACAAGGCGCCCGCTTGTCTGATCGTCTTATTCAACGGCGATTGGGAAGGCGCGAGCAAATACGCCCAGTTCATCACCAAGCACCCAGAAGATACCCATACGGTGGTCGCCATACAGCTTGGTCTGCCGGGTCAGTTGGACAGCGAGAGAAAGCGGCAGCGCCTGGCTCAAAAATCCTTTGTCTCGGTTTTTACCATGGTTGATGGGGCTGTCAAGACGGCTGTGCAACATGAGCCGCTCTCTGCACCGGGAGGGGGAGTTGAGCTGTGGCTGTCAGACTTGGTCGATTCACGTGAGAGTCTTCCGGACGAATTTGTTCGACCCCTCCTTGATGTCAACCGCCGCCGCCACCAGCCCAACATCACCATTCCATATGCCACCATTCTCGACTCTGCTCTCAAGAGCTACCGCCACTGGCAAGACGACAACATGAGTATGAGTACCAACACCGCCAAGTCTTGCACCCTCACCACCACTATGCCCCGCAGCTCCATTGCGTCGGGCAGTGCGTCGGGCAGTGGCAAGCGACCCTCATCCACGCTTCCAAGAAGTGGCCCCATGTCTCCTAGAGGAGGCAAGAAGCAGTCCTTGTCGACTCTTGTAGGCAGACTGGTAGCGAATGGATTGTTTCATGGCCACGCCGGCAACAAGCAACAACAACCCCTGCCGACTTTTACACAGCAGCCCGCTTCGGCTCGTGCAGGCGAAGACGTGTTCAAGGGCAGCAAGCGCCGCGTCACGCCTGATGGCCACCAGCGCACCCAGGGTACTACTGCTCTTCCTGGTCGTCGCAGAAGCCCTCTCGTGACGAGCCCGGCCAAGGTCGTGATGGCTCCCTCCTGCAGGCGGCTCTTGGCGCGGTTTCTCCGCAAGTGGTAAAGGCGGTGTCAAGGGGGTTTTTCTTTTGAGGAGAAGGCTGGCTTGGGGGGGTGGGGGGAGGAATCGTCCGGGTGATGGACAAATTGGCACCACAAGCGCGGTGGGGCCAGCCCACTCACTGCAGGCATCTATTTCCAAAGGGGACTGCTAGAGGCTGGCAGGGGTGCCTTGTGTAAAGCACTCAACCTTATCCCTTGTACATTAGAACCAAACTCTACTCCGATGACCAGATATAAAACTATGTCCCGTTCCTTTGTGGACATGCTGCCCGCCGCCTGTGCAAATGTTGATCATCAAAATGACAAATCTAAGAAGAAAAGCGCTGGAGACGGGGGCTATCTCGTTACATCAGGCCTGGAGAATTTTTGGGGGTGATTGAACGCCTCGGTCCAACTCTGGGTGCCTCATACATAATTATCATCTCCTACTCCGCACCTACGACTGGTAGGGAGAGCACCGACGAACGGTGCATTGGCGGCGGATCACGTCGTTGAAAGCCTGAGAAACGGGACCGGGTTGGTCTTGGTGTGGGCTCGCTCGGACATTGAAAAAGGGGGCCCATCGCCTAAGATGTAGTCAAAGGGAAAGAGAAAAAAAAGACGTCATTTTGCGCTCTCAATGACATTATGCTGGATGGCGGCGCCGAAAAGATGGATTGCAAAGCTTCCGCTCGAAGGCGGCCGCGGGACGCCATGTCTGCTATTTATGATTGTTGCGAAATGCTAGACCCTTGTTTTATTCACAACTAACATGGAGGACGTACCGGCGGCATTACTGGGTACGTACCGTGCCACATCCCCGCACCCTGCACTCGGTACGTCCCGCAACCTGCCACCGAGTCTGACTCCCAACGGGACTTTGTTTGATCAGCCCAGTGTGTCCAGGAGATTCCAGCTCACCGGACTCTGGCTTACTGAGAGTTGGGCAGTTCCCCACCTAAAAGAGGGGTCGAGTTTCCACATCATTCCACGGCTGAGCCACCCCATAAGCGTGGCTTGCAACAGGTAGTCGTCGATTTAGGGTGGTGAAACAGCAGCTCCTTCCTGGTCGGGTACCACGTCCCGTAAGTACATAATGAACACATCTGCAGCTTTGCTTGCGCCTCCCAGTCCCTGAGGCATCTAATTTTTTGAGCTCTTGGCGCTGACCGAATGACCCCCAAGATGGACATCACCACTTACCCCGGCAACATCATCAACGGCGAGTTCGTGCCGACGCCAACAACCCGCCACTCAATCGACCCGGCGACGGGCGAGCCCCTCTACGAGGTCCCCGTGGCCCGCAAGGAGGACCTCGGCGCCGCCGTTGCACACGCGCGCAGGGCTTTCAAGTCATGGTCTAAGACCACCCATGAGGAGCGGTCAACCCTCCTCAAGGCCTACGCTGACGTCATCGAAGCAAATCGCGATGAGCTCGAGAAGCTCCAGACCATGGAACAGGGGAAACCCATCAGCCTCGCCAACATGGAGGTGGGCATGACGCTGACCTGGCTGCGCACCTTCGCTACGATGCAGATCCCCGAGGAGGTGCTCGACGACAACGACGAGCGCACCATCTACTCGACTCGCACCCCTCTTGGCGTGTGCGGCGCGATCGTCCCCTGGAACTGGCCGATTCTACTCGGCTTGGGGAAGATCGGGCCAGCGCTCATGACGGGAAATACTGTCATCATGAAGCCCTCGCCGTACACGCCATACTGCGACCTCAAGCTGGGCGAGCTGGCGATGTCTGTCTTCCCCCCTGGTGTGTTCCAGGTGTTGAGCGGCGACGATAGTCTCGGCCCATGGATGACAGAGCATCCCGGCATCAACATGATCAGCTTCACAGGCTCAATCGCCACCGGTAAGAAAGTCGCCGCGAGCTGCGCCAAGACGCTGAAGCGTTATGTGCTTGAGCTGGGGGGCAATGACGCCGCGATTGTGTGCGAGGATGTCGAGATTGAGAAGTGCATGCCGAAGATTGCGACGCTGGCGTTCCTGAACTCGGGGCAGATATGCATGCTGGCGAAGCGAATCTATGTGCATGAGAAGATATATGACCAGTTCCGAGATGCGATGGTTGAGTTTACGAAGAACAATGTCAAGACGGGTGGTGGGTTTGAGCCCGATGTGATGGTTGGCCCGGTGCAAAACAGCATGCAGTAAGTCTTACCCGTTCTGTAATTATGTACCGTTTTGACACGCTGCAGGTTCGAACTCGTCAAGGATATGTACGCTCAGATCGAAAAGAGTGGCTGGAAGGTTGCGCTGGAGGGCAAGGTCCGCGAGACCTCCAAGGGCTACTTCATCGAGCCGGCCATCATCGACAACCCGCCTGAGGATTCCCGCATCGTTGTCGAAGAGCCCTTTGGCCCTATCGTTCCCCTTCTCAAGTGGTCATCCGAAGAGGACGTCATCGATCGAGCCAACGCCCTTGAGACAGGTCTTGGTACGTCAGTCTGGAGCAAGGACGTGGCCCGCGCGGAGAAAATGGCGCGCCAGATCAACGCTGGCAGCGTCTGGGTCAACTCACATTTTGATGTTGCCCCTAATGTTCCGTTTGGCGGACACAAGGAGAGTGGGGTTGGTATGGAGTGGGGGATCGAGGGGTTCAAACACTACACAAACTCGAGGAGCATTTGGGTTTGGAAGAATGTGTTTGACTAGGGTTGTAGTATGTTTTCCATGCTTTTGGGTCCCCCTTATCAATTAGTCTAGGAGTATGTAATCCAGGGACAGGAGTTTCTCGTGCAGGAAAATCACCCTCGCCCCAATCCTCACGCAGGCCCGCTATGTCGTTCAAACAGCGGCGCTCCCTTCGTTTTCCCCGTAATCTCCTCCAGACAAACCGCCATTCTTCACGGGGCATTTTTCTTCAATTCGTTTGATCAACAGCCCCGGGAACTGGGATCTTCCAAGCCCCTCAGAAGTCTTCTCGCCGAGTAAAATTGCCTCACTCGTTCTGAGGAACCTCCTCTTAAAGATTTTCCAAAGCAACATATCCCTCTCGTTCTTGCTCGGCCTCGGATAGTAGGGGTCATTCTTGACGAACTTCTCCGCCGCATGCTCCACGCCCTCCATGTCCATGAGAAGCCGCTAGCAACAGTCGAAGTCGAGAACCCACAAGGTGTGGAGACCGAGGACGCCATCGTTAAATTTTCGATTGCCGAGGTGCGGCTGGGATGCTGGAGTACGAGTGCTCGAGTGTCCGCTAGAGGACGGGCAAGGACGGGCGAGGACAAATTCGACGTCACAGGCGTCGACCTCGGCTATCCAGAACATGAATGCGAGGGCGTCTGCCATAGCCATTGCGTATTCCCCCACGGCAAGACCGAGCTCTTCCATCTGGTCGATGTGGAGAGGGAAGTTGCGGAGGTTTTTCCTCATCGTCTTGGGCAGTCTGCTGTTCAATGGCTTTGTTTCCGTTCGGCGGCGGCCGAGATAGGGGCGGATGAGGCAGTGGTCGTTTGTCCTGTCGTCCAGGATCGAGACGATTTGGTCTTCTGGCACGTTCCAGAACTTTTGGACCAGCAGTCGCCGGACGGCTCGGGGCGCGGGCATGATTCGCTCGTTGACCAGAGCCTGGCATGGTGAATAACCCGATGGCAGTCCTGGGAGGTACACTGACCATGCCGGAGAGTCAGGCTGGATGAGTGCCTTATGCTCTGGGAAGTCGACCCGATAGCTGTGGTCGAATAAGCCAGATATCCGGCGCAGCTTCGAGAGTAAGTGTGTCTGGATTAGCTGCTCGTTTGATACCGATCGGTACTTCGAACCGTCTCCTCGTTTTATGACGTGCGACGAAGGGAGGAAATCGATATCATCGTAGGAGGAGATGGCCCATACACTTCCGCATGCGCCCTTTCCGATACACTCTAGTGTCGGCTTGATGATGGGCTTGGAAGCTTGGGGGTGGTTCTGCGATTGTGACATGGTTACGAGTAATACTGGGAACGATCCTTCAACTTTCATAGGCCTTTGCAGAATTGTCTGCGTGGCAAAACCTGTTGAGTAGATTTGAAGTATCCAATCTACGAGGAAACGCTTAGAGTTCCGGATGGCTGAAAACTTTTTAGTGTGAAACTCTGCCCCTGAATCCTCCACATCTCCACGCCAGCCAACACGAATAAAACACCCCAATCGGCAGTATCGCCAAGATCGTGATACGCCACCACAGTTGAAGATTGCGCAGCCGTGAGGAAAGAGGTGAAGTGCAGCTTTTGCTGAAGGAAATGGGGGTGGAACTGGACATACAAATTCACAGCAAATGGACAAGGACGCAAAAGTCAAGTCGTACTCGCCGTGTTACTTATACTGGAATCACAGATAATATACCTAGGTACCGTAAAAATAACAGTACGGCGTTAGCTCGACCACCTTCCTTCTCCCAATCACTCACCGCACCCTTTATTCGGCGCCAACTTCCGCGGTCGTGCCCGTAGACTCCGCGTCATTCTTGGAGATCACAGCAAACCTAGTCTCAATGCTCTGGCGCGGCCGCGCATGATCTGGCGCGCTCGAGTTATAGAACGACGAGTGAGGGCAGCCTAAACACCAAAAGAAGATCGAACTGTTAGACCTGCGGCGAGTTTGGTAAAATGGGCAGAGTAGGGTAAGCATGTCCTCACATCTTCGACCATCCCCCGGATTGGAATCAAAGTTGACAAAGAACATGACTTCGTCGTTTGTTTGGGCGCTAAGCCAGTACCAGACTTGACCCTCGTCGTGGCGCAAATGGTACAGCTCGCCCTCGCCATCCTCCGCTGAGGAAACGTGCATATGGATCTTTACGTAGTCGCTCTGACGCGTCGTGAAGTAGTCGCAAAAAGCCAGCGGCTGGTCCTCGACGCCGTACCCGACAGGCTGCCAGCCGTTGACGATGCGCAGCCGCCAGGACCCGTCGAGGTACTTTGCCGCCTCAGCCTCGGTGAGGGCCCGCCGGATGCGGTGCGGCGCGCCTTCGAGCGTGGCGTCGACGTGGGCTTCTCGAGCGGGGGGATCGAAGTACGACCGGTCATTCCAGTGGTCTCGGCGGCTGCGAGCCTCGTCGTCGTTGCGCCGGAACTTGTAATCGTAGCAGAAGACGAGCTCTGCTTGCTGCTGTTCCTTGAGGATTGCTGCGAGGCCCGAGATGTATTGCTCGATGCTGGCCTTGTCGGATGTGGGCTTGATGTTGGCGGTCGCCGCGTGTTTCTGGAAGCAGAACCCGTGCGTCTGCAGGTCAAACTTGTGTTCATGGCCTCGGACGTCGTAGATGGGAATGTCTGTCACGATTTTGTACTGGGGCTTCTCGTAGGATCCCTCGTCGGCAGGACGGAGTCGGCCATTGTAGAATGGCTTTTTGAGCTCAGGGGCGGGGGGGCAGTCGATGAATTGGAAAGCCGCATACGTGTATGGAAGGCCATTGTAAAAGGGGAGGGCTGTCATTTTCTGCTGACACTAGGTGGCTTCTGAGATTCGGACGCTGGCACTGAATAGGGGGATTGAAGTTGCGACAAGTCTTAACTTACACCTAAATTGTAAAATACCAAGGATACTCAGGTTAATATCGCTCCGGTACATGGACCTCTCGGCTTGCGGGGTAAATCACAAGCCGTCCTGATTATTTTCGTCCACTCTCAGCTGTCAGAGAAAAGAAGGCGGCAGAAGTACCAGCACCCAAGTCTATACGTGGGCTTTGTGCAGCTCCGAGTACACGGGAACACTCCCCTCCCCCCATCCTAAGAATGCAGCGAATGATCTACGTGTATGTATCTGGGCGTTTCCAATCCAAGGAAAGGCGTGATACAACCAACAGAATGCAAAGAAACGTTACATGCAGCATTCGAACCTACCAGAGGGCTGCTTATCTCACCTTCCTCTTCTTACAACCTCGCATACCTCGGCAGCTGAAGGTGGAGGATGCCCTTCCCGCTGGACACGCAAGTATATCTAGCGGGCTCAAACCCCGTCTGCTTTCACGAGGCAGTCTCTCCACGTTCTACTTTCAAAACCAACCTTTGCCTCCAACATAGTCCTAGCAGCGATATCTCACTCGAATACACCTCAACATGCCCCAAATCAACGCCACAGCCACGTTACCCAGCCCCCAGCAGCCATCCGGTTATTACCCCTTCCTTTTCTCACTTACTCCACATCGGTACGATGAATTCACGGACTCGAAGACGTACTAACCCTATTCTCTCCTAATTAGCGGAGCTGCTCCCTAAAGATGCTGCTGCGGAGCACCAGCCCTCTGACGTGATCCCCATGGGGGCCCGCTTGGACGGTAAACCATACGGCGTGATTCGACTCAGGGCTGAGGACTTCACCCATGGCGGTTAAGATGGCTTGATAGATGCGGACATGACATGGGCAGTTAGAAGGATGCTGAATGGGGGTGGAGGATTGACGGGAGGACGGCACCTGCCGACATGTGTATCCAACTACCACCTACGTACTTAGTTAGGTGTTAAAATGAACTCAGCTGGTGCATTGAGGATGACTCGACTAGAAGAGGGGTTGAGTGCTTCTGTCTTTCAAAATGCCACAGGCCGAGCGCCCAAAGCGCCCACGATATCAAGGCGAGTCTGGCCGGCGGAGACGGGAGACATGGTGAAGCAGAGCGACGGCAGTTTTACCTGAAAATGTTCCAGCCAATTACTACACGTGTATTAGCTAGCTCTCAATCGTGTATTCGCCGGACGGATCATAGCAGTCATAGTGAGGCCCTCCCAGACTTCCTGCATCTCTCGAACTGTCCAGCCAAACTTCTCGTAGAGCCGCTGCGCTGCCTCATCCGTGCCCCCCGTAAGCAAGATCAGAATCTCGGCGTTATCCCGCTCTGCTTGCTCGATGCCCCATCTCAGAATCGTAGACGCCGCGCCGTGGCCTCTGTGCGCAGGGTGTGTTGCAATCACGTTGAGCCCTGTCCTCTAAAGTCAGTACGATAGACCGAGATACGTATAATGGGCATAAAGAAGCAAAGGAGCGTTCCCTCACAGTGGTAGGTTCCAGAAATGCCCATTAAGCTGTCCCTGAGTCTCCGCCGTGCCTGTGCGAGTGCCACTATAGCTCCCCAATCCATCTCACTCGTCGGCTCCGCCGCCTCGACCATAGCCCGACTCCCAATCGCACTCTCACTCGCACTCGCACTCTCACTCGCATTCGCACTCTCACTCGCACTTTTGCTCGCACTCTTACTCGCATTCTCACTTGCACTCTCGCTCGCACTCTCGCTCGCATTCCCATCCCTGGCGTTGTCTCGTTCCACAACTGTCCACCCTCCAAACGCAACCACAACTTCCTCCTTCTCCATACCTTCCCCATCTCCACCCTCGCCCTCCGTCCCACCACCAACACCAACACCATGGCTCCCCGGCTTCACAACAGCCACCCAGCGCCCTCTGGGCAACAGGCCCTCATACTGCGTATCCCACCAGGTGCGATTTCGTGGGGTATCCGGGTACGCAACTTTCAAGACCTGGTCGTCTGCAAACGCGGCGTATAGAATCTCCACCAGGCGCGGGATGTCATCGGCCGTGACAGGGCGCAGGGTGTGAGAGCGCTCCATCGTGTATCCTTGTATCTAGTTAGACTGAGGTTGCCGAGGTTGATCCCGTGGAGTAATGAAAAGTGGGAGCGGGAGTGAAATGGGGCTTGAATAGTGTTTAGGAATGATTATCTGGGGATATAGTATATGTAATAAGCAGCAGGAAGCTGGATCGGCTGTTGTGTAGTTTGTACCAGTCCTTTCCTGATGCCAAACATTTTTCCCGGACTATGTTGGTAAAATAAGGGGCTCTGTACACTATTGGACAGTGGGAGAAGTAGGGGAATCCATAACTATTTATTCCGAGGAGGCCAGGACCCAAAAAAAAGAAAAGGAGTAGACAGTAATCGGGCCGCGTCCCTGGGAGCAACACTTGTCACTCCACGCCGGAATCACCCAATTATCTACTTTGAGGGGCCCTGCCGAAATGCAAATAAATCTTTTGTTTCCGCCTAGTCTATTGTAGGTGTCGCCACCCGATTCGTGACAGGCCACACTGCAGCCACTGTGGAGCTCGGTACACAAGGAGCACGAACTAATCAGGAGGAGGACCAAGGAATGGAAGACCGAGGTTCGGTCCCTCCATTATTGGGCCTGGGACTGATAGGCCAATCAGTTAGTATTGGGCTTCTAGTCCCCATTGAGTTGGGCGTTGGGAAGTGGTGGATCGGCTTGGCAAGGGTGGTGTGGGTGACTGGGAGTTGGTAAGGGCAACTTTTATGGTAAAACAACAGGGGGCGTCAGCCGATGAAGCAAGAGACCAGTGCACGATCGTGAGATTTGGCATTTCCAAGCCAATTCAGGCGGGCTTGCATAACCAGTGTCCGTCTATTGGCACAGCAGGGGACAACCGCGGCCTGCCTAAAAAATTAGGTAATAAAACTGACCAAAAAACGGTTGGTTGTCTGTGACCTAGTGGGTTAGAGCCGATTGCTCCTGCCGGCCGAGCAACTTGCCTGCCTGCTTGTGGCCACATCTGACTTGCAGAGTGATAAGAAATTACGCCTTGGTCTTCTTCAAACTTCGAACGCTGTAGAAGGTAGGTAGATGTTCACACTGATCAGACTGAGCATCTTACTCAAACACCTCTGGAAGCTGTATCGACCTATTACTTTCCCGACTACGGGGATTTAAGCTCGATCTAGGAGAGGCCGAGGCAAAGCAGCTGATCACAGGCGGGATCAAACGTGGCTTCCTCCAGAGATAAAAGCCCACATATCTCACTTCCTATCCTTGTCATCACACTTGAACGAGCTGATCTTGTTCTTCCATTCGTCTGGAAAGCGCTTCACATCTCCATCGACGTGAAGGAACGCGCCCTGACAACCCTTCTCGCTATTTTTGTCGCACATTCAGTCCATCCATCCCTTAGACGGAACATCAAGCACTAAGGTAGTACTCACTCATAGACCTGGCACGAGACACCCCCGCTCTTTTTCATGCTCTCGGCGTTATTGTCAACGCCGCCCCTCGGGTCGCTTGTGCTTTGGAAACGGGCGCGTGACAACATACAGCATTTCCCGATATCGAGCTCGAGGGAGGTGGCGGCGCAGCTCTTGAATTTCTCCTTGGCGCATCAGCATATGTCATAGTGTGTGAGCTTTCGTGTCGCCAGGTCACTGGATAAGGTCGACAGACAGTTTTTGTTAGAGATGAGGTGGGGCTGGAGGAGAAGGAAGAGTGGACCAATGGTAGATACAAACCTGGTAGCTTGGTGAATAACTGGTGTCGAGTGGACTCCCACGGCCAGAACAAGACCAGCGAGGATATGGCCAGTCTTCATGGTATTTTACTGTTTACCGAGTTTTAGCGGGGCTTTCTTTGTTGGGGGGGTTGAGGGATTGCTGACCGACGTGAAGCCCAAGGTGAAGGTTGGTGGTGTAGAGAGTGTATACCTACCTACCTATTTATGCTTCACGCAATATGACGAATTCTCTCGCAATTCATGCGCTCATTCAACTTTAGTTGACTTCGGTCAACTTTTTGGATTGTGACACCAGCTAAGCAGCCTGAGCACAATCACCAACTTGTGCTCAGCGGCTTTATAAGTCTCAGTAAGTCGCAATGGGGGTCTGCAGCGTCTAGCTGTCAGCGGCTCAACTCAATTCGTGTTGTTGCACCCAGATCGACAGCTTATCCCAACGGCACGCGATCTCTGTGGCGCCCCTCGACAGCCGCTTAGAATGCCGCGTGGCCCTCGTGTAAAAAACACATCGGTTGCGCAGCGTGTTGTTTTACCCTAAAGTTGCCCTCACCAACCTCCAATCACTCGCACCACCCCTAGCTACCTTACTCAGACGCTACTCAGGCGCCTTTCTGGAAATAAAAAGAGAAATTACCAAACATGGTTCACATAGTAGGCAGTACTCTGTGCTTTAAGTGGCAACTTTTCGCGAGGTTCCAGTTTTGGAGATATAGGTGGCCAAAAACCGGGGCAACCTCCCACACCCTTTTGCTCCTCTTTCCTTTTCTCCGAAGTCACATAAAACTCAGTTTACATCCCTGATCAGGTCTTTATTCCCGTCTTTTTCATTGAGGACGCATCCCCGTACTATGGCTCTTGTCTCACTTGTACTATGACCCCATTTAATCCTCATACATAACCCTAACCCTGTGATAATACCCACCCCCCTCCAATGCTGCGCATCTGTGACAGCTGTCAGCCACACACCCCGAATTCCAACCCCACCATTTGCTACCATTACCAAGATCACCACCTACAATCGCGAATAACTTCCACAACGTGCGAACACCGCGCAAATTATTGAATTAAGCCGTAAACACCTCCAATCAATTGCCCCGTTGATTCTGATACGAAATGGCCTCTCTCGACGATGACGGTGACAAGTGGAACGATTGCTCTGACGGCGATAACGATTATAATAGCGATCAGTGATTACGGTAATATTCTTCCATTCTCAAACCCTTCCCTAAGTTACAGGCTCCTCATATATGGCTATAACTCCCTCGAAGACCTAATTACCAAATTGAACGATTATTACGCCTAGGCGCGTTTTTTGGTTATAAAGCTACAGAACGTTAACTTAATTAAAGGTTTTAGCTACTTTAGGGTAGATTTTAGCTACACTAAAGGTAAGATACGTCGCTTTAAGGCTTATTCTCACCGTATAAGTATAGTAAAGGTCGGTTATATATAAGAGGGCTTAGTTAAAGCTCTTCTCGTTAATAGTTAACAGCCTTAACGTTTCTTAATTAAAGCAGGCTGTAAGAACTATTAGAATTACAATTATAAAGATTAGTAAGTAAGTAATAAGTTTACAGACACCCACGTCGCCTTAATTAAAGAGTATATCGATTACCTTACTGTAAGGACTTAAAAACTGGTTACAGAGCTTTAAAGAGCGTTTCTAAGTATTATTCTTTCTTAACATAAATTACAGACCTGTTATTAACCTTCCTGTTATAATTAGGTATTATCTTCACTTAATGTTAATTACAGAACTGCCGTTACTAACTATAAAAGAAGGAGATAGCTAGGTATAATCCATTCCCTATAATTATAAAGCTACTTAATAAGAAGAATATTCCCTATAAAATTAAGTAGGTAGTAGCTTTAAACGATAGCGACGAGCTGAGGAAACTAAAGGGTCTGTTTTAAACTACAGATTAATGTAAGAAATAATAGTGATAATACCACTAGGTTTAGCTATATAATAACACCTACAAAACGAATAATAAAAACCTAACGTTCTTCTAAATCATCACCTTTAACTATCTTAGAATAACATTCTCTTACACCCTTTAGCCTTATAAATAATAAGCGACAGGAAGGATTCGATTAGTTAATAAAGTAAGTTAACGTTATAAGGGAAGAGATTAAGGCGCTATTACCGCTTATTACTATTATTAATTATAACACTGTAATAAAAGGTACTGTTACTAATATTTATCCTCTTACTTAACCTTAAGTTTATATATTCCACCTTAACATAAACGTTATAAAGAACATTAAGTTAAAGTGGAATAAGGAAGCTGTAACTTATATTACTACCTTATTTAATATTAATTAGCCTTTAAGTTAAGTTAAGGAGGAGAGTAATTTAGATTAAGCCTACGTAAAGAGTGTTAAGGATTATACTATTACAACCTGCACCCGACACAGGCCTTAAGAGGACTGGCACAGGTTAAGACAGAACGTATAGCAGGACGCTAACAGGTAAGGGGCGTTCTAAAGACGGCTTATTAAGCTAACACTCCTAGACGGGGGGTTTAATGTCACTGTAAGTCGTTATCACTATAATGCATAAAGGTAAGTCTAAATAGTAGGATATAAATGAATAATTAAATACTAATATAAGGAACTAAAGTCCCTTATAGTGGTTATGGGCATAACTATAACTATCTATACTAACTAACTAAAAGGTACTTTATACCTTACTTGTAACGTTATAAGTGCTTGTTATATAATTACTTTACACCACGTAAGCGTTCTACTTATAAAGTTTCTCCTGCTTATAATATAAGTATTTAATATACTGTAAGCAGCACCTTATTAATCATAAGGGCTTTAGGTCTTTACACCCCTAGCCTAATACGCCCAGATAGTATACACCGTCTTCCTACACTGTTCCTTCTACAGGGGATTCATCAGGCCGCCCTGGCCTAAATGACAACCTATAGGGTTATTACATAATTCCCCCTCTTTAACGTTCTTTTTTTATAAAGGACTTAAAAGGTAAGTTTTCCTTTCTATCACTTTATTATATAATAAGTATCTAGCTCCTAGGTCTATTACAACCTGCACCTGACACAGGCCTTGAGAGGACTGGCGCGGGTTAAGACAGAACGTATGGCAGGACGCTAACAGGTAAGGGGCGTTCTGAAGACGGCTTACTAAGCTAGCACTCTTAGACGGGGGGTTTAATATCACTGTAAGTCGCTATCACTATAATGCACAGAGGTGAGTCTAAACAGTAGGATATAAATAAACAGTTAAATACTAACGTGAGGAACCAGAGTCCCTTATGGTAATTATAGGTATAACTATAATTATTTATATTAACTAGCTGGAGGTACTTTATACCTTGCTTAGTGGCCTGTTACTTAGTAAGGAACTAAGTAACCTGTTACTAAGCACCTCTTACTTAGAGGTTTTATAAATGTTTAATAGGTAAGCACCTTTATTAAAACTAAGTAGCTGCTAGTTAGTTGTAAGGGCTTTAGGTCTTTACACCCCTAGCCCAGTGCGTAATACTGTGTATACTGCCTTCCTGCACTGTCCCTTATATAAGGGATTTATCAGGCCGCTCCGGCTTAAGTGACAGCCTGTAGGGTTATTACATAATTCCCCCTCTTTAATATTCTTTTTCCATAAAAAATCCTGGTAAGAGCGTTCCTTCTTTCTTAACGTAACTATACCTGTTAACTGTGTGTAAAAGTGCATTTTGAAAAACAGTACCTCTTATTACCGTAACTTAATGGACTTCACTTTGACTTTTAGATTGCAAATGTCACCTTATGGTTGTTATTCTTTAAAATTACTTTCTTATCTTATTACTATATAATTAGACAGTTATTTTAAATGCTTACTAATAAGGGCTTTATCTTCGTGTGACGCGTTTAGTCACAGTGACGCTTTCCTTTAACGGCTCCTTTTTAAGAAGCGCTGTCTTAATGCTAAATATAACACTGTTACATGGAACTTAGAGCTGAAAACTTAAAAGCTCTGTGAAGCCACTACTTAACTTAAACGGATTAAAGTCCAGTGTTGTAGGATAGAAGAGTGAGCTTTTTCTACGTTTAGTTAAGAGGTAAAGATCTTTCGCTTTTAAGAGTAAGAGGAGGCCTGTCTGGCTACTCCTCCTAAAGCTAATAAGTCTTTTAACTGGGGAGGCTTTCTAATAGGAACACCTGCCGGTTCTTTTTCCAGGGGGTCACCACAGCTAATAACCTCTTCTTAACTTAATTCGTAACTTCTTTTTCCAGTATGTGAAGGGCGGCCCCCTTTTTTTTACTAACTTCTCTTCTTAGTAACAGTACTTATTCCCACGTAGAGCTTACTGGGAGTTCTAAAGGCCTAACCTCCTTATTAAGTCTAAGGTCTTTACAACCCTAGCTAAGGGTTTTAATAAATGTCCTTCTATACTTATTAAAGAGTTTCCTACCGCTTCTTAGGCTTTAAGTCCTATAGTGGTCTTACTTTTCAGTTTAACAGTTTAAATGTTAAATCTTATCTTATTTTTCTATTTCCAGAGTAAATTAGTTAATTTACCTCCTTAAGGCTACCCTAACTGGTTTAACCTTCACTTTACGTTCTTTCTTTATAAGTGGTTTTAATTAGTTTGGATTCTTTTAATAGAACTCTATAATCAGGTCTAGGCATTTAAGACTTTTAACTGGTTCCTATAAATTACTTTCAGGGCTATAGTCTAACTACTTAATAAGATATTTAAACGTGTTCTTTCTCTTTTATAAATCTATAACTTCCTTAACGTCGTACTCGTCCTTATTAGCGTTAATCTTAATTTTCTTTTCCAGCAGAACTCCCTTTAAGGTAGGTTCTAGAAGTGAGATGTGAAAAACCTTAATCCACACCTTTATACTAACAGGTAGGTCTAATTTGTAATTAAAGGTAATAACCTTTTTCTTAACTTGGAACAGTCTGTACTTTTTAAAGTCGAGCTTCTTACTAAGTTATTTTAAATGCAGGTTTTATAAAAAAAGGTAAACGTAATCTCCCTCCTGAAAAGTCAGTCCCTTAACTTATTCACCATTATAATAAAGTCCTTTTTTAAGTACTAATTACTTAATTTAATATTTATTAATAAACTTCTTTATTTATTTACGTGTAAATTTAAGTTCGGCTTATAAGTAGTTATATAATTCTTACATCCAGTCTGTGTAAACTATAGCTTAAGGGGTGCCAGTAAGTAGGCCTTAACAGAGCTTAGGCTCCTTACTGTAATTAGTAAAGAACGGTAATATACCTGTTAACTTAACTAGTATTATGTTATAAGTTATTTACACTGTTAATAACAGCTTAAACTAATTATCTTATTTAAAGTTACTGTAGGTTTAAAGATACGTTATAAGTATCTGGTTAACTTACTCTGTTTAGCTATCCGTTTATAAGTGGAAAGCTGTTAAAAGCTTACTTCTTACACCTATTTTTTATATTAGTCTTTATTAAAACTTTAATATAATTAACTTATCTTAATTTATAACGATATTATCTAGCTAAAAGTGTTATAAAACCACCTCTTTTTTAAAGATATAAGTAAGTTACTCTGTTATTATATCCTTTAAGGTTAACAGGAAGTAAGCCTACTTTATTAATCTGTTAATTACTATAAGGATCTAATTATAAGTAACTCTTATAATAAGGTCCCTAGACTCTAGGATCCTAATAACGAAGTTAAGTAAGATTAAACTTTATAGTACTTATAGTATAGGGAGTGGTTTAAGAAGCTTATAAGGTTTATAATACTGATTCTACTTATAATAGTAAATATTATAATTATTAACCACTTCCTTAACTAGCTTCTTTATTCCCAGGAAAGTGTACACCTGTTAAACCTATATAAAAGTCTTAGCTTAACCTATATATCCTTTAAGTTAAGATTTATAAACCTGCTAAATGTACTCTTTCTATTTACTTAAGTTATAAATATACAGTTTCTCTTAATATTAAAGCCTTACTTTTAGTTTAAGTGTACCGTTTACACCTTCTAGCAGCTATTCCTATTAATAACTAGTTTTATTATAATTTAAATATTTTAAGCACTCCTTCTTATAATCTTATATATACCTTAAGAAGTCTCCTAAGGGGTATTTATACTTACAGTGCCTTTTATTAACCTTCTTATTTAAAAGTCCTATTATTATTAATAAATATTATACTTTATTTATAAGTTTATATAAACGTTAATAGTTTATTCTGGCGTTTAGTTATCTAATATTTATAATGTGTGTTCTAACGTGCTATTCTTAGCTTTATTAAACATAATAATAAGGACTAGGATTAAATTAGCATCCTTATAATCCTGTCTTTAATTAAAGGTATTAACTTACTTATTATCTTTTCCTTTAACGTAGTAAATCTGGAAGTAGAACGGGGTTATTAACTTAGCCTACTATACTTATTATAAATTAAATTCCTTTATTAGAAAGTATTAAAGGTTATTATAATCTGAAAAGACCTAGACTAGTTTTTCTATACCACTTAAATATAATACTTATTTTATAAAGCATTAGATAATTATTATTAGTTCCTTATTATAGATTAGGTATTATAAGGCTAAGCTGTAGATCCCTTTTAATAAAAAGGTAATTAAGTAGCGTTTTCTATCATTTTAGACTTAGTTAAGTTCTCTGTTAATTATAAATTCTAAGGAGTCTGTTTCGATTTAGAAAGGCTTTAAGAAATTAGGAAGGGTTAAAACTAGTACTGTAACGAAGGTGTACTTAAAGTCCTTAAACGCCTTTTATTATCTATCAGTTTACTTAAACGGCTTACCCTCTCCTGTAAGTTTATATAATAGTTTTATAATCTTTACAAAGTACCTAATAAAATATTAATAAAAGTTTATAAAGTTAATAAAGGCTTATAACTCTTTTTAATTCTTTAAAGTAAGTTAGTCCCTAACTGCCTTTATCTTCTCCAGTTACATTTTAAGCTTTTTAAGGGTTACTTTAAACCTTAAATAGTTCAGTTCCTAAATGTAGAAATGGCTTTTTTCCAGGTTTACTGTCAGCTTCGCTTTCTTAAAAGCTGTTAAAACCTGTTATATATACTTTTAATGTTTTTTTAAAGTTTCAGAATAAACTAGGACGTTATTTAAATATATAAAGATAAACTTGTTAAGGAAGGGATAGAGAACACTGTTAATAAGGCCTTAAAAAGTCGTAAAGGCGTTTATTAATCCTATTAATATAATATAGTACTGGTAATACCTGTTATAAGTTTAAAAAGCCGTTTTATATTTATCCTCCTCCTTTACTCTAATATAGTTAAATCCCATAGGGAAATTAAGGTTAAAGAACCAGTTTACCTTAATAATCCACTTTTACATTTTTATAATAAGTAGTAATAGGTAGTAATTCTTAATTATATCCTTATTTAACATTTAGTAATTAATAACTATATATAGCTTACCGTCTCCCTTCCTTAAGACAAACAGCACTAGGTATCCCGCTGGGGACTGGGACTTTATAATAAACCTGTTCTTCAGGTTCTCGTTAACGTACTCCCTTAAAGCCTTAACTTATTAAGGATTTAAGTAGTAAGGTTAGAAACTGTAAAGCTTCGCTCCTAGCTTTAACTTAATTTTATAATCTTATAATCTGTAGTCTGGTAATTATAATATCTTTTTTTAAAACAGGGTAAACTTCCTATACTCTGTTAGTACCTTAAATAAATTAACTTCTTTACTTATCTGTAAATTAACTTTTAACTTCCTTTTACCTTTTAAATCGTTATTTAAGTAATATGGTAGACTTTTTAATCCTTTAACCGTCTTAATAAACCTAACTTAAATTATACTTAGTTTTAAAGGTTTAATATGCTTTTAAGTACTTTATATATCTTTAAAACGGTTTAATGCCTTCTTAGCTTTCTTTAAATAATAATCACAGCTGGGGGACTTATTAAAGGTAAGGTGGCCACTCCTTTAATTAATTATAAGGTTATACTTTTCTAACTAGGGTAAATTTAGGATTATATTATAGCCTGTAATTAGTGTAACGTTAAAGTCCACTTATTATTCGTCTTTATCCACTTTAATTAAAAGTAGTAAGTGATAGGTGACTTTACTGTTATTATATTAATACAGGCCTCCTTCTCTATTTTATATAGGAATAGCCTTTTTATACTCTTAGTTAGGGAGTTTCCTTTAGTTAACTAATAAGGGGTGTATTAGGTTAAAAGCACTCCTGTTATTAATCACTACTCTTACCCTAAACGGCCTCTCTTTTCCGTCTGTTATATTAACATTAACGGAATAATACTTATACTTTTTTAATATTTAAGTTATAGTAATTATTAATCCTTAAAGTCTTATCTAGCCTAACCTTTAAGTACCTCTCCTTCTTTTTAGGGTTTTTACTAACTAGTAAACTATTAGTTTCTAACCCTTTTAAAAGGCTTATAGCCTTTTCCTAATTCCTTTTAGAAAAACAGGCAGTTTTAATAAACCTAATAATTAACCTTTCCTAAGTTTTTACACTTTAATGTCTAATTAACTTTAAATAGTTTAATATTTTTAAAGTCTTTAATAAGTTAATAGTACACTTTATAAGCCTGGATTATAATAATATCTTTCTACTCTTAAATCCATTAGTAATCCTTTTACTTTTATTATTCTCTAACTTTTCTATTAAGGTGTAATAAGCACGTTATAATTAAGTAGTTATTAAGTACCCCTTTTTACTAATATATAGTAAGAGCTTAGTTAATTATAATAACCTTCTACTTATTACTAAACTCTCTTATTAGGAAGTAAGAGATTTAATAATAAGTTAATTCTAACTTTACCCTTATAACGGTATAATCCCGTTTTTATACGCTAGGGAAATAGTCGTAAAAGGCTTTAAGTTTATAATACCAGTTAAGAGTATAATTATTATATATGTAGTTAATTTATAATATGTCCCTATAATTAAGATAGTTAATATTAACTATAAGTGCTGTAATTATAAAGTATAGAACAGGTAAAGTAACACCCTGTTCCTTCTCTTCTTCCACTTACCTTTAGGTTTATTATTTCTCTTAAACCTTTTCTTAAAACTTAAGTAATAATAACCCAGCTTATTCTTTTATAAAGTGGCCTTTTTTAATAAATTAATGTTTAAGTTAATTAGTAAAGTGGACTTTATTATAAAGTTATAACTTAATTTCCTTTACTCTGTTTTTAAACGTTATAATAAGACCTTTAACTTATAAATCCTCCACTTTATTTACTAACTTTTAATATTTCTCCTTTAACTTTTAAACCCTTTATTAATATACTTACTTTATACCTTCTTAGGGGACCTTTAAGGTACTGGTTTAAAGCATACTAGTTTTAATATAGGGTAGTTATTTAAACTGTCCTTCTTCTAAGGAGGTAAGGGTGTTAATCCACTTAATATGCTTAAAATGTTTAAAAGTCTTAAGAGGTATTATTAAGAAGAATTTCTATTTCTCCAGTTTAATTCTCTTAACTTATTCTCTTTTACCTTTTAATACTTACTTTACCGTTTAAGTAGCTTAAAAGGTTAATTCTTTAACTCCCTTTACTATCCTAATAATTTCTAAGTTAAGGTCCTTTTTAGACTTCCTTAATTCCTAAGCTTATAAGGTAAGGTTTTTAAAGCCTATAACAGCTAATTAGAACATCTCTTCCTAAAGTCAGTCTTTTATAACCTACACCTTTAATAGTTTTAAGTTTCCACCTTAAAGTCGGTCTTCCATAACCTACACCTTTATAACTAACTTTTCTAAAACACCTTTAAGGATTAGGTATATTATATCTTAAGGTTCTTTCTCTTTTTCCTCGTCTCTTAAGTTACACTTATTTATTTAAGTGTAATCTTCTTTATTACTTACTATCTTAACGTGGATATCTTTTAAATTAAACTTAATATGCTTTCCTCCCTTTAAAACAGGTTTTTAACTAACTTACTTTAATAACAGGCACTATCGTGCTATATGTCTTTTCTTATTACAGTTAAAGCATTAGACTTATAACAGGTCCTTAAGCTGCTTTTACTGCTGTTATTACTAAGGTTTATCACAGTTAGGTCGATTCTAACAATTTACTATACCAATATCTATTAGCCTAGGGTAATATCCTGTTACAGTCGATTAATTCCCCTTCCTAAGCTTATTTAGCTGGTGGGGAGTTCGTTCTTTTTAAAAGTTCTTTTAATAATAGTGATTGTAATACCAGTTATTAGCCTTAATAGCCATCTTAACTAACTTTTAAAGTTAGTCTAGCTAATCCTTTTAATAAAGGTCTCCTATAACGTGTTCCTTTAAACTACTTTAAAATATTATTATTAAGGCCTTTTAACTAAGCTTAGTCTTTACTACTTCTAATTTAAAGTGTATAAAGAACTTAAGGACTGAGGATATCTGCCTTAAGGTTATAAGGCGCTACTTAGCCTACTTAAGGGCGTTTAGTTTTTTAAACTTAGTCTGGAGTTAGTTAATAAAAACGTTAAAGTTATTAAAAAGAGCCTAAGTCTTAAGGGCCTTTTTACACACTCTATTTATAAAAAGGTTATTAATTATCTTTATATAAGGTTTATATTAATAAGCAGTTACTTTATCTAATAAGGCTTTAGTAAACCTAACCTTTCCTTCCTTTTTAAAAAACTGTTCGTTATAGTAAGTAATATAACTTTAAAGTTAAGCTATTTAAGACTTTAGTTACATAAAGTCTCCCTTAAAGCGTAAAGGTGGAGGAAGCTTTACTTATTTCTTTTATAAGCCCTTAAGGTCGTTATTCTTTAGTTTAATAACGTTAAGTTAAGCTTAGAGTTTTTTAATAAGACTAATGTGACTTTTAATATCTTTAGGGAAGGCTTTATTAAGTTCCTTAACCAGTCCCTATTAATTAAAGTTTAAGTCTTTAAAATGTGTAATTAACTTATTAATAATAGGGAGCTAAGGTTAAGCTTACACCTCTTTAATCTCCTTACCCTTTCCAGAGATTAACATATTAGTGGGAGAGAGGTGGTATCTAGGAATTTAATAAATAGCGTTTAGAATTTTATATTAATATTATATTATAACTTACACTTAACATAGGCCTTAAAAGGACTAATGCAGGTTAAGATAAAACGTATAGCAGGACATTAACAGGTAAAGGGCGTTTTAAAGACAGCTTATTAAGTTAACACTCTTAGACAGGGGGTTTAATATTACTGTAAGTTGCTGTCATTATAGTGTATAAAGGTGAGTCTAAATAGTAGGATATAAATGAACAGTTAAATACTAGCGTGAGGAACCAGAGTCCCTTACAGTGGTTATAGGTATAATTATAACTATTTATACTAACTAGCTAGAGGTACTTTATACCTTACTTAGTAGCCTGTTACTTAGTGAGGAACTAAGTAACTTATCACTAAGTACCTTTTACTTAAAGGTCTTACAGATGCTTAGTAGGTGAGCACCTTTGCCAAGACTGAGCAGCTGCTGGTTGGTCGTAGGGGCTTCGGGTCTTTGCACCCCTGGCCCAGTGCGCAGTACCGTGCGTACTGCCTTCCTGCACTGTCCCTTGTGCGGGGGATTCGTCGGGCCGCTCCGGCTTAAGTGACGGCCTGCAGGGTCGTCACAAGGTCTCTAAACAGGAACAGGGTAAAAGTATTAACCACTATTTAAACCTCACAGCTTACACATATACGTTTAATAATAAAATATCCCTTTATTCTTTTTACAAATCTACCGTCCCCCTATTTATTTATCAGGTCTTAAATAAATCTAACAGTTATAACCACTACTTAAAAAGGCACTGTCCTTCCTAATATAACACTTTTAATATAAATAAAGCGAAACTGAAAACTCTTTTAATTAAGAAATAAAACCTTGACTTATAAGTTAAATCCATTACCTAACAGTTATATAAAGCTACCATTAAGCTTTAAAAGGCATTAATGCGTTTAACGCACCTTTATAAGTAACAGTCTCGATTTAAAAATTATACTATAAAGGCGTTTAGTTATAAAGCGGAACTGTTAGAGTTTTAAGAAAGTAAAGAGGCCAGACTGGACACCCCTTTAAAAAACGTAAAGTCTTTTAACTAAGGGAACTTCTTAACTAGGTCTCTGCCGCGCGCAGTCACCTTATAACTTAATTTGTCACTCTTTCCTCTTATCCAAACAGAACGGTTCTTTAACGTAATAATAACGTACTTACTTCCTTTAATAAAAGGTTATAAGTTCAAGTCCTATAAAAGTCTTTTATCACTTTAAACCCTTACTTCTTAAAGTTAAAGGGTTTAATATAACTTTATATTTTTTTTTTATTTTATTTACTAACTTCCTTTCCTAATAACGCTTCTTTATCACACGTATAACTTTATATAAAGCTCTCTAAAAGCTTTAAAGGTCTAGCCTCCTTATTAGGTTTAAGGTCCTTACAACCCTAGCTAAAGGTTCTGATAAATATCCTTCCGTTCTTACTAAGGAGTTTCCTACTGCTCTTTAAACTCTAAATCTTACAGTAATCTTATTCTTTAATATAGTAATTTAAATTATCAGATCTTATTTTATTTCTAATTCTTATTATTAATTTTAATCAGTTTAAATTCTTTCAGTAGAACTCCACAATTAGGTCTAAGCACTTAAAATTTTTAACTAACTCCTATAAGTTACTTTTAAAGCTGTAATCTAACCACTTAATAAGATACTTAAACATATTCTTCCTTTTCTGTAAATCTATAACTTCCTTAACATTATACTCACCTTTATCAGTATCGATCTTAATCTTCTTTTCTAAAAGAACTCCCTTTAAAGCAGGTTCTAAAAGTAAGATATAAAAGACCTTAATCCACACCTTTATATTAATAAGTAAGTTAAGTTTATAATTAAAAGTAATAACCTTTTTCTTAATTTAAAACAGTCTATACCTTTTAAAGTTAAGCTTCTTACTAAGTCGTTTTAAATATAAGTTTCGTAAAAAAAGGTAAACATAATCCCCCTTTTAAAAAGTCAGTCCCTTAACTTATTCGCTATTATAATAAAGTCCTTTCTTAAACACTAATTACTCAGTTTGGTATTTATTAGCAAACTTCTTTATTCGTTTACATATAAACTTAAGTTCAGCTCACAAGTAGTTGTATAGTTTTTACATCTAATCTACACAGATTATAGCTTAAGGGGCATTAGTAGGCAGGCCTTAACGGAGCTTAAGCTTTTTACTGTAATTAGTAAAGAATAGTAACATACTTATTAACTTAATTAACATTATATTATAAGCTATCTATATTATTAATAACAGCTTAAGCTAATTATCTTATTTAAAGTTAACGTAAGCTTAAAGATACATTATAAGTATCTAATTAACTTACTTTATTTAACCGTCTATTTATAAGTAAAAGGTTATTAAAAGCTTACTCTTTACACCCTTTTTTTATATTAATCTTTATTAAAACTTTAACATAATTAGTTTATCTTAATCTGTAACAATATTATCTAACTAAAGATATTATAAAATTACCTCTTTCTTAAAAATATAAGTAAGTTACTTTACAGTTATATCTTTTAAAGTTAATAAAAAGTAAGCCTATTTTATCAATCTATTAACTACTATAAGGATCTAATTATAAGTAACTTTAAGATCCTAATAACGAAGTTAAGCAAGATGGAGCTCTATAACACCTATAGTATAAAAAGTGGTTTAAGAAACCTATAAAGCTTATAATACCAGTTCTACTTCTAATAACAGATATTACAGTTATTAACCACTTCCTTAACTAACTTCTTTATCCCTAGGAAAGCGTACACCTACTAAACCTGTATAAGAGTCTTAACTTAGCTTATATATCCTTTAAGTTAAGACTTATAAACCTATTAAACGTACTCCTTTCTCTTATCTAAATTATAAACGTATAGTTTCTCTTAATATTAAAGCCTTACTCTTAGTTTAAACATATTATCTACACCTTTTAACAGCTATTCCAGCTAATAACCAGTTTTATTATAATTTAAGTATATTAGGTACTCCTTATTACAGTCTTATAAATACCTTAAGAAATCTCTTAAAGGGCATTTATATTTACAGGTTCCTTCTATTAACCTTTTCACTTAAAAGTCCTATTATTACTAATAAATATTATATTTTATTTATAAGTTTATATAAACGTTAATAATGTATTTTAATATCTAATTATCTAATACTTATAACGTATATTTTAACGTACCGTTCTTTACTTTATTAAATATAATAATAGGGATTAAAACCAGATTAATATCCTTATAATCCTATTTGTAACTAAGAGTATTAGTTTACTTATTATCTTTTCCCTTAACGTAATAAATTTAAAAGTAAAACAGGGCCATTAACTTTACCTACCGTACCTACCGTAAATTAAGTTCCTTTATTAAGAAATATTAAAGGTTATTATAATCTGAAAAGACCTAGACCAGTTTCTCTGTACTATTTAAGTATAATACCTACTTAATAAAGTATTAAATAATTGCTATCAGTTCTTTATTATAGATTAAATATTTTAAAATTAAGCCGTAAATCCCTTTTAATAAAAAGGTAATTAAGTAACGTTTCCCATTATCTTAAACTTAACTAAATTCTCCACTAATTATAAATTCTAAAGAATCTATTTTAACTTAAAATAGCTTTAAGAAGTTAAGGAGAGCTAGGACTAATATTATAATAAAGGTGTACTTAAGGTCTTTAAATACCTTCTACTATCTATTAGTCCACTTAAACAGTTTACCCATCCTTATAAGCTTATATAGTAATTTTACAATTTTCGTAAAGTACTTAATAAAGTACTGATAAAAGTTCGTAAAACTGATAAAGGTTTACAATTCTATTTAGTTCTTTAAAGTAAGCCAGTCCTTAACTACCTTTATCTTCTCCAGTTATATTTTAAGCTTTTTAGGAGTTACTTTAAACCTTAAATAGTTTAATTCCTAAACGTAAAAGTAACTCTTTTCTAAGTTTACTATTAGCTTTACCTTCTTAAAAGTTATCAGAACCTATCATATATATTTTTAATGTTCTTTTAAAGTCTTGGAATAAATTAAAACGTTATCTAAATATATAAAGATAAACTTATTAAAAAAAGGGTAAAAAACACTGTTAATAAGGCCTTAAAAAGTCACAGGGGTATTTATTAATCTTATTAACATAACACAGTATTAATAATACCCGTTATAAGTTTAGAAAGCTATCTTATATTTATCCTCCTCTTTTACTCTAACGTAATTAAATCCTATAAGGAAATCAAAGTTAAAAAACCAGTTTACCCTAACAATCCACTTTTACATTTCCATAATAAATAATAATAAGTAACGATTTTTAATTATATCCTTATTTAACGTTTAGTAATTAATAACTATATACAGTTTATTATCTCCCTTTTTTAAGATAAATAGTATTAAATACCCTATTATGGATTAAGACTTTATAATAAACCTATTCTTCAGGTTCTTATTAATATACTCCCTTAAAACTTTAACTTATTAGGGGTTTAGGTAATAAAGCTAAAAGCTGTAAAGTTTCACTCCCAGCTTTAGCTTAATTTTGTAATCTTAAGGTTTATAATCTAGTAATTATAATATCTTTTTTTAAAATAAGGTAAACTTCTTATATTTTATAAGTACCTTAGATAAATCGACTTCTTTACTTATCTGTAAATCAGCTTCTTACTTTTCTTTACCTTTTAAATCGTTATTTAAACAATACGGTAAACCTTTTAGTCCTTTAATTATCTTAATAAACCTAACTTAAACCGTATCTAGTTTTAAAAGTTTAATATGCTTTTAAATGTTTTATACACCTTTAAAGCGGTTTAGTACCTTTTTAACTTTTTCCAAACAGTAATCACAGTTAAGGGACTTATTAAAGGTAAGGTAGCTACTCCTTTAGTTAATTACAGGGTTATACTTTTCCAGTTAAGGTAAACTTAAAATTATATTATACCTTATAACTAATATAACGTTAAAGTCCACTTATTATTCATCCCTATCCACTTTAATTAGAAGTAATAAGTGGTAAGTAACTTTACCGTTATTATACTAATATAAACCCCCTTCTCCATTTTAAATAAAAATAACCTCTTTATACTTTTTATTAAGGAGTTTCCTTTAGTTAACTAATAAGGAGTGTATTAGATTAAAAGTACTCCCACTATTAATCACTACTTTTACCTTAAACAACCTCCCCCTTCTATCTGTTAAGTTAACATTAACGGAATAATACTTATACTCTTTTATTATCTAAGTTATAATAACTATCTGTCCTTAAAGTCTTATCCAGCCTAACCTCTAAATACCTCTCCTTCTCCTTAAGGTTTTTACTAACTAGTAAACTACTAATTTCCGGCCCTTTTAAAGGGCCTGTAACCTTTTCCCAGTTCCTTCTAGAAAAATAAGTAACTTTAATAAACCTAACAGTTAACCCTTTTTAAGTTTTCACACCTTAACGTTCAGTTAACTTTAAACGGTTTAATATTTCTAAAATCCTTAATAAGTTAATAATATACTTTATAAAACTAAATTACAGTAATATCTTTTTACTTTTAAGTCCGTTAATAATCCTCTTACTTTTACTATTCTCTAACCTTTCCTTTAAAGTACAGTAAGCACGTTATAACTAAGCAGTTATTAAATACCCCTCTTTACTAACACATAATAAGAGCTTAATTAATTATAGTAACTTTCTACTTATTACCAGATTCCCTTATTAGGGAATAGGAGATTTAGTAATAAACCAGTTTTAATTCTATCCTTATAATTATATAATCCTGTCTTTACGCGCTTAAAAAGTGATTATAAAGGGCCTTAAACCCACTATATCGGTTAAAAGTACAATTATCATACATGTAATTAATCTATAATATATCCTTATAATTAGGGTAATTAACATTAACTACAGGTATTACAGTTATAAAGTATAAAGTAAGTGGGGTAATACCTTATTCTTTCTCTTTATCCACTTACCTTTAAATACGTTACTTTTCCTAAACTTCTTCTTAAAACTTAAGTAATAATAACCCAGCTTATTCTTTTATAAAATAACTTTCTTTAATAAGTTAATATTTAAGTTAGTTAGTAAAGTAAACTCTGTTATAAAGTTATAACCTGATCTCCACTACTTTATCTTTAAACGTTACAGTAAGGCCTTTAACTTACAAGTCCTTTATTTTATTTATTAGTTCCTAATATCTTTCCTTTAGCTCTTAAACTCTCCACTAATATACTTAACCCACACCTTCTTAAGGGACCTTTAAAGTACCAGTCTAAAGCATACTAACTTTAATACAGGGCAGCCATCTAAGTTATCCTTCTTCCAGGAAGGTAAAAGTGCTAATCCACTTAATATACTTAAAATATTTAAGAGTTTTAAAAGGTACTGTTAAGAAGAACTTTCGTTTTTCTAACTTAACTCTTTCTACTTATTCTTTTTTACTTTTTAAAGCTTATTTCACCACTTAAGTAACTTAAAAAGCTAACTTTTTAACTCCCTTTACCATTTTAATAAGGTTTAAGTTAAAGTCCTTCCTAAACTTCCTTAATTCCTAAATTTACAAGGTAAGGTTTTTAAAACCTGTAACAGCTAATTAAAACATCTCTTCCTAAAATTAGTCTTTTATAACCTATACCTTTAACAGTTCTAAGTTTCCACCTTAAAGTCGGTTTATAGTAGAGGCCGTCTCGGTGTACGGTGGTCAACGTCTCCGTGTACGGTAGCCCCACATATTTTGCCATACATAACCCTAACCCTTGAGTATCACCCCCACCCCATGCATCTGTGACAGCTGCCAACCCGCATCCGCGCGCGCGAAAGAATTTTCGCCCACATCTAAACCACCACCCCGCATTCCACACAACCATCACCATTACAATTACAAGCCTCAACTACGCTACGCACTAATAACTAATCGCTGCAGTAAGCCGAAAAACCTCCCAATCAATTGCCCTACTAATCTTTTATAGGAATGGAGTCTTCCGCGATCGAGTTAGACGATTCCAGCGAGTGGAACGGCTGCAGCGACTCGGATTCCGATAATAGTGGTAATGTAAACGATCGCAACGATATAGTTCCTTTCTCTAACCCTCTACCAGGCCATAAGCTTCTTACGTATAAGTATACCTCCCTTAAAGACTTAAAGGCCGACCTCCACAAATACTACGCTAAGGCTCGATTTACGATCATTCACCTACGTTATAATAATAAGTTTAAGGACTTTAACTACACCAGATATTATTACAGCTGCGTTAAAGGTAAGATTTAAGCCTTAAGGGCCCATTCTTACCAAATATTAACTGTTAAGGTTAGGTGCTTATAAGAGGGTATCGTTAAAGTAAACGCTGTAAATGGCCGACTCTGGACCTTTAAGGTTAGGTTTAAGGATTACTAGTATTACTAAAATCACTCCCCTAAGGATTATAAAATTAGTAATAAGTTTACTAACGATTATAAGGACTTTATAAAACTATATATCGATTAACTAACAGTTAATAACCAAGAGTTAACTATAAAGCTACAGTGTTAGTTTAAAGGTATTATCTTTACGTATTGTTAACTCCAGAACTATCATTATAAACTCTAAAAGAAGGTTATAAATAGGTATAACCCCTTCCCATTAGTAATAAAGATACTTAACAATTAGGGTATTAACTATTAAGTTAAGTGGGTGTAATTTTGGAATAATAGTGGCGATAACGATATATGGAAGTTAGAGGGCCTGTTTTAATCTACTGACTGGATAAAGAAGTAATAAGCTTATTATCACTAGGTGTAATTATATAATAACACCTATAAGATTAATAATAAGGGGCTGGCTTTCTTTTAGGTAATAGCTTTAAACCACCTTAAAATGGCTATTTTGTGTGGGTTTAGCTTAATTAATAACGAACGGTAAGAAGGATTTAATTAGTTAATAGAGTAAGTTAACTGTATATACTAAAAGATCTATACGCCTTTACCACTTATTACTATTACCGATTTTAATACCGTTATAAGGAATATTATTACCTTACAATACCCTTAAACCCTGCCCTAGGTCTGTGTGTTTTATCTTAATAAGAATGCCGGCCTAAATATTAAGAAGAAGTGGAATAAAAAAGCTGTAAAGGTAGTTACTGTAACCTTTACCTTTATAAGGTCTGGTAGTCTAATAGATAATCTTAACTATCTAGTTAACAGCTAGGAGGAGAGAGTTATAGATCGTGATAATAGACTAATAGACAGCCGCCCTGGCTCGGCTTTAAAGACCGTAAAGTACTTTATGGCTGGTATTTATAAGCTGTGGGAGTGTGTTATTTACTCTTACACTGAAGATAATTTCAACGCCGCCTGGGAGAAGCTAAAGGCTTACTTTCCTTAATAAACTAACATTATCAAGTACTTCAAGGAGATCTAAATGCCCTATAAAAAGCAGTGGGCTAGCTGTTATATTAACACGTAGTTTAACTTTAGCTAATAAACTACGTTACTAATAGAGTCTGTAAACCGATATCTTAAGTTATTCGTTATTAATAATAATAATACTGTTAATTACACGATCTGTTAAGTAATTAAGATAGTTAAGGTTATAAAACGGAATATTAATAAGGCCTTAAAGGTGGAGAAAAAGCGCTTCTGTTATAACTTCCTAAATAAAGGTTAGCTTAGTAAAGCGCTTTATATCGTCTCCTTTAAAGCTCTGGATCTTATGAGGGAATAATACAGGGTGATGCTTAGTGTTATACTTACTCGAACTAACCCTATACCAGAACCTCTTAATGACTGTACCGAGCGATTTACGGCCTAGTACGGTATACTCTATAGTTACAACCTCCTCCACAGACACTAAGCTAAACAGTTATCGTTAGCTAAGGAGGACTTCCACTTTTTCTAGTGGTTAGAGAGGAGTATCGCTAATAACGATAGGTATCTCCGTTTACAGGAGTTTAACCGTGTCACCAATACCAGGGGTAGACCACGTGGCTTTACAGCCTTTGCAAGCAATCCCTCCGCACTTATATTAACGGCACCGCTTCCACAGGGCAGTCAGGCCACCATTCCGGCTAGCCAGCCCCCTATAGTTCCAGACAGCCAGCCAGTCAGGGGTAAGGGCGCGGTCAGGGGTAGGGGCGCGGTCAGGGGTAGAGGCTCAGGGGCGTGTAGCGCGACCGTGGCGGCACCGCGTGGCAGGGCGCTAAGGCGGTCTACAGGCCGTAAGTCAGGCACAATGCCAAGCATTCGCCGCGATCCATCACAGTGGGAGGGTGTAGTACTGGAGAGGAGCCAAACGACAGTTATAACTGGTGGAATTGCAGTCCTAGCGTCTAGTAACGCCTCCCAAGGTCGTAGCAATGCCCGTACGCCATCCTCGACGACGATAATAGCCTCCTCTGCACCGTTAGGGGTTATAAGGAGAGTAGGAACGTAAGGAATTAGGGTTACACGGTCGCGAGCCCTGGCATTAAGCTAGAGTGTTGGTAACGGTTCTGGCCAATCAGAGGGTGAGCTTACGGCTTAGTCATTATTGTAATGATAATAGTTATTTGTAATTTTATTGCGGAAAACGTGGATTTGGCCCAGTTTCGCTATGTAAGCCTTATTTATATGCGTTCCAATTAATAGGGTGGCATTTAGGTGCGGTTTGGCAGCTGTTACAGGTGCGCGGGGTTATATAGGGTCAAGTGTTACACGCAGGGTTAGGGTTATGTATGGCAAAATATGTGGGGCTACCGTACACGGAGACGTTGACCACTGTACACCGAGACGGCCTCTTATAGTAACCTACACCTTTATAGCTAACTTTTCTAAAACACCCTTAAGGATTAGGTATACTACGTCTTAAGGTTCTTCCTCTTCTACTTCCTTATCTCCTATATTACACTTATCTATCTAAGTACAGTCTTTTTCATTACCTGCTATCCTAACGTAGATATCTCTTAAGTTAAACTTAATATACTTCCCTCCTTTTAAAATAGGTTTTTAACTAACTTACTTTAATAACAAGTATTACTGTACTATATATCCTTTCTTATTATAATTAAAACACTAAACTTATAATAAGTTTTAAAACTACTTTTACTGCTATTATTATTAAGGTTTATTATAATTAAGTTAATTCTAACAGTTTACTATACTAATATCTATCGGCCTAAAGTGGTAACTTATCGCTATTAACTAGTTCCCTTTCTTAAGCTTACTTAACTAATAAAGGGTCTGCTCCTTTTAAAAGTTCTTCTAATAATAGTAATTATAATACTAATTATTAGCTTTAATAACTATCTTAACTAGCTCTTAAAAATAATTTAGTCAGTCTTCTTAGTAAAAGTCTTTAGTAACGTACTCCTTTAAACTGCTTTAAAACAGCATTACCAGAGCTTTTTAACTAAGTTTAGTTTTTACTACTTTTAACTTAAAGCGTGTAAAGAATTTAAAGATTAAAAACGTCTGTTTTAAGGCTATAAGGCGCTGTTTAGCCCGTCTAGGGGCGTCTAGTTCTTTAAACTTAATCTGGAGTTAGTTAATAAAAACGTTAAAGTTATCGAAAAGGGCTAAAGTCTTAAGGGCCTCCTTTTGTACTTTATCCATAAAGAGGTTATTAATTATTTTCATGTAAGGTTTATATTATTAAGCAGCTACTTTATCTAGTAAAGCTTTAGTAAACTTAACCTTTCCTTCTTCTTTAAAGAACTGTTTGTCGTAATAGGTAATATAGCTTTAAAGCTAGGCTATTTAAGACTCTAGTTACGTAAAGTCTCCCTTAAAGTATAAAAGCAGGGGAAGCTTCACTCGTTTCTTTTATAAGCCCTTAAGGTCGTTATTCTCTAATTTAATAATATTAAGTTAAACTTAAAGTTTTTTAATAAGATTAATACAGCTTTTAATATCTCTAGGGAAAGCCTTATTAAGTTCCTTAACCAGTCCTTATTAGTTAAAGTTTAACTTTTTAAAGCGTACAGCTAATTCGTTAACAGTAAGGAACTAAGGTTAAACTTACACTTCCTTAAACTCCTTACCTTTTCTAAAGGTTAATATATTAGTGACAGGAGGGAGGTAGTGTCTGGGAATTTAATAAACAGCGTTCAGAACTGTAACGTTAGTATCGTATTACAACCTACACCTAACACAGGCCTTAAGAGGACTAACACAGGTTAAGACAGAACGTATAATAAGATATTAATAGGTAAAAGGTGTTCTAAAGACAGCTTATTAAACTAACACTCTTAAATAAGGGGTTTAATATCACTGTAAGTCGCTATTATTATAATGTACAGAGGTAAGTTTAAACAGTAAAACATAAATAAATAATTAAATACTAATGTAAAGAACTAAAGTCCCTTACGGTAATTATAAGTATAACTATAACTATCTATACTAACTAATTAAAAGGTACTTCGTACCTTACTTATAACGTCATAAGTGCTTATTATATAAGCACTTTACACTACGTAAGCGTTCTGCTTGTAAGGTTTCTCCTGCTTGCGATACAAGCACTCGGCATGCTACAAGCAGCACCTTATTAGTCGTAAGGGCTTTAGGTCTTTACACCCCTGGCCCAGTGCGCCTGGACAGTGTGCACCGTCTTCCTACACTATTCCTTCTGCAGGGGATTCGTCAGGCCGCCCCAGCCCAAGTGACGGCCTGCAGGGTCGTTATATATACTAACATATAAGCTAATAATCACCTTACCTTAATATTAAAAGCTATTAAATACTCGATAACTAGCCTTTATAAGCTTTAAAAGACTATTATTTATACTTTTACCTTTAAGGACTTTAATATTACGTAAGAGAAGTATTACAACCTACACCCGACACAGGCCTTAAGAGGACTAACGTAGGTTAAGACAGAACGTATAACAGGACGCTAACAGGTAAGGGGCGTTCTGAAGACGGCTTATTAAGCTAACACTCTTAGATAGGGGGTTTAATATTACTGTAAGTTGCTGTCATTATAATGTATAAAGGTAAGTCTGAACAGTAAGATATAAATAAATAATTAAATACTAGTGTGAGGAACCAGAGTCCCTCATAGTAATTATAGGCATAACTATAGCTATCTATACTAACTAACTAAGAGGTATTTTATACCTTACTTATAGTGTCGTAAGTGCTTGTTATGCAAGCACCTTACACCACGCGAGCGTTCTGCTCGTGAGGTTTCTCCTGCTCGCGATGTAAGCACTCGGCATGCTGCGAGCAGCACCTCATTAGTCGTAGGGGCTTTGGGTCTTTACACCCCTAGCCCAGTGTGCCCGGACGGTGTACACTGTCTTCTTGCACTGTTCTTCCTGCGGGGGATTCGTCGGGCCGCCCCGGCTTAAGTGACGGCCTGCAGGGTCGTTATAAGAAGCTTAAAGCTTACTTCTATTAACAGATAGCGATTATATTATATTTTAAGGATAACTAGATACCTTTAACTAAAGAGTAGGCTACCTATTACTGTAATAAACACTTTAACTTTAGCCAGAAGACTACGTTGCTAGTAAAGTCTATTAATCGATACCTTAAATCCTTTATCATCATTAGAAGTAATTCTATTCGAGAGTGTATACTCTAATTAATAATAATAATTAACACTATAAAGGAGAATATTAAGGAGGTAATAAAGGCAGAAAAGGGGCGCTTACGGTTCGACTTTCTAAGTAAAGATTAGCTTAAAAAAGCGCTTTATAACGTCTCCTTAAAAGTATTAAGTCTTATTCAGAATTAGTACAGGATTATACTTAGCGCTTTACTGACTCGAACTAATCTAAACCCTACGCCTCTTAAAGACTGTACTGGGAGCTTTATAAAGCAGTACATTATCCCCTATAACTACAACCTCTACCTTTATTATAAGGATAAGAAGTTATCTTTAATTAAGGAAGACTTTTATCTTTTCTAATAGTTAATTAAAAGTCTTCTTAATAAGGATTATTACTTACAGTATTAAGAGTTTAACTAAGTTATAAGCTTTAAGGGTAGACTATAGGGCTTTAACGCCTTTATTAGTAACCTTAACGCCCTAAAGCTTACAGAACCGCTCCCCCAGGGTAGCTAGGAGGTTATACTAGCCACCCAGCTCCTTATACCGCCTAACTAAACTAGTAATACTATTGTTATTACTAACTAGAGTGCTTAAAGCTCCAGGTAAGGCTTAGGAGCGTTAAGAGGTGGGAATAAAGGCAACATAAGAGCTAGGGGTGGTGTGAGGACTATAAGCTGTCAGTCTAGCCTAAACCTAAGCATTTAGCGTAAGCCCTCACAGTAGGAAGGTATACAGTTTAACAGGGCTCCGGAGACAGTTCTAGGCGGTATAAACAGTACTCTAACGTTAAGTAACCCCAGCAGAGGTAGTAGAAGCGCCTGTAGGGGTAGGGGCAGTTCTATGACAGTATCTAGAAGCTGTACGGCATTAATAACATTAGGAATAACGAAGAAGACACGAGCTACGCGAGCCTCCACGCGAGCCTCCACGCAAGCCACACAGTCGCAAGCAACGGAGGCAATTATAGGCCAATTAGAGGCCGAGGAAGGCGCTTAGTCAGCACTGTAGATAGTGGTGATAGTAGTCAATTGTAATTTTATTGCAGAAATGGAAGAATTGGCCCTGTTTTGCTGTGTGAGCGTTGTTTGCGTGCGTTGTAAT
>Ga0247758_1000337_pt1 | contig 41590 bp, 52 predicted proteins | sample UWRJL156409C4_FD_180950 | JGI IMG/M metagenome (GOLD analysis project Ga0247758, IMG submission 180950) | Plant litter microbial communities from Arlington Agricultural Research Station in Wisconsin, United States - UWRJ-L156-409C-4 | ecosystem: Environmental > Terrestrial > Plant litter >...
CCCAATCAATGGATAGTCAGAACTGGAGAGCCTATTGCTGCAGTATAGGGCACTGGATTTTGGTAGGACATCAGCGGCAGTTTACGTATGTCGGGTCTGCGGAAACTGAAAGTAGGTAGCTCCTAGAGGGTAAATATATAGTGAATGAAAAAATGAATTTTACATGCTACATTTTCTAACCAACGTATTTGATAAGCGAGTGGCCCAGACAAATGAATAACTCACTTTCTACGTGAAACAACCACTTCCACCATCAACAACAGTTTTCTCCACAGCCAAATATAGCCTCGCTATCAAAAGTGGCAAGGGAAATTCTAACCCTCGAAGCTCTTCAAAAGGATGAAAATCTTAACATACAAGCCGACGCTAATATCTACGGAATTTCCCTCAAACCCCCTAGTTATGTTACAGCCTAATCCTAACCTAAGGAACCAAGGTAATCAAAGACAGATTATAAGGTAGGACACCTAAAGGCTTATAAAGTGAGATAACTAAATAAAGGCTAACATAACTCTTATAAGATAACACTGTTAAATAGGACCTTAATTTAGGGAGCAAAGTCTCCATACAGTAGATTATAAACAAACAGTATACTACTAGTGTATTGTGAGACGAATCTGAGCACATAAAATTTCCATTTTCATACCTCGCCCACGTGACATTGCTCACCCTGGCTCAGGCCCGGCTCAGTCCCTGCTTAGGATTTGCTCAGGCTGGCTTACCTTACTCACCTTAATTACTATTTTTAGCAGGCTACCCCGCGGTATGCTGCTGTCACTCTTAACACAAGGACACTCCCCACTTTACGTACAAAGGGTGAAAATGGCCGCGCGCACGCGTGTTTTTTCATCTAAATCGTAATCTTTATATCGCCTCCCTGCTTCGCGTATTGCGTAAGCGTAATGAAATAATATTTAAACATTTACAACTACGCGCATGCCGTGCGCGAGGCTGGAGAGAGAAATGGGTTGTTTTGTTGGTTTTTTAGTCAAAAATGTCAAGATTTTGCCAAGAAGCGTTTGTCAAACACGAAGACACCTTAAAAAACAAACGCAAATGCAAAATCACCTCCAAGCGAGCACTTATCCAAAATGTTTTGAAACGGCCGTTTTTGCTAACCAAGCTGACACAGTTCCCGCGAATTTCACCGTGTACGGATTAGGTACATACCTCTTGGCATCACAATCCTAGCGGATTAAAAAGTCGGGATTGGTGTTAGGTGAATCCTTGGGTCGATGATCATGTGGCGCCTGCCTGGAAGACGCCTGACAAGCTTGCCGAAGCAGTGTCCAATGGCACAGACACTCGGATAACTTGCTCAAGCGCTAGTCGGTTTTACTCACGCTAAGCACCGTTTTGGGCAAAGTACGTGGAGCTACGGGAGGCTGAGTGGTGGTACGACATTCGACAGCTGAAACCGAGTGGCACTACACAGCCTGACAAGGCTCTTCCCAAGGCTTCCGCATCTCCGCTGCTAGATATTTTGAGAGCTCAGAACGTACCTTTCGTATTGCGCCTTCCCTTCCTCCCTCCCCCCATTTCGGCGTTCGCACTCAACCAGCTCCAAGCGGGAGTGGTACACCACAAACATAAAGATGGACCCGCTCAGCATTGCGGCTAGCATCTTTGCGGCGATTCAGATCGCCGACAGGGTCATATCGCTCTGCAGGTTCTATCTTGAACTTACCAGCGATGCTCCATCGGATCTTCGAGTCATTTTGATTGAGGCGTCGGCCCTGAAAGCGATCCTGGACAACATACAATTTCTCGCTTCCAATGGACACGGGCCAGTCACTCTAAACACGTTGATTGGAAAGGACGGTCCCGTCGAAGGCTGTCGCAAAGCACTCCACCAGATGAGCGGGCTGTTCCCATTCGAGTCTGCGCATCGCGTGTTGGGCACCAGATCCAAGCGGCGGAAAGTGACGGCAACGTTGAACACTCTTGCTTGGCCTTTCAAAGAGAGCAGGGCTCGGAAACTGCTAGCGGAAGTGGTGCAACACAAGACTACTCTCAATCTGGCGCTTACGGCAGACATCAGGTATGAATCAATATCGTCATACCCTTGGACTCTTTCTGCGCCGCGTTTTCGGTTGCTAACACGGAGACAGCCATGACATCAAAGATATCAAAGTCAAAGCGAGCGAGATCCAGACCGCTCTTACGGGTATGTATGACTTCCATAGGGAGTTTTGGGTCAATTTCAAGACCAGGTTATTGACTAATGGCACGGTACTTAGACTTTGAACGGCGCGAAGTTTATAAGTGGCTTGAGGGCATAGATCCATCATCTCTTCATCATCGAGCTTGTAGCCAATACGAACCAGGGACCGGAGACTGGGTACTTCGTTCCGATGATTGGAAAGCCTGGATCTCAGGCACGAAACGCGCTCTATGGATCCACGGCATACCGGGGGCCGGGAAAACAGTACTTGCGTCTCATTTGATCGAAAGTATCAAGACGCGCTGCAACGATGGTGACGCCACGAAAAGCAGAAACGCATACGTCTACTACTACTGCTATTTTGGCCACAACACAGACGAAGCATTGCCATTCTTGACGTGGATAGTTCGCCAACTGAGTCGTACGGCAGAGACTATACCTGCTAAGCTGTACAAACTTTACAAGCGAGGCGAGGGACCCAGCCTAATGGACCTGCTCTATGTGCTGGAAGAGATGGTAGAAGCGTTCGACCGTGTCTATGTTATCCTAGACGCCATCGATGAGAGCATTCCCAGGATGGATCTCTTGAAAATCCTACGAGATCTCATCACCGACCCGAGATTTTCGAAGATACGGGTTTTAGCAACAAGCCGCGAGTACATCGATATTGAGGAATCCATGAAAGGGATATCAACGCCAATTTCCATGAGTAATCCTTTACTTGACGAAGATATACGATTATTTGTCCAAGCACAACTTAGAAAGCACCCGAAGTTTAGGCTCTGGCCTACTAGCGTGCGAGACGAGGCTTTGGAGGCACTGTCCACAAAAGCGAAGGGAATGTGAGTTGTTCAAAAATCTGTGTTGATCTCTCTCAGCTTTTTAATTATATGGGCAGGTTTCGCTGGGTCGTGTGTCAGATCCATATCCTACAGCGTCTGAAAGGCGACAAGGACACTATATTAAAGGCATTAGCTTGCTTGCCGCGGACTCTTGACGAAACCTACGAGCGGATATTCCTCCAAATACCCGATGAGACTAGACTGGTTGTTTATCATGCGCTGAAATGGATTCATGCCCATAATGCATTGCGCGCGAATAACATATCTTCTTCCAATCTTATTCAGGTCATACAAAGGAGCACCACTGGACTCGACTCGAATGGCTACGACTACGATTACAACATGGATCTTCTCCGGGAGCTCTGTGGGTGCCTGATATCGCTGTCACCCCAGCAGCGTGGGAAAACATTCCCGCATACGACTGCTGTAGCTTTTGCACATTACACAGTCCTGGAATTCTTAGATTCGGCGAGAATACGAACTGGGCCTGCTTCTTTCTTTGCTATCGACAAGGAGTCAGTCAAGCTCGAGTTTGCGAAGATGGTTATGCTGGAAGTGGTCGACTCTAAACCACATGACCTCTCGGATATAGAAGACATCGACAATTCGAATGAAGAGATCGCTGATGCCATGGAAGAATCCTTCAACCTTTATAGCATCGTATCGTCGATACTTGCTGTGCGGAATTGGGGCCGAACACTCTCCACAAACACCAATTTGTGCAACCTAGCATTTGCGATGTTCGATGCAACACGTCAGCATTTCGAAGGCTTCGAGTATGCTGCAGCATGCATGGAGATTGCCACTGATATCTTTTCGGATCATTCACTCTTCGAATTCGAGCAATTCTGGAATTTGACATGGAGGCAGCAACCGACAAATGAAGTGGTGCGAACACTCACCAACTTATTATTCACAGATGAGAGTGCTGAACTTGGGCGGAAATTTGTCCAAAGCATTCGTGCAGGAAACTGGCTACAAAGCAGTGTCGATCTGAGCCACGAGGTGTGGGATCTGACTAGTGACGAAGACATTGGAACGTACGATTTTGAAGGAACCATTGTAGAGCTCTTTGCCCTCTTGAGCAAAAGATGGCCAAAGTCTCTAAAATTGTTCCTTGAGCTTGCAATAGGTTACTTCGATCCTTCGAAGGTTCTCTTGCACTCGGTTGGCTGGCACGATCACGACGAGTCTTTCAACTGTAAGGGCTACTGTATGTTGGCCCGTCAGCTGCAGCTTGGAGCAGATCCTGACGGTCCTGGGTACAGAATTTGTCCATTACAAATCGCAGCTGGGTCGTGGGACTTGGAAGGAGTCAGGATATTGCTCGAGGCTGGGGCGAACGCAAATCATACCGGAGACCAGGAGGGCGAAGTGTGGAAAGAGGGCACCATTCTCGCTCTGTTCAACGGCATCCAGGATCGCAGTCCTCTCAACATCGTGCAAACGATGGGCTGCCTTTTTCTGGGCGATCTACCTGATCAGAGAAAAGAAGCGGTGCCAAAAATAGTAGCACTTCTGCGCAAGTATGGGGCGAGGAGTTTTGTGAGGACTGAGGCTGAACCGTAAAAGTACCAGTACCGGAGCTTCGAGGTCGGGTAACTCGGGACAGCGAGCTGTCGAGCCAGATGCAAGACAACTATACATATAGCGTTTTTAGAAGATCCAACTTCTATATTTTAACATTAGTAGTATGCCGCGGGCGGGTGAATGGATGCTTTTAAGCTGCTCAGGGCCACATGGCCGCAATTTAGCGTCCGTGCCCGTAGTACCCCTCCAGTATCCGGCTCTCCCCATCTCCCATACGATCTAATGCAATTCCTAGCCCATCTTGTCCGATCCGGCCACCCTGACGGTCTTTTGAGTGTTTCCATAATAAAGGTTTGTATTCTTCATTCTGGCTATTTATATTCACTTCCTCGTTTTCTGCGTGACGAGTCGGCCCCCTCGTTTGCCCTGAGGAATTTACAAAGCTGGTCTATCAAGTAGCCCATATGATGCTACCGTAAGCTTATGGCGTGCATGACAACCTCCTCGCTCATACACCCGGCTTGCGTGACACATCGAATCTCCTTAATGATCTCGAATCGTAAGGAGTATTACTGTAACTCGCTCCCCCGGCCTGACCTTAATTTGTTCCTAGCGGCTGTCGAGAGCTGCAATGGCTGGTTGGCCTTGCAACCAAATTGTTAATTCTCGCAATAACCCCTTGACTCTCCTGGGGTTAGGCTGCTAGATTCGCAGCAGCGTTTGGAATATTCCGCTGGCATTCACGAGGGTCTAGCCAAATAGGAATAGCGCCTCCTCCACCGCTGAGCCGCATGTGTCCCTGGCGCGAAAGAAAAGACGACCAAAGGTGGGCACATCAGCGCAATGAGAGCGTCGGGGTAAGTCCGCCCCTCAACAATCACGCCTCCTCCCCGAACACCCAAGGGTAGATTCTTGGGCGAACTGGATGTTCCCCCCTCTTTTGTTCGACTAATGATTGACCATTGTGATGCAATAGCTAATGAGCCCGGTCGCCTCTAAACGCAGACAATACTGCAGCGACCCAACAACGCCCACATCTCGGCGGTATCATCTTAACTAAGATACCTATTTGGTACCAGGATACGAACTTAGTATCCTAAGAATTAAACTAGGACACCATATTCTACCCCACAACATATTCCTATATGCTAGAAACGTGGACACTACGGGCGATATCGAAGGGAAACTTTAGCCAGGGGGACTGAAAACGGGCCTCCGAGGCTGTGCAGCGGCCGCGTATGTGATCACCCTAGCTCAGGGAAGAATCAGGAAAGCTCGGGACAAATCAGCCACAGCTCACCCCAGCTCACCCTAGCTCAGGACTAGGAACGAAAAAGGTAATTTTGTGTGCCCAGATTCGTCGCAGATTACCAGGCTGTAACCCATCCGGACAGACAATCATGAAGAAACCTACTTAAATTACAACACCGACCACCCTCCCCGCCATACCTATTCGCCGCCATCACTACAGGCTGCATCACCACCCTCATCTACCTCGTATACCACCCCCTTTGCATCCCCATCCAAACCACCCCCGACCCCGCCATCAAGAAGGGAATAATCCCCTCCTTCAACCTCATCGTCCTATAAACCAGCAACTCCGTGCCATAAAGCCACAGCACCCCCACAAACGTAAACATCCCCAGGGTGTACAACTCCTTGTTGTCAAGATGGTACGCCGCATATAGACGGATCAGCGCCGTGTAGAAGTTCTTGGTCGCATAGACGTGTGCTAATAGGGCGCTTGGGGGCGGGGTGGTTGGGCCTTTGAATTGCGCTGTTGCTGTTGCGGGAGGCGAGAGGTAGCAGACTATGGTGTGGATGAAGGCGGAGATGCTTGTCTAAACATGGCAAGGGGCGAGGTGGTTACTTGTTTGGTTCAAATTACACGTATCTTGGTTGGGTTAGGATGGGATGTGTTGTTGGTTGGTTGGCTAGTTGTTTGTTTGTTTCCATTGGTTGGATGTTGCGAATGAGGAATGGGATTACAATAATATGGGGTGGCTTCGATGCTAAGATAATCTAATAATTACTTACGTAGAGGAGGAAGTAAGGTAGGTATCCGTCTTGGGTGGAGGGGAGCATGATTGCAGTGTGGTGTGGATATGTTGGAGAGTCGGTGCAGTAGCAGAAGGGATCAGTTTAGGGTACGTGCCGCTCTGAGGGGCGAAGGATGTGAATGTGGTGAGAAGGGCTTTGGGGTTCACAGACAAGTAAGATGGGGGGCGAAGCACTACGTAAATGTAGGTACGCCAAAGCGGTGATTGATCCTTACCTAAGCTTGGCGGGGGTGCTACCAGCCCGCAATTACTTGCCTTGTTGATCGCGAAGACACAGCCACCGCCGGTCCCGAATTCCGTCCTTCCGCCCAGCCCTGCACCGCGCATTTGAGAACTGACATCGAAATCGGTCCCGGGACCTGGATGGAACTCTAGCAGCAGAATCCCGGGTATCATTACGTACCAGAAGTATGGCGAAGAGTAGCGGTGGAACCTGACCACTCGAAAATCGTCCATCCCCGCCCCGCTCGTTCCGGTAGTTGCTAGGTTCCACGCTGTCTGAGATCCGGGCCGTCGTGGAGACGAGGATGGATAGACTCGGATGCAGCGGGCGCTAGCATTGCCAGAAGCTATACGGGTAAATGAGATGATGACAATTCTCGTCCGGTCCGGCAGTCGCGGGCGATGGTTATCTCCGCTTCTGCCTGACAATGCCGAGCACGCCTGCCCGACTGGTGTTCGGCACCGCGACCGGTCCAAGACTTTCCAAGATGCATCCTACCCCTTCAGCCTACAACATCTCTAGAATTATTGCTAGTGTTGCCCGTTTCCGGTGACTAAGGAATTGCTTGGTTTATTGGTTGTTACCTCGCAAAATGCAATGCAGACATCCATGGATCTCCAAGAAAGGATGTGGTCGGCATTCTACGGATGTTGTCTAAGGCATCAACCAACAGGATCTCAGCCCGTGTCACGCAGGACCTTAAGGGCATGCAGTCACCTTCGCCAAGCAAAGGAGACGAACATGCAGCTCCGGGCCCGTCTGGACGTTGATAACCTGATGCGAATCCTGATCCGGTACTGGGAGAAATGTCACCGCTGTGTTTTCTGCATCTTTTTGCGACCAGGCACTCATCATCCTTTCTTCAATATTGCAAGGGCAATGCAGCAGGGCAGTTGGTGCACGAAATATGCCGTCCAACACCACACGTTCGAACAACCTTTGAAGGTTGTGACCTCAGCTGCGAGCAGCGACTTGCGGGCGCACAACTCCCCTCTGTGTTCGGGTGTCCCGATTTGGAAGCGGGCGGCAACAGCAGATGGGATTGTGCAGAATTTCGACTGTCGAAGGAGCTTCTGCATTTTGGCAGCATTTTTGTTGCGTTTGAGTGGTGGGACGGGATTCGGGGGGAACGGGATTGGGACTTTAACCTACCCCAATCTGGATCCTGCCGTCTTCAACCGCTCTCACTCTCACGCACCCCGCAAGGGAGATGCGCCGTGCGCCTTCGCACACTCGGACTGGCTCGATCTTGGTAATACAAGTATATGACGCTGCAGGTTCGGACATTTATTCCCCAAACCGAGATTGGAATTGCTAACAAATCGTCCCGTCATTTGTAAATTGGACATTGCGTTTGCCGCCGAATCCGAGACGGCAAAAATAGAGGAAATCCGAGAATAACTGGGGTATGGAATGGGGATCTAGTAGGTGTGCGCTACAATGCTATCAGTGTACAAGCTTTTACCTGGTTGTCGATAGCTTCGTGTTGGTATGGACGGCACATCTCATACCGTGGTGGCTGTGTTGTGTGCCTCGATGTGTGAGATAGATGGCATGCAAGTCATGTGCAGGGCTAAGCATCTTGATGTTTGTTTCGGACGATTAGTTTCACCTTGGTAAGCTGGAATGAGAGGGCTCGCTTCCGTGGTGCAGCGGTGGCTGATGGGTTTGGGGGTTTCGCGGTGTGACACTGGGGTGGTGCAAATGGCTGGCACGGGGAAGTGAGGTGAGAAAAGATTGGAGTCAGCGTTTCAGTCTGGACGGATAGACTCCAAAGCTGGCGCGTGGCGGGGATCAGGTGGCTCACTGGTTGAGAGAACCGTCGTGGGCCAGCAATGTGGGTACAGCGCCGGTCGCAGGACGCTTAGGCATGGCTCCTGCTTTTTGCTCCTCCATCCGTTCTTAGCTAGCATCCGCCGCTTCCGAATGATTGGCCGGCCCAGCACGGTTGTGTCGCAGCATGACTGGACTGTGGGTGAAGCGTCCGCCTTTGGGCTGAATGAAACAATGGGCAACGGCGCCGGGACACGCAGCTCCAGACGTTCGAGCGCCAAGCGCCCTAGTGAGTCTCAAAAGCGGGCCAGCTGAGCATTGGAGCGCATTTTGGCGGTTTGGCATTTGGCACCGGGCGGGAAAGAGCAACAGCCCAGCGCTGGTTATCGGGTGGTTCATCCTAACATCTCCTCTGAGATGCGTACGTATGTGACCTGCGGCTTGTGCAAACGTCAGGTACTGCGAAGTGCTATGCGCGACACACGCTCAAGTGTGCTCAGTGCTGCATCGCGACGGGACACGGAATGCGAAATAGGAACGCGCGCAATCTGGATCATCTGGAAACAGATCAACCCGATCAACTGGTACAGCCCTAAAATAGCAGGCGGGCTTTGGGCTGCAGACCTACGTCCACCCAGATCGGCTAGTTACCCGCCGGCGGCATCGCAGCCAACCAGACAAGCGCTCGCCGCATCACAGCCAAGCTTCGATGGCACCCTCTAGGCTGCGATGGACCCTCAGGCCGCCTTCTTCCTCCACGTTCCATTCCATATCCGTCCGTTATGCGCTAGGTATTCTGATAAAGACGGCCCCGGGTCTTTTTTGGTGCATCTGCGATTTATTTCATCTATTTTCTCTTTCTCCTGCCATGCAACATCACCCACACCTGCCAGCCTCCCGATCTCCCGTGCTGCCGTTCCTCTCCCAGGTTCTCTCTCGTTCCCGTAGCACTGCAGCCTGAGGCCCCAATCAGGGACCAACGGCTAACCACATCGCGTGCGACCACGCAATACGCATCGCGGCTGTTGTATCGAAGCCCAAGCAGAATTACCAGAGGACAGAGTTGACACGGTACCTTCAGCCCAACCGAGCCTGGGCACGCTCGCTGGGTATCCATCGATCGTCACGAGCTCGACTCCACCAACCAGCGGCACAGCCACACATTCCAGCCGGTGAGTACAGCAGTTTTCCCTTGATACCCGTCGTTGTCGAGAATAGATGCGCGCCGGCACGCAGATAAATGGCCAGGGCTTCCCCTCTCCAAATCAGTGAAAAAGATTGGAAGGAGCAGTCCTGCAGCGATGCCATAACAGAGGGGCCCAAGAAATAGATCGGCTTTTCCTGCTTTCCTATTTCTTTTTTTCTCTCCTCTGTTTTTCCTCTTTTTCTTCTGGCATTTTCTTTCGGCCGGAGTTTTTGGTTGTCCGCATCAGTCCTTCACCCCTGGCGAACGGTTCCACTTCAGGGCCAACAAAGACCGCCATGATGCCTTCCCGCAGCAAAACACCCCCTACTTTGACGCTGACATCCTTCGACCTCCAGGGAGCAGCGACCTTCCCACCGCCGCCCACCCACCCTTTCTCGCACAGGGATCAGCGCTCCTTTTCCTTCTCCCCCAAGTTCAAATCGCGCTTCACCCGAGAGAAGAGGTCCTCATCGACACCACCGACGCCGTCCTCCAAGATGTTGGGATCCAAGCCCACGACCCCGGGCGTTCGCGCCTTCCGCCGGCGCAGCGCCGTCCCCGCTGCAGCCAGCCCCGCCGACCCCGCAGCGGCCGCAGGCTTCGACGATGTGATCTTGTTCCCCCGAGTTTACGAGGACGCCTGGGGGGCCATCGATTGCGGTCGCAATGATCTCGATCGCGCGCGCATCTTCCTGCTGCGCGTGGCCACCATGGCCGGCGACGTGCACGTCACAAACATCATGCGCACCATCGTCGCCGACCAGGACCAGCACCGCACCGTGCACTCGCTCGCGTTCGCGATCCGCATGGGCGTCTTTGGCGACCGCCACGCCGACTTCTACCCCACCCCCATTTTGCAGGCCGTTCGCTTCATGCTGATCAAGGCAAACGTGCCCGAAAGCGCCTTCACCGACCGCCACCGCGAGACGCTCGACTTCTTTTTCGACCCCACGCTCCACAGGAACACCAACCCGCTGCCAGCCGGCGAGGTGGTCCGCTACAAGTACCCTGCAGGCCGCCTGCATGTGTGTATCATCGGTGGTGGCCCGACCGGTCTTGCCTCCGCCATCTCCCTTGCCGAGAAGGGCGCTGGGAGTGTTGTCGTGCACGTATGGGAGCGCCGCTGGGTCATGGACCAGAACGGTGTGATTGACTACCCGCCCACAGCCAAGCGTCGAGACCAGGTCGTCACATTGCAAGACTCGGTCACGACCCTGCTCAGCAAGGAGGCCTTCGAGGTTCTCTTTGCAGGCCGCCCCGAGCGCGTCTGGCCAGGCTCAGCCAACATCCAGATCCGCAAGGTCGAGGACCGCTTCCTCAAGCATTGCCAGTCCGAGCGCTTCCGCGGTCTCATCCACCTGCACGCCGAGGGTGTCACTCGCGAGGAGTTGATGGCCGGCAAGTGCGGCGACTTTCATGTACTCTTGGGAACCGATGGCGCTGCCTCCTGGGTACGCGGGAGCTACTTCCGCGGCTACGAGAACGAGCGCGGTAGGAGTTACGCCCTGGGCCTCGCCTTCGACCGTGGTTCCAAGGGCGGCCTGCCGTGGAGCCAGCCGCTCAACATGTTCCTCACCCTTGGCCAGACACGCTACTTGCTCAATGCCAGCGATCATGACGGTCGGGGGTACCTCAACATGCAGCTGACAGAAGACGAGTGGCACAAGATGGTCGGCATGGATGGGAAACCAGTTCATTTCGGCGCACCTGGTTGCTTCCGCCGCCCGGACGGCAGCATCCCTGAGGGCTTTGACGAGACCCGCGTCTTTGCCCCCTCCGAGGACCGTGGCTCAGACCTGTGGAAGTCGATCGAGGATGGCCTGAAGCTCTTCGGCTTCAAGGAGAACGAGGTCATCAACGTGGTGCGGATTCCCATTGTCGTGCAGGCCGTTCGTGAGGGTGTGAGGACGCTTCCGTTGGAGGACTCGCGCTTCCTCCGCCGCCCGCACGCACTCGTGGCCGTGGCCGGCGACGCAGCGATGGTAAGCTTATTTCTCTCCCTTTTCTGCTGAGCACCCGCTAACCTACCATAGACTGTGCATTTCTGGCCTGGAAGAGGCTTGAACAGCGGCATCAAAGCTGGCCTTGCTCTCGGTGACGAGATCGTCCACGCTCTTAACGGCGGACGCTTCGCCGGTCTGGAACTGGATGCCATGAAGGAATACAACGACTTCATCCTCAAGCTCCAGAACCGCGAGCACGACAAGCGCAGTATCCCCATCCTCAACCAGTCTGGCACCCCTGAAACCCTGGGATGGCTTCTCAGCAAGGCGCAATCAGTACCGGATGAGGTGGCCGTCGAGTGGCTAGTCGGCGCAATGACGCAGATTGGCGATCGATTAGAGCGCCGTGACGACTGGGCATTCCCATACGAAGCCAATGTTGAGCCACAGATTCGCATCGTGCTACGGCAAATGCACAGTCTGACCCTACGGGAAATGGCTGTCAGCTTCCCCTGGCCGACGCGCGAGATGGCCGGCGCCGAGGTGCTCCCTATCCGCTCCATGAAGCCTGAAGAGAAGCAGAAGTGGCTTCAGGGGCTGTGGGGTATGCTCAGCGTTGAGCGCGCAAAGGACAAGGAGGCTGCTGCCCGCGCTCGCGGGCCCTCGACCGCATCAAATGCTCGTTTCGAGGCCCCCCGCGCGCGGTCCAAGTCCCCTCTCAACTTCGCTCGCCTGAAGCTGAACGACGCCCCGTCGCCTCCCCCCTCACCCCCGGTGGCAGATGCAAATGGCAAGGCTATGGAGCCCTTTGCCACCGGAAGTTTGCGTCGAAGCAACGCGACAGGCCGCCTGACGCCTGCTACCCCAGGCCCTCGGTCAGAGAGGAGGTTCAGCAATGCCACCACTCTCGGAGTGCCAGGAGCCCCGAGTGCTGATCAGTACACAACATCTAACAACACCGACGACGGCTACCTAAGCGACAGCCGAAGCCAACCGCGATCACAGAGCCCGGGCCCCGGTTACGGTGGCGGCGAGATGAACCTTACGAGGCTCCTCAGCGTCAAGCGGCCAAACGGGTCGGTGCTCGCCGACGCGATGGCGCTGGCACTCTTCCGCGTGGACGAGGATTAGGTGCAAAATGATGACGAATGTGTGTAATGGAACAACATATGGGGAGTTTTTCTTTTCATATCCGAGGGCATGTAGATTGCGTACCGAGTATGGCCATGCCTGGTTTTTATGGGTAATGATTTTGGGTCACCCATTTTGGATATCTTGCGGCGGCGAGAGTAGCGAGCACGGCGCTAGTGGGGGTTTTGATTGAGAGGTCTCTCGTTTAGAGAGACGCTGAGTTGAGTGTCACATTCTTATGCATGGTCTGCCAAAGGCAGGCTCTGCGGTACTACCTTTGTAGATAGATCATCACCCTGCGGGGCTGGTTGTCGAATGAACACATTCTCAACACTTTATTCATACCTCCTGTGCTAGCTACATGCTTCTATCGAGTATATGCCGGCTGTCGCACGGTCAGTCCGATCACAACTAGAACGAGTGTCAGCTATCTGTTACAGCCCAAGAGCCAGCACTGTTTCAACCCACCAGTTTTCTCTTCTTCCGACAATGTCCCCCAACCCCGTCCAGGATCAGCGGCCTCGCCAGCGAGTTCCGAAGCCTCCAATGGGCCTCCCTAATATGCCTCGGCTCAACCACTGTGCCCACCACTTTCTGTTCCCCAGCTGCACGTCCAAGAAATCCCTCCGACAAACTCGTCGTCATGTCAAACAGATACACACCCATCCACTCACCCTCACCAATTTCCCGCCCTCCACTCCCACTTCCATTTCCATCCCTACCTTCACCTCCCCTATGACCCACCCCCTCCCATTCCCCTTCCCTTGCCTTAACCCGCAATGCCTCGACCGTAAGCGCCTCAACCCACTCCACGTCCAGTAAGTTCAACAACCCCGGGACATCCTCCCTCTTTTGGTGGTCGGCTATCTCGCCGAGACCGCACCAGCTGCGGAACGTCGCGCACTTGCGGGAGATGAAAGACGATCGGCACTGGTATGCATATTAGATGTATTCGGAGGGGGACATGGTTGCTGTGCGGAGTTCGCGTTGCTGGAGGCGAGAGAGTTTGGCTTTGTGAAGGTGGAGGGCGAGGTCTGAGGAGGGGAGGAGGGGGTGCGGGTGCGGGTCTATTGGGATGGTGGTGAGGAGGGTTGCGGGGAATGTCCAGGGGAGATGGAGGGAAGGGTCGTCTGTGGTGGTCATGGTGGTCGTGGGGGTGGTCTTTCCGTTTCCGTTTTGAGGCCGGAGGTTGGATGAGGCGGTGGAGTTTTGATGGTCGTTATCGCTGTTGGCGTGGTCGGAATCAATGTCGTCGCCGTCATGTGGGAGGTCGTCGTCGTCGTCGTTGCCATCGAGAGTGATGTCGACCTCACCACTGGCTTCCTTGTCGCTTTTAGCGGCGGTGCTCCGGATCTTGCGGCTCTGGAGGTACTCTTCGAGGCGGCCGAGGCGCTCGGGGTCTTTGCGGAACTGGAAGAGGATGTCGTTGGTGTTGAATCTAGGAGCGCTGCGTTGCGCGGCGAGGTCTCTGGCTGTGATAATCTGTGGAGGGGGTGAGTAGGGTGGAGAGAGTGGAGGAGGGATCTGACCACATCCATCACCATGTCGCGGACGATAGTCTCGATGAGGGTCGTGGTTTCCTCGGAGGGCTCGCCGGTCTCGCCGGCGACGAACATTCTCTTGACTTGGAGTTAGGAGCGGGGGTCAAGGGTGGCTACCCGGGGGGCGAGAGAAACCTACGTCGAGGATAACATTGCGGTATTTGGGGGCGAAGTTGCTCATCGTGGTGTTGGAGGTCTTCTAAGTATGGTCACCAACACACAGATGCGTGGGAGTCGACGCCTTGACTTCTCGTAGACGTTGTCAGCCAGTCGGAACGAGAAAGAAGGCGAGGAAAGGAACAAGCGCAACCGGTGTAGCGTCTGTGAACGAAAGCAAACATGTGAATCATTCAGAGGCACAAACAACATCAGATCATGCCCATCTTCACTCCAAGGATGCACTAGGGAGGCATCCATTTTGGTGGACCTTATACGTGAATTTCGCTGTAGCACACGGTGTGGTTCCGACATTGAGACTGTGTGCGGCACAGTGGACGAGACGAAGTCCAAGAGGAAAGGACGAGTGGGCGATTGCTTGAGCCCGCTCGAGCTGGTTGGAGAACAGCCCTTACCCACGCACGGTGTGATACGATTGGCTGAAAGTATCCAGGGGTCGGCAGCTGGTGGTGCCTGGCTTGAAAAAATGACAATGTGTGGCACAGATAGCCTGCCTCAGGCCGATTGGATCAGAGATGGAGGGCGATGGGATGACCGGTCATTTATCTTGCCCAAGTGCTCGTGCATCCAGCAAAGATGTTCTGAACTGAGTGAGCTGACCCTAACCCTGCTCGAAACCGCCAGGGGTGATGTTGACAGGGAAAGGGGCAGCAACAAGTGATATAAGTCCAAGTCATAGGAAAATAGTGCCTTGAGTACGATATCGCTTTAAAGACTATTTCTATCCCATTTCCCGGTAAGTATAATCCTACCAGTCATTAGCTTGACCTCTTCCACTCTGCAGGGGAGGACAACTGACTGTTAAATCCCGGCCGAAACATAAATCCACTGCTGTGCTGAGTTTTCCCATCCAAAAAAGGTTTCAAGGTTATCACCGTGAAAGCCACGAAGCTTTGAGTGACGCCCAGGGGTCTTTGATGCGCCACTGCTGCCCTGGGAGGAGTTTCGGGATCCTGGTAGCGTTTTTTGGGGTACAGCGGTTTGGCAACAATGTCTGTAGAACTGCAAAGGGAGGTGGAATTGCCGTAGGAAAGGAAAAATAGGTACATACCATGAATTTTGCTAGGAGTTACAACCCTCAACCTCACGTTGCAAAATTAAATCACGGTCAGTTCTCTACACCGAAACTCAAGAACATATGATACTTCCAGTCTCCCGTGTCACTTTCCGCCCTCCACTAAGTCATCGTATCACACGATCCAGTTCAGCTCCCGGTTACTCCCCGGCGACTCGGGCTCAAACACAACCTGCGTTTTCTTGATCATGCCCACCCCAAGCCGCTGCCATGCCTTCAAGATGCCCTTCTCATTTCTCCTCAGCCTTGCCTTCACCCTCGGAATCACATTCAAATTGCCAAGCCCGGCACCCCTCATAGTTGGTCCATCACCAGGTCCCACGATTAAGACCCAGCAGTACGGCGTCTCGCTTTTCAGGATGCCCACAACCACGCACTTGGCCGGCTTCGAAATTGTTGCGTGAGGACCATCCATCGATATCCAGGCCTCCTTGTCTCCCAATCCCATGCCCTCGATGTCGACAATATCCCGGACAGGGGCTTCCAGACGGGCCGGAGTAGGGTCCGACTCGGAGTACGGCCAGATAAGCGACGCATCCCACTCAACGCCCACCCCCGGGACGTCAACGTACTTGATCTCGCCGCTGTACGCCATCCAAGACCATGAAGGCGGCGGGGTCGACGGAGGGACGAAATCTGTGACGCGTTCGAGGCCCAGCCCGCTTGCTGGAGATTGCATCCATAGCAAATACCTATGCATGTGCTGGCGAAAGATACCAAACCCACCCGGGCCACCGATGGTCTTCACAAGCCGGGTCTCAAGACCTCGAATAGCCGCCGGTCGATCCCGTGCATAAGTGAGCCCCATAGCCGAGTACTGCTCGTACAGTCCCTGGATAATCTTGATGCGCTTCCCCTTGGACCACCTATCGGCATAGCTCGGGAAATCCGCATCCCCAAGGAAGGCCGCCTTATCACTGTTTTCGTTCGTCAGCACCAACCTCCGCAACCCCCTCATAACCAACACCCCAAACTCACTTATTCATCCTCGTCAACGTCTCACACCTCACTCCCCCACCACACTCCCAATACGTCTGCCTCGCCGCACAATGAATCGTCCTCCTCGACAGCGCCCTCTCCTGCAACACCCACCCCCTCCTCTGCAGCTCATTCTGCCCCACATCCTCCTCAAAATCATCCACCATCTCACAGACATAAAACTCCGGCATGTCCCCTCCCCCGCGCATTACAACCACATCCCTTGCCCGCTCCGGACGGGCCCGCAAAAACCCATCATCAGTCCCGCTCGCACTCGCGGCTGCAATCGTACAGTACGCGCCGCTAAACACAGATTCCATCAGTGCCGACTGGCGCGTCCAATCTTCGGGGCTGTTTTGGATGATGCACAGCGAGTCTATCCAGAGGTAGCGCACCCCGAGGCCGCGCGTGACGAGGATGGCGTCGTGGAAGGTTGCAGGGAGGGAGGCGAGGGGGATTTCCCTATGGGAGAGGGGAGTTCCTGAGGGGGAGGTGGTGTCCTCGAGTTGGGTTGTGCGGACTGTCTTCCGGGTCAGTGGGGGGTGGTCGGAGGAGGGTGCGGTGCCGAAGGTGGAGGGGGTTGCGGGGCGGGGGGGCCCCCATCGGTGGGAGAGGGCGAGGTAACGGGTGGAGATGGGTAGGGAGGATGTTGTGTAGAGGAGACGGACTGTATGGGTGGTTGAATCGGGGCTGACGTCTATGAGTCGGGTGGGGAGGAATTCCGGGGGCGATTCTGGGAGGCAGGTATGCTTTGTGTCGCAGGCCTCGAGCCAGAGGGAGAGTATCTTCATGTACAGGGCGCCGCCGAGTTCGGGGAGGGTAGGGAACCCACGTTGGACTCCTTGGGAATAGGTGACTAGAGGAAGGTCGTATTAGTGGGTGAAAGTTAGGTTGATGTGGGGGAGGGTTAGACGTGCCATCCTGTGCCCAATTTAGGGATGCAACTCGTTCTTCATGTTGCTTGCCTGTCGTCAGGTAGGAGCCAGCCCTTGAGAACTCAATTACTCGGTTATCCGAGTCTTCTTTCGGTTCTGTCGAAGTGTTTGGGTCGTCACCGCAACGCCGAAGACACCACGAGTAGAGCAGTGTGCAGAGATCGCAGTTCGGTTTCTTCTCCGCGAGCCCGACCAGTGTGTCATTGAAGTGAGAGTTTGGGGACAGTAGCTTTAATCCGGCGCAACGGGAGCAGAGCTGTGACAGACTGAGCGACGGACGCTGATATCGGTCTGAATGTTTGGCGAGATAGCGGAAGATGCTGATTGAGATCTCGATATCTGGTGTGTACTCCCAGTTTTCGGCGAACTGGGTACAGAGTGATTAACCATCCGATGGCGGGGCAGAAACATTCCAACCACGAGAGGCGGGTTGGAATCAACGATGTAGGAGCGAAATACCTTCTACTTCAATCAGCTTGAGCCCACGAAATGATAACTACGAGAAGGAAGAAGCGGGGTGTTGAGGCGGGTTAGGGGTATCGCACTTACCGTCTAATAGGAGAAGAATGGCAAACAGTATGTGTCAGTGGCACCAAGGTAGTGGAAACGGAGAAGGTTTTGAGACCCGGACTGAACTCACGTGCTTATAAGAAAGAGTCAATATTGGCTAGAATGAGCCAGATTATCCACCCGAATGTAAATGTAAATTAACAACACTCACCATCTACAATCTCTCCGCGGAACCAGTGGTCCCCTATGATCAGCAATTCTGTGTGCTTCGAAGGTGCTGCTCACTGATACGGCCGACTCAGGACAGGGAGACTGGGCAGCGATGCCCGGGACATGGTGTTATCTGCACGAAGAAACTGAGTTGACCTACATACTGAACATATCAAGATTGAAACATTAGAACTGCGAAAAGCCATGGGACCTCGTTGACTTTGCCGGGGCAGGCAAGAGAACAGGTGAAACGTACATCATGGTGAACCTTCATACGCCATATACCACCTTCAATTAGCGACAGAGAAAAATGCAAGTTTCTACCCAGGACCTTCAACTTTCCGCAAAGCTCATGATCGGTAGGACAAAAAGATAGGGTATTGATGGAGGAGAAAAAGGAAGAAAACGGGAGAGCGAACTAGAGCCCCACGACGTACATTCTTCTCGGGCTACACAGGAAAATTATATGTAAGCAAGTAAGAGGACAAATTATCGAGCTGCCAATATAAGATAGGAAAAAGAAATGTGTCTGGGAAGGAGCTTGCGGGGTTTGGGTTCAGACCTGGAGAGCCTGGTTACTGTTCCTTCCCGGCTTCGGAATTCCCAAGGTCGATCCCGCGTGTGCCTGCCGCCGTGGTAATGGAGATCTCGCTTTCCCCTCTTTGACAGTTGGAGCGAGAGCTGGGGTTATTCCGTCGTCGATTTCCTTGATGATCTTCTGGAGTTTCTCAACGAGGTCGTTGGCCTTGCTGCGACGCTTCTCATTGTCTTCCGACTCAATCGCCGTCGGGCGTTGGATCACGACAGACGGTCCTTTTTCCGAGGCTGAAACTCGCACATGCGCTGTCGGTGTGTTGGAGGTGTCTTCATCATCCTCCACACTACTATTGGGTTCGATAGCTGCCATCTCCTCCGCTTCGGCGGCGCCATCTTCGGGGAGCGCGACAACCATCATATTGTCGGCGATCAGCCGCAAAACACGCCGAAGTCCTGTTTGGCCCTGGCATCTTTTGTCTTTCAAGAGCTTCTCAACACGGCCGGTGACGTCGCTGCGTATACTGAGGAGCTGGACCGACTCCTTGGACTCTGATGTGGTATAAAAGGTACGGCGTTGGGCGTTTTCAGGGGCAATGGACCTTCGAAACCCAGCGAGGCCGCTGGGGCCTTCAAGCGTCCAGACCATGAACTCCAGGAAGATGCAGCCTAAAGACCAAACATCAAAGAGACGTGACCAGGGCGCCGCGCTGTTTGGGTACTCGTATTCAGGCGGCGAGTACATCACCGTGCCAGCCTTGGTGGTTGTGGGTGTGTTGTGCCGCTGCGCTGTGATCTCGGCGTGGATCTTGGCGAGACCGACGTCTGCGATAACAAGCCTCAGGTCTCCTCCTGTGCCGCCTGTGCTAAAACATAGAATATTCTCGGGCTTCAGATCACCGTGGCGACATTTCTTCCGATGCAACCCCCTGATTGCCTCTGCAAGTCCCAGCATCTGACCTATAAGCCATCTCACGTACCCAGCGTCGACCACGGGTAGTGTTGTATCGTCCCAGTATTTTCGGAGGCTGCCGCGTGTAGCAAAAGGAAACAAAAAGTAATCTTTGCCATTCTGCGTATAGTGAGCGATGGTATGGATGAGATGCGGATGGTCGATGTCGTTCATGACCTCGAGAATGTTGGCTTCCGACTTGGAGTCCTTGATCCCGATTTCCTCGCTCTGGGCTTTCGAAAGGGTTCTTAACTCCTTGAGAGCGAGCAGAGGATGCACCTCCTCGTGGTCGCCGATGGTGATCTTCTCGGCCGACAATGGTTGCATGTTTTTGCTCTTCTTACGAAGCACAAAGTAGTTCTTGTCGAGCACGAGGCGGTCATCGTTGGACACGAGGTAGTCCTTGTGGACTACTGTTCGCCACACGATGCTGAAGCCGCCTTCGTCGATGAGGACCTTCCGCATGAATGGGATGCGCTTGCGGTGGTCGATTGCGCCGTAGTGGAACGTCCCGAGATCGAAAGCTAAGGCGGTGAATATCCACTGAGATTCTTCGAAATAACCCACCCTGCCCACGAGAGACCTGCGGCTAACCTGTTGTGGAGTCAATTCGCCTCGGGACAAAATATCAAGCAAACTCCCGCTTGCAATTGGCAACATCTCGTCCGTGAATCCTGACTTCCACAGACCGTACATCCACTCAGTATAACCAATGTACACAAGAATGGCAAAGGTTTTGGGGGCTCGCTCGCGGATGTAGCGCACGACCTCTGACATATCCCCCTCTTTCTGCCGCAGGTTTTGGTCGCCCTCCAGCTCCAGTCTTATCTCGTGCTCCGAGAGTAGCTTCATCAGCTCACAATCCGGAAGAAACGCGGGAGACTCGGCATTGTTCTCGTCGTTACGAATAACGGCATTCTTGAGCTTGTCAATCAGCAAGACCTCGTCGTCAATCACGGGGGCCCCGTGATGTTCGAGTTTGTGCTTAGAGGCCATGTCAGGTGTCGGCTTGGACGCGGAAGTTCCCATGACTCGAATGCGCAGCCGGGCGGATCGCAGAAAGCGCTAGACCTTAAATGTTAGCAATAATGCGGCTCAATCGTGGGGGATACCTAGGTCGAGAGGTCACTGTCTGGGGGAAAGTGCCGATGAATGTGCAGCTTTTGTGGTGTCCTCTGTTCCGAAACGAGTCGACGGACCTCCAATCGGCAGAACAGCCAGCGGCATGCCCAGCAGAGCTTGCAGCGTCCCATTGGGCTCATATGGCGACTCAATTGGTTGGGGCAATGCTAGTTCGGGCATCGATGCACCGCGATGCGTCGCACGGAAAGCTCGGTGTTGAGCAATGGGATTGCTGCAAAAGTGGCATGACGCGTGAAATGGAGCTCCTGGAGCGTGGATTGGAGGGGCTTGCGGTTTTGTTTGTCATGGCTGGCCAGGCTGGTCCACGGGTGCCCAGACTTGATTACCCCCGACCGGCTCTTGCCTTCGAGGGCCGGCTCGGGCCCGTCCATGGCTGCCTCCAGGGCTCGCTACTGCCAGGCTGCGTGCTTCCCCAGCATGGTGTTCACACCACTTCCTCAGGCAACAACCTCTTATCTGACCATCCAATAAAGTCTGTGCTCGACCCCTCCTCCTTCCCTGACTCTCGCCCGACTTCTATGTGCTCCCGTATCGGGAACTCCAGGAGTGAGAGCATCCAGGAATCGGCACGCGGTTCTGGCAGCTTGGTCAATTTCTTGGGGGAGGCTCTCGATGCCAGTGTCCTACTGGCCACCATCAATGCGGCGACGCCGCCATCAGCCGGTCATGGAGCCCGCGGAGCGAGCATTAGATAGCGTCTACCCCTCCCCCCTCCTCCGCAGCGATGCGCCAACCTTATATTCCTCGAATTATTCCAAAGACACCCATTGCGGGCCACACCTCGCGCACACCGCATTGACCTTACGATCACGTCGCCCCTCCCTCCCGTCTTTCACGGGGCCAATCAGCTGAGCCGCAAGACGAAGGAAGAGAGAGACGGAAGAAATTGAAAATGGCGACAGATGTCCTCCAGGCCGCCGCCGACCGTGGCGGGGCTTTTTCGCCCTCTGCACCCACCTCCTCGCGGGCGGCGCACACAGAGAAGATGGGGCAGGAAACGTCGACCATGTCAGAAGCCGACAACGTTGAAACCCTGTTGGCAAAGCTCGATGAGAGCCTGGAAAAGCCCAGCTGCTTGGAACTCAATTCCGAGTACATCCCGGCCGATGCTCTAGATCGGCTGATTACGGTCCCCTCGGTGCTGGACTGTGTAGGCAGCTCGCTGAGTCACTGCTGCCCGAAGGAAGACGCCAAGGTCATTGTGCAGCAAGCAAAAAAGACCTTTGCCATTCTCATCATTAGTGGCTGTGAGAGCATCGCCTACGATTTAATGATAGTGGGTAAGATGACGGATCAGTACCTTCCACTATCTCGGCACTACCGCACAACTGTGATTGGAACCGGACCGGACGGAGCAAAGACTTTCGAAGCCTTTGCGAGCCTGAAGAAGCGGGACTTTGACCTCTTCCAGATCATGCAGTGGCGAGTCCTAGCTCCCGTGTTTGGAGATGGCATTCAGCATCTAGTGCTCCAGCCAAAGCAACCGCTCCCGCTTCGGGGTTGGAATATTATCTCCCCAGGGACCGGCAACTGCGTGGTGAGAAGCGCGCTGCACCCTGCACATCACAACTACAACAGCGCCGTCGTCACTAGCAGCAGCTCCCCGTACGCTAAGCAGCCCTTTATCGACGTTGCGATTAAGAAATTGACACAGAAATGTGATTTCGACCACGAGCACGACATCTTGAAGAAGACACGCGCCCTCGGCAACCGACATCTGATCAAACACATGGCCACATACGAGGTTCAACGCGAAAACGGTGGTGAATACTACATTGTCTTCCCCTGGGCCGACGGCGGCGACCTCCGCGACTTCTGGGAAACGAAGACCACGGCTCCACGAACCCCCGAGCTCGTCGTATGGTCGCTCAGGCAGATGTTCAACATCGCAACCGCGATCCAGGACCTCCACCAAGGATTCCCCAGCCAAACCCACTGTCGCCACGGCGACCTCAAACCACGCAACATCTTTCACGTCACAGGAGGATCCTCCAGCACCACCAGCACCACCACCAGCACCACAGCCAGAACCCAACCCCCCAACTCCCCCCTTGGACGCCTCGTCATAGCCGACCTAGGCATCTCCCGAATCCACGACAAACCCACCTTCGAGCGCGACCAACTAACCGGAACAAAAGCCACCACCCCCGCCTACGAGCCCCCAGAAGCCCTCCGCATAGTCCGCCGTAATAGCCGCGGTGAGCCTATCAATGACAACGACATCCCCGCAGGCAAGCCCTGGTCACGAAAGTACGACATGTGGTCGCTGGGATGTATCTTCCTCGAGTTCGCTATTTGGCTTTTCCATGACCTTGAGGGGCTGGATGGGTTCGGGGAGCAGAGGGGGCAGGGTCATTTCTATATGATAGATGATGACACTGGGAAGGGCGGTGGTGTGGCTGAGCCGGCATCGGCTGTGTTGTGTGCGAAAGTGAAGGAAGCGATGGACGCGGTGAGAGAGGATGAGCGGTGTTGTGGCGGGGCGACGGCGACGGAAGTTGGACCCCTAGGGAGGTTGATGAACCTTATTGAGGAGCGGCTTTTGGTGATTGAGGCGGAGGATAGGTGTGATGCTAACGAGCTTGTCGACAAGATGAAGGGGATTGTGGAGGCTGCTGAGGGTGATCCTGGTAGGTATTTTGGCGGGATGTTGGATAAGGATAGGGTTATGAGCGTTCCGGCTGTGTTTATGCCACGGAGAGGGTCTGGGGTCTAGGTTTTGAACGGCGGGTGACTGGTAGGGGGTGATGCAGCTGATGTGATGCTGACTATCGTTGCGGGCGGGGGTGGAGCCACATGGTCAATATTGTTGGCTGATGGGGCTGGGATTGTGAGCTGCGCTGCCGAGAGGAGGGTGAGATGGGGGCCAGACTTCAGGGGTAGCACGGGAATGACAGCAGTTTGGCGAAGCCAGGTAGCCTCTGGATGGCATGAGTTTTGTATCTCTAGCCGCTTTTGAGATAAGCTCAGCATGTTATCAATAGGCTGTCAATTAAGAATCAAGAGGATTAGTTTTCACACGGGAAGACATTTCAGGAAAACGGCCATAGCTATTTCATAATATTGAACCTCGATTGATTAAAGGAACAATTATACACTGACTATCCTGGGAACCTGCTTTGGACACCTATCAATCAGCCGTCCAATGCTGCCGTGACGTGACCGGTCAAAGGCCCGCTGCTATGAGGGGTTTGCCTGGACTTCGCGACAACGCAACACGCATCCTCAGTGGAATATATCAGTCCAATGTAATAGAGTCGAAGTGGTGCAAGGTTTGGTCTCTGGGAATGTGTTCAGAGCTCTGACTCTAAACTCTCCTTCCAGGATCAGGTTCAGACCTCTTTTGAACGCTGCCTCCTTGTTCTCAAAATGATCATGTCCTGGTGGGTTTTCCTTTAGTGCCCGAAGTATGCAATTTTCTTGGATGTACCCATCCATGTGCCTGCACAGCTGGTGAAGCATCTCCCTCAGTCCTGTATCCCTCTGGATCCGGGTAGAGAGGAACATCCAGATGTACAATGGCACAACTCCCACAGACTTGAACCCCCTAACACGACCGAGCTCTACAAGAGGAAACACCACAAGGACAGTGATCAAACTGTCCGGGTTCCCCTCATCATAAGGTGTACCGATGGCTTCCCCGAACTGAACTAGCAGGTCGCGAATATGGCGGCCGCAGGCACTGGCCCTTTGCCATTTATCCATTATCACCTTGTCGGTCAGATCGATATCCCCACCGGCAAGTTCATTGTAGTCTCCAAGGAGCGCACGTGGCTACATTTTTGGCATTGCCACTCCGCCCTTCTCGACTGGATAAAAGCTCTAGTTCCAGCCAATTCATCGGTTCTTGCTTCGTGTATCAGTGAGAACCGAAAGATGGCGTGGGCCTCCTCAATCACCTCCCATTCGCGGAGACGGTGATTCTCTGGGGCAATAACGTTTCCAACTTTGATAAGTTCGTCGTTTGGGTTATCTAAAACCCTAACCGAATCGCGGTCAGCCTTCCAGAGAGTAACTAGTCTCGCGACTAGATACCCTGGCTGGAAATAATGTTGAAATTGGACTAACTGAATAGCCCATGTCCGGTAGGTATTTCCGTTGCTTTCCCGAAGAAACAACCCGCCAGCGTCGTCATCCCCAGAATCATCTAAGTCTCTACTGCTGCATTCTCAGGCTGAAAGTAGTACCGGTATCATCTTGCAAGGAGGAAAAGCCCACTTTATATATGCTTCATTGACGTCACCGTCAGCTTCATCCTCACTACCGTCCTGGTCGTCTGCGGTTGGGGCAGTTGCTGCAACTTCGTGAGTATCGCCTGGTGGGTGAGCGGGTCAATCATGATGTGGCGTGTGGACGGGAAGAGAGTATCTAATTAACATAATTATATCAGCATTTATGCGAAGAAATAAAAGTGTATGTGACTTACCCATCCTCAGCGGGCGCAGCACCGCCATCCCCAGGAGCCACCGACGGGCCATAGCAGCGTTACCCACAGGTGGGACAAATGGCGCCAGCGCCGCCTGGGTATCTGCAAGCTGTTGCTCCGTTTGATTTTTGGCCTGCTGGAGAAGGCCATCCTCTATAACTTGACGTTGGTAACTCTTCAAATAAGTAGGAAATTAGCCAGGTGACTGTAATATCAGTAGGAAGTGTTTATTTCCCTCAGCCTGCCTGCAATAGAAGGCTTTGAAGAGAGAGTTTTTGCCAGAAGGCTTTCTTTATGCTGTATAGTTTATTTCTTGCTTTCGGTGCTTGGAAATCAGCCGTCGATGAGTTATAAAGCTGGCAAGCTGCGAAGTTTCTGAGGATTTAAGATGCACAGGAGAAAATATATAATGAAAGCGAGGGGGAGGCAGAGAGCTTCAAAAACATGAGGCAGAGTTTCCATAACAGGAAACGCAGAGAAAAGACGTCAGGATCTCTAGCAGGCAATGGTAATTTCCTTCCCTTTATAGGCAGGCGCCTACGTACCTAATACTCAAACTAAACTAGATATGTCTAATAATGATGACACAGGAGGTCTGTGTTTGTGATAAACTTCCTCTGATACCAAAATAAGCTGACTCGGGACATGGATAATGACAACAACTAGGCACCTATCTATACAGGCTCCGGCTAAAAGCACGAGTTCCTCCTCTCCGTTTGAACATGCCTCCCTTCTGTAATTTTGTATACAGCAAGGCCTAGGCTCACTATACTATAGGCCTGGACTGCATTTGAAAGGCGTTTTCGGGATACAGGAACGCATTCGTAGAATGCAGATAAGCCTTCTCGGTTTGCCGGTAGGCCTTTTTGGCATTCAGGAAGGCTTTCTCGGAGTCCAGGAAGGCCTTTTCGGGACGAGAGATGGCCTATAACACGGTGTGTTCAACAATTTACGCCTTGCAAATGCCGGTTTGTAGAGGTGGGTCATCCGGCAACTGCAGCTGAACTAACCGCGTCAGTTCAGCTCCCCGGAGCTCCTTTCAGCTCAGATGCCCACATCAGCTCGACTCAGTTGGCCCGAACAACAACACAACATGAACACATTCCTAGGTAATAATCGCAGAAATTGGCTCCACGTGCTAAATTCTGACACTTTTGTCTTACATTCTCCAATAGCTAGGGCAAGGCTTCTGCATGACTGTTCTACGAAAGATCCGAACAACAAACCGGCGATTTCCCCTTATTCTCCTCAGTACAAACCTCAGGACAGATCCTCTCCCTATTTTCCCACTCATGCATGGCGTCGAAGTTGCGACAACGCCTCGGCGCATCGCGTGTTTTCCACACGCCGAAGCCTGAGTCGTCGTGCTGGAATACGACTGGCGTGACGTCGGCGCGGCACTTGAGGATGGACAGCAGGTAGGCGCTGCAGTGGCGGTTGTGCATGGCGTGGAAGATTTCCTTCTCTTCGGTTTTGGCGTTGTCCCATTCGTGACGGTGCATGAACTTCCAGAGGCCTTGGACGCAGTGGGTTTGGTGCATTGCTGGACTGGTTAGGATCTATTGTGACTACTAGAGGCAGCATGGGAAAGGTGGGAGATTGGGTAGTACCTACCGTCAGATGTTACGAGAGCTTCGTCTTGTCTTGGAGGTGGCAAACGCCACCAGTTCAGGGGGTCTGTTGTTTTGTTGACCAAGGCGAAGTTGGCGATGGGAAAGGGGAAATAGCCCGCTATAATTTCCGCTCGAGTTAGATTCGTTACCTCTGTCAGGGAGTAAGTATGGATGGGGGTGGCTTACTTTGCCACAATCGGTCCCAAGCGACCCGACGCTCAGCGGTTGGCAGTCCGAAATATTCGCGGGGAACCACATCCGAGTCGTACTGGCGCTGCTCGAATCCCATAATGCCACGTTCCGGACTGGCGGGCCACATCCGCCTTTCGCATGCCGCGTCAGTCGCCGCGTTGTAAGAACGGAACAGGTAGAAAAGCAGGGAGAGTATGAAGATGACAACGTTGAACAGTGTCAGTCTAAAAGTGTGGAGGGTTTTGTCTCCGGATTTGGGCTGCCCTGCATGGTTCCCGTCCGCCTCTTCAAGGAGCGGGAGTGAGAGTGCGGCCTCGGCCTCGCTTGAGGTCTTGGGCAACGTGCTATGAACATCTCCCCGATTTTCTTGGCGCAGTTTCTTGAGCCACTCCATTTCTAGGGCAAAGAGGGGTATTAGTGTGTATTCACCTTGTAAATGCTGGAGATTTAATCGTTCAGTGGCAGAAAGACGGGTTCTTGGTTCTCTCCATTTTATGTTCTGTCAGCACACAAGTCATTCCACGGTCAGCACACGGGTTTCCGCCAATCTGGCACCAATCGGCCAATTCACCCGGCCATTTTGTTCTCGGATACGTTGAATGATGTGGTATCTTTCCCACGGTAAACTTACTTACGATTCTTTTTCAACCTGAATTAGGTATCGAAATGACCTGTCTACTCGGTAATTTGCAGGAAGCAAATCTCAAGACATGGCACAACAGACTACGCCTAAGTCCCGAGTTAATCTAGGGTACCTGCTGTCGATTGCGCTCTTTCTCTGCTCATGCACCTTTTTTATCACTGCATTTTTTATCGAACCCACCGATAGGCAATGCGATCTCCATACCTATCCCTGGTCTCCGGCAGTCGACAGTATCCGGTATCACTGGGAGACGTTCGAGAACGTGCAGTTTTCCATGACAACGCCTTATTTCGGGTTTGTACCAACAGAGGATATCGAGCAAGCCTGGGATGAGTTGCTTCCTCGTATGCCTTCCCGGACCGGGCCCCAGGTCTAAAAAGAAGACGAGACGAAACGAGTGAAGAACAAAAGCTGATTAGAATGCCTTTCTTTGCTCGTAGAACACCCCATTGCCATCCCGGCCTCCCGCCTCAAAGACCTCGGCCAGACCCTTGCCCCTGACGATCCAGCATGGGTTCGAGATCCACAGAATCCCGACTCCGTCCTGGCGCTGCCTGAATACACGGTACAGCTGGGTTGCCTGAACCTCATGCGACAGATGGCGTACCGTCTCGAGCGCAATTACAGCCGTCTCGCCGCCTTCAGGGGTAACGAATCCCTCGCCTGGGAGCGTACATACCAATGTGCAGAGCGTCTGCGGCAGGCCTTTATGGTGAGTTCAGGTGTCTTTCGCTATCATGGTCGAGCTGACATTGCTGTGTCACCCAGTGCTGGTCCGATGTGACACCAGTTGGCCGAATTTACACCAACCCGACTGAGGACCCGGCGACGACACATCGTGGACTGATATTCGATTTCGGGACTTTCCAACGGTGCCGCGATTTTGAGAAGATACAAGAGTGGACTCAGCAGAATGGCGTCAAACATGTCGTGATGGATAATCTGTGGTGGGGAGGGAGTAACACTGTCCCTGTAGTCAAAGCCGGTCCGTTATAAACATAAACGCTCTGTCGAATCTGAAGACATTCTCAAACCCAGAAATCGCACCTTGCTAGCTGCGCTGCGCGAACCAATGAAAGTCCAAAAAGACCACTTATCCCTTCAGCTCCGCCAAAAGCCTCTCCAGCTCCTCCCCCTCCGACCCAACATAGACCTCATACTTAGTCCCCACCATCCCCTGAATCGACTCCTTAATATCCGCCACCACCTTCTCCGCATCAGCACGCCTCTCCACCCCCTGTTTCCAAACAGCGCTCAACAACGCCCTCCTAGCACCAATCGCCTGGGGCGAAGCCTTCGTCAAATCGGCATCCAAGACACCCACAATTGGACCCATAATCTTCTCCGCCACAACATAATCCCCCTCTGCCACAAGCTGATTCGCCAACGCCTGCTGAAGCACCTCGTCCTTCTCCCCGAACCGCTCCGCAAGCGCGCGGATGCTCTTCCCTGCCTCCGAGACCAGCCCCAGCTTCGACTGCAGGACGTGCTTCGCGAAGATGAGATTGCGCCAGACCTTGGGCTTGGTCTCGGCGAGTGATTTTGGAGAGGAGGAGGCGGCGGCGGCCTCCTCCTCCCTCGCGAGCTTGGCGTCAAGCAGGGAGATGAGGAACTTGACCTTGTCGTCGGGGCTGGCGGTGCTGTTGGGGTCGATGGGGAGTTCGGCGCGCTCCGAGTCGGAGAAGTTGTAGAGGAATTGGGTGCTGGAGACCCAGTCGATGGTGTCCCAGAAGGGGTTGACGGGGACGCCTTTCTCCCAGGGGAAGTTTTGGGCTGGGGCGGAGTTGTTGACGTTGGCGGTGGAGAACCGGACGGGGGTTGCGGTGGTGGCCATTTTTGGTTGGTGGTTTGGTGGTTTGGTGGTTTGGTACTGGGAAAGAGGGATTGGGGTAGAGTGGATATTGTGGTAAAGGCTTGCGGGAGTATTGAAGCTGGGGAGGATTGGTGAGGATGGCTGGTGATGGAAGGAGCAAAGGAGAACAGTCTTGCAATCTTTATATCGTGCTTTCCTTCAATGTTGTTGACTTCGCTCCACTGGCATATCGTGGTAGTTGGATGCCTGGTTGCCTCAAAATATTGATGCTTTGGCCGTTGTCCAGGCTGCCGCTAATCTGTTTGATGGGATTGGTTCCTGATGTCGTACAGCGTTTCCGGGTAAAAGCACAGTGTGATGACAGTGGGATGACCTGCACCGTCAGGGAAGAAAGGGGCAGGTTACACAAATGCCCCGCCAAGTCCCTCCAGCAACCTGTATTAATGTCTTTGCTGCTCTCTGCTACCACCTGAGGTGGATTTTGGCGGTCAAAATTTGCCGGTTCGCTGCCTGGCCAACCAATTAACAGCAGAACAGGCAGCTGCAATTACAATGTGGTTCAGATTCTTTTGGAAACCGCCAGCGGCCCGGGTCATGTACCAGCCCATCCCAGAAGGTACGTTATCGACTGAGAGCAAGACCGATACACCCCACTGCATCAGGTATGCAAAGTTGTACCATCTATTGTCCTCAGTCTTGCTCTTTGTCTGCCTCGCCCAGAGCGCGGCAATCATCTGCCTCATACAGCTCGCCTTCGGAAGCGGAAAATTGCTGCCTGTTGCGACGCCCGTGCCCCCGATCCCGTGGCAAACAGTGGAGTTTACCCGCGATGGCGCGATGCACCACCTGCGCCATAGCGAAGACGTCGAGAATGCATGGCGGAACTACGGTAGGGTCATTGAGCTTCGGCCATTTTGACTACATGCAGCATCAGTTAACACGGGACGTCGGACCAGAGACCAAGGCATTTGTTCACATCGCCAATCCACAAGCATATTCACTCCTTCCCAACAAGGGCGCCATCGATGGCGGAGCAGAAAATGTCTTCATGATCAGCGCACATCACCAGCTGCATTGCCTCAAACGGCTCCAGCTTCGTCACGTAGCAGCCTCCCCGGCGGAAGCGGACCTCATCATGGATGATGAGCACACCGAACATTGCTTCGACTATCTTCGGCAGGCAATTCGCTGTGCCGCCGACTCGACCCTGGAGGGCGTGAATCCGGAAAAGCCGGGAATTTTGCGAGGGTACGGCGCGACGCATCAATGTCGAGCATGGGACGGGCCGGACGGGCTGGATACTTGGAGGAGGATGCATTGTGCGGCGGAAGGTCTAGGATGTCATCGTGATAATTGAGCAGTATCAACCATCTACCTCTTGAGTTTCCCTGAAGCTGCCTGAAGTTGAATTTTTCCAGTATACAATGGCGCGTATAGGCGAGTTCACCAGATCACACTCGGGCGGGTAGAGTGCTTTGCTTTCATCGTGGAAGTATCAAGTTCATCAAGTATCACGCCATCATCAAACACAGGATCCATCTTCCAGCAATTGAGTCCCAGAAAAAGAGTGATTGTGCTAAACTACAAGCTAGCTATCTCACCACACCCGCAAAAAACTGGAATGACAGACAATAGTGGGCAACGAAAGACAAAGTTGACAGTCCTCCCGGACACGGCCAGGTAAGACACCTACTCCCTGGCAGATCTTCTACTTCTTATCACCATCCCGGTTGTTCCAGGTGCTGTAAAGCAGAGCAGACAGAGCGTCGACCGTGCCCGCCGAAACGTCCTCAGAACGCTTCTTCTTATCACCGTCACGGTTGTTCCACGTGCTGTACAGCAGAGCAGACAGAGCGTCGACTGTGGCAGCCGAAACATCCTCGGAACGCTTCTTTTTGTCACCATCCCGGTTGTTCCACGTGCTGTACAGAAGAGCAGACAGAGCGTCGACCGTGCCCGCCGAAACGTCCTCAGAGCGGCGAGCCTTATCGACAGCCCAGCCGGAGTAGAGAGCCGCCGACAGGTCGTCGACATCGACACCGTCAGCGGAGCGAACTTCGTGTTCGTGCTCGGAAGCGACAGCGGCTTTTTGGGGGTTCTGGTTAGCTAGGTACCTAAATATCGTGGGATTCGATGACCAGCCTTGCGGCTTTGGCATTGGAAGGCTGAAACTTACGGAGAGGGTTGGCCAATGCGGCTACGGCAAAGAGGCCATTGAGAGCGTAGGCGAACTTCATTTTGAGCGTGGGTGCGGTCTGGTGGCGAGCTACTTGGGAAGAGCTAAGAGTTCAATGTTGAGTTGATGATCTGATGATGGGATGGGATTCCGGGAGCTTGACAAATCTCGAACAACAGATCAGTTTGTTGCTGCTGTATATCTAGAGACTACCGTCTCGGCCCTCTGTGCTCACCATTTGGTGAGCCAGTCTGTCATACTGTCACTCTGTCACCATGACCCTGATGCGGAGGGTGAAGTCAGCTGACTGGCATGCACTTTGTGTGATGACGGTGATGACAGGTGGCCCTGACAGCCCTGGTGTTGAAGAGCTAGGAGATGGGTCAGGAGTCTGATGGACGAAGGCATCTCGCCTGAGCCCTGCATCGAGTGCCACCAATCTCCCGGCTGAAAGTCTGCATCTCCGTCAAAGTTACTCAGAATCTTTGTCAAGCGTTCCTCTTCCAACAGAACTTCTACCAGATAGCCATGTCATCCGAATCTCGGCGCTCCTCTGCAGACCTGTCTGTTGATACCGTCACTTTCACTGAGAAGCGAGGCTTAATCTACGGTGACTCAAGTCTTCCAAAATGGGTTCGCCGTGAGCCCCGTCTCAGCGCGCATATTGTGACATTGTACCTTTCCAACACGGTCCTGTTGATTATCACGCTTGTCTTGGCGGTGAGACTGGCACAGCGGCCGTTCTTGGATCCAACGGTTGGAGTGTACTGCAAGTATCTTCTTTCATATTACCTCATTCTCTCTTTTACCCAGGGATATTTTCTTTTGGGATCATGCTGACAAATGACAACCAGCACCCGCCAACGACGCCATCGAATACATCAAGGAGCAGAAGTTCCGGCCCGCGCTGTTCGAAAAAACGCCGTATATGGGGTTCCCAACTGATGAAACCGATAGACTCTGGCAAGAGTTGTACAACTGTGAGTACCACAGACAAACTGGCGACATGTGTAAAAGTACCTATTTGCTAACACTTGATGTTACCTCACAGTTGGCATCACCACCATCACGGAAGAAGAAGCAAAGCTGCTGCCGCATCCCACACTCGCAATCCCGGGTACCAAGGATTACTTGGTTGAGCTTGATGTGTGGCATCAGCTACACTGTCTGAATGACCTCCGGATGTTGCTGTACCCGGAGAGATATCTCGGGATGGCCGGAGTGACGGACGCGAACGGGACCATTGACCGAGAAACCTTCGAGTTCCGGCATTGGGGTGCGTATCCCCTTCCTTTTGAGATAGCAACTCGATTCTAACAGAAAAAAGACCACTGCATCGACTCGATCCGCGAAGCCATCATGTGCAACGCCGATGTCGCGCCCGTTCCTTTCCGCGTCAATGTCCCGTCAAACAAGGTCGTCGTGCCTCGCCTTTCCACAACGCACACGTGCCGGAACTTTACCAAGATTCAAGAGTGGGCCAAGGCGCATCGGGCACCCGACTGGGACTTCAATGTCACGCCGGAGCAGGCAAAGGAGATCATCAAGGAGTCGGGCTTTGATAATGGTCCGTGGGAGAGCATTGAGGATCAGTACATGTTTTTCCCGGGGGATCCGTTCTTCAAGTATTGGAGGGAGCATCCTGAGGAGGCCGAAGAGGCGAGGCGGAAGGGTTCTGGCGTGTCTTGATTGAGGGACGGGGTGGCTGCTTGCTGGATAGGTATTTGAGGTGAGTATGTTAGGTAGGTAGTTCCTGGGAGTGACACAAAGTTTGGTATTCTGCTGGGGATGATGTGGACATGGCATGGGTCGGGAGTTAACTACTTTCCCGCACCAAGTGTGTCATTTCGGTTTTTGGACACAGATCATGTTCAGTTGCAAATTGATATTTTTTGGGCACTTGTCGGGAAAGAACGGGCACAATGACCAAAAGCTATTTTCAGTGCTGCATGTGGAGACTTTCCTGTACGTTTGAACGAAGACGGGAAGGAACAAATGTCCTCATTTTCCATTCAACTCTTGTCTGCCAAAACGCCCCGTACTGTATCACCATCTCTTAGCTGCCGCTGCACCACAAGTGGTCGTGCCAGACTACCAACCGCGGCGTCGTAGACAAAGGCCGACTCCCTGCACTGATGCACAATCCTATTCCCATCTATGATCTGAAAGTGCTCGCCTGTCTTGCTCTCGACACCAAACGATGACTCGATAGTATCATCGGCCGCGCACAGAATTCCCTAATCACTCGTTCAACGTTCAGCTGCTGTTCGGTTCGTCTCTGACTAATAAGTCTCAAGATCAGCCGTACCTGAGAAATATAGTCCAGGCAATGGGCAACGTGCTCCTCTGGATCGATTTGCCGCTTTTGCGAGGAGTGATGCCCGTGTGCATGTGGTTTTCCCTGAAGGGCATCTCTCAACATCTCGATGCAGTGCAGCTGATGGAACATGGAGATGCCGTAAGCTAGCGGCTTCTCGTCGTCTTTTTGCTTGATCAAGACAAATACGTTGCCCTGGTACCTCCCGACTTGGTGAAGGAGCGAGGTGTTGGTCAGGTCATCGTCCAGGTCTAACAGAAATGTGCTTGGTTGTGGTCCGAGGGTGTGGGTCACGGTGCTGGCATCCGAGTCGCAGCTGCATTTTGTGCTGAGAACCCCAAACCGAGACAGGAACTCAAACCGCTCGGCATTGAAGAGAGCCAAAGCCACCAGAAGAGCGGTGCATACTGCAACGAGAAGCGGCCCAAGCATGAGGCGGGAGCACATGCATGCGGTGCATCGGCGAAGAGTTTGGCGCTCCATGACCGGCAAGTGATCTAAAAACAAACTACCAGACAGCACCGCGGATAAGTTATTCACAGCCCATAACAAAAAGAGAAACGACTGACAGGATTGCTGTCTGGCTCATGTGTGCTTACCCTGGAGAATGTCAGCTGACGGCGCCGTTGGCGGTCAACTGGTGCCGCTGCAAAGGACACGGACGGCAGGCGCCATGCATCGCCGCAGTAATACCTTCCAAGTTATCATCGGACATCAGAGACCGGAACTGTGCTGTGGCATCAAAAAGAAAAATTCATCGGCGACAGCTACAAATTCTAGGCGGATATTGCTCAATACCGATTGTCAGCAAGATGTTTTTGTCCCAGCTCATGACGAAATCTTTTTTTACCTCGCTCCGCAAAGACGAGCAATACCACTCCATCAGCGGGTCTGGTGATGAGCGGCGGTCCAGCGACACCTATGGGTGCGCAACACCAATCAAGCCAAATGAGCAATATCACCATGTCTCAAAATCTCGACGATCCTTGCTGTGTTTGGTGTGGCTAAACATGGTTTTCTTCGTGATATCGAGCACGATGTTTCTCATGTCCCTGCAGCCACGACCTATTCGCTACACCGACCACATCCAAGAGCAGCTGAGGAATTATCACCTCAAATCTGTATCGATGCCATGCAAGTTACCCTCTCGTTCCATTGTGCGTCGACCCTGTCTAACCAAAACGACTTTAGCTCCCGTGCTGGACGATGTCGACATCGGTCTGTCACTCCACCGCATGGACGCAACTTTGCTCAACAGAGAGCCGCCCATTATCTACCGCCGCGAGCCCAGCAAAGAAGTCGACAAGGCGTGGGAAGCGCTGTACGACACCCGGCCAATACCCCTCACGCGAGAGCAAGTCGTGGCCATGGGCAAGGATCCGGCCTCGTCCGTCAAGATCCCCTCGGACTGGGGCCACGGAAACGACAGCTACTTTGGCCGTCTCGACGTGTTCCACCAACTGCACTGTTTGGATGCCCTGCGGCGCGAAGCACGCTGGGACCACTACTACGCCCGCGCGTATCCCGGCGGGTTCAACACCACGACGCAGATCCACCAGCTGCATCTGTCGCACTGCGCGTGGCTGCTGGCGCAAAAGATCATTTGTGCTGCTAGTACCGATGTTTACACGCACTTTTGGACAGACACGGTAGACCACCCGTTTCCCGACTTTGGGATCGAGCAAAAGTGTAAGAACTACGATTCCATTACTTCTTGGCAGCGCGAAAATGCGCTCAATGAGGAGGCTTTTGTGAAGTTGAAGAGGCCCGACGGGTACCCGGTCCATGTCATGTCGCATAAGTTCAAGGAGGTGCACGGTTGGTTTGAGGACCATCGTGATGACGGCGATGACGGCGCGGGCGAGATTGCTTAGGTAGCACACAATCGTATAGCCTCGTTCTGAATGCCCCGCCCTACACTTGCAGACGTCAATACCAAACTTCGGCAACTCTCCCGGCGCTTACAGCGCGTGTGGTAACAGCTCGGGTAGTACAACATTTTCAAGTTCTTCAACTGACTGGCTTCCAAAATTCCCTATTGGCTTGCAAAAGGCCCTCTCGGCAGACACACGCCGCCTACGCCGCTTACGCCGCCCACATAGCCAAGGCATTACACTCGGTTCATCTGTGCCCTTTACGACAAGCACTCCTACTGGTGGAAACAATGATGTGATTTGAAACGGAAAAGACTTATCACCTCGTACCGTGGGTTAGAGTCGGACGTCTAGGTTCGCCGTGGTTTGAATACGAAGGAGTAGACACAAGGAAAGGGGGTCCTTCGATACGGTGATACTACCTTACCTAGGTACTAATGATGTTAGTCAACTTTTATGTTATCCTCAAGTGACTCGGAACTTGGGCATTTGTAGTGGTGCATTTGTAGTGGTGATCGGTCCGAAACTGGCAGAAAGCCTCCATGTCCCTACCGTTCAAGTGCCGCTGAACTCAAGCATTTGCAGTGCCTCAACGGCCCGGACTATTGCCCGGCAACCAGCCAATACCAGTGCCACCATTAGCACCATGACGAATTGTTATGGCGCCATATTTCTTGATCTTTCACCGACCCGCTTATTCCGTATACAAGGACAACCAACAACCTAAGAGTACCGCCTTACGGGAGGCAGGCCACTATGCGAGGGCTGCCTCACCCAGTATACGCCACATGCGCTGGTCACAATCCAGTTAAATCCAACGCAATGCAAAATCAGGGACAGCCAATCGAAAGTGGCCGGATGAACACCGCGCCGTCAGAATCACCTGCCTTCCCCTTACGGTAGGTATGCGCCTCATGTTGGCGTTCAGCATTGACTCCGGCGTTTGTAGGGCGAGTTGGTGACTGCACGGTGAGCCGAGTGCCGATTTCTTATAAGGTGAGATGTCTTGGTGTTACTGCATTAGTGTTACCACCTGCCATGCAAGCGAATTTTGACAGTCAAACCCAAAAGTAATACGGAGAAAAGAGAAAATAGACTACTTGCAGATATGGATGTAACTGGAGATGGTCGGGCAGCAATCGAGGCTATTGAGCGCAGAAGGGCCCAAAATCGAATCGCGCAGAGGAGAAGGAGTAAGTCAGTTTTATCCAGTTTCAAGTGATGGTGATTGACGGATGTCAAGGACAACGATTCGCAGCTCTTCATGCAACACAACAAAAGGACAATAAGCCAAGCGAGCAACCTGCAGCAACAGCAGCAGCAGCAGAGCCCAAGCCAGTTGGGACCCCAAATAACAACCATTACACCACCACTTGCCCTGCTTGCGGGGCTGTGAGCGTCCATGTCAACACAACAGCCACGAGTAGTGCAACCTCCCAAGTGACTGATAGCACATCGCCCTCAACAAAAACTTCACCTGTCGACAACCCCCCGCAGCCACCCACTCCATTCGGCGGCGATGCATCCCTTGCCGACATCAACGACTTTTTCAACTTGGATAGCGAGAACATTGGCACCATCGGACCCTTCGTCGAAGGACCGACGTCTATGGTTTGTTCCCCTTTTCTACGAAATACATCAATGTCTGAGAGGATCAGGACATCAACTAACAAGTAAACTACTCCTTAGAACGAAAACGCCACCTCCCCCCTCCCCTATGTGGAACCCAAGCTCCCTCTTCCTGATCTCGACCTCGACCTTGACTTCTCACCACCCACACCAGTAACGCAATACCTCCTCCCACCACTCACGCCAACCCCGACCCCGATAACAATACCCACACCCACCCACTTCAGCATGATTATCCCCGAAGCAACCAAAAGACACGCCGGAAAAACCCCCCTCCACCTAACCGCCACACTAGGAAACCTCCCTCTGACGTCCCTCCTCCTCTCCCACGGCGTCGACGTAGACGCCACAGACTCGTACGGCTGCACGGCACTGCACTACGCCGCAGCCGGATCGCACGTAGAGGTTGTGGCGAGGCTGTTAGCGGCCGGGGCGGACCCCGAGGTGAGGAATCGTGAGGGCGTGAGTCCGTTGCATGTTGCGGCGGGCGTTGGATGTGAGGGTGTTGTGGAGCTGTTGAGGAGGGTGGGCGTTGATTTGGGAGCGGGCATAGATGCTCAGGTACCTGTATGAAGCGTGCTGGATCACTGCTGAGCCCTTGGATGTCTGGTAGTTAGGTGCACTCCAGAGGAATGCCACTCATGCAAGTTGGTGCTTTGCATCATGGCAGGGGACGCTCGGAGCACGAGACCATATTCCCGCTTTTAACATCCCCATTTTGCTTGTTTGTAGCACATGGCCATGACTTCCTACCGGTAGTGCCCAACATTCCGGCCCTGCCCTCTCAAAAATCGACCCAACCATTTGGTCTGGCGGTTCTTTGCGGAAACGATCGGTGGGTCCTTCCATCTGCGGCGGCTCGGGGAATCATGATGTCATCCCACAATTCGTCACCACCTTCACAACGTCATTGCTCCACGCTGTGGCATATCGAATCGATTGAAACGGCAAGCACGACTCTCTCAGCCCGTCCATTCATCTGTACTTCAGAAGCGTTCATCTAAAAATTCAACTCCCTCACACATTCACCCCACCAATCGAACTTAGAATATACCCTCCAACATCACCACAACCGAAAATGCAGTCCCTCCTCCAAAAAACAACCGGCATCGGCCCCACCCCGGTGCACCCCGAGAACCTCTCCGGGCGCGTCGCCGTCGTCGTCGGCGGCGCAATGGGCATCGGCTTCGAAGTGTCCCGCGCCCTCGCCAACGCCGGCTGCCGCGTCATCATGGTCAACCGCAAAGAAGAGCAGGGCGCCTCCGCCATCTCCACCATTCACAAAGAAACCCCCACTGCCAACGTCGACTGGAAGGAGTGCGACATGGGCAACCTCGCCCAGATCCGCGAGGTCTTCACCGCGCTGCGCGAGTCCCTCGACCGCCTGGATTTCCTGGTCCTGTCGGCGGGCATCAACACGAATCAGTACGGGCTCGATGCGGACGGGATCGATCGCCACTTTGGAGTCAATGCGCTGGGGCAGTTCTACGTGTGCAATCAGTTGTGGCCAGTGCTGAGGAAGACGGCCAAGGTTGCGGCGAAACCGGCGCCGAGGGTGGTCTTTGAGGCGTCTGAGATGCACCGCACGGCGCCGGAGAATGTGCACTTTGCGACGATGGAGGAGATCAACAACCCGCGGCTGGGGCCGACGGAGCTGTATGGCCGGACGAAGCTGGCGATGATTCTGTTTGCGAAGTATGGGCTGGCGGAGAAGGTGATTAAGAGGAACGAGGACAATATCTATGCGGTTTCGGTGCATCCCGGGGCGGTAAGTGCTGGTGTTGGGGGTGATGTGATTGGTGAATGGTGCTGATTTGGTGAACAGGTCAACACGGCGATGCAGCAGCAGTGGAAGGAGGCGTATCCTGGAATAACAGGAAAGCTGCTGAGCTGGACGATGCTGGCGGCAGGTCGCAGTGTCGAGCAAGGGGCTTATAGCGCGCTGTGGGCGCTGACGGCGCCCAAGATTGAGGAGCAGAAGCTGAACGGCTGGTATTTTAACGACCCTGACACGCCCGGGAAGGAGAGCGCACAAGCTTCGGATCCGGTCCTTGGCGATGCCCTGTGGGCGATTACGGAACGGATCATAAAAGAGAAGCTCGGGGATGACGCTTTACTGGATTGGAACGCCCAGGCCGATTGAGTGACATCCATGTATTCGACTGGAGGCGAACGGGAAGGAGGAAGGAATGAGCCGGTAACCCCCTCCGTGGGCTTGGGATGGGACACAAATAACCAAGAGCGACAGACAATACAATCCTTAAGATAAAAGGGCGTACTTTGCGTGGATACGCAGCGGGGCAAAGCGCCGTGTGCCGCCCGTTCAGGATTCTCGCGTGACAGGGGTCTGTCGGAGACTTACATTGCCACGGAGCCGTGCCGCTCGGAAATATTCCACAACTATCCTCCGATCAACACTCGAGATAAAAAGAATTCATTCCTACCATCAACCGCACAAAGAAAAATTTCATCAAGACTTGCTTGATATCGCAAGACGCAGTTCCATCGCAGTCAGAGTGGCCTTTTACTTTCCTCGCACAGCAACCCACACAACAGCAGTTTTCTCTCCCTCCATACCTACGATGTCTACCGATCCTAACATCATCACGGCCTACGAAACGCCCCGACCCGGCCAGCCCGTCCGTCCCGCAAATGCGGGCACGCTCGGAAAGATACGCTGGGGCGTCAAACACCTACCCGCCGACCCAACTGTCTCCTTTGCCGGCAAGACTATCCTCGTCGTCGGCTGCAACAGCGGTGTGGGTTTCGAAGCCGTCGTCAAGTACTCCGCCCTCGGCGCCGAGAAGCTCATCCTCGGTGTGCGTACCGCCGAAAAGGGAGAAGCCACCAAGGCGCGGGTCCTCGCCATCACCGGTCGTGACTCTGCGAGCATCTCCTATCTGACCGTTGACCTCGAAACCTTCGCGTCGGTGCAGTCCTTTGCCGTCGCCTTGGAGAAGGAAGTCTACTCCTCCGGACTAGACATTGCCCTCATCTGCGCCGGGGTTGTAACCCCGGCTTACAAACTGTCACCGTTGGGATGGGATCTCATCCTGCAGGTGAACGTGCTGTCGACTACGGCATTGGCGCTGCTCATCGTCCCGATACTCCGAAAGACTTCGGAAGAACGCACCCACGCCACGCCGCATCTCACGTTCGTCAGCAGCAACGGAAATGACATGGTGCAGAGGGAGTATTTCACCCCCTTTGGCGGCAGCGCCCTCAAAACGGCCAATGATCCAAAAGGGTGGCGCGACTTCCGGAACTACACCATCAGCAAGCTCATGGGCCTGGCTGTCATGAAATCTATTGCGGAAGCGACTGCCCATGGCAGGGGAGGGAGGCCCGGACCGGAGATTATTGTCAACGCGGTGTGTCCCGGCATGTGCAAGACGGACTTGGGGCGGGACCATGGGTGGGTGGCAAAGACTGTCATGGCGGGGGTGTCGCCGTTTGTGCATCGCACTGCGGAGGCGGGGGGGAGGGCGCTGGTTAGTGCGACGGCGCTGGGGCCGGAGAGCCATGGGAGGTTCTGGCATAATGATTTGCTTTATCCGTAAGTACCCTAGTGTTGGGTTTGGATGTGGTTGTGATGTGATGAAGCTGACTGACTGTGGGAATTGTAGGATGCATGAGCTTGTGGATGATCAGGAGTTTAGGGATAGGACGGTTAAGGAGGTCATGGAGGTGCTGGATAAGGTTCCTGGGCTGGATACGAAGGGTGTGATAGCTTGGGAATAGGGGGCTGGGCTGGTGAAGGTACTGAGACGGAGAGGGGGGGACACGGAGACTTTGATAGAAATGGGTTGTAGTAACTGGTATTATAGTAGACTATTCGCAGCAGAGGAGATGCTTAACTTCAAGTTTTGCACTAGACCGAGGAGCTTGTCCTAACCTCCACCACAACCTCCACCACCTCCACAGCCCCCTCCACCACCACAACCCCCTCCGCCTCCACCTCCTCCCCCCCCTCCTCCTCCGCCGCCACCACCACCGCAGC